>WNFI01218159.1_pt1 | contig 179656 bp, 169 predicted proteins | sample 5400471 | NCBI WGS metagenome assembly WNFI01 (sample SAMN13153348, study PRJNA577476) | soil metagenome | isolation source: 100 cm saprolite on Douglas fir-dominated hillslope | place: USA:California | collected 2013-09-17
GGCCCGGCGTCGGTGAGGCTGCACTTGATGCCGTGCTCGGCCGCCTCGGCACAACTCATGACAGTGGTCGGGCCCGAAGCACCCGGCAGCGGCGTCTGTACCAGATAACCGTTCCCTTCCTTGCAGGCCGCTTCGGAGTATTCCGAATGTGTCGCTTCGCTGTGGCCGAACCACTGCAGTTCCTTCACCGTGCAGGTCGCGCCCTTGGAGGACTGGACGAGCCGGGCGACAAAGGCGTACACATCCTTGTTTTCCGGCAGAGTGCAGAAATAGCCCGGTTTTGCACCCTTGGCCACATCGAGCGCGCGGGCATCCTCGGCGTGGATGCAGGAGATGCCGACGGGCGGATCGTGCCCCTGGGTTTGCAGGATGTAGCCCATGCCCTCGGCACAGGCCACCTCGTAGACACGCGCCTCAGTCTCCTTGCCACCGGACTTCGTATGTACCGTGCCCGAGACCAGCAGCGCGGCATCGGTGATCGTGCAGCCGATCTGCAGGGTCTTCAGCAGTTCCTCGCTGTCGGCTTGCGCCTTCAGCCGGGCAGGGGAAGCATCCTTGTGCTCGCTGTTGAGCTTCTCCAGATCCTCATGGGAAATGGAGCCGTTGAGGCGGCCGTTGTCCTGCGGATAGCCGCCCGGTCTGCTGTTTTGAGCACCGGCGGGGGCGGCGGCAAGGCACAGGAGCGCAAGCAGCGCAGCAGTCCCGGTAATACTCGAACGACTCCAAGACATAGAGGTGTCCTCATCTCACTTCGTACAGCGGGTCCGGTGCGAGCAGCTGCGACCTGAGTTCCAGCTCCGCCGCCACCAGACCATCGGCCGTAGGGCATAGGTTACCCTGCTGGTCCTCGACGCGCACCGCAACATCATGGTCCACACCTTGATCGCGGCTAAGGCCGCTTCATCAGGCCCTGTTGGTCCAGCCACTCCAGGAGTCGCTGCGGCCACGCGGCCACCGGTCCGGTGTTCTCGGCGCGCAGGCCGAAGCCGTGACCGACGCCGTCATAAATATGCAGCTCCGCCTTCGCGCCGGCGCGACGCAGGCTGAGATAGAGCGAGGCGAGTCCCTCGGAAATGGCCGCCTGATCGTCCGCGCCGCAGACCAGGAAGGCCGGGGGCGTCGCCGCCGAAATCCGCAGCTCCGCCGGGATTGCCGGATAAAACAGCGCCTGGAAATCCGGCCGCGAGCTCACGCGCCCGGCCGCGTCGGCCGCCGCGGCCTGGCCGTCCTCGAAGCGCGTGGCGGCCAGGAAGGCCAGCTCACCGCCCGCGGAGAAACCCAGCACGCCGATGCGATGCGGATTGATCTGCCATTCCTGTGCCCGGCTGCGCACCAGGCGGATGGCGCGCTGCGCGTCCGCCAGTTCATCTCCTTCGACGGTGTAGGTCGAACCGGGTTGATGAGCGAGCCGGTACTTGAGAATAAAGGCGGCGATGCCGTGGGCGGCGAGAAATTCGGCCACACGGTAACCCTCGTGATCCATCCACAGCTCGGCATGTGCGCCGCCTGGAATCACGACGATGGCGGCCCCGCTCGCCAGCTCCTCCCGTGGTTCGTACCTGATCATCGTGGGCCGGTGCACGTTCGAGACGACGTGATCGCCACGCTCGCTCAGGCGCACGGTCTCATTCCCGCTGCCCCGGCCTTCAGATCCCGGAGCTCCGTTGGGCCACAGCACAATCGTCTGCGGCTCACCGGCCATTGCGGCCGGGCCCAGCAGGAGCCACAGGAGCGCCGCCGCGAATCCGCCGCCGCTGAACTTCCGTGCTGCGTTATCCATGCAGGCTCCTATGAAGGCGGGCTGAGGGGCTGCACGGCCGGCCACGTCAGGGTGCGCTCGGCCGCCGTCGTCCCGGTCGGGCCCCGCACCGTGATGGTCAGGCGCAGGGAGGGTCCGGAAAATCCTCGTGGCACGCTGCCCCTGATCAGCTCGGGCTTGCCGAACTCGCTCAGGTGGCGGGCACCGCTCGCCAGGGTGACGCCGGCTTCGTCCTGTACGGTCCACACCAGCTGGTAGTGATGCAGCGGGTAAGAGGGCAGTTCGCGCTCCGAATTCGGGGTGACCGTCGCCGTAAACCCCGTCACCGGATCGCCCGCCCACTGCGCCTCGATCCGCGCCAGCGCGGTGAGCTGCTGCCAGGCGGCGTAGGAGGGCTTGGGCCGCCGCATCTCATCGACCACGCCATGCTCGACGAAGCCCTCGACCTGCCCGGGAGCGAGATTGCGGCGTGACTTGTAGTCCTGATAACACCACATGATGGCCCCGGCAATCCAGTCGCGCGCCGCCAGGACCGGCAGCTGCTGGTGAAGGGTGCGAATGCGGCTCGGGTCGGCCTCCGCCGGCTGCCGGGCAAACATGCCCGGAAATCCGAATTCGGAAATGATGACCATCTTGGCAGGGAAGAGCGTATTGACCCTGTCCAGCGCGGGCTCCAGCGCTGCGGCCGGTCCATGCCAGGTGCCGAAGTACTGGTTCATCATCAGGAAATCCGCCTCGTTGGCCGCCGATTGCGCCGCGCGCTCGAGCTTGGGCAGATTATCATCCGCGAAGCTGACGTAGCGGCCAGGATCGAGCTGCCGGATCATCGCGCGCATCGCACGAAAATAGGCGATCCCCGCGTCCGTGCCCCAGGCGCTTTCGTTGCCGACGCTCCAGGCAAAGATGCTGGGATGATTGCCGGCTTCCTCGATCATTTCCCGCATCTGCTGTTGGGCCAGTGCCAGTACCTGTGGATCGGCGAACTGCGCGGCGCTGAATTGCCACAGCGGAATCTCCGGAATCAGCAGGATGCCGTGCCGGTCGGCGTAGTCGAGGATGTAGGGGTTCTGGGGGTAGTGCACCGGTCGCGACAGCGTGGTGTTCAGCGCCTTCAGATCGTCATAGTCGCGGCGCATCGTTGCGGGCGTTTCGGCCAGCCCTTCCGCCGGGGAATCCTCGTGCCGGGCGAGGCCGGTGAGCCGCACGCGCTCGCCATTGACCAGCAGGTGCCGGTCCCTGATTTCCACCGTGCGTACGCCAAAGGAGTCGCTCTGCGTATCGAGCGTGCGGCCGTCGCTGCCCGTCACGTCCAGGACCAGGCGATACATGTCGGGATGATCGATGCCCCACAGTTTCGGTCGCGTCAATTCCAGGGCGAGGGCGGCGTCCTGATCACCCCCGCCCAGAACCAGCGGCCCGGTGGCGCTGGCGGCCAGCTGATCGTCCGGGCCGTAGGCCCTGGCGCGCAGCTGCACCGGCGTACCGGCCGGCAGCGCACTGTGGAGGAAGACCTGGTCGTGGACGATCCAGTTCGCGCCGCGCGGTTCCGTACGGATGCTCTGGCGCTGCACCCAGGCCGGCCCGCTGCTGCTCATCCAGACATCGCGGACGATGCCGCCATAGGTCCACCAGTCATACCAGGACTGTGGCGTGCCGCGCGCGCCGTAGCCGGGAATGGTCGCGATGCCCGGTCGATTGTCGATGCGCACGGCCAGGTAGTTGTGCTCGTGCAGCCGCGCGCTGATGTCGAAGGCATAGGCGGTAAAACCGCCCTCGTGGCCGCCCAGTTCGACGCCGTTGAGCCAGACGCGGGACTTGTAGAAGGTGGCCCCGAAATGCAGTTGTACGTGGCTCAGCGGGTCGTGGGTGGGCGTGTCGAAAGTGCGGAAGTACCAGCCGACGCCCATGAAATCGTGCAGGCGCCCGATGTTCCAGCTGTGGGGGAGGGTGACCGGGTCCGTCCCGGCAGGCAGGGACACCGTCCAGCCCATCCAGTCGCCAAACTCATCCGGGTCGGCGCGAAATTGCCAGTCGCGATCGAGGTCCAGTCGCGCCGCGGCGCAGGCGGGCACCGGCGACTGCGCCAGGGCCAGCACGCCGAAGCCGCACAGCAAGGCCGATCGCAGGCGGTCTCTCATCCCTGTCGTGGCATCACCTGTCCACCGTTGACGTGAATAATCTGTCCCGTGACGTACCCACTCAGCTCGGCGGAGGCCAGGAACAGGAAGGCCCCGATACAGTCAGCGGGCGTGCCGAGGCGCCCGAGGTACACCGACCTGCGCATCGCTTCCAGGCGTTCGGGTGGAGTCGCGGAGTGAAATGCGGTCGCGATGACTCCGGGTGCCACCGTGTTGACGCGGATGTGCTGCGCCGCGAATTCACGCGCCAGATGCCGGGTCAGGTTGTGCACGAAGGCCTTGGCCGAACCATAGATACCCGCCCCGGGGCCGCCGCCGTCGAGCGCGGCGATCGACCCGACATTGATGATGGCACCGCCGCCGCGCCTCACCAGGTGCGGGGCCGCGGCCTGGCACGTCCCGATGACGGCGCGGGCGTTGAGGTTGAAGACCCCGTCAACCCAGGCGTCGTCGGCCTCGAGGAAGGGTCGGCGGCTGACCAGGGAGCCGGCGCAGTTGATGAGCACGTCCAGTCCCTGCAGTGCCCGCGCGGCCTCGTCCACCAGCTGGCGTCCCGTCCCGGGCAGGCTGAGATCAGCCTGCAGGAGCACCGCCGTACCGCCCTGGGCCTGAATGTCGCTGGCGACGGACTGCGCCGCGGCCTCGTTGGCGTGCCAGTGGATCGCCAGCCGCGCTCCCTGCGCGGCGAAGGCCCGGCTGACGGCCGCGCCGATGCCGGAACTGGCTCCCGTGACCAGCACGGACTTGCCGCCCAGCTCTTCGATCCGAACCATGAAATGCCCACCTGGGGAGCCTGAGGCCCACCGCCGGCCGGCGGGCCGCGACCCAAGGGATCACCCCCTCAGGCCCTCCGTTCGCGTCTCATTTATATTATAATATTGCAAAATTGCAGGGGTCAAGAGCTAAGTGCCGACACTCATTCACTCGCGCCCGGACGCGCGTGTTATATTGATCATATAAAAGTGACACATCCGGATGGCGCCGGGCAAGCGCTGCGGGCGAAGGATAGATCTGCACCATGACGCGAGAGAAAAAGCCGCTGCGCAGCACTCGCAGTTACGGTCCCAGGGACAAGGATGGCTTCATCCATCGCAGCTGGATGAAGAGCCAGGGCCTGCCGCCCGACGTCTTTGACGGCCGGCCGGTGATCGGCATCTGCAATACCTGGTCCGAATTGACCCCCTGCAACGCCGGCCTGCGCGATGTCGCCGAGCACGTCAAGCGCGGGGTCTGGGAGAGCGGTGGGCTGCCGCTGGAATTTCCCGCCATGTCGCTCGGCGAGACGCAGATGCGTCCCACCGCCATGCTGTTCCGGAACCTGCTCGCCATGGAAGTCGAGGAATCGATACGCGGCAATCCCATCGACGCGGTCGTGCTGCTGGGTGGCTGCGACAAGACCACGCCGGGGCAGCTCATGGGCGCGGCCAGCGTGGACCTGCCCACGATCGTCGTGTCCGCCGGACCGATGCTGAACGGCAAGTATCGCGGCTGCGACATCGGCTCGGGCACCGATGTGTGGAAGTTCAGCGAGGCCGTGCGCGGTGGCAGGATGTCCCTCGATGATTTCATGGCCGCCGAGTCCGGCATGTCGCGCACGCCCGGGACCTGCATGACGATGGGCAGCGCCTCGACCATGGCCTGCCTGATGGAGGCGATGGGCATCGCCCTGCCTTTCAACGCCACGGCACCGGCCGTGGATGCGCGCCGCCGCCGCATCGCGCATGAGAGCGGACGGCTTATCGTGCAGATGGCCAGGGATGATCTGCGCCTCTCGAAGCTGCTGACGGCGGCTGCCTTCCGGAATGCCATCCGCGTCCTGGGCGCGATCGGCGGCTCGACCAATGCCGTGCTGCATCTGCTCGCCATCGCCGGCCGGCTCGGCGTGACACTCACGCTGGAGGACTTCGATCGCCTGACGGTCGACGTGCCGCTGCTGGTGGACCTGCAGCCCTCGGGGCGTTTCCTGATGGAGGACCTGCACTACGCCGGGGGACTGCCAGCGGTCATGAAGGAGCTCGCCCCACTCCTGCATACCGAGGCGCCCCTGGCCTCGGGCCAGACGCTCGGGGAGAGCCTGACGGGCGCCGAGTGTTTCAACCGCGAGGTCATCCATACGCTGGCGCAGCCTGCCAACGCGGTCGCCGGAATCTGGGTGCTCAGCGGCAACCTGTGCCCGCAGGGCGCGGTGATGAAGCCGAGCGCGGCGAGTCCGGCGCTCTTCAGGCACCGCGGTCGCGCCGTCGTCTTCGCCTCGATCGAAGACTTCCGGGCGCGCATCGATGATCCGGCCCTCGTGGTCGACGAGCAATCGGTCCTGGTCCTCAGGGGCTGCGGACCGCGAGGCTATCCGGGGATGCCCGAAGTCGGCAACATGGCGCTGCCCCGTAAACTGCTGGAACGCGGTGTCAAAGACATGTTGCGCATTTCCGATGCCAGGATGAGCGGTACTGCCTTCGGCACGGTCGTCCTGCACGTGGCGCCGGAGTCCGATACCGGCGGCCCGCTGGCCCTGGTGCACGATGGCGATGAGATCGTCCTCGACGGGCCGCAGCGGCGGCTCGAGCTGCTGGTCAGTCCCGAGGAATTGGCCCGGCGACGGGAGGCCTGGACTGCCAGCCAGCAACCGCCAAGATATGCGCGTGGCTACTACAGCCTCTACATCCAGCATGTGATGCAGGCCGATCGGGGCTGCGATCTGGATTTCCTGGTCGGTGCCAGCGGCAGCGCAGTCGAGCGGGAATCGCATTAGTGGGTGCAGCGCGATTCCTGGTCGGCGACTGGGGCACGACTCACCTGCGTCTGCACTTGTGCGATGACACGGGCGCCGTGCTCGAGAGCCTCAGCGGTCCCGGGGCGGCAGAGGCCGCGGGCCGGTTCGCGCCGGTGTTCGACGAATTGTCGGGGCCCTGGCGCAGCCGTTACGGCGCCCTGCCGGTGACCCTGTGCGGAATGGTGGGCTCGAACATCGGATGGGTCCAGGCGCCCTACGTCGCCTGTCCCACGAGACTGGAGAAGATCGGGGAGGATTGCGTATCGGCCCACGGCGGGCTCGTCCATATCATTCCCGGGCTTTCCTGCCGCAATCGCTTCAATGCGCCGGATTTCCTGCGCGGGGAGGAGACCCAGATCCTCGGTGCCCTGCAGCTCGATCAGGGCCTGCAGCAGGGGCGCCACCTGCTGTGCCTGCCGGGCACGCACACCAAGTGGGTCATGCTCGACGAGGCGATCGTCATGGATTTCCTCACCGCTCCCACGGGGGAGCTGTTCAGCCTGCTGCGCGATCGCAGCGTGCTGGTACGCGGCCCCGGCGGCGCCGGGGCAGAGGTCGATGACACGGCCTTCGCGCGCGGACTGGCTCGTTTCAACGAATTTCCGCACGCCCAGGTCCTGCACCGTCTGTTCGAATGCCGCTCGCGTCTGCTCAATGGCGAATTATCCCCGGGCTCGGCCAGCTCGTTCCTGTCGGGCCTGCTGATCGCGAGCGACATCGCCGGTGCCCGCCAGCTGATGCCGGGCGCCTTCACCGACGGGAACATACGCCTGGTGGGCTCACCCGAGCTCACCGCGCTGTATGCTGAAGGTCTCGCTGCACGAGGCCATGGAGCGCAGGAGGTGGACGGCGCCGCGGCGTCGCTGGCCGGCCTCAGGCATGTGCATGATCAGTTGACCCGGGGAGGCGCCGCGCATGCCACCGCCTGAATTGCCACGCACCGGGATCACGCTGGTCGCGATCCTGCGCGGCATCGTGCCCGATCGGGTCGTGGAGGTGGCCGCCGTGCTCTACGCGGCGGGCATACGCACGATGGAGGTTCCGCTCAACTCTCCCGATCCCTACGCCAGCATCGCGGCGCTCGCGGCTGCCGGCCAGCCCGACTGCCTAGTCGGCGCGGGCACGGTCCTGAATATCGAACAGCTGCGGCTCGCCCACGCGGCGGGTGGACGCCTGGCCGTGGCACCCAATTGCGAGCCCGCCGTCATCGCCGGCGCCTTGCAGCTGGGCATGCAGGCGATGCCCGGGTTCGCGACCGCCACCGAGGCCTTTAACGCATTGCGTGCCGGCGCGACGCACCTTAAGCTCTTTCCGGCCATCAGCCACAGCCCGCCCCATCTGCGTGCACTGCGCTCCGTCCTGCCGGCCGAAGCGAAGGTGTACCCGGTGGGCGGAATCGGGGCCAAGGACATCCTGCCGTGGCTGGCAGCCGGGGCGGCCGGTTTTGGGTTCGGCTCGGAACTGTTCCGGCCCGAATACAGCCTCGCCGACATCGAACGCCGCGCCCTCGAAGTGGTGCGGGCCTACTCGCAAGCCTGCCGCGAACTCGGCCGGCCACGGGACGGTATGCGCGCTGACTAAAAAAACCGGGGAGAAGAACTTGACACTTTCAACGCTCGACATCGCCATCATCTGCCTGTACGCGGTCTCCATTTTCGCCCTCGCCCAATGGGTCTCACGCGAGAAGGGCACCCACAAGAAGGATGCGCAGGACTACTTCCTGGCCAGCCGCGCCCTGCCTTGGTGGGCCATCGGCACCTCGCTGATCGCCGCGAACATCTCCGCGGAACAGATCATCGGCATGTCCGGATCCGGCTACGTCATCGGCCTCGGGATCGCCTCCTATGAGTGGATGGCCGCGCTCACGCTGATCATCGTCGGCAAGTTCTTCGTGCCCATCTTCCTGAAGAACGCCATCTACACCATGCCGGAATTCCTGGAGCGCCGCTTCAGTACCACGGTCAGGACGGTGATGGCGATCTTCTGGCTGGTCGTCTACGTTTTCGTCAATCTCGTCGCCATTCTGTGGCTGGGGGCCACGGCGGTGCATACCGTAACGGGCATCGACGTGCAGATAGCCCTGATCGCGCTCGGCCTGTTCGCCGGCGTGTACGCACTCTATGGCGGACTGAAGGCCGTGGCGCTGACCGACATCGTGCAGGTCTCCCTCCTGGTGCTCGGTGGGCTGATCATCAGCTACATCGCGCTGACCAAGGTGGGTGCCGGAAACGGCGTCGTGGCGGGATTTCAGGAGCTGACGCACCGTTTCCCGGAAAAATTCCACATGATCCTGCCGGCCAGCAGTCCGCACTACAAGGAGCTGCCCGGCCTCTCGGTGCTGCTCGGCGGCATGTGGGTCATGAACGTGTCGTACTGGGGGTTCAATCAGTACATCATCCAGCGCGCGCTCGGCGCCAAGGACATCCGCGAGGCGCAAAAGGGTATCGTGCTCGCGGCGTTCCTGAAGCTGCTCATGCCGGTCATCATCGTGCTGCCCGGCATCGCGGCCGTGGCACTGGCGCCCAATCTGCCGCGACCGGACCAGGCCTACCCGCACCTGATGGCCATGCTCCCTTCCGGCATCCTCGGCCTGGTGTTCGCGGCCCTGATCGCCGCGATCGTGGCTTCCCTGGGCTCCAAGATCAATTCCATCGCCACCATCTTCACGATGGACGTCTATCGCCCGCTGCGCCCGCAGACTTCGCAGCAAAAACTGGTGCTGGTCGGCCGCGTCACGGCCGCGACGGCGCTGATCATCGCCATCGTCTCGGCGAAGCCCCTGCTTGGGAGCTTTGATCAGGCCTTCCAGTACATCCAGGAGTACACCGGGTTCGTTACGCCCGGCATCTGCGTGATCTTCCTGCTCGGGATGTTCTGGGCGCGTTGCACGGCGGCCGGCGCGCTCGTGGCGGCGATCGGCTCCGCGCTGCTGTCGGCTGTGCTGAAGTGGCAGTGGCCCGCGCTGCCGTTCATGGATCGCGTCGGCCTGGTATTCGTGGCCTGCCTGGGGGTCGCCGCGGCAATCTCGCTGCTGCAGGCGCCCCCGACGGCCGCGTTGCGGGTGGACCTGAAGAATATCGACTACTCCACCAGCACTGGCTTCAAGATCGGAGCGGCGGTGGTGACCGGGATCCTGGTCGTCCTCTACACCGTGTGGTGGTAGAGCAACCCGTTGACCGTGCCGGCAGTGACTCCGTTCCGGATCCTCAGCGCCCAGAACATAGTCGGTGAGTGCGTCCTGTGGGATTCGCGTCAAGGGGCGCTGTGGTGGACGGATATTCAAAGCCGCCAGCTGCACCGCTTCGATTGGGCGGGCGAGCGGCTGGACGTCTACAGCACGCCGGAGCGGGTGGGATCCTTCGGCTTCGTCGCCGGCGATGAGCGGCTGGTCACGGCCTTCGCCAGCGGCGTCGCACTCTACGATGTCGATGGTGGCACGGTGGATTGGATCGCCAGGCCGCAGGAGATCGTGGAGGGCGTTCGCTTCAATGACGGCCGTGTGGACCGCCGCGGGCGATTCTGGGCTGGAAGCATGGTCGAAGGGCCGCAGAAGTCGGCCGATGGGTGCCTGTACTCGATCGGCCGTGGCGGGCCCCGACGGGTCGAAGCTCTATTTCGCCGACTCGCCGTTGCGAACGATCTACGTCTACGATCTTGTGGAGCCTGAAGGCCTGCTGGCCAACCGGCGCGTCTTCGCGCGTACGCCGGAGGGCGCCTCCCCGGACGGTGCGGCGGTCGACGTCGACGGCTGCGTGTGGAGTGCGCATTGGGGGGCGAGCTGTGTCGTGCGCTATACGCCCGCGGGGCGCATCGATCAGACGATACCGGTGCCCACGACCCAGCCGAGCTGCGTGTGCTTTGCCGGGCCGCAACTGGACATCCTGTGCGTCACCAGTGCGCGCGAGAATCTCAGTGCCGGCACCCTGCACGCCGAGCCGCACGCCGGTTCGGTGTTCCTGTACCAGAGCGCTGCCCAGGGTCTGCCCGAGCCGGAGTATGTGCAGTGAATACCCGTGTGAGCGGCCAGAACCTGACCTACAGCATCGCCCATCACATCGGCATTGCGATCGTCACGGGCGTCTACTCCAAGGACAACCCGATTCCCATCGAGGCGGATCTGTGCCGTGAATATGGCGCCAGCCGACCCGTGCTGCGCGAGGCCGTCAAGATGCTCACGGCCAAGGGCCTGCTCGGCGCGCGGCCGCGACGGGGCACCTGGGTGCAGCCCGAAGAGCGCTGGAACCTGCTGGATCCGGACGTATTGGGGTGGCTGCTCGAACGCAAGTTCTCGCCCGCCCTGCTGATCGAATTCACGGAGCTGCGCCTGGCGGTCGAGCCCGGTGCGGCGACGCTGGCGGCGCGCGCTGCGGGCCCCGAAGAAAAGCGGGTGATCAGCCGTGCCATTGAACGCATGCAGGCCGCCGACCGCGGCGATGACGATCCACTCGAATCAGACATCGCCTTTCACGTCGCGGTGCTCGGGGCGAGCCGGAACCGCTTCTACGCCCAGCTCGCCGGTTTCACCTCCACGGCGCTGCGCATCAGCATCCGGATGACCAACCGTTACAAGGGCGTGAGGCTCGCGAGCGTCGCCGACCACAAGAAGGTGGCGGACGCCATCATTGCCGGCAAACCCGCCGTGGCGGGCGAGGCGATGCGGAAGCTGATCCAGGAAGCCCTGGATATCATCAGGAAGCGCAACGCCGCCGCCGCACCGCGCCGGGCCCCGGGCGCAGCGGCCGGATGAGCCGGACCCGGCTCGCGATCGTCGGCCTGGGCAAGATCGCCCGCGACCAGCACGTCCCCTCGCTCATGGCCAGCCCGGCGTTCGAGCTCATCGCCGTGGCCAGCCCGCACAGCAGGCTCCCGGGCGTACCGAATTATCCGGATCTGGCCGCGCTGCTGAAGGCCGTGCCGGACCTGCCGGCCGTGGCGCTGTGTACCACGCCGCAGGCGCGCTTCGAGAGCGCGCGCATGGCCCTGGAACAGGGCTGCCATGTGCTGCTGGAAAAGCCACCGGGCATGACCACGAGTGAAGTGCAGGTGCTGGAGGATCTGGCGCGGAGCCGCGACGTGGCGCTGTTCGCCTCCTGGCACTCCCGTCACGCGGACGGCGTCGAGCCGGCCCGCGCCTGGCTGCAGGGACGGCAGGTGCGCAGGGTCGAGGTGGTGTGGAAGGAGGATGTGCGCGTCTGGCACCCCGGCCAGACGTGGATCTGGAAGGCCGGTGGTCTGGGCGTTTTCGATCCCGGCATCAACGCCCTGTCCATACTCAGCCGCATCCTGCCCGGCGATCTGGTGCTGCACAGCGCGGAGCTCTTTTTTCCCGGCAACTGCGAGACGCCCATCGCCGCACAACTGCAGCTCGCCAGCACCGCGGGAGCGGCGGTGCACATGGCGCTGGATTTTCTGCACACCGGCACCGCGCACTGGAATATCGATGTCGACACCGACGCCGGCCTGCTCAGGCTCCTGAACGGCGGCAGCGAGCTGCAGCTGGACGGCCGGGCGGTGGACACTCCCCGGCAGAGCGAATATGCGCGCGTGTACGAGCACTTTGCACGGCTGGTGCGCGAGCGGCGCTGCGACGTGGATCTCGCTCCCTTCCGCCTGGTGGCCGACGCCTTCCTGTGCGGCCGGCGTGTGGAAGTGGCGCCGTTCAACGAGTAACAGGCGTCAGGAAGGATCTCGCGCGGTCGATCTGGTCACGAGCGCGGACAGTCGTTCACGCTTCGGACCCTGAACCAGGGTACCCATGCCCCGCCAGAGTCCCTCAAATGAACCAAAGAGACGTTACCGCTGATGGGAGGAGCGCAGTATTTCGTCGGCTCTCGTTTGAAGGTCCGCAGAGGAGCTCACCTTCTTCAGCTCTTCCGCAAGGGCGCGTGCCTCCTGCATGTCTCCCAGGCGCATGGCAGCGAAGGCGCGCAAATAGAGGAGATGGTCCCGTTGCTCTGCTGTCTTGACAGAGCCAATCGGGCGGGCCGTGGCCAAGGCTTCGGAGAACTGGCCTTGGCTCATCTGCAGGTCGGCCAACACAAGGCGCGCCTCGAGGTTCTTCGGCTCCAGATCGAGCAATGCCGTCAACGCCGCAGTGGAACTTTCCGCCTTATCCGGCCCGGCGAGTTGCGCATAGTTCAACAGTAGACGTGGGCTGCGGCTACCCAACTCAAATGCCTTGCCGAAATGCTCTGCGGCCTCACCAGGCTTGCCGTCGCGCCACGCAAGGTAGCCCAGATTCGCCCACGGCTCCGGCCGCCTGGCGTCTTCGCGCGCGAGTTCCTCAAAGCGGGTGCGAGCCTCAATCTGCCGGCCCTGCAACCCCATCAGCAACTCCGCTTGCGCCTCGCGCACGTCGAACATGTCGGCAGGTTGGCTCGTTAATTTGTCCGTGTCATCCAGCTTGATCTTCACCCTAAGCTTGTTGAAGGTGTTGCCCCGAATGTAGGACTTCAACTCAGTCTCAAGCGTGGCGAAGGGCGTGCCATATGCGGCCTCCAGTGCTTTTACGGAAGGCGTACCGTTGTTTACCGTGTTTATTACTACTTCCCAGAACTTGTGCTGATATTTGTCCGTCGTCGCAAGCATGTGGACGAAAGCCCAGCTCTGATTATAGAGGCTGCCTGCCTGCTTCGATTCGTTGTAATAGGGCGATGTTTGGTCCGCGGCAAGAATGGTCTCCATGGGCACCCAGGGATCACGGTTCAGTTCCTGCAGGCGACCAGGCAAGACGTCGCCGAATTCCGTGTCATTTCCCACCGGGCGGAGCGTAGAGAAGAGTTCCGCCAAACCTTCGTTGAGCCACGGCGGCAACGAATACCCAGCGTGCTCAAACGCCAAGTGCGTGTATTCGTGCGAAGCAGTGCGCGAGCTTTCCTCGCCTAGTTTACCCACGACGATGAAGTCGCGGTCTGACAATCTGGAGTAGTAGGCGGTGGCGAACGCGTTGAGGCGGTAGGGCTGGTATTCCTTCTCGGAGCCAAATATCACGACAGAGACTGGAACTGGCTTGTCAGGCGCGGCTGCGACGAGCCGGACGAAGAACCCGCGTACACGCTCGAACTGGTTAAGGGCGTCGCGTGTCGCGCGTTCGCTGGCAGTCGAGTACACGTGAAAGTTCTCATTTTGCATCGTGATCCAGGTCGGCTGTGCGGACACAGCCGCCGTAGATAGCAGAATGGTGAGCATCGGGGACGCACGAAGCATGCGCCAAAGGCTATCAGGATGGCGGGCAGGAACGGAAGGGGAAAAGAAGAACCAGCAAATGACGGCTGCGGCCCCTAACTCTCCTGGCGCCGGCTGCGCCGCAGGAGCGTCAGGGCGAGGGTGGCGGAAGCGACGATGAGGAACAGGCTCACGGCATTCAGCACCGGTGTCGCGCCTTCGCGCATCCGTCCGTACATCATGATCGTCAACGGCGCGTCCGAACCGACCAGCATCAACGTCGTATTGAAATTCTCAAACGACATCAGGAAGGCGATGGCGGCCGAGCCGATCAGCGCGGGCCGCAGATAGGGCAGCGTAATGGTCCGGAGCACCGCCGCATGGGAGGCCCCCAGGTTCAGGGCCGCATCCTCGAGCGTGCGATCGAAACGTTTCAGCCGCGCGCTGATGGTGAGTGTCGCAATCGCCGCGATATAGGAGAACTGCCCCAGCACCACCAGCGGCAGGCCGGGCCGCAGGAAATCGAGCTCCCAGCCGAACAGGTCGCTGCACAGCTCGGCAATGCGGCTGGCGAAGGCGAGGATGGAAATGCCCAGAATCACGCCCGGTATGACCAGCGGCGCGAGCATCACGACCGAAAGGAGGTCCTTGCCGGGAAAGGCGAAGCGTTCCATCAGGAAGGCGTTGGCGGTCCCGATCAGCACCGACAGCGTCGTCACCCAGGCGGCGACGATGCAGCTCGTCCAGATGCTGCCCAGCAGTTCCTGGTCCGCGAACAAACCGACGCGGCCGGTGGCCGCATTGCCCAGGAACCAGTCCAGCGTAAAGCCGTGCCAGGGCGGGGCGGGGTAGGGGGCGTCGTTGAAGGCGAACACCGCGACGGTCAGCAGCGGCAGGAACAGAAACACGAGGAAGGCAACGACGTAGAGCGCCGTCGCGGTGCGCAGCCAGGCCGGTCGCGGGAGCGTCGGAATCATGTGCGCCGCATCACGTCACTGAAGCGCTGGCCGCTCAGTTTCAGGCCGAACCAGACCATCGCGGTCGACAGCGCCAGCAGCAGGAAGCCGAAGGCGGCGCCCTGCTCCCAGTTGAAACGAACGATGAACTGCGTGTAGATCTGCTCCGTGAACCACAGCGAATTCTTGCCGCCGAGCAGGGTCGGCGTCAGGTAATTGCCGAGCGTCAGCATGAACACGACGATGCAGCCCGCGGTGATGCCCGGTGCCGCATGCGGAATCACGATCTCGCGCAGGATCGCGGCGCCCTTTCCGCCCAGGTTATAGGCGGCCTCGATCAGGGAGTTGTCCAGGCTCTCCAGGCTCCCCACCAGCGGCACCACCATGAACAGCAGCGAGGTGTAGACCAGACCGACCAGGATCGTCGCGTCGTGGTAGAGCATTTCCACGGGCACCGCGGTCAGGCCCAGGTGCACCAGCAGGCTGGGCAGCACGCCGGACTCGCGCAGCAGGATCATCCAGCCGAGCGTGCGCACGGTTTCGCTGACCCAGAACGGGATCAGGCACACCACGAACAGCAGCGCACTGGCGCGGCCGCGCGCCAGCTTGGCAATGGTCCAGGCGATCGGAAAGGCGACCAGCAGCGTGAGCGCGGTGGCCAGCGCCGACAACAGCGCGGTTCTCACGAACACGTGCCAGTAGAGCGACTCCTGGAAGAAAGTGCGGTACTGGGCGAGGCTGGCGGTGAATTGGCGCGGCCCGACGCGCTCGCGCAGCGAGAGCAGCCCCAGATCGACGTGCGGCAGGATGATCAGGCCGAACAGCCACAACAGCACCGGTGCGAGCAGCAGCCCCAGCAGCAGGCGGCGGTACCAGGCCGCAGTCGCGGTCGCCTCAGGCATCGGCAGCGGGGGCGGCAAAGCAGGCCGCACGGTCCGGTTCGAAGCTGAAGTACACGCGTGCGCCCACCTGCAGGTCGGCGTAGGCACCGGTTTGAGGCAGCGCGATGCGGTACTCGAAACCGCTCCGTTGCTCCCTGAGCAGGATCGCCGAGTTTGCGCCATCGAACAGCAGGCTGATGACCTCGCCGGAATGCACCGCCTGTCCGGGCGGCATATCCGCGCTCGTGCGGCCGAGCGCGGTCGCCTCAGGCCGGATGAAGGCATCGACGCGGGCACCCAGTGACAGCGCGCTGTGGCGGCGAGCGCGGACCATCCAGCCACTGGCCGTCTCGACCTCGACATATTCGCCGTCGAGGGCCGTGACCTTGCCGTTCACGCGGTTGTTGGCGCCGACGAATCCGGCGACGAAGGGCGTGGCTGGCGCATAGTACAGCTCCTGCGGCGTGCCCAGCTGCTCGAAGCGCCCGTGGTTCATGACGCCGACGTGATCGGAGAGCACCAGCGCCTCGGACTGATCGTGGGTGATGTACACGAAGGTCGTGCCGAAGCTCGCCTGCAGCTGCTTGAGTTCGATCTTCATGTGCTCGCGCAGCTTCAGATCCAGTGCGCCCAGCGGCTCATCCAGCAGCAGCAGCGTGGGCTCGAGCACCATGCTGCGCGCGATCGCCACGCGCTGGCGCTGGCCACCGGACAGCTCGTCGACGCGCTTGTTCCCCGCGCCGCCCAGGCCCACCGTTTCGAGCATTGCATCGGCGCGGCGCAGGCGCTCGGCGCGCCCCACGCCGCGGCGCGCGAGGCCGAAGGCCACGTTCTGGTGCACCGACATCATGGGAAACAGGGCCAGTTGCTGGAACACCATATTGACCGGGCGCCGGTTAGGCGCCACACCGGCCATGCTGCGCCCGCCAATGGCAATGTCGCCCGCGTCGGGCTGGATGAATCCGGCAATCATCCGCAGCAGCGTGGTCTTGCCGCAGCCAGAGGGCCCAAGGATCGAGAAGAAGCTGCCACGCTTGACGGTGAAGGAAAGGCTGTCGACGGCCAGATGCGTGCCGAAGCGCTTGCTGACCGCGCGTGCCTCCAGATCCGGAGCAGCGGCCGCTCCAGCGCCCCCCGGCGTGCTCAATCGGCCGCCTTGATCCGATCGAGAATGCCACCCTCGATCTCTTCAAGGCCCGGGGGTATGGCCGGATACCACTTGATATTCTTCAGGCCGTCCGGAAAGCTCTCGTTGAATTGCGCGCGCAGGCGCGGATCCATGTACTGCTCGGCATCCTTGGCCGCCATGAAGTTGCCGATCGACTTGGCGATCTTCGCCGCGATCTGCGGGCGCATCACGAAATTGATCCAGGCGTAGACCCCCGCTTCATTGCGCCCGCGCGCCGGCAGCGCAAAGGTGTCCATCCACGCAATCGCGCCGGACTTGGGGTTGATGTACTTGATGTCGGGATTCTCGCGGTTCAGGGTCCAGCCGCCCGAATCCCACATCATCGCGGCGTCGATCTCACCGGAGCGCACGCCGTTGAGCAGCTGGTCCTTGTTGTCGTAGAAAAAGCGGAAGTTCGGCTTGCACGCAATCAGCGTCTTGCCGACCTTCTGCATCAGCGCCGTGTAGGCGGGGATGTCGCCATAGAGCGCAAACGGATCCTGACCCAGTGCGAGCGCATAGGCCATCAGGGCCGGGCGCCGCAGGCGCACCGAAGTCTTGCCGCGCAGCGCCGGACGGCACAGATCCATATAGTCGGCGATCTGGGCGTGCTTGGAGTTGTAGACCAGCCCTTCCGTGCCCCACACATAGGGCAGGGCATAGAGCTTGCCGTCGATGGTCGCGTTCTTCCGCACCGTCGCGAGCAGGTCGGGCAGGAACTGATCGAGCTTGACCCTGGACTCATCGATCGGCTTGTAGATCCGGAATTCCTGCTGCGCGCCGAGGAGCCGGTCCTGCGAGGGCTGGGCGAGATCGAAGCCGGCCCCACCGGTGGCGCGGAGCTTGGAGATGATCTCCTCGTTGTTCGAGAGCGTCACCTGCACCTGGATGCCCGTTTCCTTCTCGAACAGTGCCACGACCTCGGCGGGCACGTAGTCCGACCAGGTGATGATGCGCAGCACCTTGGCATCGTCGGCGCGCTCGCCCGCGGCCGGACTTGGCGCGTTGCTCCGGCCGCAGGCCATGAGTGCCAGGAGGACTGTGGCAAGCAGGAGCCGCGCCGTCAGGAAGGACATTGAACGACCCATCAGCTTTCTCCGCAGGCGCTCCCAATCACGCCGCGGGCCGAGAATAGTTTTAATATCACGGCAGGGCAATAGCCGGGGATTTGGAGCCATGACGATCGCCAGGGCGGGCTTTGACCTGCACGGTCACCGCGGGGCGCGCGGGTTGTGGCCGGAAAATACGCTGGCCGGATTTTCGCGCACGATGGCGCTGGGCGTAGCGGCGATGGAGTTCGATTGCCTCGTGACGCGGGATGGCGTGATCGTGGTCACTCACGACGCGCAGCTGAATCCCGATTGCACGCGGGACGCGCGCGGGCGCTTCCTGGAGAGTGCCGGTCCGCCGATCCTGGCGCTGAGCTACGAAGAATTGCAGTCCTATGACGTGGGCCGGCTGCGGCCGGGCAGCGCCTATGCCGCGCGCTTCCCGCAGCAGCAGGCGGTGGACGGCGAGCGGATCCCGAAGCTCACGGACGTGCTCGATCTGATCAGGACCCACGGGGGTGGTCGCGTGCGGGCCAGCATCGAGGTGAAGATCTCGCCCGAGAAACCGGCAGCGACGCTGGCGCCGGAGCCGTTCGTCCGGCTGCTGGCGGAAGCGGTGCGCAGCACCGGCATGGAGGCCTTCACCAACATACTGTGCTTCGACTGGCGGGTCCTCACCGCCGCGCGCACTCAACTCCCGCAGGCCACGATCGTGGCGTCGACCGACCAGCAGCCCGACTTTGATACGGTGCGCCTGGGCGCCGCCGTTCCCTCGCCCTGGCTCGGCGGGCTCGATCCGCAACAGATCGGGCGCTCGGTCCCGCAACTCGTCAAAGCGGTCGGTGCGGACCTGTGGGCGCCGGATTATCTGGATCTGAATGCTGAGTGGGTCGGCGAGGCCCACGCGCTCGGCCTGGGCGTCGTGCCGTGGACCGTGAACGATCCCACCGACATGCGTCGCCTGCTCGGCTTTGGCGTCGACGGCATGATCAGCGACCGCCCCGACCGGCTGCGCAAAGTGTTGCAGCAGCAGGGCCTGGCGTTGCCACGGCCATCCCCCTGATGGTTCTCAGGTGGCTGCACGCACGCGCGGTTACGCGTGCCTCTGCGCTCTGGCTGGCGCGGGAGCCGGTGTACCGGCCCTAGTCCGGGGACTGCCGCGGCAGTTGCGCGTACAGCAGGCCGAGCCGCGTCTCCAGCTCGCGGATCCGCTCCAGGAGCGATACGAGCAGGGCCAGGCTGTGCGGCTCGAGCTCGAAGCTGGCCCGTACCCGGTGCGCGGCGCGCACACTCAGCAGGCACTGGCCGCTGAATATCCAGCTGGGAGCCTCCGGATCGGCGGGCCGGAGTACGCCACATTCGACGAGCTCGCGCAGCTCCGCCTCGGGCAGTCCCGAGAGGGACACGAGCTCGGCCAGGGAATACTGCTGCGATTCGGTCACCCAGACGGCGTCGTCTCTTTCAGCGGCCACGGTGCTTCTCCTGCGCGAACCGCGCCCGCGGATCGAAGTCCGCGCCGGCTGCGAGCTGCTCGTAGAGTTTGCGCTTTCAGCTGCACCGCGCCGGCCGGCGTTGGCACTTCCACGCTCGTGCCGAGCACGGCCTCCCACGGGGCCAGCGGCAGCTCGAGGTACAGATCGTGCCCGGAGACCCGGAACAGCGGATGCGGGTACAGCGCAATCGTGAGCCACAGATCACCGTCCCGTCCGCCGTTCAGGCCTTTCCCGCCCTTGCCCTTGAGGCGCAGCCGCTGGCCATCGGTGGCGCCCTTCGGGATGCGCACCTTGAGCGCGCGTGCCACGCGGTGCAGGCGTCCCTGCGCATCCCGTTCCGGCATGCCCAGCTGCAGCTCGACCTCGGTGCCCTGATAGGCCTGCTCGACTGTGATGCGCACCGCGGCTTCGAAATCCTGCCCCGGCAGGCGCAATGTCCTGGCGCTGTCCCCGGCGCCATGCCGCTGCGCGGCCAGTCCGGCAAACAGGTCCGCCAGATCCACATCCTCGAACGAGTACTGGGCGCCGCCATGCTGCTGCTCCCAGTCCGGAGGAGGCCGGAAGTCCTCGCCCGGGCGATGCGCGCCGAGCTGATCGTAGGCGCTGCGTTTTTCGGGGGACTTCAGCGTCTCGTAGGCCTCGGCGATTTCCTTGAATTTCTCCTCGCCGGCCGGATCCTTCGACACGTCCGGGTGGTACTGGTGCGCGAGCTTGCGGTAGGCCTTCTTGATGTCCTCGGCGCCGGCATCGCGCGCGACACCGAGCGTCTCGTAGTAGTCCTTGTACTTCATGAAGCCGGGCCCGTTGCCACGTCCGGATCCAGGCCCGCATCGGCGATGCGCACCTGCCGCAGTTCCTGCTCCAGATCCAGTCCTCTGCACAGCACCCAGTAGAGCAGGGCGGAGACCGGCAGGCCCACCAGCATGGCCAGATCCGCTCCCCCGAGCGCGCGTGCCACGACACCCTTGTAGAGGCCGGATGCGAAAAAGGGAATCATGACGACGAAGCCCACGCCATAGGAGAGCAGGCCGCGCCAGTTCCACCGGCCGTACATGCCGCGCGGATTGAAGATCTCGCGGATCGAGTAGTGGCCCTTGCGCACGACGTAGAAGTCGATCAGGTTGATCGCCGTCCACGGCGTGAACAGATACAGCAGCACCGCCAGCAGGTCGCCGAAACGGTTGACGAAGTCCGCCGATGCCAGCAGTGCAATGCCGATCGAGGCGGCCGTCGCCAGGGCGAGGCCGATGAGCCGCTTGGTGGTGGTGGCGGGCGCAGGATGGAGCGAATCGGCAACCGAGAGCAGCGTGAGGGAGGCGCCGTAGAAATTCAGGCTCGAGATCGTCACCAGGCCGAGGAGTGCCGTGACCAGCAGCGGCCGGCCCAGCCCGGGCATGACCGAGTCCGCGGCCTGCTCCACGGCGGCGGCCACCTCGGCGTGCGGGTTCAGGGCCGCCGCCACCGTGCCCAGCAGCATCATCCACACCCCGCCCACGAAGGCACCGAGATAGGTCCACCAGAATGACTCGCGCACGGACACTTCGCGGGGCAGGTAGCGCGAGTAATCCGAGACGTAGATCGACCAGCTGAGCTGATAGGCGGCTGCGGCGAAGAACTGCACCAGGAAGGGGATGGCGCGAAAGTCCTGCAGGGCCCATGCACGCGCCGGCAGCCGCATCAGCGCTGCCGCCGCGACCGAGAACAACAGCAGCACGGCCAGCATGGCATAGGCGATCCAGCGCTGCGTGCGATGGATCCAGTCGTAGCCCACGGCGGCGATGGCGGCCGCCAGCAGCGTGAAGACGATGATCACCGGCGCGTCGATGCCGTGGCGGGCGGCGGCGAGCTGTCGCACCGTCTGGGCCACCAGGACTTCATTGAAGGCGTTGTAGCCGATGTAGGCGATCAGCGCGACGACCCAGACCAGCAAGGCACCCATGTAGCCGAACTGGGGACGGGACTGGATGAGTTGCGGCAATCCGAGCTGCGGCCCCTGGGTCGAATGAAAGGCCATGAAGAAAGTGCCGAGCGCGCAACCCGTGATGACCGCGACGGATGTCCACAGCAGATTGCCGCCCAGGCCGATGCCCAGCACGCCCACTGCGATGGTGGCCAGGTGCGCGTCGCCGCTGAACCAGATGGGCCACAGATGCCAGACCTTGCCGTGCCGTTCGGCGAGCGGCACGTAGTCGATGGAGCGCCTCTCCAGCAGACTCAGCATTGCGTCACGGCGACCACCAGCTTCGGGTCAAACTCAGGGTTCGGATCCTGCGGCAGGTAACCACGAGGATTGCATACCACGCGGGTGCCGTCGATGCGGTAGTCGACCGACGAGTGCGTGTGCCCGTGAATCCACAGCTGCACCGGGGCACGCACCAGGGCGGAAAGATCGGAGGCGAAACTGGGATTGAGCCGGTCGCCCTCGTAGCGCGGGTGTACGCTGAGAGCGTGCGGCAGGTGATGGGTGATCACCACCGTGGGGCCGTCGAAAGGCTCGGCAAGCTGCTGTGCCAGCCATGCCGACTGGCGCAGATGAATGCGGCGCGTGTCGTCGGGTTGGAGCCGGCCCGAGTCGCGCAAGGAGATCCTGCGGTAATCGGCCATGCCGCGGCGCCCGTCGGCCTGCGCCTGGGCAATGGCCTCCGGATCCGCGCCATGCAGCGCGAAATCGGTCCACAGGGTGGCGCCGAGAAAGCGCACGCCATCCAATGCCATGGTGTCGCCATCGAGCAGCGTAATGTCGTGCGCCGCGGCCACGCGGCGCAGCCGCTCCAGCGTCGTCTCCATCTCGCCGCCGTAGAATTCGTGATTGCCCGGCACGTAGATGAGCTGCGCATCGGCAAAATGCCGGCGCGCCCAGGGCAGTCCCTCGACACCCACGTGGATGTCGCCGGCGAGCACGACGAGCTCCGCCGCTACGGGCGGTGGCGTCCAGTCCTGGAATTCGAGGTGCAGGTCCGAGAGGACGCGAATTCTCACGGGAGGCCGGGCTCAGTAGGCGCTATGGCCCGTCAGCTCGCGTCCGATCGCCAGCTGATGCACGGTCTCCGTGCCTTCGTAGGTGATCACGCTCTCGAGATTCAGCATGTGGCGGATCGGGGCAAACTCGGCGCTGATACCGGCGGCGCCGAGCATGTCGCGGCAATCGCGTGCCACCTCGAGCGCCATGCGGCAGTTGTGCCACTTGGCCAGCGATACCTGCACGGGCTGCAGGCTGCCCCGATCCTTCAGTCGCCCCAGCTGCAGGACCAGCATCTGCGCGGTGGTGATGCCACGCGCCATTTCGGCCAGCCGCACCTGGATGGCCTGGTTCCGCGCGAGCGATCGGCCGAACAGTTCGCGCGTTCCCGTGTACTCGATGAGCTGTGCGAGGCAGGCCTGCGCCGCGCCGATCACGCCCCAGGCGATCCCGTAGCGCGCCTGCGTGAGGCAGGACAGCGGGCCCTTGAGGCCCGCGGCCTCCGGCAGTCGCTGGGCCTCGGGCACGCGCACTTCATCGAAATACAATGCCCCGGTACTGGAGGCGCGCAGCGAAAACTTGTGTTCGATCTCCGTGGCCGTGAACCCCGGCGCGCCCTTCTCGACGATGAAGCCGCGTATGCCGTCGTCGGTGTCGGCCCAGCAGATGCACAGATCGGCGATGGTGGCATTGGTGATCCACAGCTTTGAGCCGCTGATCAGCCAGTCCCCCCGGCTGCGTCGCGCGCGGGTCTTCATGTTGGCCGGATCCGAGCCGCCGTGCGGCTCCGTCAGCCCAAAGCAGCCGATCAGCTCGCCGCGCGCCATGCGCGGCAGGTATTCCTGCATCTGGGCCACGCTGCCATAGGTCCGGATCGGGTACATCGCCAGCGAGGATTGCACCGAGACGAAGCTGCGCAGGGCCGAATCGCCGCGTTCGAGCTCCTGGCAGACCAGGCCGCTGGCGATGGCATTCAGGCCCGCGCAGCCATAGCCTTCGAGGTTGGCGCCGAGCAATCCCAGCGCTGCGAGTTCCGGGACCAGCTCGCCGGGGAAGCGGTGGTGCTCGAAGCAGTCCTGGATGATCGGCAGGACCTGCGTGTCCACCAGCCGGGCGACACTGTCCTGCACCAGCTGCTCGTCCTCGCTGAGGGCGCCGCGCAGGTCGTACAGGTCGAGCGGATTCATGCGTGGATCCTCGGCGCCGGGCGGCATTCAGTCAACGGGAAACTGCACGCCCTGCGCGAGCGGCATCTGCGTGGAATAGTTGACCGTCTGCGTCTGGCGGCGCATGTAGGCCTTCCACGAATCGCTCCCTGACTCGCGGCCCCCGCCGGTCTCCTTCTCCCCGCCGAAGGCACCCCCGATCTCGGCGCCGCTCGGGCCGGTGTTGACGTTGGCGATGCCGCAGTCGCTCCCGGTCGCGGACAGGAAAGTTTCAGCCTCGCGCATATCGTTGGTAAAGATCGCCGAGGACAGGCCCTGCCGCACGTCGTTCTGCATGGCAACGGCGGCATCGAAGGATTCGTAGGGCACGACGTACAGGATCGGCGCAAAGGTCTCCTCGCTCATCGTGGCGAAGGGTTTGTCCGCCTCGACCAACGCCGGGCGCACATAGTATCCGCCGTCCAGGCCCGCCGGCCGCACGCGTTCGCCGCCCACGACGGTGGCGCCGGCCTGCCGCGAGGCGGCGAGGGCCGCCTGCATGTGCTCGAAGGCGTGCGCGTCGATCAGCGGGCCGACCAGGGTTCCCGGCTCGAGCGGCGAGCCTACGGGCAGGCTGGCGTAGGCCTTGCGCAGCATCGGGCTGAAGGAGCCGATCAGGCTCCGGTGCACGAACAGGCGGCGCAGCGAGGTGCAGCGCTGGCCGGCCGTGCCGACCGCGGCGAACACGATGGCCCGCAGGCTCAAGTGCACGTCGGCGGTCGGTCCGACAATCGCCGCATTGTTGCCGCCGAGCTCCAGGAGCGTGCGGCCGAAGCGCGCGGCCACCCGTGGTCCGAGCGCGCGGCCCATGTTCGTGCTGCCCGTCGCGCTGATCAATGCCACGGCAGGGTGGTCGGCCAGCTGTTCGCCCACCGGGCGGCGGCCGATCAGCAGTTGCGATATGGCAGGGGGGGCGGCCGGGAAACCGGCGATCACTTCCTCGAGCTTCCGGTGCAGTGCCAGCGCGCACAGCATGGTTTTTTCCGAAGGCTTCCACAGCACGGTGTCCCCGCACACCAGCGCGAGCGCGGCGTTCCAGGTCCACACCGCCATCGGGAAATTGAAGGCGGTGATCACGCCCACCGGGCCCAGCGGATGCCAGCGCTCGAGCAGGTGGTGGCCGGGGCGCTCGGAGGCGATCGTCAGCCCGTAGAGCTGGCGCGACAGACCGACCGCGAAGTCGCAGATGTCGATGACTTCCTGGACTTCGCCGAGGCCCTCACTGAGGATTTTGCCCGCTTCGAGCGAGATCAGGCGCCCGAGCGCCTGCTTGTCCTGGCGCACCCGCTCTGCGAAGCGGCGCAACAGCTCGCCGCGCAGGGGCGCCGGGACGCTGCGCCAGCTCTGAAAGGCGCTGAGCGACGCCTGGATCCTGGCTTCGACCGCCGCCGGATTGTTCGCCGGCAGCTGGCCCAGCAGGGTGCCGTCGATGGGCGTGCGCGTGTCGATGCCGCCATCCACGCGCGCCAGGGCCGGAATGCCGGCCTCCTGCATGATCCCCTGGTAGTTCACGCTGCGGGTACCTCCATGGCATGACGTTCCCGCATGGCATAGACCCTGCCAAAGCGGTTGGCGAGGAATTTCTCGAGCGGCACGTCTTCCTGCCGGATGAAACCCTGTTGCGGCAGGTGGCCCTTGGCCAGCAGGTCCAGTACGCCGCAGATGCCGGCGGCGGTGGTGAGCTGGATGGCGCTGCGTTCCACGCCGTTGAATTTCTGGCCGTAGATCTTGTTGGCGTAGGTTTCCTGTACCAGCCGGCCCTTCTTCCTGCCGGTGACCGTGACGAACACGATGACGACGTCCTGCAGCGTGGTGGGCAGGGCGTTTTCGAGGATGTCACGCAGCACGTCGCGCCTCTCGCGCAGCCGCAGATCCTGCAGCAGGGCTTTCATGATGGCAGCATGGCCCGGATAGCGGATGGTGCGGTAATTGAGATTCTGCACCCGGCCCAGCAGGGTCTCGCACAGCGTGCCCACCCCGCCCGAGGTATTGAAGGCCTCGTAGGTGACGCCGTCGAGCGAAAACTCCTCGCGTTCCTCGAGCGGCGGCGCATTGACGAGTTCACCGTTGGCGATCTCCTCGCAGGGCTCGCAGTATTCGTTGATGACGCCGTCCGTGCTCCAGGTGAGATTGTAGTTCAGGGCGTTCGAGGGGTATTGCGGCAGGGCCCCGACGCGCAGCCGCACGTCCTGCAACTGTTCGAAACGCTTCGCCAGGTCGTAGCCGACGATGGTGATGAAACCCGGCGCCAGCCCGCACTGTGGAATGAAGGCCGAGCGGGCCGTCGCCGCCAGCGCGCGCACCCGCCTGGTGTTGGCGACGTCCTCGGTGAGATCGAGGTAATGCACGCCGGCCATGGCCGCGGCTTCTGCGATCCTGCCGGTCACCTGGAAGGGTGCCGCGCTCAACACCGCGAAACGGCCGCGCAGCGCGGCCGCCACGGCGTCCGGGTCGTTGACGTCGATCGCGATGCACTCCACGGGCGTGGCCACCCGCAGCCGCTCGAGCTGGTCGACCGATTTATCGATGACGGCGATCTGGTAGTCGCCGCTAGAGCTCAGCAGATCGGCAACCATGTGCCCGATCTTCCCGGCGCCGACGATGGCGATGCGATGCATGTCCTTCTCCTGAAACCTGACCCGCCATGTTCGGGCAGCCGCCGACAAAAAGCAGCCCCAGAAGTGCCATTATGACCGCCATAGTTCGTCAGTATGACGTACAATATTGCCGTTATGCTCATAGACCCCGTCGATCACAGGATCCTGGCCCTGCTCCGGGAGAATGCCCGCATGTCGACCGCGCTCATGGGTCGGCGCCTGGGCATCTCGCGAACCACCGTGCACAGCCGCATCGAGCGGCTGCTGGCGCGCCGGATCATCACCGGCTTCACCGTGCGCATGGGGGCCGACCAGGAGCGCGGCCAGATCCAGGCCCAGGTGATGATCGCCGCCGTGCAGAAAGCCCTCTCGCGCGTCGAGTCGGCGTTGCGGGCGTTCCCGGAGGTGCGCAAACTCTACTCGGTGAGTGGCCAGCACGAATTCATCGCCATTGTGGTCACGGATACCGTGGGTGAAATGGACCAGCTCCTCGATCGCATCGGCGCCATCGAAGGGGTGGATCGCACGGAATCCTCGATCGTGCTCTCGACACGGATCGATCGCTAGCTCTGGCTCAGGCGAGCGTGTGGAACACACGCTGCACGTCTTCATCCTGTTCCAGCTGGTCGATGAGCTCGAGCACTTCGGCCGCCTGCGGTTCGGGCAGCTCCGTGGGCGAGCTGCAGATGTATTCGTGCTCGGCGGACAGGGGCGCGATGTGCCGCCGCTCCAGCGCCTCCTGCAGCCGGCCGAAATCCGCGAACTCGCAGCGCAGCACCAGCTGCGGCTCGCCTTTCTCTCCGCTGCTCTCGCCCATTTCCTGCAGGCCATGATCGATCATGTCGAGTTCGAGATCGTCCTGGTCGATGCCCGCCGGGTCGAGCCGGAACACGCCCATCCGGCGGAACTGGAAGGCCACGCTGCCGCTGGTGCTCAGATTCCCGCCGTGCTTGGTGATGATGTTGCGCACATGCGCGACGGTGCGCGTGGGATTATCCGTCGCGGTCTCCACCAGCAGGGCGACGCCATGGGGCGCGTAGGCTTCGTAAATCGCCTGGTGATAGTTCGTGGCGTCGCGGCCCGAGGCGCGCTTGATGGCCGCCTCGACCTTGTCCTTGGGCATGTTGACGGCACGCGCGTTCTGGATGATCCGCCGCAGCGTCGGGTTCGAGGCCGGGTCTGCCCCGCCGGACTTCACCGTCATGGCGATGTCCTTGGCGATGCGCGCGAACTGCTTCGCCATGCGGTTCCAGCGCGCGAACATCGCGTGCTTGCGGACTTCGAAGATGCGGCCCAAGGAGCTGGTTACCCGGAATTGCGCTCAGTCGTGCGGCGTGCGCACCGGTAGCGGCACGTTGCACAGGTCGATGTAGCCCGCGGTAGTCTGGTACCACGTGTCCCGCCGATTGCGCCGCGCTTCCACGAGCGCCGTGAAGCTGGCGCTGTCGGTGCGCAGCACTTCCAGACGGGTGCGCTCGCTCGCGGGTACCTCGCTGGCCAGGCGTACGCTGGCGATCGGCGTGCGTTGCCCCGCCTTGTCGTAGAAACCCATTTCGGCGCTGCCACGCGGCAGGCTGGCGAGCAATTCGATGCCCTGGCGCACACGGCCGACGACGGTGACGTTGCGATCGAGCTGGCGCGGCGCATGCCCGATCACCGCATACAGCTCGCTCCCGGTGCCGCTGGCCGGATCGGTGTCGCGGCCGACCCCGATCGCAGCGTAGCAATGCGCGAGCCAGGCGAGTCCCGATGCCGGGTCGCGCGCGGCCGGGAAACTGTCCACAAAGCCCACCTGCGGCGCGTAGCCGTCGCGATCGGGCAGGCTCGTGAACACGTTCGCGCCCAGGGGCACGGTGAATTCCGGCGGCAGTTTCTGCATGCCCGCCGGAATCTTGTGCCTCTCTTCCGGGTCGCCCCACTGCGCCACAAAATTATCCTGCACGCGCAGCATCGCCAGGCCGTCGAAATACTTGAGCCGCACCAGGGCCTCGATATTCGCCACGGTCCGAGGCGCCATGGCCGGCGCCAGCTCGATGATCACGCGGCCCGCGGGCAGCTCCATGTACAGGGTGTGGCGCTCATCGAGCGGCCGCCAGGCGGACGCGGGCGCTGCGGCCAGCACCTCCGCCATCGTCGCCGCAGGCGGTGGCGGCGGTGCAGCTGACGCTGGGGCCGGAGGCGAGGGTGCGGGCGGCGCCGTCCCGGCGGCCGCCGTGAGCGGTCCGGCTGCCGCCGCGATCAGCAGCAGGGCCGGACGCAGCCAGGAATCCAGGCGCTCTTTCATCATGGCGGGCATGCTAGCAGCCGCCGCGCAAATGCGCATAATGTTGACCCGAGGGTGAACCGGACCCAGGAGGCCGCCGATGAGCACAACCCGGCCCGTGCGCCCGCGCTGGTATGCGGCGATCTACGCCCAGGTGCTCGTGGCGGTGGCACTCGCGGTGCTCCTCGGCTGGATCGCGCCGCATCTGGCCGTGAGCCTCAAGCCGCTGGGCGATGGGTTCATCCGGCTCGTGAAGATGATCATCGCGCCGGTCATTTTCTGCACCGTGACCGGCGGCATCGCCGGTGTCAGCAGCCTGGAGAAGGTGGGCCGGGTCGGCCTGAAATCGCTCCTCTATTTCATCGTGGTGTCCAGCCTGGCCCTGCTGCTCGGGCTCGCCGTGGCGGACCTGGTGCAGCCGGGCGCCGGATTCAACGCCGACCCCGCGCGCTTCGATACGAGTGCGGTGGCCGGTCTGCCCTCGTCCACGCACGGCCGCGGCGTCACCGAATTCCTGCTGCACATCATCCCCGACACGCTGCTCGGCGCCTTCACCAGCGGCGAGATCCTGCAGGTGCTGCTGGTTTCGATCCTGCTGGGCTGCGCGCTGGCGTTGACGGGCGAACGCGGCCGGCCCCTGCACCGTGGCATCGACAGTCTCGGAGCCGTGGTGTTCCGTATCGTGCACCTGATCATGCGCGCGGCGCCCATCGGGGCCTTCGGATCCATGGCCTACACCGTGGGCCAGTTCGGCGCGGGTGCGCTGTCGCATCTGGCCAGCCTGATGGCCTGCTTCTATCTCACCAGCGCGCTGTTCGTGTTCGGCGTACTGGGGCTGATCGCGCGTGCGAGCGGTTTTTCCCTCCTGCGGCTGCTGCGCTACGTTCGCGATGAGCTGCTGCTGGTGCTCGGCACCAGCTCATCCGAGGCCGCTCTGCCCTCGCTCATCGACAAGCTCGAAGTGGCCGGATGTTCGCGCTCGGTCGCGGGACTGGTGGTGCCGGCCGGATACTCTTTCAACCTCGACGGCACCAATATCTACATGACCATGGCGGCGCTGTTCATCGCGCAGGCCACCAACGTACATCTGGGCCTGTCCGATCAGCTCCTGTTACTGCTCGTGGCGATCATCAGTTCGAAGGGTGCAGCCGGTGTCACAGGCTCGGGCTTCATCACCCTCGCCGCGACGCTCGCCATCGTTCCGGCGGTACCCGTCGGCGCGCTGGTGCTCATTCAGGGTGTCGATCGATTCATGAGCGAGTGCCGCTCACTGACCAATTTCATCGGCAATGCCGTGGCGGCGATCGTGATCGCCCGCTCCGAGGGGGAGGTGGATGAGAGGCGCCTGCGCCAGGCGCTGGCGGAGCCGCGCGATGGCTGAGTCCGCCCGTCAGACCAGGCCTGTGAGCGCGACCGTCGGTGGCGTGATCGAGCTCTGGCGCCAATCGCTTGCACGCAGCTGGCTGCCGGCGACGCTGGTCGCGCTTTTGTGGACGGGTCTGGTGGCGCGCCCCTTGCTGTTGCTCGATCCGCAGGACGATCTGCTGCAACTGGCGACGCAGCTGCAGGAGCTGGTATTCGTGCCCTCCTTTGCTTACGCACTCCTGGCGGTCACTGCCTTGTCAGTACTGCCCTATTGCGCCATCACGGCCTGCGTTCATGCCACGGCCACCGGCGGGAAAGTGGCCGGCGCGGGCCTGCCGCTTGCGTTGCGGGTATTCCCGGGCGCCGTGGCCGCCGCCGCGGCATTTCTGTTCCTGACCTCGGTCGGCACGATCCTGTTGATCGTACCCGGCGCATACCTGTGGGGGATGTGGCAATTGTGGATCGTCGTCATCGTGGTCGAACGCTGTGGACCGCTCGCGGCGCTGGCGCGCAGCTGGCAGCTGACCCGCGGCGCATGGTGGCAGTCCGTGACGCTCGTGACGGTGATTGCGATCCTCTCCATGGTGCCGGTGATGCTGTTCGTCCTGATCGTGCCCTGGCTGATCCTGCCACTGGGATTGAGCGATGCGCAGGCGCTCATCGCCGAGCTCATCGGCCTGGGCCTGGCCGCGATTCTGGTGTTGCCGCTGGTGCCGGCCGCGCTGGTGGCGGTCTACCTGTTCCTGTGCAGCAGGCCGGCCGGATCGGCGGGGGAGGCCGGATGACGCCCTCGCGATCGGCGGCGGCCCTCTGGCAGCTGCTGGCCGTGCTGGCGCTGTGCGGCTGCGCCGCGCAGCCGCGGACTGTGGCGGTACGGGTCCTGCCGGTCGATGTGACCACCACCTATATCGAGGCCTACGTCCACCATTTCGCGCGCGGACAGTTCGCAATCGTTTCAGTCTGCATTGCTCCCGACGGCGCGATCGCCGCTGTCCGCGTGGTCGAATCCTCGACCGACAAGGCATTCGATGATGCGGCGCTGGTGTGGGCGCGGCAGGCGCACTACCGCCCGCAGCTCGAGAACGGGCAGCCGGTGTACGGGTGCCGGGAAGTGCGCGTCGAGATCAATTCCGACCCGTCCCCGCGCCTCAGCCGCGGGGCGGACAGCGCGCTGGGCTGAGATCGGCTGCAGCTCAGGGCCGTGCGGCGGCCTCGCAGATCGCGAAATCAAGCGGCGCGAGCTGCACGCGATAGCTCCCCGGCGCGTCGGCGTGCGCGGCGCAGTGGCCCCGCAGCGCCGTGAAGTGCTGGGAGCCTGCGTTGACGGTCACCTGGGCGCTGAGCGCTTCGCTGCCGGTGTTGAAGGCGATGAGGATCTCGCCTCCGCTCTTCGGATCCAGGCGCGACACGGCGAAAAGGCCGGGTGTCTCCCCCGCCGCGCGCACGATCTGCCCGCCGTGGCGCAGGGCCGGGTGCGCCAGGCGCAGTTTCGCCAGTCCGGCGATGTATTGATACAGCGGGTGCGCCGGGTTGAAGCTGCTGGTGGCGGTCGTGGCGGCGGTGCCCAGCAGGGGCTGATCGTTGTAGGAGGCCACCTGGCTCGCGAACATGTCCTGGCGCGCGGCCTGATCGCCCCCGAGACCGACGAAGCCCTGTTCGTCGCCATAGTAGATCGTCGGCACGCCGCGCAGTGTCAGCAGCATCGCATAGCCAAGCTGCAGGCGCTGCAGCAGCTCCGCGTCGCTGGCGTCGGGGCGAGCGTGACGCAGGAAACTGGCAAAGCGGCCGGCGTCGTGGTTGCTGATGAAGGTCGGCAGTCGCCGCGCCGTGCCAGCGCCGCCCTCGTAGAGCGGGTCGGCGGCAAACAGGCGCACCAGTTCATCGGTGCCGGCATGGCCCGCGATCGTGTCGAGGACGGCGACCGCGAAGGCGAAATCGAGCACGGCCGGGAGCCTGTCGACCCGGGTGTGTTCAGCCAGCCGTGCCGGATCCATCTCGCCGGTCGCGACCTCGCCGAAGATGTGGAAGTTGGGAATGCCGCGCGCCTTCGCCCGCTTGAGCATCGCCGGCACGAAGGCCTGCCAGAACTCCGGGTTCACGTGTTGCGCGGTGTCGATGCGGAACCCGTCAATGCCGTACTTGTCGATCCAGCCGCCGAAGATGTCGATGAAACCGCGCACCACGCGTGGATCTTCGGTCAGCAGGTCATCGAGCTGGACGAAATCGCCCTTGGTCGAGCTCTCGCCCCTGAAGGTGCTGTCCCCGCGGTTGTGGTAATAGAGCGGATTGTTGAGCCAGTCGGGCACCTTGAGGTGTTCTTCGCCCGCGGGCACGTAGGGCGTGTAGGCGTAGTCGGGGCGTGTCAGCCGGGCGAAGTTCGCCGTCGTTTGCACGTCGTCCCCGGCGAAGCCCTCGTTGATGGGCGCACCCGCGAGGCCGCCGCGCCGCGTGTAGGGATAGTCCGCCACCGAGCGGTAGGCGCAGTCGTTCGCCGGGCACTCGCGGTAGCGGATCACATCCGCCGTGTGGTTCACGATGATGTCGAGGTAGAGCTTCATGCCGCGCGCGTGGGCCGCAGCCACCAGCGCATGCATGTCCGCTTCCGTCCCGAAGTGCGGGTCGACCGCGGTGAAATCGGTGATCCAGTAACCGTGATAGCCCGCCGATTCGTGGCCCGGCGCACCCTGAACGGCCCTGTTCTTGTAGATCGGGCCCAGCCAGATCGCCGTCGCGCCCAACGCCTGGATGTAGTTGAGCCGCGAGATCAGGCCGCGCAGATCACCGCCATGGTAGAAACCCGTCGAGCTCGGATCGAAGCCGGTCTGCAGCCGATCACCGCTTGAGGTCCCGCGATCGTTCGCCGGATCGCCATTCTCGAAGCGATCGGGGAGCAGGAAATAGATGATCTCGTCCTCGGGCGGCCGGAGGCGAAAATTTCCGCCGCCTTCCGGGCCGCTCGCCGCCGCTGCGGCCGGCGCCGCCAGTGCGGCCGACGCCGCCAGTGCGGCCGACGTTGCCAGCGTCGCGAGCAGCAGGGCGGTATGGCGCGCACTGGGGTTCACGCCGCGAGGTTAACACCAAGGGGTGGCGGCGCGAAATGCCCCGGGATGCTAGGCTTGCCGGTGGCGAATCGGGCACGGTCGCGGGGTTGAGTTGTGGTCGATGAATCAAAGACTCAGCTGAATGTGCCGGCGGACGCGGCTACGCAGCGGCGTGTGCCGTCCTCGCCGCCGCTCACTGCCCATGACGCCGCTGCGCCCGGCACGACCATACGGGGTCGCTACGTATTGGAGCGCCTGCTGGGACAGGGCGGCATGGGTCAGGTGTGGAAGGCGCTCGACCTGGTGGCGCAGCGTGCGCAGGATCCCACCCCCTACGTGGCGATCAAATTAATCAGCACCGATTTCGAATCACACCCCGAAGCCTTCATTGCCCTGCAGCGCGAGACGCGCAAGGCCCAGGCACTGGCGCATCCCAATATCGTCACGGTGCACAACTTCGATCTGGACGGGAGCGCGGGTGCACGCGCCTTCATGTCGATGGAGTTGCTCGATGGACAGCCCCTCGATGCGGTGATTCGGGCGCATCCGGCCGGAATGGCACGCCTGCCGGCGCTGCCCATCGTGCAGGGCATGGCGCGCGGGCTGGGGTATGCGCACCGCAAGGGCCTTGTGCACCTCGATTTCAAGCCGGGCAACGTGTTCGTCGGCGCCAATGGGCAGGCGAAAATTCTGGATTTCGGCATCGCGCGCGCCGTGCGCGGCGGCGAGGCCGCCGCCAGGAATGATGTGTTTGATGCCGGCAGTCTCGGAGCGATGACGCTCGCCTACGCCTCGCCGCAGATGCTGGCGCATGAGGACCCGCAGCCCGATGACGACGTGTACGCCCTGGGCCTCGTCAGCTATGAATTGCTCAGTGGCCGGCATCCCTACAATCGCCTCGCAGCGAACGACGCGCAGCAGCAGCAGTTGCGGCCGGCGCCCATAAGCGGATTGCGCCGCCACGAATGGCGTGCCATCGAGCGTGCGCTCAATTTCGAGCGAGCGCGCCGCTGGCCCGATGCCGCCGCGTTTCAGCAGGCTTACTCCGGGCGCGGCAGGCTGGCGAAGTCGCTGGCGGCGGCGGTGGCGGTGATGGCGATCGTGGCTGCGGTGCTCGGCTATCGCTCCTATGTCGCCGGTCTGCCTGACATACCGTTTGCCAAGCTGCCGGCGGATGTGCAGAGCGAGATTCGCACGCATCTGCAGCAGGCCGACGAGGCCTGGGCGCTGACGCAAAAGGGGCAGGGCGTGCTCATCAACGATGCGGTCGGTGAGTACGCCGCGGCCTGGGAACTGCAGCCCCGCAATGCAGAGGCGTCGCGCGGCCTGCGCCAGACCGCGGACTACGTCATCGAGCGCTTGAAGGCCGTGCCCGATGCCGCCGTGCGCCGTCAGCAGCTGCAGGAGCTGGCGGCACGCAGCGAGTTCTACGCGGGATATCAGCCAGTGAAGGACGCGCTGGCACAGTAATAGCGGATGTGCGTCGCAGATCCGGGCGACCCGCTTTGACTGGACATAAGATGGGCAGTAGCGTGACCGGCATGAAAGGCCCAGCCCGCATCCGTGGCACTTTGCGCGTCTCGCTACAGTGCTTGCTGCTGGGTGCGGCCGTGCTGCTGGACGCCAACGCCTGGGGCGCTCATTCCTCCCAGGCGCCCGCGGCAGCCCAGGCCACCGAAGGCATGGTGACGCGCGGGGATCTGGAAATAGTCGAATGCCTGCTGCCGGGCCAGGTGCGCTCGCTGGGTACGTCCACTTACCTCTCGCAACGCCGGCCGGTGCGCACGACAACCGCGGACTGCCGCATCCGCGGTGGCGAATTCGTGGCCTACGATCGGGCTGATTACAAATCGGCCCTGCGCATCTGGATGCAGGCCGCCGAAGCAGGCGATCCGGAGGCGCAGAACAATGTCGGTGAAATCTACGAGCGCGGCCTGGGCGATGTCCCCAACTATGCCGCGGCAGCGATCTGGTATCAGAAGGCAGCGGATCAGCACTATTCCCGCGCCCTGTTCAACCTGGGTACCTTGTATGAAGCGGGCCTGGGTGTCGATCAGGACCAGCTGAAGGCGCTCAACCTGTATCGCCAGGCGTGGGGGCTGCCGGCCGACAGCGTGATGTTCGAGTCCGCGGCGCGCCGTGAGCAGGAGGCCCTGCGCGCTGAACTGACGCAGGCCGTGTCCGAGAAGGACCAGCAGCTGCAGCTGTTGAAAAAGCAGTTGCAGGAGTTGCAGGGCCGCCTCGAGGCGGCCGCCGCTGCCGCCGCTGCGGCCGCCCAGTCGGCCGCCGCCGCTCATCCCGCGCCCGTGGTAGCCGCCCCTTCCAGCGCCGAAGTTGAAACCCTGCGCAAGTTGGTGGCACAGCTGGAAGCCGAGCGCCAGGCCAGTCAGCGGCGACTCGATGCGGTGCCGCGCACGCGTGAGCCCGCGGCCGGAGCGCCGGTCGTGGCGATGACGGATGCCGCGACCGCTCGTTCGGTCAATGGCCTGGACTTTGGCCGCTACTACGCCCTGATCATCGGCAATCAGAACTACTCCGAGCTGGAGAGTCTGCTGACGCCGCGCAGCGATGCCGAGCGCGTGGGAAAATTGCTGAAGGATAAGTACGGATTTACGGTACAAACGATCGAGGACGGCACCGATGTGACGATGCTGCGGGCACTCAACGATCTGAACGGTATTCTCCGACCGAACGACAATCTGCTCATCTACTACGCCGGCCACGGCACGCGGCTCGTGGCAGACAAGCGCGAGAGCGGTTATTGGCTGCCGGTCAACGCCGAACGCCCGCCCAAGGATACCTATTGGGTCCCGAACGAACAGATCACGGCACATATCGGCCGGATGACCGCGCGGCGCGTGCTGGTGGTGGCCGACTCGTGTTACGCCGGCCTGCTGTCAGCCGATCCGAGTTTCATTTTTCTGGAGCAGCCCACGCAGGTCAGCAGCGACTACATCAAATTCAAACTGCCCAAGCGTGCGCGGCTGCTGATCGACTCGGGCGGCGACGAGCCGGTATTGGACAGCGGTGGCCAGGGTAATTCGGTCTTCGCCAGTGCTTTCCTGGCAGTGCTGGAGCAGAACGAGGGCGTCTTGAGTGCACCGGCCCTGTTCGCCGGCGTACAGGAGCGCGTCCAGGTCGCGGCGGCGCGCCTGAAATTTGCGCAACATCCGGAACTGAAATCCATCAAGGGCGCCGGCCATGAGGTGGGCGATTTCTTCTTCGTGCCCTTGGCGCGTTCGCGCCTGTAGGCAGGCCGACTGGCATCCCGCTCTCGCATGAGGCACGTCATGATCTCAGGGAAATCGTTTCGCGTAGCCGCAGTTCTGGCACTCCTGGGCCTGATGGCCCCGGAATTGCTGCGAGCCCAGGTCAAGGGTCCGCCCCGGGGCGCAACCTTGGCTGCCGCCTGGACGCAGGCGATGGCCGGTGTCGTCAACTCCACACTGTGCACCAACTTTCTTCAGCAGGGCGGAGGCGTCACGCCGGCCCAGGGCGCTGCCTGCCTGACAGCGGCCGGATTCGCCGGTACCGCCAACGCCGTGGCCATCCGCAGTGCCGCGCCGGAGGAACTGACGGCAGCCAACGTGCTGCTGAAGGAGCTGGCGCACCGGCAGCTGGACCAGCTCAATCAGCGGCTGGAGCGTTGGCACGCGGCGGATCACTCCGGGCAGTTCGCAGCGCTGCCACGGCTGGCAAGCCTGAATCCGCAGGAAGCCGTGGACCAGTCGGGCGGACTGTCCCAGGACTTCGGTCGCTGGGGCGTCTTCACCAATCTGGCCGGTGATTTCGGCAGCCGCAGTGCCACTGACCTGACGGACAGCTTTGATCTGAGGGGTTTCAATCTGACGACCGGCGCTGACTATCGCCTGAGTCGGGGTTGGGTGATCGGGGGCATCGCAGGCTACACGGATGAACGCGCCGTATTCGATGCCGCGCCCGGTACCGGCGGACGCCTGGAGCACAGCGGGTTCAGCCTGCTGGCGTACGGTCAGTACGAAGGCCAGTCGGCGTACGTGACCGGCTCGCTGGGCTGGCAGCAGCTGGATCAGCGACTCGAGCGCAGCGGTACCTACGTCGATCCGGCCCACCTCGATGCCGGTGGCAACAATCTGAGCGCCAAAATGGCCGCTACGGGTTCGACCAACATCGGAGCGCTGTTTGCGACTCTGCAAAGCGGCTATAGCTGGAGCGCGGGGCCTAGCACCGTAGAGCCCTATCTGCAGCTCCAGTACCGGCGCAGCAAGCTCGATCCCTTCACCGAATCCGGTGGGGCGGGCGTGGTCAGCGATGGCACCAACAGCTATCCATTCGACATCAACATGAGTTATGCGGGCGCGCACGTTACGAGCCTGGATGGCACCATCGGCCTGAAATGGCAGCGCGTCGTCAACGGTGCGATTGGCGTTTACGTGCCCTATCTCAATGCCGAGTACACGCACCAGTTCAATGACACGCCCTACACCGTATCCGGAATGCTGGCGCCGCTGTCGGGCATTGTGCCGGACTTCACGCTGCCAGCCGATGCGCTGTCAGGCAAGTACTACAGCGTCATCGCGGGCTGCAACTACGTCGCGCGAGGTGGGCTGCAGGCGTACCTGCAGATACGGTCGTCCTTCAAGCAGACAAATCTCAAGGATCGTTCGCTTACCGCCGGCTTGCGCCACGAACTATAATCTGCGCCGGCTGTAGTGCAAGGGGGGGTGGTGCAGCAGCTACATCTCGTGATCGTGGGCGCGGGTCCCGCCGGTCTCAGCGCTGCCGCGCGTGCAGCCGAGATCGACAGGCGCGAGAGCCGCACCGTGCCCAGCTACGTATTGCTGGAATCGTCGGCAGCCGTCGCCAAGACCATCCAGCGCTACCAGAAAGGCAAGCACGTGATGGCGGAACCCGGATTTCTGGAGCTGCGCAGCGACCTGAGCTTTGAGGCGGGCAGCCGCGAGCAGGTCCTGGGGGAGTGGGCTCAAGGCGTCGGGAAACTTGCCATCACCGCGCGATTTTCTGCCGACGTGAAGTCGATCAGCGGGCAGCACGGCTGTTTCGAGTTGGTGCTCGCCGACGGCAGCCGGCTTAGCGCCGCGAATGTACTGATAGCCATCGGCCTGGACGGCAATCCACGCCCCATTGGCGCGCCAGGCGAAGATGGCACGACGGTGCAGTATCAGCTCGACGATCCGCGCGAATACCGGCAGGAGACCATACTGGTGGTGGGTGCCGGTGACGCCGCCATCGAGAACGCCCTGGCACTGAGCGAGCAGAACGAGGTCGTCCTGGTCAATCGCGGCAAGGAATTCAGCCGCGCCAAACAGGGCAATCTCAACGCCGTTGTCGCTGCCATCGCCAGTAGGGACGTGCGCCTGAGCTGCCGCTACGAAACACGCGTCAGCTCGATCGTGCGTGGGGTGCCTGGGGAACCCCTGGCGGTGACGCTGGAGACCCCGACCGGCGCCGAGCCGCTGAGGTGTCATCGCATCATTGCGCGTCTGGGTACCGATCCACCGCGCCGTTTCATCGAGTCAGTCGGCGTGCAGTTCCCGAGTGCCCGACCTCAGGCGATTCCCGCATTGACCCGGCATTGCGAAACCAACGTGCCCGGCATCTATATTGTCGGTTCCCTGGCCGGCTACCCGCTCATCAAGCAGGCCATGAACCAGGGCTACGATGTCGTCGAGCACATCTACGGCCACGACATCCGCCCCGCCGACTATCCCCTGCTCGAGGCCCAATTCACCGGCCTGCCCTTTGAGCGCGAATGCGAGGAATTGCTGGAGCGATTCAAGTCGGTGGTGCCCATGTTTCGTGAGCTGAACGCGCTGGCGTTTCGCGAGCTCATGATCGAAAGCGACGTCATCGCGGCCTATCCCGACGGACCCGAATATCGCGAGGCCGGCGCCCGGATCGAGCGGCTGCTGCAGGCCATCGGAGGCAAGGTGCGTCGTCCGCGCGTGACGCGCGTGATCCATGAGGGCGACCCTCTCTATGAGGCGGGTGAATACGGCACCTCGTTTCTGACGATCGTCAATGGCGACGTGACGCTGCAGACTCCCGGGCCGCCCGTGGTAACGACGCCCCTGGCCCGCGGCGATTTCTGTGGCGAGATGAGTCTGCTCTCCGGCCGGCCACGGGGCGAGCGCGCCGTGGCCGGTGCAGGCTGCATCGTGATCGAAACTCCACGCCGCACGATGCTCAAGCTGATGAGCTCCAACGAAGAGGTCCGTCGCGGCATCGACTGGATATTCGTGGTGCGCGAGTTGCAGCGGCATTTTGCGCCACGCGCCACGACGCGCGATCTGCGCGAGGTCGCCACGCGGGTGCTGGTGCGCAAGTTCCGCGCCGGAGAGACTGTGTACAGCGAAGGCGCAGCCGGCGACAGCCTGTTTCTGGTGCGCTCGGGCAGTATCACCCTGCGGCGCAGGCGCCAATCGCAGGACCTGCTGGTGGCGCAGATCGCCGCTGGCCAGCGTTTTGGCGAAATGGCGCTCATGGGGGATCCGCTGCGCCGCGAGTCGGCCACGGCGACAGTCGCCTGCGACCTGATTGAAGTACGGCAACCCGAATTTCTGGCGCTCATGCAGCGCGCCGATGCCAGCATCGAACCCCTGCAAAAGCTCGTGAGCGGCCGCGTGGTCGGCAACGCCGGCATGGAGGTCCGGCCCGAGGCGGGCGCGGCGATCAATTTCCTCATGGCGCAGGGCCTGGGTGAGGCCACCAACGCACTGGTGATCCACGAGGCGCTGTGCGTGGGTTGTGACAGCTGCGAAAAAGCCTGCGCGGAGACACACGGTGGAATATCCAGGCTGGACCGCAAAGCCGGTGCCTCCTTTGCCCAATTGCACGTGCCGCACTCCTGTCGGCACTGTGACCAGCCGCATTGCATGAAGGACTGTCCGCCCAACGCCATCAAGCGTTCGGCCAGTGGCGAGGTCTATATTGATGAAACCTGCATTGGATGCGGCAATTGTCAGAGCAATTGTCCCTACCACGCCATTCGCATGGCTTACGACGCCCCTGACAAACCGGGATTGCTGAGCTGGCTTATCTTTGACAGTGGCGACGGGCCGGGCGAAGCGGTTGACTATCAGCCGACCGCAACGGCGAAGGCCAGGGGGAAAAAGGCGGTCAAGTGCGATGCGTGCCGGGGGCTGGATGGTGGCCCGGCCTGCGTGCGCGCCTGCCCGACGGGCGCGGCCCTGCGCATTGGGCCGACCGAGCTGCCGGATCTGGTGCAGGAGCGGCGGCGATGATGCACCAGAGCCTGCTGCGATTCCGCGGCGCGCGCTACTTCTGGTGGGCGCTGGCACTGACCTCAGCCGCGTTGATGATCTATGCCACGCCGGTGGGGTGGCGGCCGCGCGGCGGAGGCACATGGCAGGGCTACACCCTGGGCACCGTGGGCGCGGCCTTGGTGGTCTGGCTGACGCTGCTGGGAATTCGCAAGCGTCGCTACGCCTCAACGCTCGGCAGCGTGCAGGGCTGGACTTCCGCGCACGTCATGCTCGGCCTGTCACTGGCCGTCATCGTGACGCTGCACACCGGTTTCCAGTTTGGCTGGAACGTACACACGCTGGCCTATGTGTTCATGATGCTGGTGATCGCGAGCGGCGTACTGGGGCTGGTGCTCTACATGTCCGCACCGCGCCAGCTGTCCGAGAACGCGGCTGGCCAGTCGCGCCAGCAGATGTTCGGCGAGCTGCTGGCTATCGACGGTACGGCGCGCGACGTGGCGCGCAGCTGCGACCCGTCCGTCGCACTGGCCGTGACGAGCAGTATCGAGCGAACCGCCATTGGCGGCGGAGCATTCAGCCAGCTGTTCGGCACCGACCGATCCTTCTTCCAGCCCTCCGGCGCGGCGGTGGCCGGGCCGGCGGACAATAAAGACAACCAGGCGGTCATTGACTTCGTGGCCGCGCGCGTCCCGCGTGCGGCAAAACGCATTGAGGCAGAGAGCCTGCAGGAACTGGTGGCGCTGCTGTGCCGACGCCAGGCCCTGTTGCGCCGCATTCGTCGCGACATACGCCTGCAGGCCTGGCTCAAGATCTGGCTCTACCTGCACATACCGATGACCGTGGGGCTGCTCGCGGCCCTGACCGTGCATGTGCTGGCCACGTTCATGTACTGGTAGGCCATGCACGTCCTACTGCGACAACTGCGCAAGCTCCCCGATGGCCAGCTCGAATACCAGGACACCGAGCTGGCGGCCGACGAACTGCTGATCGGCGGCGCCCCGCAGTGCCAGATTCAGTGGGTAGGCGAGGGCATTGCCCCGCGCCACGCCAGCCTGCATTACGGCGCAAGCGGTGCGATTCTGAAATGCCGTCGCGGCTGCCGTATCCGTGTCAATGGTCAGCCCGCTACGGGCGGCGCGTTAAGGGTGGGCGACGAGCTGCATCTCGGACCGCACCGCCTGCGATTGATGTCACCGCCCAGTGGCTTTCAGCTGGCGCTTGAAATTGAAACCAGCAGCACGGCTGCCAGTCTTTACTACGAAGGTGCATTCCGCACCAGTCTCAGGCAAACCTGGCTACCGATGCGCAGCGCCTCGTGGGCACTGCTGGCACTGACCCTGCTGTTGACGCTGGCCATGCCGCTGTACAGCGTGCGGCTGCAGCGGGCAGGTCAGCCGGTTCCGGCCGCGATCGTCACGGACCGGATCTGGACCGCCGGTCCGCTGCTGGCAGCGCACCAGCTCACGACTGCGGCCACCTGCATGAGCTGTCACCAGTCGCTGTTCGTGCGCGTGGAGGATCGGGCCTGCCGCCACTGCCACAAGGGAACGGTGGATCATGTCGGCGAGCGGAAACTGGCCGAGCATGGGGCTGGCGACAAGCCCCGCTGCGCCAGCTGTCATCTCGAACACGGTGGAAGCACCGGACATCTGCTGCTCGCGACGAGCAAGCTGTGTACGGGCTGTCACGGGATCCCTGGCGCGAGCGCCGTCAGCCTGGGCCTGCCGGTCATCACGGGCTTTGCGTCCGGCGCGCATCCGGACTGGCAGCCCACCGCAGCCGCGACGGGCCTGAAATTTTCTCACGCGCAGCATCTCGATGCCGACCGGGTGCGCACTCTCACCGACAGGCGCGCGATGGTCTGCGCCGATTGCCATCAGTTGGCAGCGGACGGCGCACATTTCGTGCCCATCACCATGGAGCGTAGCTGCCGCTCCTGTCACGAGCTGACCTTCGATGACGGACGGAGCCAGCGACAATTGCCGCACGGAAACGCCGGCGACGCGATTGCGCTCATCCAGGACTATTTCGCGCGGCGCGCCGTTGATCCCGCGGCCGCGGAGCAATGGCCCGCGCGGCGGCGCACGCCGGATCCGGCTGCCGGGCAGCGCTGCGAAGCCTCGGTATTTCAGTGCGCCACTCGCGCTGCCGCCCGGGAAATTCTCCTGCAGTTCGAGCAACAGGGCTGCGTGGTCTGCCACGACGTGAGCAGCAACGGCGCGGCCGATCCGCTCAAGCGCTATGCGATCAGGCCGGTCAGCCTTGGCGCTGACCTCCTGCCGGCCTCGCGCTTCAAGCACACCCAGCACCTGATCATGGCGGGAAAGTCAGGCGATGCGGCTTGCCTCAGTTGTCACGACGCCCGGCAATCGAGCGGCGCGGCACCCTCGATGGTGCCTCGACTCGGCAACTGCCTCGGCTGTCACGACACATCGACGCAGCCGCCCCGAGTCCCGCTGCAATGCATGAGCTGTCACTCCTATCATCCGGACGGCGCTCCGGGCGTGGCCGGGTGAGCGTGAGGCGGCAGCTCGTGGGCTGCGGCGCGCGCACTGCACTGCAGGGCCTGGTCGCGTCCCTGTTCCTGCTGCTGAACGCCTGCTCAGGCGGTGGCCCGGCCCTGTCCGGCGCCGGCACCAGTGGCGATGCGGCCTGCGATGGCGGCTGCACCACAGCGGCTTCCATACTCAGCGTCGGCGATGTGCAGCGAATCATTGCCCAGGGCGTGGCCGAGGCGCATGCCCGCGGCGCGAGTGCCACGATCGCGGTCACCGATCGCGTGGGCAATGTGCTGGCAGTGTTTCGTATGGGTGCCGCGGCAACCCGCGTCGTGCAGATTTCGTCGGTTGCAGGCGCCCCGGGCATAAGCGGCGGGCTCGAGGGCATACGCCTGCCGGTGCCGGCAACGCCACTGGCCGCACTGAATCTGGACCACCAGGCGGCAATCACCAAGGCGGTGACGGCGGCCTATCTATCCACCGAAGGCAACGCGTTTTCCACGTACTTCGGCCGGACCGCAGCGCTCGCCGCTGGGTCTGGCTGCCGATCCTGGCGGCTTTCCTCTTTATATTGCCGGTGCGGTGGTGGGTGGTGTCGGTGTCATGGCGGACGGTCGCTACGGCCTTGATGCGGACATCAGCGACACCGATCAGGATCTGGACGAGTCCATCGCGATGGCCGCAAGCTACGGGTACGCCGCGCCCGACAGTCGCCGCGCGGATCTGATCACGGTCGACGGCAAGACCCTGAGATTCACTGATGTGGAGATGGCGCGGCTGGCCGCTGACCCGGCCAACGCTCCGGGCTTCGCCACCCTCACGCCAGCGGACGGCGCGCTGATTGCGGTGCCCGGGTATACCGATGGCGTCTTGCGCGCGGGCCTGCCTTTCGGGCTGCCGGCATCCGGCGTCCGGGCGGAAAGCGCGGGGGACTTTCCCGCGCTGGACGCATTCGTGCTCGTCGATGCGGCCAATGCGCCGCGCTTCGCGCCCCAGGCCGGAACAGACGGCAGCAACGCGCTCACGCGGGCTGAGGTCGTGCAGCTGTTGCGTTCCGCGCTCATCGTTGCCAACCGTGCGCGCGCACAGATTCGCCGGCCGCTCGGCACCAACGCGCGAGTCAGCATTTCGGTGGTCGATACGAACGGTGTCGTGCTGGGCCTGGTGCGCAGCCGCGACGCGCCAGTGTTCGGGACGGATGTCTCGGTGCAGAAGGCGCGCACGGCGGCGCTGTTGTCCTCGAGTGCGGCGGCGTCCTTCATTGCAGCGCTCCCCGATCGCCGCTACCTCACCACGACCAATCTGGGTCTCGGATCGAGCGTGGCAGCGCTGGCGGCCTATGTGGGGGCGGTGCGGAGTTTCAATGCCGACCCCATGGCTCTCGGTAACGGGCAAGTGGCGTATAGCAGCCGCGCGGTGGGCGACCTGTCGCGGCCGACGTTTCCGGATGGTATCGATGGGTCGGTGAATGGACCCTTGAGCAAGAGCGCCGGGCAGTGGAGCGTATTCTCGGTAGGCTGGCAGCTTGATGTCAGCATCAATGCCCTATTGCAGCATGTCCTGTACGTCGCCGGCGCCGTGGCCAGCGATGTCGGGCCCGGCTGTGCCGGCGTTGATCTCAGTGCGACGCTGGTGGCGACGCCCACCACCAGCAGCCTGCAGCTGGCCAATGGGGCTCAGGTGTTTGCCGGCGGCGTACCGGTGTACCGCGGCGCCACCCTCGTCGGTGGCATTGGCGCATCCGGCGACGGCGTAGACCAGGATGACATGGTCGCGTTCCTGGGTCTGAGTCAGGCCGGCGGCCTGCTTGCCGGTGCCATCGGCAACGCCCCGGCCGCGCGGCGTGCCGACACCCTGACCCCGCAAGGCGTGCGACTGCGCTACGTTCAGTGTCCGCAGGCGCCCTTTATCGACAGCAGCGCGGAAGGTGTCTGCGATGGCCTCTAGCCGCCGGAGCTCATGCGTGGCGCCGCCGGCCCGGCATTGGCAGGGCACGACGATCATCGCGCTGGCGGCCGCGCTGTTGTCACCGTGCGCCGTCGCCGCCGGGACCTGCTATCGCGACGAAGCCGGCCGCATCGTCGAACGCCGCCAGCCCGGTTTCGCAGAAGTCCCGTGTCCAGAGCCCGCGAATGTCATTCCCGACCCCGCCGCAGCGCGCGACGGCGGCAGTCCTGGCGGCGCCGACGAGTCACGCAATGTGGACCGCGGCCCGGCACCCACGCCATCTCCGGCTGCCATTCCCGTCGCGGCGGACCTGCAGCCCTCGATTGCGGTACCGGATCGCTGGCGGATCGTCGACATGCTGGGGCGCAAGTCCGCTGTGCTGGATCCGTACAACCGCAATCGCCTCAAGGGTGACGCGCCGCTCAGAAACGGCTGGTTCTTCAGTCTCGGGGTCGTGTCCGACACGGTGCTTGAAGAGCGCAATGTGGTGACCCCGGTCGGTGGATCCGCCACCGGCGCCGCCGGCAACAACGACGTGTTCGGGCGCCCCAACCAGAGCGCCCTGTTCCAGACTGTGGCCGTCGAACTCGTGTACTACCGCGGTGACACGGTGTTCAAGCCGCCCGACTACGAGTTCCGGTTCACGCCCGTAATCGGCTTCAGCCGTGTGGCGGTGCGCGAGCTGGGTGCGGTGAATGTGGATCCGCGTCAGGGCAGCATGCGGGATGACCACCAGCTGGGCGTGCAGGCGGCATTTGTCGACCGGCACCTGCGGAATGTTTCGGAACGATTCGATTTCGACAGCCTGCGTATCGGCATTCAGCCCTTCAGCAGTGATTTCCGCGGTTTCCTGTTTCAGGACGACCAGCTCGGCGTACGTCTGTATGGCAATCGTGCCAACAACCGCTACCAGTACAACCTCGCGTGGTTCAGGCGGCTGGAGAAGGACACCAACAGCGGCCTGAACGATCTGGCCGCCAGGCTGCGCGCCGACGATGTGCTGATTGCCAATCTCTATCGCCAGGATTTTCCAGTGCCAGGTTTCACCTCCCAGCTCACCGCAGCCTACAACCGCAATCGTGAAGACGGCGCCACGCATTACGACAGCAACGGTTTTGTCGAACGACCCGCGTCGCTGGGCCGCCAAGTGCCGCGCGATTACGACGTGGTCTATGTGGGGCTGAACGGTGATGGGCACTTCGGGCGCACCAATGTGACCGCGTCGGCCTATGTCGCGGTCGGGCGCGAGTCGCCCGGCGTATTCGTGGCCCGCCAGACCGATATCCGCGCTGGCTTTGCCGCCCTGGAGCTGTCACGCGACTACGACTGGATACGTCCGCGCCTCTCATTTCTCTATGCGACGGGAGATCACGATCCCTATGACACCCGCGCCACGGGCTTCGACGCCATTTTCGAGAACCCCCAGTTCGCCGGCGCGGACACCAGCTACTGGATCCGACAATCCGTGCCGCTGATTGGCGGCGGCGGTGTCGGCCTGTCCGGCCGTAACGGCGTGCTGAACAGCCTGCGCTCCTCGAAAGATGAGGGGCAGTCGAACTTTACGAATCCCGGTACGGTGCTCGTGGGTGCCGGTATAGACCTGGATGTGCTGCCGGAACTGCGGCTCTCGCTCAATCTGAATTACCTGGGCTTTGCCGACACGGCGGTGCTGGCCGCGGTGCGCCAGCAGGCGCCACCGCCGTCATCCATCGGTGAAGATGTGTCGGCGGCTGTGACCTGGCGGCCAATCCTCACACAGAATATCGTGTTGCGCGCCTCCTACGCGGAGCTGGTCGCGCGCGGTGGCTATGCGCAACTGTTCCCGGACGCGAATCCCGTCTATCTGATGTTGAACGCGGTGCTTGCGTACTGATGATGATTGCATCTCGCCTTGCCGTGGGATTGGTGGCCGCCGCGGCTGCGCTCGGCGGGCTGCGGCTGGCTCACGCGGCCGGGGAAACCGCGCCGTGGGCGCCGGCGGCACAGACAGCCGCCGAGGCGGAGAGCAAGAGCAGCGGTTGCAGGTCCTGCCACACGGCGAGCGACGCGCCCAGCATGCATGCCAGTGCTGCCGTCGTGCTGGGCTGCACCGACTGCCACGGCGGCGATGCGGCGGTCAAGGCGGAGGGCGGCGAGGCGCGGGAATCCGGCGAGTACAGGGAGCTCATGCGGCGGGCGCACGTGCAGCCGCGCTATCCGCAGGAGTGGCATGTTCCCTCGAGCGCCAAGCCGCAACGCAGCTACACGCTGCTCAATCGCGAGAGCCCGGAGTTCGTGCGTTTCATCAATCCGTCCGACTATCGCGTCGTGGCCGAAGCCTGCGGGGCGTGTCACCAGGCCATCATCGACGCGTCCATGCACAGCCTGCACGCGACCGGCGCCATGTTGCTGGGCGGTGCTGCCTACAACAACGGCATTCTGGACTACAAGAACTACCTGCTCGGTGAGTCCTACGACAGAAATGGCGTGGGTGTTTCGGTTTTCGGACCCCGGACCGGCGACGCTGCTGCCGCATTTGCCGCCGGCATTCTGCCGCGGCTCTTCCCGCTGCCGGCTTTTGAGACCGTGGCACCGGGCGACAATTTCCGGGTGTTTGAACGCGGTGGCCGCGACATCGGCGCGCTGTTTCCGGAGACCGGGATACCCGATGCGCTCGGCTCGCCGCAGAGACTCGAGGAACCCGGGCGGCCCGACCTGCACCAGTCCAATCGCGGGCCGGGCACTGGCCTGCGCATTTCCGTGCCGGTGCTCAATATCACCAAGACGCGGTTGAACGATCCGCTGTTGTGGTTTATCGGCACCAACGACCAACCCGGCGATTATCGCCAGTCGGGCTGTGCGTCCTGCCATGTGGTGTACGCCAATGACCGCGACGCGCGGCACTCCAGCATCTACGCGGCCTTCGGCCGTGACGGCAAGTCGCAGACCGTGGATCCGGTGATCAGCCGAAATGAGCCGGGTCATCCGCTGGTGCACGCCTTCACGCGTTCAGTGCCGACCTCGCAATGCATGGTGTGCCACATGCATCAACCCAATATGTTCATGAACAGCATGCTCGGCTATACGATGTGGGACTATGAATCCGACGCCCCGAGCATGTGGCCTGCCAGGCAGCAGTATCCGGGCGACGCGCAAACCCGCTCGGTCCTGGATCGAAATCCCGAGGGCGCCGCGCCGCGCGGCAAGTGGGCGGACCTCGACTTTCTGCGCGACGTGAGTTCGCTCAACGCCACGCTCCACGATACCCAGTTCGCCGACTATCATGGCCACGGCTGGAACTTTCGCGCGGTCTACAAGCGCGACCGCAAGGGCCGGCTGCTGGACGCCAAAGGCGCGATCGTGAGCAATGATGATCCGGTGAAATTCTCCAAGGCCGTACACCTGTCCTCATCGCACGTGGATGCCGGCATGCAGTGTGTGGACTGCCATTTCTCGCAGGATGTGCACGGGAATGGTTATATCTACGGGGAAGTTGCCGCTGCCGTCGAGATCGGCTGCAAGGACTGCCACGGCACCGTAACCCGCTATCCCAGCCTGCTCACTTCCGGGCCCGCGGCGCTACGGGGCGGAACGGACCTTGCGGTGCTGCGCACTCCAGACGGGCGTCGCCGCTTCGAATGGATTGGTGGGAAACTGATGCAGCGATCGATGCTCGATCCACGGCTCGAGTGGCGGGTGAACCTGGTCAAGGACTCCGTCACGCCTGGTAACGCGGCCTACAATCCGCGCGCGGCCCGTGCCAAGCTGATGGGTCGGGACACGGCGACGCTGGGGTGGGGCACCCAGGTGCGCGGCGATGCGCTCGCTCATCGCGACGAGGACATGGAGTGCTACGCCTGTCACACGTCGTGGACCACGAGCTGCTCGGGCTGTCACCTGCCGTCCGAGTCCAACTGGAAAACCGAGCGGCACCACTACGAGGGCGGAGAGACGCGCAATTACGCCACCTACAATCCGCAGGTGGCGCGCGATGATATGTTCATGCTTGGCCGGCGCGAAAGCGCGGCAGGCGGCAGGATCGCGCCCTACCGGTCCAGCTCCGCGCTGGTGTTGTCCTCGACGAACGCCAATCGGGAGCACATTTACGTGCAGCAGGCGCCGATCGCCGCCAGCGGCTTCAGCTCGCAGGCATTCAATCCGCACTATCCGCATACCGAGCGCAAGACCGAGACCAAGACCTGTGTGGACTGCCATCTGTCGAAGGACAACGACAACAACGCGATCATGGCGCAGCTGCTGATGCAGGGCACCAACTTCGTCAACTTCGTCGGCTACAACGCTTACGTGGGCGGCGCCGGCGCGGTTACCGCGGTCACGGTCACCGAGTGGGAGGAGCCGCAGGCCGTGATTGGCAGCTACCTGCATCGCTACGCCTATCCGGACGGCTATGCGCGGCACCAGCGCCTCGGCGGCGTGCTGCAGCGGGCCGAGACGCACGCCTCCGGTGAGGTCCGCTGCCTGCAGTTGCGCGGCGAGTATCTGTATGCCGCCGAAGGGGTGCGCGGCATGCGCGTGTACGACGTGGCCAGCATCGCCAACAAGGGCGTGTCGCAGAAGATCATCAGCGCGCCGGCCAGCCCGCTGGGCCAGCACACCGCCATCGCCAGCGCGAACGCGACCTGCGTCGCACTGCCGACCAATCAGCCCATCGATCCGCTGCGCAACACCGGCGAGAGGATGCGCGTCGACAATCAGGAGCTGCCGTTTCATCCGCTTTACAATTACGCCTACATCGTCGATGCCGTGGAGGGACTGATCCTCAGCGACGTGCGCACGCTCGCGGACCGCGAGCCACGCAACAACTTTCTCAAGCGCGCCCTGACCTGGAACCCCGACGGCGCCCTGAGCGGTGCCCGATACCTGACTATTGCCGGCAGCAACATCTACATCTCGACACCGCGCGAGGTCGTGGTGGTGAGCATCGATCAGCCGCTGCAGCCGAAAATAGTGGCGCGCATCCCGATGGACGACCCGCGCGCCACCGCATTGCAGTTCCGGTATCTGTTCGTCACCACCTCGCGCGGCCTCGAGGTCGTGGATGTCACGCATCCGGCGGCGCCACGCCGCATCGAGGGCGATCTGATTGCCCTGCGTGATGCGCAGCGCGTGAGCGTCTCGCGCACTTATGCCTATGTGGCGGCCGGCAAAGAGGGCCTGGTGATCGTGGACGTCGAGAGGCCGGAGCAGATGCGCGAGTACCAGCGTTACACGGCAGAGGGTAAACTGCGGGACGTTCGCGATGTGGTGGTCGGTGCGACCAACGCGTCACTGTTTGCCTACCTGGCCGATGGCGCCGGTGGTCTGAAGGTGTTGCAGCTCATGTCTCCCGAGACGCAGCCCAACTTCTATGGCTTCAGCCCCGATCCGAAACCACAACTGATCGCCCGTTTCGACACGCCCAGGCCCGCCCTGAGCCTGTCCCACGGCCTCGAACGCGACCGCGCGGTGGACGAGACGGGCGGACAGATCGCCGTATTCGGGCGACGCGGCGCCCGCGCGCTGAGCACCGGGGAAACGCGTCGTCTGTATCTGGATGCGCATGGAGAGCCGTGGTATGTACGGGGCGATGCCGACAGTGCGCCGGCGCAACCCGGCGCGGACAGCCGATGAACACCGGTATGAGGTCCTTGCGGCTGGCGGTCACCGCAATCGGGGCTGTGACGCTGGGCGGTTCGGCCGCAGCGGCGGGGAGCCCGTCTGCCGGCGTGGCGCCACGGCACCTGGGCGTCGCCAGCTGTGCTGCGAGCGCCTGTCACGGCAAGATTGCTCCGCAGACCCACGTCAATGTCGCTCTGAATGAATATCGCACCTGGCTGCTCAGCGATCGTCATTCACAGGCGTTTCGTATTCTGCAGTCCGCGAAGTCGGGCGCTATCGCCAGCAAGCTCGGGATCGCCGACGCCAGCACGGCCAAGGCCTGCCTCGACTGCCATGCCGACAACGTGCCCACGGAGCTGCGGGGCGAGAAGTTTCTGCTGAGCGATGGCGTGGGATGCGAGTCCTGCCACGGTGGTGCGCAGGCGTGGATCGGCACTCACAGCAAGGTCGGAGCGCTGCATGCGGACAATGTGGCGCGTGGCATGGTGCCCCTGGAGCGTGCGCAGGTGCGCGCCGATGTCTGTCTTGCCTGCCATGCCGGTGACAGCGAACGCTTTGTCACGCACGCGTTGATCGCCGCCGGCCACCCACGCCTGCGCTTTGAGCTGGAGAACTACACCGCCAATATGCCGCCGCACCACCGGGAGGATGCGGACTATCGCCAGCGCAAGCGGGCTCCCGATGGCTTCAATCTGTGGCTGGTCGGACAGTTGAGAAATGCCCGCAGCCACGTGCAACTCCTGCAGGGGGACTGGATGGCGGCAGGTCGCATGCAGCCGGAACTCGCCTTCTACGAATGCTTTGCCTGTCACCGGCCGGTCGATGAGTTGCGCTGGACCCGGAAACGCGCCGGCGCTGACGTACAGCCCGGAGCGTTGCGCCTGCAGCATCAGTCGCTGGCCGTGTTGACAGTGATAACCGGTGTGATCGAGGCGCAGGCGCTACCGGAGCTGCAGGAGGCGATGGGCGAGTATGTGCGCAGTGGTGCGCGCGACGTGGGCGATGTGAAGCAGGCGGCCGCGCGCCTGGCCCGCTGGTTGGACGCACGTTCCTCCTGGGAGACACGCAGCTACGGAGCCGCCGAGGCGCGGGATATCCGGCGGTCGCTGTTGAAATTCGCCGCCGATGACGGCAGCAGCGATTACACCGTGGCCGAACAGGTGGTGCTCAGCATCGATAGCCTCAGCGCGACGCTGGGTGACGTGCAGCCGCTCGGCAGTGCGCTCGAAGCCCTGTATGCCGAAGTGCGTACGCCGGCGGCCTTCGATCCGACCCGCTTTGCGCGCACCGCCGGCAGCGTGGAGGGGCGGTTTTGAACCTGGTATTTTCAGCACTGACGCACGCCGGACGACGTGACGGGACCAATCAGGACGCCATGGGCTGGAACGAGCAGCAGGGCCTCTGGTTCGTGGCCGACGGTATGGGCGGCCATGAGCGCGGCCAGGTGGCCAGCGCGCTGGTCAAGGAGACGCTGCTGGCATCGGCAGCAGGCGCGGACCTGACGGAGCGTGTGCTGGAGGCGCATCGCACGGTGATGCGTGTGGGAAGCAGCGGTGGCGGACCATCGAACATGGGCTCTACCGTGGTGTGCGCCCGACTCCGAGCTCAACAGTGTGAAATTGTATGGGTGGGCGACAGCCGCGCCTATCTGTGGCGGCGCGGCAGCCTGTCGCGCCTGACGCGCGATCACAGTTATGTGGAGAGCCTGCGGCAGGGCGAGCGAATCAGTGAAGAGCAGGCGCGCTCGCATCCGGAAGCCAATGTGCTGACCCAGACTCTCGGGATGGGCAACACCATACCGTCGCGAGTCGTACTCGAGCTGCAGGCGCGCGACTGGATCATTCTCTGCAGCGACGGCCTGACATCGGAGCTCGACGACGCGGCGATCGCCGGCCTGCTGGCAAAGAGCCCGACGCCGCAGGCCGCGACTGAGTGCTTGCTGGACGCCGTGCTTGCCCATGGCGGGCGTGACAACGTCAGTGTCATCGTCGTGCCGAGCCGGGTTTCGTGGACGGCCTCGTTGGCCAGCGGCTGGCGGCGACTGGAGCGATCGGCGCTGGTGTGGCTGGCGGCCCTCGCAGGTGCTGCGCTGGCGGTGCTGGTAGTATATCTGGCCAAGCACTTCGGCATGCTCAGCTGACCCCGTTTCGACCAGCCTATGACCGACAATCCACGCAGTTTGAAGAAGAACGCTGGCGGTGCCGTGACGCTGATCGGCAGCGGACTCACCGTCGGTCGTGGCGCGGAATGCGGTTTAAGATTGACGGAAGGGAGCCCGTCGCGGCAACACGCGCGACTGGTCGTCGAAGGCGAAGAGCTGTGGGTCGAGGATCTGGGCTCCACCAACGGCAGCTTCGTCAATGGCGCGCGGATCGCGGCACGCACGCTGCTCAAGAATGGTGATGCGCTGCGTTTCGATATCGAGGAGTACACCTACAGCACGGGCGCTGCCGATGCGGACAAGACGGTATTGCGTCAGCCCGCGACGCCGGCGGCGCCCCTGGTGGTGACGGCCACGGCGACGCCCGCCCAGCAGTTGCCGCCGGGTTGGACCGAAGGCGCCGGCCAGGCTGCGGGCGCCAACAAGACCGTGTTCCAGTCGCCGCAGGAGTTGGCGGATAAGCGGCGTGGTGCGGCGGCCGCGGCTTCGGTGCCGGCGCCGGCATCGACCGACGTGCCCGTGTTATTGCTTGCCGCTGGCGCCGCGACGCCCCGTCGCCTGGAACTCAAGGTGACGGGCAGCGACAAGCAGGAGTGGAGCATAGGCAGCGATGCGGCCCGGGAACTTTGCCTGCCGGTCAGCGGTGTGTCAGCGCTGCATGCGCGCATTGTCCGGGACGGTGAGCGCTGGAAGCTGATTGACCAGGTATCAGCCAACGGCACCTACGTCAACGGCAAGCGTTGCACCATGAGTTTTCTGAACAGCGGCGATCGCCTTGCCTTTGGGCCGGTGGAGTGCAGCTTTGTGCTGCCTGATCGTCTCGCAGCGCGTGACCAGGCCCCTCCCGGCGCCGAGGCCGCGATGCGGCGCGGCGGCTGGTCCGTGGGGCGCATCGTCACGATAGGCGTAGCCTCCTTCGTGCTGACGCTGGTGGTCGTGTACCTGCTGATGAAGTGAGAGTCGCCCGGGGCGCCGGCCGCGGCTCAGCCGATGCGCGGGCGCAGCCCGTTCTCGAACAGGGCGACGAATTGCTCGGCCACCTGCGCCGCGGAAAGGGACTGGTCGTCGCGATACCAGTGGGCGATCCAGTTGAGCGCGCCGGCGAGCGCGAACGCGCTCATCTTCGGATCGCAAGCGCCGATCGAGCCGTCGGCCATGCCCTCGCGAATCAGCCGCCGGATGCCCTGGTCAATCTCTGATTTCAGTGCCTTCACGTGGCTTTGCATGGCGGCGCTGAGGTCCTGGTCTTCGGCCCGCACCATGCACCAGCCAAACTCGGAGGCGATGGCCTGGGCGTAGCGCAGCAATACGGCGCAGAGCCGCGTCCGTGCCGGCCCCGAGCCCGGCCGCGCCTCCACGATGGCCGTGCGGATCGGCTCCAGTCCGGCGCGGAAACACTCAAACAGGAGCTGCTCCTTGTTCTCCACGTAGTAATAGAGTGTCGGCTTGGTGACTTCCAGGGCGCTGGCGATCCCATCCAGGGTGGTGTTGTGAAAACCACGGGCATTGAAGGCCCGGGCGGCGGCGCGAATCACCGCCTCGCGCTTGATGCCGCGATCGCTGCGCGCCTTGCGATGGTTCCGCCAGGGCGAGGCGGCCGGCGCCGTGCCGGCCTTGGCGGATGGCACGGCCGGTCGACGGGTGCGGTGCAACATAAGGGGGCGATTGACGCTCATCTTGGGCAAGATCATACTCGCCAGTAACATTACAGGGAAGCCGGATTCGCATGACTGCCAAGGCTGATCGCTCCGTGGCCGCGCCGCGCGGGGCGCCCACTGCCGTGCCCGCCTTGCGCCCGCTGCGCTTCGTCAGCGCCGCTTCCCTGTTCGACGGCCACGATGCTGCGATCAACATGATCCGCCGGCTGCTGCAGGCGCATGGCGCGGAGGTCGTGCACCTGGGTCACAACCGCAGCGTCGCCGACATCGTGCGCGCAGCGATCCAGGAGGATGCCGACGGCATCGCCGTCAGTTCCTACCAGGGCGGCCACAACGAATATTTCACCTACATGGTCGATATGCTGCGGGAGCTCAACGCCGCGCATATCCGCATCATCGTCGGTGGTGGCGGCACGATCGCGCCGGCGGAGATCGCAGCCCTGGAGCGCCACGGTGTCGAGAAGATCTATACCCCGGAAGACGGCCGGCGCCTCGGCCTCAACGGCATGATCGATGACGTCATCGCGCGCGTGCGCGCGGCGCGGCGCCCGGCCTACAGCTTCGGGCCGCTCAACGCGCGCGATCACGCCCATATTGCCGCCACGATCACGGCGCTCGAGGCGGGCGAGGGCGACGGCCGGGCCGGCGAACTGATCCGCCAGGCGCTCGCCCGCGGCAAGCGGGCGGCGCCGGTCATCGGCATCACCGGCACCGGCGGGGCCGGCAAGAGCTCGCTCACCGATGAGCTGCTGCAGCGCTTCGTGCGCAGCTTTCCCGATCGGCAGATCGCAGTGGTCGCGATCGACCCGACGCGGCGCCGCTCCGGCGGTGCGCTGCTCGGCGATCGCATCCGCATGAACGCGCTGGCCTCGCCGTCGATCTTCATGCACTCGCTGGCGACGCGGCGGGAGCATCTGGCCACCTCGGCCGTGCTGCGCGAGGTGATCGACCTGTACACGCACGCGGGCTTTGATCTGGTGTTGGTGGAGACCGCCGGTATCGGCCAGAGCGATACGGAGATCGTCGACCTGGTCGACCTGCCCGTCTACGTCATGACCAGCGAATACGGAGCGGCAAGTCAGCTCGAGAAGATCGACATGCTCGATTACGCCGAGATGATCGCCATCAACAAGTTCGAGAAGCGTGGTGCGGAGGACGCGCTGCGCGACGTGCGCAAGCAATGGCGTCGCAACCACCCCGCGCAGGCCGCCGCGAGCGCCGAGGAAGCGCCGGTCTTTCCCACGATCGCCAGCCGCTTCAATGATCCAGGCGTCAATCGCCTGTACGCGGCCCTGCTGCAGGCGCTCGATCGCAAGGCGGTCAGCCGGCTGCGCTGGACGGAGCGTGACGGCCGGCCGGTGGAGACGGGCGACACCGTATTCAGGTCGCGCGAACCGCTGATTCCCAGCGCCCGCAGCCGGTACCTGGCCGAAATCGCCAGCGCCGGCCGGCGCGCCGGCGAGCAGCTCGAGCACGCGGCCGACAGCGCGCGGCTGGCCTACTCGCTGTACGAATCGCTCCGCAATCTGCGCGATCCGGCACTTCCTGCCCCGGTGGAGCCGATCGCCGCTGCGGCGCTGGCGGACGATGCCGCCGACGCGACGCGCCTGGAGCTGCGCCGTGCCTACAACCTTGCGCTGGAGCAGATCGGCGCCGAAGGCCTCGAACTGCTCAGGGCCTGGCCGGCACGAGCCGCGGCCGCTACCGCCGACAGTTTCCAGTTCCGGGTGCGCGGCAAGAAGCTCACGGGCGACAACTACACCGAGACCATGAGCCACAGCCGCATCCCCAAGCTGGCCGTGCCGAAGCTGAAGGACTGGGGCGAGCTGCTGCATTTTCTTGGCCGGGAGAACCTGCCCGGCGCCTATCCCTACACCGGCGGTGTCTATCCCTATCGCCGCGAGGCCGAGGACCCGACGCGCATGTTCGCGGGCGAGGGGCCGCCCGAGCGCACCAATCACCGCTTCCACCTGCTGGCGCAGGGCCAGCCGGCGACGCGCCTGTCCACCGCCTTCGATTCAACGACGCTGTACGGCGAGGACCCGGACACGCGCCCGGACATCTACGGGCGCACCGGCAATTCCGGGGTGTCGGTCGCGACGCTCGATGACATGAAGAAGCTGTACTCGGGATTCGATCTGTGCCTGCCCACCACCTCGGTATCGATGACGATCAACGGCCCGGCGCCGATCATCCTGGCGATGTTCATGAACACCGCGATCGACCAGCACGTCGAGAAATTCCTCAGGGATTCGGAGCGCTGGCCGGCGGCCCAGCAGCGCATCGCGGCCCTGCACGAGGAGCTGCGCGCGCAGGGGCTGGAAGTGCCGCGCTATGTGGGCGAGCTGCCGACCGGGCACGATGGCGGCGGCCTGGCACTGCTCGGCATCTCCGGGGAGCGGCTGGTGGCCCCCGGCGTGCTGACGGAGGAGGAATATGCGCGCATTCGCGCCGAATCCCTGGCGCTGGTGCGCGGCACCGTCCAGGCCGACATCCTCAAAGAGGACCAGGCCCAGAACACCTGCATCTTCTCCACCGAATTTGCCATGCGCATGATGGGCGATGTGCAGCAGTATTTCATCGCGCACAAAGTGCGCAACTTCTATTCCGTGTCGATCTCGGGCTATCACATCGCCGAGGCCGGCGCGAACCCCATCAGCCAGCTGGCCTTCACCCTGGCCAATGGCTTCACGATCGTCGAGTACTACCTGGCGCGCGGCATGAAGATCAACGATTTTGCGCCCAACCTGTCATTCTTTTTCTCCAACGGCATGGACGCGGAGTACGCCGTGATCGGCCGCGTGGCGCGGCGCATCTGGGCGCGCGCCATGCGTGATCTGTACCATGGCGACGCCCGCAGCCAGATGCTGAAGTACCACATCCAGACTTCCGGCCGCTCCCTGCACGCGCAGGAAATCCAGTTCAACGACATACGCACCACGCTGCAGGCACTGTACGCCCTGTTCGACAACTGCAATTCGCTCCATACCAATGCCTACGACGAGGCGCTGACCACGCCGACCGAGGAGAGCGTGCGCCGCGCGGTGGCCATCCAGCTGATCATCAACCGCGAGCTCGGGCTCAACCTCAATCAGAATCCCTGGTCAGGCTCCTTCCTGATGGACTATCTCACCGACCTGGTGGAAGCGGCGATCTACCGGGAATTCGAGGCGCTGGCCGAACGCGGTGGCGTGCTCGGCGCCATGGAGACCATGTACCAGCGCGCCCGCATCCAGGAGGAGAGCCTTTACTACGAGACCCGCAAGCACGACGGCACGCTGCCCCTGATCGGCGTCAACAGCTTTCTCGCCGCCAGCGATGCCCCGGCCGGACGTGCCGCGGTTCCCCTCATTCGGTCCACCGATGAGGAGAAGCAGCATCAGGTCAACGGCGTGCGCGCCTTCCAGGCCCGCAACGCCGCGCAGCGCCCCGCGGCCCTGGAGCGCCTGCAGTCCGTGGCGGCGCGCGACGGCAACGTATTCGCGGAGCTGCTGGAGGCCGTAAAGAGCTGCTCCCTCGGGCAGATCTCCCACGCCCTCTATGAAGTGGGCGGGCAGTACCGGCGCAATGTCTGAGCGGGACGGCCTAGAATCCCCGTAGCGTGGCGAAATCGCCGACCGGCGCGCGGTCCGATCGCAGTCGATTGACCGGCGCGGACAGGTCCGGAAATCCCAGCGACATGCCGCAGTAGATCATGTCGGTGGCCGGCAGGCCGAAGTGCCGGTGGAGCGACTCGCGCAGCGTGCTCCAGAATTCCTGCATGCAGCTGCCCAGCCCGCGCTCGACCGCCACCAGTGCCAGCGACTGCATGAACATGCCCAGGTGAGCCCACTGGGCGCGCCCCAAGCGCCGATCGATGACGAAGAATAGGCCGACCGGTGCGCCGAAGAATTCAAAATTGCGCGCCACCTGCGCCAGCCGCGCGGCCCGATCCTCGCGCGCCAGTCCCAGCAGCTCGTACATGTCCTCGCCCACCTTGTAGCGGCGGGAGCGGTAGGGTTCCCACAGATTGGGTGGATAGACCGGATCGCTCCCTTCCTCGCTCGATGCGCCCGGCACAGCACGCACCGTGCGCGCCATCTGGATGACCGCTTCGCGCTCTGCGCCCGCCACCGCGATCAGTTTCCAGGGCTGCAGGTCGCCGCCGGAGGGCGACCAGCGTGCCGCGTCCAGCAATTCCTCCAGCAGGGCCTGCGGTACCGGCTGCGCCTGAAACTGACGAACGGAGATGCGCCGCTTCAGGGCCTCGGTGACGGTAAGCATGGCTGGTCTTTTCCTGCGTGAGTGGCTGGGCCCCGGCGGCCCATTTGCAGGATCGCATCATGCGGCAAACAGGTACAATATGCCCCTTCTGAGCAGCACCGGCTCCTTAGGGCTCGCCACGATGGCTGTTTCACCGCTTGCCGGCAAGCCGGCGCCCGAGTCCATCCTGGTCGACCTGGCGGCAATGGAGCGCGCGTACTACGAGCGCCGGCCCGACCCGGAAGACCCGCGCCAGCGCGTGAGCTTCGGCACCAGCGGCCATCGCGGTTCGCCGCTGTCCGCCTCGTTTACCGAGTCGCATATCCTGGCCATCACGCAGGCGATCTGCGACTACCGCCGCGCGCAGGGCACGGACGGGCCGCTCTACATGGGCAAGGACACCCACGCGGCGTCCGCGCCGGCGCAGCGCACGGCCCTCGAAGTGCTGGCGGCGAACGGCGTCGAGACGCGCATCCAGCAGGATGACGGATTCACTCCTACTCCGGTCATTTCACACGCCATCCTGGTCTATAACCGCGGGCGCCGTGGGCACCTGGCCGACGGCATCATCGTCACGCCCTCGCACAACCCGCCGGAAGACGGTGGCTTCAAATACAACCCGCCCAACGGCGGTCCGGCCGACACGGAGGTCACGACCTGGATCCAGGATCGCGCCAATGAGCTGCTGCGTACCGACAACAGCGCGGTCCGGCGCATGGCAGGGGCGGCAGCGCTGCGCGCATCGGGCACCAGGGCCGAGGATCTGATCGGGCCCTACGTCGAGGACCTGCACCATGTCATCGACATGCCGGCGATCCGCGCCGCGGGGCTGAAGCTCGGTGTCGATCCGCTCGGCGGGGCGGCCGTGCATTACTGGGATCGCATCAATGCCGTCTACGGCATCGATATTGCGGTGGTGAATCCCGCGGTCGATCCGCGCTTTGCCTTCATGTGCGTCGATCACGACGGCCGCATCCGCATGGACTGCTCGAGTCCCTACGCGATGGCAGGGCTCGTGCGCCTCAAGGACCGGTACCGGCTGGCATTCGCCAATGACCCGGATGCGGATCGCCACGGCATTGTCACGCCCTCGGCGGGACTGGTGAATCCCAATCACTACCTGGCGGTGGCGATCGGCTATCTGTTGCGCCATCGCGAACAGTGGCCGCTCACCGCAGCGGTCGGCAAGACGCTGGTGAGCAGCAGCCTCATCGATCGTGTCGTCAGGAAACTCGGCCGGCGCCTGTACGAATCGCCGGTCGGCTTCAAGTGGTTCACACCCGGGCTCTTCGATGGCTCGGTCTGCTTCGGTGGCGAGGAGAGCGCCGGCGCCAGTTTCCTGCGCCGCGATGGCACCGTGTGGACGACCGACAAGGACGGACCGCTGCTGAACCTGCTGGCCGCCGAGATCACGGCCCGCACCGGCAAGGATCCGTCCGAGCATTACGCCGCGCTGGCCGCTGAGTTCGGCACGCCGTATTACACGCGGGTCGACGCCACGGCGACGCCGGCGCAGAAGTCGCGCCTCGGCAAGCTCGCGCCCGCCGCGGTCACGGCCGCGACGCTCGCCGGCGAGCCGATTACCGCCAAGCTCACCCGCGCACCCGGCAACGATGCCGCCATCGGCGGCCTCAAGGTGGTGACCGACGGCGGCTGGTTTGCCGCGCGTCCCTCGGGCACCGAGGACATCTACAAGATCTATGCCGAGAGCCTGCGGAGCCCCGCACACCTGGCGAGCATCGTGGCGGAAGCCGAGGCGATCGTGAATGATTCGCTGCGGGACAGGAATGCCTAGCGTCCGGCACCCGCTCCCGTGGCGCTGAGCGCTACCGTCTACGTCTTCAAGGTGCGGGTAGCCGACGCTGACCGCGGTCTGTACGAAACGCTGGAATTGCGGCTCGCGCGCCACCCCTCGGAGAGCGCGGAATTCCTGGTCGCGCGCCTGCTGGCCTACTGCCTCGAGTACACTGAGGGCATCGAGTTTTCCAAGGGCCTCGCCGAACCGGACGAGCCGGCGATCGCCGTATACGACCTGACCGGCGCACTGCAGACCTGGATTGACATTGGCGTGCCTGAGCCCGCGCGGCTGCACAAAGCCAGCAAGTCGGCACCGCGTGTGGTCGTTTACGTCCACCGGGAAGCCGATACCTGGCTGGAGCGCCTGGCGGGGGAGCGCATCCACCGCGCCGAATACCTGGAAATACGCCTGTTTGACCGCGAACTGATGGCCGCCATGGCGGCGCGCCTCGAGCGGCGCATGGAATTTGATCTTTCCATCGCCGAGCGCACGCTCTATGTTTCCTTCGCCGATGAAACGCTCTCGAGCACTCTCGAGCTGCGGCGACTTGGATCCTGACTATTGCTTCTCCACCACGACGCGGCCCTGCGCGTTTACAAACACGTGGTAGCGGTGGCCGTCCCTGCAGGTGGCGACATAGTCGCTGTCCCCGTTGCGTTTGGCGTGCGTGACTTCATCGCAGGGCAGGCCCTGCAAGGCGATCGTCACCTTCAGATCCCTGACCATCGACGCATCGTCGGCGGCGAACAGCGGGGTGGAAGCGGCGGTGGCCGCCAGCACCGTCAGGGCGAACGCGGAAATACCTGGGCCCATGATGACTCCTGTCGTGTTCAGGTGATGGTGGCGAATTTGGCCGGATCCCTGAGAATGCCCCAGATCGCCTCGCGCGAGGCGACGATGTCGTTCGCCAGCGGCGGGTCACTGTCCTGCAGCAGGGACAGGACCTTGAGCATCAACAGGTCGAAGCGCTGGCGCAGCGCGGCGAGCGGGATCGCCACCTGCCCGCGGTAGAGGGCGCGAAACTGATCGAGCAGGTCGTCCACCTGGTTCTTGAGGGAGAGCTTGGTGAATACGCCGATGGCGCGGGTGTCGCGGAGCCGCTGCTCGAGGGATGCCAGGTTGAGGGCGGCGGGTGGGGACGCGGCAACGGCGGCCGCGGGCGGTGGCACCGGTGCCGGGGATTGGGGCGGAGCAGTGGCCTTGGGTGCTGGAGCGGACCTGGGCGCAGCCGGGGGCTTGACCGGCGCCGGAGCATCGGCCGGTTTGCCGCTCCCCGCCACGACCGGACTCGATTCGGGCAACTGTGGGGCCGTTGATTGCGGCGATGGGGTTGCAGGCGTGAGCGGGGTGCCCGGCTGCGCAGGCGCCGTGGCCGGGGTGTGTGCCGCGGGCATCGCCGGTGGCACCGCCGCTACCGGAGTCCCGGCCGTCGCCGTTCCGTTGGGCCTGGCGTGGCTGCACGCCGCCAGCAGGCCCAGCAGGAGGCACGCTGTCAGGGTTCTGGTCACTTCATTCCATGTGAAAAAAGTTGAGCTTATTGCCGTCGAGGTCGCGGAAGTACCCGGCGTAGAAGCCCCCGCCGCGCGGGCCCGGCGCGCCTTCGTCGGTGCCGCCGAGCTGCAGGGCCCTGCGATGCATCGCATCGACCCTGGCGGGGCTGTCCACCTCCAGCGCAACCATGACGCCGTTCCCGACCGTGGCCGCCTTCTGGTCGTAGGGTTTGGTAATACCGAGCCCCGGCTGATCCGCTTTGACGGACCAGGCGACGAACTGCCCGGTCTCCATCATGCGCGAGGCGCCGAGGTCCGCGAGCAGGGCATCGTAATACGCGGCGGCGCGCGCCAGATCATTGGTACCCAGTGTCACGTAGCCGATCATGCTGCTCTCCTGCGGTTGCGCTGCCCCATCCGGTCCGGGTGTATTGTATCAACGTGCGCCCCGGGCGCGGCGGCAGGAGGAGCCAGGCCATGAGCACGCAGGACAAGGATCGCGAGCGTCCCTCGGGGCCGCCGGATGATCGTACACGCCGGGCCTTCGTGGCGCTGTCTGCCGCCGCGGGTTGGGTCGCGGCGAGCCGCTCTACAGCCGGCACGCCGCCGGACACGGTCGAGCGGGACGTTGAGATCAGGACTGCGGACGGACTGTGTGACGCCGCCTTCATTTATCCTGTGGTCGGTGCCCATCCGGGCGTGCTGATCTGGACCGATATCTTCGGTTTGCGGCCGTCGATGCGGGAATTCGGCCACCGGCTGGCCGCGGCGGGATATGCCGTGCTGGTGCCGAATCCGTTTTATCGCACCACGCGGGCGCCGGTGCTGGGCGACATCTCCGCATTCAGTTTCCAGAAGGAGGCCGATCGCGCCCGGCTGCCGCCCCTGACCGGCCCGTTGAACGCAGCCGGTGCGGCTGAAGCCGATGCCCGGGCCTATCTCGATTTTCTCGACGCCCAGCACCAGGTGGACAAGACGAAGAAGATCGGCAGCCAGGGCTATTGCATCGGCGGGCCGCTGGTGCTGCGCACGGCCGCGTCGATCCCGGATCGCGTCGGTGCGGGCGCCTCGTTCCATGGAGGGGGCCTGGTGACCGATCAGCCCAACAGCCCCCATCTGCTCGCGCCAAAGATCCGGGCGCGCCTGTATATCGCGATCGCCGGCAGTGATGACGCGCGTCAGCCGGAAGCGAAGGGCACGCTGCGCGCGGCCTTCCAGGCGGCGAAGGTGCAGGCGGAGATCGAAGTCTACGCGGGCACCCAGCACGGCTGGTGCGTGCCGGACATGCCGCCCCAGGGCGGAGGGCCCATTTTCAGCAAGCCCGACGCCGAGCGTGCCTGGGGGAAACTCCTGGAGCTGTACCGGACGGCGCTCGCCTGACATTCAGTCGTTCAATCCGGGCGCGGCCTGCCCCGCGATCTGCAGATCGGACTGGAAGGCCAGCGGACCGCAGGACTCAGTTCTATAATCTGGTTCAGGAAAAGTGTAGACGCCTTCGCGTCGAGCAGCATCAATACCCCATCCGAATCCTGGAGTGAGTCATGGCGAGTGAACAGGTGTACAAGGGCGGCTGTTTTTGCGGCGAGGTGCAATTCGAGGTGTCGGGCCAGCCGGCCGCGATGGGCTATTGCCACTGCGCCTCCTGCCGTCACTGGTCGGCGGGCCCGGTCAATGCATTCACGCTGTGGAAGCCTGAAGCGCTCAAGATCACGCACGGCGCGGGGAGCATCGGCACCTACAACAAGACGCCCATCAGCTATCGCAAGTGGTGCACGAAGTGCGGTGGGCACCTGTTCACCGACCATCCGACCATGGGTCTCGTTGATATCTACGCTGCCATGGTTCCGAAGCTGCGCTTCGAGCCCGGCGTGCACGTGCATTACCAGGAAACGGTCCTGCGTATCCATGACAGCAAGCCGAAGATGAAGGATATGCCCAAGGAGATGGGTGGCTCAGGCGTGGTGCTGTCCGATTGATCCACCGCGCGGACCCTGCAGCACCGAAATCGCCGGTGATCTCGATCGCGGGGCTGACCAAGACCTACGCATCGGGCCTGCAGGCGCTCAGGAACGTCAACCTGGAGATCCGCAAGGGCGAGATCTTCGCCCTGCTCGGCCCGAACGGGGCGGGCAAGACGACGCTGATCAATATCGTCTGCGGAATCGTCACCCCGACGCTGGGGACCGTGGTCGCGGCAGGCCACGACATCGGGCGCGAGTACCGCGCCGCCCGAGCAAAGATCGGCCTCGTGCCGCAGGAACTGCACACGGATGCCTTCGAGTCGGTGTGGGCGACCGTAACCTTCAGTCGCGGCCTGTTCGGGCGCCCGCCCGACGAGACCCTCGTCGAGAAAATACTGCGCGAGCTCTCGCTGTGGGAGAAACGGCACGACCGGATCATGACCCTCTCGGGTGGCATGAAGCGGCGGGTGATGATCGCCAAGGCCCTCTCGCACGAGCCGGAGATCCTGTTTCTCGATGAGCCGACCGCGGGTGTCGATGTGGAACTGCGCCGGGACATGTGGCAATCCGTGCGCGAACTGCGACGGAGCGGTGTCACCATCATTCTCACCACGCACTACATCGAGGAAGCGGAAGAAATGGCCGATCGCATCGGCGTGATCAGTCACGGTGAGCTGATCCTGGTGGAAGACAAGGCCCTGCTGATGCACAAACTCGGCAAGCGGCAGCTGACGCTGCACCTGCGCGAACCGCTGAAGGTCCTGCCCGACGGACTGGCTGATTGGCGCCTGGTGCTGCGGGCCGGCGGAGCGGAACTCGAGTACGACTTCAATGCCAGCGGGAACAGTACGGACATTCCCGCGCTGCTCCGCCGGCTGGGTGAACTGGGAATCGCCATCAAGGACCTGGACACGCACCAGAGCTCCCTCGAGGATATCTTTGTCTCGCTCGTCAGCGAGCGCGCGAGGCCGCAGGCGTGAGTGTTCCGGCCTTCAACCGCTTTGGAGTCTGGGCCATCTACCGTTTCGAGATGGCCCGGGCGTTGCGTACCGTGATGCAGAGCCTGCTGACGCCGGTGATTTCCACCTCGCTCTACTTCGTGGTGTTCGGCGCGGCCATCGGCGCGCGCATGACCGAAGTGAACGGCGTGGCCTATGCCGCCTATATCGTACCCGGCCTGATCATGCTGACGCTGTTCACCGAGAGCCTCTCGAATGCCTCCTTCGGCATCTATTTCCCCAAGTTCACCGGCACGATCTATGAACTGCTGTCCGCACCCGTATCGCCGGCCGAGATCGTGCTCGCCTATGTCGGTGCGGCGGCGACCAAGTCCGTCGTACTGGGCCTGATCATCCTGGCTACTGCCTCGCTGTTCGTGTCACTGCAGATCCTGCACCCGCTGTGGATGGTGGGCTTCCTGGCGCTGACCGCGGCGACCTTCAGCCTGTTTGGCTTCATCATCGGCATCTGGGCGAAAAGCTTCGAACAGCTGCAGGTCATCCCGATGCTGATCATCACGCCGCTGACGTTTCTCGGCGGCGCTTTTTATTCCATCGACATGCTGCCGACCGCCTGGCGTACGGTGACGCTGTTCAATCCGATCGTCTACCTGATCAGCGGTTTTCGCTGGAGCTTCTATGGCCACGCCGACGTCGCCGTCGGCACGAGTCTGGCGGCGACACTGGCGTTTTTCGTGGGCTGCCTCGCCGTGGTGGGCTGGATGTTCCGGACGGGGTATCGGCTGAAGAACTGACGATTTGCCAGGACCGGCCAGAGCGGGCCGGCAGTCGAATTCGCGGTCCTGCTCCGCTACTGCGGCTGCCAGGACCGCGTGACGGAGGCGTGCGCGGCCGGCGGAAGTCGAAACAGCCGGGCGAGATTGGCCGGGGCTTTGGCACCGGCGGGCCGCCGGTTGAACCGGTAGCCCCGGGAGAGACGGGACAGTGTCTGCCCCACGCGCTCCGGTGTTCCCAGATCGCTCCAACCGCAGGCGCGGACCGCCAGGACCCGGAGCTGGCGCGGATCGGCCAATTCCAGTACATCCTTGGAGAAATCGAGCGTAGGCAGTTCCTCGTACAATGCGGCAACGCGTGCCGCGGGATCGGTCTTGTCGCCGCGCGCCTGGCGCATGGCGCGGACGATGTGGGGGAAGCGCCGTTCGTACAGTCCCAGCAGGGTGCTGCAGCGGGCAGCGAAGATGAATGTACTCCATAGTGCGCCGCGCGCGATCAGCTGTTGCGCCCGGTCGGCGCTGGGCTTTTCCACGAATCCGGCGATCGCAAATGTGTCGCGTCCGTCGCGGGCGCCCGGGCAGATGTATCCCAGGTCCGCGTCGGGATAGGAAGGCGGCATGCCCAGGAGAATGACCTGGTCAGGAGAGGTCATCACCCGGGACTCCGCAGAGCGGATCGCCTCAGTGAGGATCTGTTCGTCGGCGACGAAGTGATCGGATGGCAACAGCACGACCTTCGCATCCGCGTCGAGGCGCATGACGTGCAGCAGTTGCAGCAGGATGCCATTGGCAGTGCCGCGATTGCGTGGTTGCACGATGACTCTGGAGGCGGACAGGTGCCGCTGAACCGGTGACCACCAGCGCCGATGCTGCGCGGCCACAATCAGACTGATGTGTTCGGGCGGTGCCACCGTCGCCGCCCGGCGCAGCGTTTCCTCCAGCAGTGATGGCCCGCCCCGCAGGGAGCAGTATTGCTTGGGCACGGGACCGCCGTCGGCGCGCATGGTCAGATCACGAAGCCGGGTGCCGTCCCCGGCGGCAAGGACCAGCGCCCACAGATGAGCGCTATTGTTCACCGTGACGCTGGGGTTGGAGGCAACGCCGACGCCCAGCCTTTGCGGGGCGCTCAGCCTGCCGGCGTGTCCGGCCCCGCTGACTGCGGGCATGTCCGGAGCCATCGAGGCTCCGGGCACGGTGAGTGGCAGGTGACGATAATAGGGAAACCAGTCGACGCAACCGTAGCTTGTCCGCAGGGAAGTCGGCGTGAGCCTTTCGTGTATCCCGGCGCCCGTGGCGCGCTCCTGCCTGGCCTGTAATGGAGCTTCCCGCATCCTTCCAATGTAACGGCGAATCAGGCCCAGTGGGTATACGCAGTTACACGGAATTCGCCGTGGGTCATGAACCCCTCGGGGATCAGGGCACGATGCCGTCCTGGCACAGGTGCAGGTGCGCGAACTGGCCGTAGGTATCGGCCAGTTCGTAGCTGATGGGCCCCTGGGTCCGGGTCCAGCCGCGGCCGATCTCGGCTTTCTTGAACTCAAAGCCGCCGACCGGCTCGATACGGATCCGGTGCTCCTTCCCGGTGACCGGATTGAGGATCGGTTCGCCGCGCTGATCGATATACCCCGCGACCTTCAGGTGCGCGCGACGCCGGTCGATGTCCACGGCAAAGTCGATGTCCGCGTACACCGGGTCGTAGACCTTCGAGAGCATCGAGGCAAACACCTGGAACATCGTGGCGCCGGGCTTGGTGTCCTGGCCACTCATGATGCGCAGGATCGCATTGCGCTGGGCCTCGTTGGCGCGCTTGTCCACGATCGGCAGCCCCTCACCGTTCCCCATATGTATCGGTCCGGGGTACTTGAAGATGCCGGCCAGCCGCAAGCCATCGAGCCGGGTCTTGCCGTGATGGCCCTGGTCTATCTCGATGCCGAGCACCGCCCAGCAGTTGCCGTGGGTGGGTAGACCGTTGAACTGGCAGGGGCAGCCGTAGGAACAATTGCAGTTCGCAAACTCACGTCCCTGGAGGGTCCATTTGGTGTCCGTCATGGCGCTGCTCCTAGGCGGCAAGAGTTCCCTTGGCCTTCGCGGTGTGTGTGGCGATCGCATCCATCAGCGGCGGAGACAGGCAATCGTAGGGTTCCAGGCCCAGTTCCTTGAACCGGGCGCGCACGGCGGCCATCTGATCCGGCCTGGCCGCCCCGGCTTCGATGCTCGAGGACACGAAGGCCGCAAACTCCGGCGCAGCCCAGCCCTGATCCTTCGACAGCTCCACGTGCACGAAATCCAGCCCGTAGAACGGGTGCGCCTTGTTCTCGATGCGGCCGTACATATGCACCCCGCAGCGCGTGCAGGCATGGCGCTGGATCGTGGCGGAGGAATCGATGACCTTCAGGAACTGGGCGCCGGAGGTGATCTTGAGGTTGTCGCGCGGGACCACTGCGACCACCGAGAACATCGCCCCTTTCGGTTTCCAGCATTTGGTACAGCCGCAGGCGTGGTTGTGCGCCACGTTGCCCGTGATCTGCACCGTGACGGGTGCCTGGGCGCACTGGCAGCTGAGGGTGCCGCCGCTGAAGTTCGCGCTGCCCTTGCGCACGCCCTTGTCGACGGATGGATGGATGGAGATGGCTGGCATGGTATCCCCCTTGTTTCTCAAAGCTTAAGTTCGAAGCTGCTTCATGAAAATGTGACGACACTGCGGATCGACTCGCCCGCGTGCATGAGATCGAAGGCCTGGTTGATCCTTTCGAGCGGCATCTGGTGTGTGATCAGCGGATCGATGCTGATCTTGCCGTCCATGTACCAGTCGACGATTCGCGGCACGTCGGTACGGCCGCGCGCACCGCCGAAGGCGGTGCCTTTCCAGACCCGTCCGGTCACCAGCTGGAAGGGGCGGGTCCTGATCTCCTGGCCGGCGCCCGCGACACCGATGATCACCGACACGCCCCAGCCGCGGTGGCAGCATTCGAGCGCCTGGCGCATCAGATCGACATTGCCGACACACTCGAAGCTGTAGTCCGCGCCCCCACCCGTGAGATTCACGAGGTAAGGCACGAGCTCGCCCTGCGTTTCCTTCGGGTTCACGAAGTGCGTCATCCCAAACTCCTCGGCGAGGAGCTTGCGCTTCGGATTGATGTCGACCCCGATGATCATGTTGGCGCCGGCCATGCGCGCACCCTGGATCACATTCAGCCCGATACCGCCGAGGCCAAACACGACCACGTTGGCGCCCGGCTCGACCCGGGCCGTGTTGATCACCGCCCCGATGCCCGTGGTGACGCCGCAGCCGATATAGCAGACCTTGTCAAAGGGCGCGTCATCGCGGATCTTCGCCACCGCGATCTCGGGCAGCACCGTGTAGTTCGAGAAGGTCGAACAGCCCATGTAATGGTGAATCTTCTGGCCGTCGATGGAGAAGCGGCTCGTGCCGTCGGGCATGACACCCTGGCCCTGGGTGCTGCGGATCGCCGTGCACAGGTTGGTCTTGCGCGAAGTGCAGCTCTTGCACTGCCGGCACTCGGGGGTATAGAGCGGGATCACGTGATCGCCTTTCCGGAGCGAGGTGACGGCGGCGCCGACCTCCACGACGATGCCGGCGCCCTCATGACCGAAGATCACGGGGAACAGTCCTTCAGGGTCCGCCCCGGAACGCGTGAACTCGTCCGTGTGGCAAACCCCCGAGGCCTTGATCTCGACCAGCACTTCGCCGGCCTTTGGGCCTGCGAGATCAACGGTGGCGATCTCAAGCGGCTTGCCGGCAGCCAGCGCCAGCGCAGCGCGGGTCTTCATACGGAAACCCTCCGTTTACGGGGAATCATACACCAGCAACGGACTCCGGTAGCCAGGGCGGATGCGCTACGATCCAGTGCTCGCGTGTCACACAGGATGCAGCCATGAGCGGACGGGCGTGGATCGCTTTTATCAGTCTCGGCTTGATCTGGGGCGTGCCGTATTTTTTCATCAAGCTGGCGGTCCAGGAAATGTCGCCCTTCGTGGTCGCCTGCTCGCGCCTCCTGCTCGCTTCCGCGATCCTGCTGCCCGTTGCCTGGAGGCGCGGCGCGCTGCGCTCGGTCGGCACTCACCTGGCTCCGATCTGTGCCTTCGCGGTGGTGGAATTCGTCATTCCCTTTTCAGCCATCTCCCTGGGTGAGCAGTGGATCGGCTCTTCCGTGACCGCCATCCTGATCGCCATGGTGCCCCTGACAGTCGTGCTGAGCTCGCGTTTTTTCGGCCTCCATGAGCGCCTGGGACCGTGGCGGGCAGCGGGGCTGGTCCTCGGGCTCGTGGGCGTGGTGGCGCTGGTCGGATTTGGCCCGATCACGGGCCTGTGGGGCTGGATCGGTGTGGGCTGCATGGTCCTGGCCGCGGTCGGCTACGCCGTGGGTCCGCTGATTGCGCAGCGGTATCTGGCGGACATGGACTCCATCGGTCCGGTCGCGGCGAGCCTGAGCGTGGCCTGCCTGGTGCTGCTGCCCGTTGCCCTGTTTACGCTGCCCCGGCACTGGCCTACGCCCGTGGCGCTGGTGTCGGTGGCGGTGCTGGGTGTGGTGTGTACGGCATTCGCGATGATGCTGATGTTTTTCCTGATCCGTAGTGCCGGCGCGTCGCGCGCGACCATCATCACCTACATCAATCCGGCGGTCGCCTCGCTCCTGGGTGTGCTCGTGCTGCACGAGCGGCTGGGCCTGGGCGGAATGCTGGCCTTTGTGCTCATTCTGCTTGGCTCCTGGCTCGCGACCCGGAAAAGCGCGCATGGCGTCGCGCAATGCCCATGAAATTGCGATAGAGGCGCTCAGAGCTCGCGGCGAACTCGGGCACCGCGCGGGCGGCATCGGCCTCGAGGCGCGGCGCGGCTCCAGGACCCAGCAGCGACTCCAACGACTGCTCATAGTCCGGAATGGCGGCCCAGTTCTTTACCGTGTCGGGTTCCACCTCGATGTGGTATTGCAGGGAGTAGGCCCAGCGTCCGACGCGCATGGCCTGGCAGCGGCAGACGGGCGAGCCTGCCAGGACGACCGCGCCTTCGGGCGGCTCCGCGACGCGCACGCTGTGCCATTGCAGTGTCCTGAAGGCACCGGCCATCCCCTCGAACAGCGGGTCGACCCGCCCCTCCGCGGAAAGCGTGACCGGGAGTATGCCGATCTCAGGCGGCCGCTGCGGCCCGCAGGTCCCGCCGAGCGCGTCCGCCAGCAGCTGATGTCCCAGGCAGACGCCGAGAAACGGCCGCTCCAGTTCACACACGAAGCGCCGGATCGCGCGCTTTTCCGCGATCAGCCAGGGAAATTGCTCGACGTCCCAGACATCCATCGGTCCACCCATGACCCAGAGCACGTCGTAGTCGTCGAGCGGCGGGATCCGGCCACCTTCATCGAGCTGGATGGCATCCCAGGCGATGCCATCGGCCCGCAGGCCCTGGCGGAGCGATCCGGGGTGTTCGCTGGCCGCGTGCTGAAGTACGAGCAGCTTCATGGACCGGCTGCGCCAAAGCCTCCGGCCGAAGGCGTCTGGATCGCGAACACATCGCCGGCGGCGCAAAGCGTGGTGGCCGCCGCGCCGAGCCGCGTGATGGTCCCGTCGCCGTGCTCCACCCAGTTCTGGCCGACTTCTCCCGCTGCGCCACCGGCCATGCCATAGGGCGGTACGCGGCGGTGCCCCGAGAGTATCGAGGCCTCCATCGCCTCGAGGAAGCGAATCCGGCGGAGCGCCCCGGGACCGCCGTTCCAGCGTCCTTTGCCACCGGAACCGGGGCGGATGGAGTGTTCCTCGACCCGCACCGGGTAGCGGAATTCGAGCACTTCAGGATCCGTCATTCGGCTGTTGGTCATGTGGGTCTGCACGGGCGTGGCCCCGTGGAAACCCGGGCCGGCGCCCGAGCCGGCGGCGATAGTCTCGTAGTACTGATAGCTCGCGTTGCCAAAGCTGAAGTTGTTCATCGTACCCTGGCTCGCGCCCATCACGCCCAGGGCGCCATAGAGTGCGTCGGTGAGGCACTGGGATGTCTCCACATTGCCGGCCACCACCGCGGCGGGGTAGCGCGGATTCAACATGGATCCGGGCGGAATCACGATCTGGAGCGGCTTCAGGCAGCCGGCGTTCAGCGGGATGTCCTCCTCGACCAGGGAGCGGAACACATAGAGCACGGCCGCCCGGCACACCGCACTCGGCGCATTGAAGTTGTTGGGCAGCTGCATCGAGGTGCCGCTGAAATCGATGACCCCGCTCCGGCCCGCCGCCTCGAGCGTGATCTTCACCCTGATCACCGCGCCGTGATCCATTTCGTAGGCGAACTCGCCGAGCCACTTTCCGGAGGGTGACTTCGCCGCCAGGCCGGCAATCACCCGGCGCACCGCCTCTTCGGCGTTGTCCTGCACATGCTGCATGTAGGCGTGCACGACCTCGAGGCCGTACTGTGCGGTGATCCGCTGCAGTTCCTGCACGCCCTTTTCATTCGCTGCGATCATGGCGCGCAGATCCGCGAGATTCTGCTCGATGTTGCGCGCGGGGTAGGGGCCCGAGCCCAGCAGGCCGCGGGCCTCGCTTTCGCGCAGACGCCCCGCTTCGACGAGCAGGAAGTTGTCGATCAGCACGCCTTCCTCTTCCACCACCCTGGAATCCGCCGGCATCGACCCGGGTGTCAGCCCGCCGATATCGGCGTGATGGCCGCGCGAACCCACGTAGAAAAGGATGCGCGTGCCCTCCGGATCGAACACCGGTGTGACGACCGTGATATCCGGCAGGTGCGTGCCGCCGTTATACGGGGCGTTCAGCATGTAGACGTTGCCCGGCCTGATGGGGCGGCCTGCGGGCGGCGTGTTGTCGCGGATCACGGTGCCGACCGACTCGCCCATGGATCCCAGATGCACCGGCATGTGTGGTGCGTTGGCAATGAGTCCGCCATGCTGGTCGAACAGGGCGCAGGAAAAGTCGAGCCGCTCCTTGATGTTGACCGAATAGGCCGTGTTCGCGAGCCGCAGGCCCATCTGCTCGGCAATCGCCATGAACAGGTTGCTGAACACTTCGAGCAGCACGGGTTCCACCGCCGTGCCGATCGCCGGGCCGCGAATGGCGGGCCGCGTGCGCCTCAGTTCCAGATGATTGAGCGCGCTCACCTGCAGCCGCCAGTCCGGCTCCACCACCGTGGTGGCGTGCGCTTCGGCAACGATGGCCGGGCCGTCGATCGCGTCGCCGGGCGCCAGCCCCTCACGCACATACACCGGCGCCTGGTGCCATCGGCCAGCCATGTACACGCGGCGCGTCGCGCTCGCCGCCAGTGGAGCCTTGCGTGTCGCACCGGGAGGGGCGGCGCCCGGCCCCGTGCCGCTGGCGCAGACGGCTTCGATCGACACGGCTTCGATCACCAGCGGCTTGTCGTGCATCAGGAAGGAATAACGCCGGCGATAGGCGGCCTCGAAGCGGGACTGAATTTCAGCCACGCTCCCGTCGTCCACGAGCAGGGCCGTATCCGTGCCCTCGTAGCGCGCGTGCACTCGGCGCCCGCAGCTGATCTGCGCTGCCTCGAGACCCTGGAGCGCTAGCTGGGCGCGGGCCTGCGCGGCCAGTTCCGCGAACGCGGCATCCACCAGGGATCGGGCGGCAGCGTTCAGGGGCCGTTCAATCGTGCGGCTCACAATGGTGGTGACATCGGCGAGCCCCAGGCCGTAGGCCGAGAGCACGCCCGCCTGAGGATGGATATAGATGTGCGTCATGCCCACGGCGTCGGCGATCAGGCAGGCGTGCTGCCCGGCCGCGCCGCCGAAGCATTGCAGCGTGTACTGCGCGACATCGTAGCCGCGCGCCACCGACACCTTCTTGATCGCATTCGCCATGTTGTCCACGGCGATCTGCAGAAAGCCCGCCGCCACCACTTCGGGCGCGCGCGGGTGGCCCGCAGCGCGCCCGATCCCTGCGGCCAGCGCGGCGAACTGCTCCCGCACCGCCTCGACATCGAGGGGTTCGTTGCCCTGGGGGCCGAACAGCTGCGGGAAATAGTCCGGCTGAAGAATTCCGAGCATCACGTTGCAGTCGGTCACGGTCAGTGGCCCCCCGCGACGGTAGGCGGCCGGGCCGGGATTGGCGCCCGCCGAGAGCGGCCCCACCCGGTAGCGTGCCCCGTCGAAATGCAGGATCGAGCCGCCACCGGCCGCCACGGTATGGATGCTCATCATCGGCGCCCGCATCCTCACGCCCGCCACCTGCGTCTCGAAGCTCCGTTCGAACTGTCCGGCAAAGTGCGACACATCGGTCGAGGTGCCGCCCATGTCAAAGCCGATGAGCCTGTCGTGCCCGGCATCCACCGCGGTACGCACCATGCCCACGATGCCCGCGGCCGGACCGGAGAGGACGGCGTCCTTGCCCTGGAAGGCGCCGGCGTCGACCAGGCCGCCGGAGGACTGCATGAACTGGAGGCGCACGCCGGGGAGCTCTGCGGCCACCTGCCCGACATAGCGGCGCAGGATCGGGGACAGATAGGCATCGACCACCGTCGTATCGCCCCGCGAGACGAACTTCATCAGGGGCGAGACCTCGTGCGAGACCGACACCTGCGTGTAGCCCAGCCCGCGCGCGATGCGGGCCGCGGCCCGCTCATGCTGCGTATACCGATACCCATGCATGAAGACGATGGCGATGCAGCGCAGGCCCTGCGCCCACAGGGACTGGAGGGCCTCGCTGGTCTCACGCTCATCCAGTGGCACGAGGACATCGCCGTGTGCACCGATGCGTTCGTGCACCTCCCGGACCTGCGCATACAGCAGCTCGGGCAGGACGATGTGCCGGGCAAAAATCTTCGGCCGGTCCTGGTAGCCGATACGCAACTGGTCGCGAAATCCGCGGGTGGTGAGCAGCGCCGTCGCTTCGCCCTTGCGCTCCAGCAGGGCATTGGTGGCGACCGTCGTGCCCATCTTGACGACGCGGATCTCATCGACCGGTATCGGTGCGCCCCTGGCGATGCGCAGGCAATGACGAATGCCGGCGATCGCGGCGTCGGGGTACTGTTCGGGATTCTCGGACAGCAGTTTCGCCGTCGTGAGCGACCCGTCGGGACGGCGCGCGACGATGTCGGTAAAGGTACCGCCCCGATCGATCCAGAACTCCCATCCTTGCCTGTGTGTGGTCACAATAGTCGTTGCTCGTCAATGTTGAAGGCTTACACTTCGCTCATGTTTTTCAGGATCATGAAGCTCATCGAAGGAGCGGCGGCCCGGGCCCAGGGCAAGGGCTATGGTGCCACTACCGTGAAGCAGGAGGTAAGACTGCTGCAGCGGCTGTCAGGAACCGTCCCCAGGCTGGCGGTGGACATCGGCGGCAATGTCGGTCAGTACACGGCAGAGCTGCGCAAGAGCAACCCCAGCCTGGAAATACACCTCTTCGAGCCTTCGGCCGTGAATATCGGGAAACTCAGGGCTCGTTTCAGCACCGACAAACTGATCACGCTGGTCCCGGTTGCCGTATCCGACAGTTCCGGGTCGGCGAGTCTGTTTGCTGATGAACACGGCTCGGGCCTCGGTAGCCTGACCCGACGCAGGCTGGATCATTTCAGGATTTCATTCGATGCGGAGGAGACCGTCAACACCATTCGCTTCGAGGACTACTGGAGTTCGAAACTGCAGGGCCGGCCGCTGGACCTGGTGAAACTGGACATCGAAGGCCACGAGCTGACGGCCTTGAGGGGGTTTGGAAGAGCACTGCAGGTGACCAGGGCGCTGCAGTTCGAGTTTGGCGGCTGCAATATCGACACCCGCACCTATTTCCAGGACTTCTGGTACTTTTTCCAGGAGCAGCACTTCGATCTGTACCGGGTCACGCCGTTCGGAGCGGAGAGGATCAGGCGCTACAAGGAGCGCGACGAGTTTTTCAAGACGACGAATTACATCGCGGTCCGGCAGGGATGAACTGAAGCGATGGGTGGATCGTCCCCGGCCCAACCGCAGGGCGTACCCTTCCGTGTGGTTGCGCTGCTCGCGATCGCGGTGTTCATCAATTATGTCGATCGCGGCAGTCTCGCCACCGCCGGCCCGCTCCTCAAGGGCGAGCTGGGGCTGAGCAATTTTCAGTTCGGCTTGCTGGGCTCGGCGTTTTTCATCTCCTACGCGCCCCTGCAGCCAGTCGCCGGCTGGCTGGCGCAGCGCTTTGACGTGCGCTACGTCCTGGCGGCAGGGCTGGTGATCTGGGCGCTCGCAACCGCGCTGGTGGGTCTGGCGACGAGCTTCGCCATGCTGTTTGCGCTGCGCCTCCTGCTGGGAGTCGGTGAGAGCGTTACCTACCCCAGCAATTCCAAGCTGCTGGGGCAGCGTTGTCCCGAGCACCAGCGCGGACGCGCGAACGGTGTGATCGCGGCCTGCCAGGCCCTCGGCCCGACCTTCGGCACGCTCGTCGGCGGGTTGATCATGGTCAGGTTCGGCTGGCGAGCCGCCTTCATTGGCTTTGGACTCGCATCGCTCTTCTGGCTGCTGCCGTGGTTCCTCGTGACCCGCGGTGGAACGGCGACCTACGGAGGCGAGCACGGCGCGCCCTTGCCGTATCTCGCCCTGTTGAAGCAGCGTGCATTATGGGGTTCCAGCATCGGACAATTCTTCTCGACCTATTCGTACTACTTCGTGCTGACCTGGCTGCCGCTGATCCTGGTCAAGTCCTACGGTTACAGCGTCAAGGAAATGGCCCAGATCGGTGCCGGCGTGTATGCGATCCACGCCGCCAGCTCGGCACTGATCGGCTGGGCCTCGGATCGCTGGATCCTGGCCGGCGCCTCGGTCAACCACGTGCGAAAAACGCTGCTGGTGTCGGGGTTGATCGGCATCGCGGCGGTAATGATGATGTGCGCGAGCGCGGTTTCCACCGCCGCGGTCGTCCTGCTGGCGGTGGCGGCGGCGCTGCATGGGACCCAGACTCCGAATATCTTTGCCATATCGCAGACGCTGGGTGGCCCGCGCGCAGCGGGCCAGTGGATGGGGGTCCAGAATCTGGTCGGGAACCTCGCCGGCGTCACTGCGCCGGCGCTGACCGGGTTTGTCGTCGATCGAACCGGGGAGTACTACTGGGCGTTCGCCATTGCCGCCGGAGCCGCGCTCCTCGGCTCGCTGGCTTACGGCGTGGTGATTCCCCGAATCGAACCGGTGGAGTGGCAAGTGGACCGGACCCGGGCGGGGAAATCCGGGTCTCCTTAAAGGGCAAGGGGCCCGAAGGCCCCCTGCGTTGCTCGACCAGGCCCTGGAGCCTGTTACTTGCCGATCTCCTTGCTGACCGCATTTTCCTGCTGGTTCAGCGTCTTCTGTTCCTGCTTGGTGATATGCCCGCCGTTTTGGCCGGCCATCAAGCGCTCTTCCCTGCGGATCTGGTGATCCTGCCTGTGCAGCGCCGCCGCCTGCGCGGGCGTCATCTCGCCTTCCTTGACCTCATGCCTGATGCGCTCGTTCTGATGGGCCAGCCGATCATTGACCTGATCGCGCCGTGGATGCGCCTTCTCCCACCTGGTCTCGGCCACGGCACCGGTCGAAAGACTCAAGGAAAGCAGCGTGCCGGCCGCCAGGGCCACCCAAACGGTCTTGCTAGAGCGACTAGACATATCGTTCTCCATGATGAATTGAAGGGTACAGCGCGCCGTCTAATCAAGCGCTGTTGACCCTAGCAACGCCCCGCGGCGCAGGGCGTTGACCTCACCACGGCTAAACAATGATTAATGCGCAGAGGCCGCGCGCGCTTCACCTGTACGCCGGTGTCGGCGCGGATGGCGCCGAAGGTCCCGGCCTCCGGCTGCAACGCCGCGGGGTGGCTCCCGCCATGGGCGTAGGCCGCAGCTCAGTCCAGCAGCAATGCCAGCCGGTGGCTGAGAACCTTTGGCCGGGTTTGGTGCACTCAATGAGGCACTCTATAAACTCATGGAGGATCTATGACCAGTCTAACCAAGAGCCTGGCCTCCGCCAGCTATTTTGCACTCCTGCTCGGGTTTGGCCTCGGTGTGGCCAGCGCCGATGCCAAGGCGGAGGGCATCGCCTTTACGATCACGAATCTGGACTCCAACGTGAGCGGCCGCGCGACCTTCACCGATCCCAACACGCAGAATGCGTGGGGGATCGCGTTTGCGCCCGGAAGCCCGTTCTGGGTCAATGACAACCACGCCGGTGTGGCCACCCTCTACGCGGGTGATGGCAGCATCATCCCGCTCGTGGTCACGGTCCCGCCGCCTTTGGGGGCCGCTCCCGGGACCATCTCGGCACCCACCGGCATGGTCTGGAATCCCACCACGGCATTCCATGTGCCAGGGACCGCATTGCCGGGCGTTTTCATTTTTGACACGGAAGACGGCACGATTTCCGCGTGGAATCCGCAGGCCAGTCTCGGCAGCGCGCTCATTGCCGTCGACCATTCCGCCAGCCTGGCCGTCTACAAGGGGCTGGCCTTCGGTACCAGTTCGACCGGCAATCATCTGTACGCCACCAATTTCTACGCCGGGGAAATCGAGGTCTTTGACAACCAGTTCAATCCCGTGACGGTGTCCGGCTCCTTCACCGATAGCCGCCTCCCGCCCGGCTTTGCGCCGTTCGGGATCCAGAATATCGACGGCGATCTGTGGGTGACATTCGCCCAACAGGACGCCGCCAGGCACGACGATGTGGGCGGGCCCGGGAGCGGCTTTGTGGATGTCTTCGATACCGACGGACACCTGTTGCGTCGCTTTGCCCGCCACGGGGTGTTGAATTCGCCCTGGGGCCTGGCGCGGGCGCCCTATGGATTCGGGCCGCTGAGCGGGGCGATCCTGGTCGGGAATTTCAAGGACGGGCGGATCAACGCCTTTGATGCGCACGGCCATTTCCTCGGTGCGCTGCGTGGCACGGACGGCCTGCCGCTCGCAATCGATGGACTTTGGGCTCTGGCCTTCGGCGGCGGTGCGAAATCGAGCCCGGAATCACTCTATTTTACCGCTGGGCCGGACGGGGAGACCAACGGGGTATTCGGCGTGATTCAGGCGGCGCCGCACGCTCCTGACTGACGGCAGGTTCAGCCGGTCCGCGTTGCCGGATGGGCGCATCAGTGCCGGTTGAGGCACTATGCGCCCAATGAACCTGCTCGAATCGGCCAGCGCGGTCATCGTGGAACCGGTCGCTCCGGCCACCGCCGCCGTGATCTGGTTGCATGGCCTGGGAGCGGATGGGTACGACTTTGTTCCCATCGTGCCGAACCTGAATCTTCCGCCGCGGCTGTCGGCGCGCTTCGTGTTTCCGCACGCACCGCCGCGGCCCGTCACACTCAATGGCGGCATGCGGATGCGCGCCTGGTTCGATCTGGTGGGCCTGGGGCGCACCGACGTGCAGGATGAATCCGGCATCCGCGCTTCGGCGGCAATCCTCGGCGGCCTGCTCGACACGCAGGTCGCCTCGGGCGTGCCACGCGGACGCATCGTGCTCGCGGGCTTTTCACAGGGCGGCGCCGTCGCGCTGCACGCGGGCCTGCGCCAGGACGAGGCCCTCGCCGGCATCATGGCGCTGTCCACCTATTTGCCGCTCTCAGCAACGGCCGAGCGTGAATTGACGGCTGCGGGTCGTGCCACCCCGATCCTCATGTGCCACGGCCGCCACGATCCGGTACTGACTTACGAGCTGGGCACCCACAGCCGCGACCTGCTGCGCGCGCTCGGCGCGAACCTTGAATGGCACGAATACCCGATGGCGCACGAGGTGTGTTCCACGGAGATCGCCGATATATCCGGCTGGCTGCGCTCGCGGCTGGCTTAGTCCGGTGACCGTGGAATTTTGATTCCGCGCATGACCGCGGGGCGCGCGATGAAGGTCTGGAGCGCGCGCGTGACCTGCGGAAAGTCGGCGCTGCCCACGAGTTCTCCGGCCGCGTAATAGCCCAAAAGGTTGCGCACCCAGGGAAAGATCGCCATATCGGCAATGGTGTAGCTCTCGCCCATGAGCCAGTGTCGATCCACGAGCCGCTCATTCAGTACGCCCAGGAGACGCCTGGATTCCTCGACGAAGTGATCGCGCGGCCGCTTGTCCTCGTACTGCCGGCCGGCGAACTTGTGGAAGAACCCGAGTTGACCAAACAGGGGGCCGATGCCACCCATCTGGAACATGAGCCACTGAATGGTCTCGTAGCGCCCGGCAGAGTGCCGCGGCAGGAACTGGCCGGTCTTGTCGGCCAGATAGATCAGGATCGCACCGGACTCGAACAGGGGAAGGGGATGCCCATCCGGACCGTCGGGGTCCAGGATTGCCGGGATCTTCCCGTAGGGATTGAGCGATTTGAACTCCGGGGAGAGTTGCTCCTCCTTTTCAAAACTGACGGCGTGCGGCTCGTAGGGCAGACCGGTCTCCTCCAGCATCACCGAGACCTTGACGCCGTTCGGGGAAGGCACCGAGTAAAGCTGCAGCCGATCAGGGTACTGCGGCGGCCACTTCCGGGTGATGGGAAAGGCGGACAGGTCGGTCATGGCGGCCAAGGGTAACTGAATTTCGGTGATCAGCGCACCGCGCCTGAGCAGCGGCTTGCCTCAGGCCGCCTGCTTGCTGGTGTCTGTGTCTGTCCGCCACCCGTTACATGTAACGCGTTACATGTAACGGGTGCAGCCGGAACGAGGATGGCCGATGCCGGGCTCGTGCGCCTGCGAGCCCCGTAAAGTAAAGTGGGCGTTTCAGTGGAGCGGACATCATGAGGTCGTTGGGCAAGAGATCGGCCGGTGCGCGGCTTGAGCGCATGAAGTCTTCGCCGCTCTGGGCGGGGGAGGGATTTCGAAACGTCCACCCCATTATCCCGGGCTTGCGCGATCCCGGCGTGCCGATGCCGACGCTGGGCGAGTTCATCTGCGGCGGCGAGCGGCGCGTGCCGCGCGGACCGCTGCCATCGATGAACCCGCTCGAGAGCTGGACCCGGCCGCCCGCCAGCGGATTGCGCGCCACCTGGCTCGGCCATTCCACGGTGCTGGTGGAGATCGGGGGCCTGCGGGTGCTCACCGACCCGGTCTGGGGACCGCGCGCGTCGCCATCACGGCTGGCCGGACCCAAGCGCTTCCAGCCCGTGCCCATTCCCCTGCGCGCGATGCCACCGATAGACCTGGTGATCGTTTCCCACGATCACTACGATCACCTCGACTACCCCACCATTCGTGAACTCGCCAGGAGCGAGGTGCCGTTCGTGACCTCGCTCGGTGTCGGTGCGCATCTCGAGGCCTGGGGCGTGAGTCCTGAGCGGATCGTCGAGCTGGACTGGTGGGAATCGCACCGGTTGCCGAACAGCGAGCTCATGGTCACCGCCGCACCCTCGCAGCATTTTTCGGGGCGTGGGTTGAAGGATCGCAACGCCAGTCTGTGGTCCTCGCTCGTCATCCGTTCACCGCGGCACACGGTGTTCTTCAGCGGCGACACCGGTCTCACGACGCAGTACCAGTCGATCCGTGAACGTCTCGGGCCCTTCGATCTCGTGATGCTGGAGGTGGGTGCCTTCCATCCGGCCTGGGGCGACATTCACCTCGGACCTGAAAACGCGCTCAAGGCCCTGGAACTGCTGGGCGGCGGACCCTTCCTGCCGGTGCACTGGGGCACCTTCAGCCTGGCGATGCATGCCTGGGACCAGCCGGCAGAAGCTTTGCTGGAAATGGGTCCTAAGGCAGGCGTGCAGCTGGTGATGCCGCGCCTGGGCGAGCCGGTCGAGCCCGCGCATGCGGAGGGCGCCCAGCCCTGGTGGCGTGTCGTCGATCGGACAGCGCGCGGACCCGAGCCTGACCCGCCAGCCGCCATCACCCTGCCGGAGACGATGCCCTGGCCGATCGACTAGCGGTCCGGCGGCTTTAACCCCATTTCGCCTGCTGCGTCGTTTAAATGCCCATGATCTGCAGCATGGGGCCCCGTTATGAAAAATGTCCTTACGGCCGCGCTGGCGTGCACCGCCACGGTATTCAGCTTCAGCGCTCAGGCCGTCGGTCGCCTGGCCGATGTGTCGCTCATCGATCGGGACTCGGGCAGCGTACTCGAGACTCATTATTTCAGGGGTGAGTACTGGGTGGCTGGGACACCGGGGGCGCGCTATGCCATTGCCATTCGCAATCGCGCGGATGCACGGTTGCTGGCCGTCGCCGCCGTAGACGGTGTCAATGTGATTTCCGGAGAGACTGCCGGCTGGGGCCAGACCGGCTATGTGTTCTGGCCGGAGCAACGCTATGAGATTTCAGGCTGGCGAAAGAGCGATTCGGAAGTGGCAGCCTTTGTCTTCACCGCCGCGCCCAACGCCTATGCAACGCGCACGGGGCGGCCTCGCAACGTGGGGGTTATCGGCGTGGCGTTGTTTCGCGAGCGCGTTCCTGAACCCATCGCATCACTCGGCCTGCACGCGGACTCCGAGCAGCTCGCGAGGTCCGCAGCGCCTGCATCTTCCCTGGGTGCGTCGGGAGCGGAGCTCGGTGCGCTGGCCGGCGTTCCGCTGGAAAGGCGCGAAAAGCTCGGTACCGGTCATGGACAGCGCGAGCAGTCCCTGGTGGAGCAGACTGATTTTGAGCGGCTCTCGGATCGGCCCGACGAACTGATCCGTATCAGATACGACAGCGTGGCCAATCTCATCGCGATGGGCGTGATCCGCAAACCGCGGCTGGCATGGCCGGAGCCCAATTCCTTTCCGGATTCGCCGCTGGCGCGCTACGTGCCCGATCCGCCGGGGTACCCCTAGACGATTCTGCGACAATGCTGCGCATGGCGGAGTCGGTGGACTCGGACGAGGGCCTGATGCTCCGTTTCGCGGCCGGTGATGTGCGGGCGTTCGAGACCCTTTATCGGCGCCATGAAATGAAGGTGTGGCGTTATATCTATCGGAGCGTGAGTGATCAGGGGGCGGCGGACGACCTGATGCAGGATGTCTGGTTTGCGGTGTCGCAAGCAGCCCGGCGCTATCAGCCCAGCGCACGTTTCACCACCTGGGTGTTTACCCTGGCACACCACCGGATCGTCGACCGGCATCGGCGGGCGAGGGTACTGCAGAGCCTGGATGTCGCAACGGATGACCGTGGGCCGTGGGTGGAGCGGCTCGCCGCCGAGGCGAATGCCAATCCTCAGACCCAGACGGAGTCCGCGCAAACCGGTGTGGCCGTGCTTGCGGCGGTGAGCGCCCTGCCGCGTGAACAGCGAGACACCTTCCTGCTGCAGGCGGAGGGTGATCTGAGCGTGGAAGAAATTGCGACGGCGACCGGGGTCAGCTTCGAGACCGCAAAGAGTCGGCTCCGCTATGCGCGGAACCGGTTGAAGCAGGTACTGCAGGAGCAACTATGAGCACACCCCCGATGGACGAGGGACCGTCCGATGAGCTGGTCGAGGCTTACCGGCGTGCGAGCATCGATGATCCGAGCCAGCCCAGCAGGCATGTCCGGGAGGCGATCCTGGCGCAGGCGCAGCAGAGCGCGCGTGCGGCCAATGCGGCGCCGGCGGCCAATGATGCGCAGTGGGCGTGGAGGGCGGTGGCGGGGATTGCCGTCGTGGGACTGGTGGGCCTGCTGGTCGCGCAGAGTTTTCGCAGCGTCCCACAGCCCGTGGCACCGGGCACCGCTGCAATCGCGCCAGTCACTCAGGCGCCAGTGGGAACGGTGCCGGGTGGGGAGCTGCGATCGGCGGAGCCCTCGAGCACGGCGCTCGGCCTGAAGGTCGGTGTAAAGCGGGAGCCCGTCGCACAGGGGCTGGTTGCCGAGCCAGAGCAAAACAGGGCGATGGGGCCAGGCATCGCGGACGATTACCTGTCGGGAATAGCGGCGGTCGAGCCCCGGGCACCCGACCTCGTGGCTGCCTCCGTTCCCGCCGGGCGAATCAGCGGGTCGGAGACCGGCAGGTTGAGTGCAGTGGCGGAGTCGAGCAGTGCGCTTCGCGGTGTCGTGCCGCCCGAGCGCGCGCGCTCGACGGTGCGCCGTGTAGTCAGGGCGCGTTATGCCGATCTTTTCAAGCCGACGGGGAGCGACACGGTGAATCTGGTGACCGTGTACATGAACGATCACGGCGACATTGATCGCGCTCGCGTCCAGGAGATTTCCGGCAGCGCTGTCGATGCGGCCGCTCTTACGGTACCGGATCGGTTCGTGGCGCTTGGGCTGAAGCGCGATGAGATTGGGTCGATCGGCTTTGACCGCTTGGTTGAGCCGCATGGCGCAGGGCATCAGGCCGACGCGATCCTGCTGGTGCTCTACGCGTGGCCGCGTCGGCCCATTGAGCCGGTGCCGTAGCTAGCCGGCAAGAGCGCCGCTCAGAGTATCGCCGTCAGAGCATTGCGGTCGCCTTCGTCCAGCTCGAACTCGAAGATCGCCAGATCCTGGCGCATGTGCAGTTCCGAGCGGGTTCCGCTCAGCGGCACGATGTCACTCTGTGTCAGACACCGGAACAGGATCTGCGCGGGTGTGCGTCCATACTTTGATGACAGGGCGGCGACCGTGGCGTGAGCCAGCAACTGCGGGTTGGCCGTCAGTGTCCAGAAACTCTGGTAGCTCAGCTGCTGCGCCCGGCAGAAGGCGCGAATCTCGCCGTCGTACCGAGTCTCGGCATGGAAGCGGTTCTGAATGACGGCCGGCTTGACCCTGGCCGCACGCCACAGTGCTTCGAGCGTCTCGAGCCGGTAGCAGTTGCTGATGCCCAGTTGCCGGACCGCACCGGTGTCTACCAGCCGCTCGGATGCTCTCCATGCCTGCAGGGTCTCGTCCGCGTTCGCCAGGGGCGAATGCAGGATGAGGCCGTCCAGGTAGTCCGTCCGCAGATTCTGCAGCGAGACCGCCAGGGACTGCGCCACCTGCTGGGCGAGAGGAGCCTTTGGGTCGTAGGGCACCGTCGCCGGGTCCTGGCCGGACAGGGCCGTGAACTTGGTCTGCAGATACAGATCGGCCCGCGCCAGCCCGTGATTCAGGCAGGCCGCGACGCCCGCACCTACACCCGCTTCGTTGTAGTGCCTGGGCTGGCAGGCGGTATCGAGGCCGCGAAACCCCAGCCGGATCGCCGTTTCGACGAGCGATGCGGTAGCGGCCTTCTTCCACGCTGTTCCGTAGAGGATCCGGGGGCTGCGCACGATGGCGCCGGAGGCACGGGCCTAGGGGTACTTCTTCTGGACGACCCCACGGACCGGGTGGGTGTCGTAAACCAGCACGATGGAGGCGATGTGTCCGGTATTTTCGTCGAAGTTGAACACGTCGGCGCAGTCGAAGGATACGCGCGTGCCGTCCTTCAGCGACCAATCGTAGAGATAGTAGGCGACCGCCCGCAGGTGGCCCTCGGCGCTGACGAGCACGTCATGGACGGTGAGTTTCGCGCCACTCGAGGCGCCGGCGACCTTCGCAAAGAACTCGCGCACCGGCAATCGCCCCAGAAACGGGGACTGGACCCAGCCGGTGGGAATGAACAGCGCGGCGGCCTTCTCGGCGTCGCCCGCCTCGAGGGCGCTCAGGTATTTTCGTACAGCCTTCTGCATACGATCCTCCCGTCCTTGGAATCCCCTGGCCGACGCCTGTCTGCCCGCCCGCGGCGCAGCGGGCGTACTGGCCGGAGGTTTCGGGCCAGCCCGGCTACCCGGGCATCATAGTACCGGCCGGAGGCGCTCGCGACTTCAGCGCGACTGTGGTTGAATTTGCCCGGTTGCGGGTAATTCGAACGGGGGCCAGAACATGAGCAGACCCTGCGGCGTCCCTCCGATCGCCAATTTTTCGGCGCGACGAGCGGTCCATAGAGGAGCGAACTTGAAACGGCTCGTGGTGCAGTTGGCGACGCTGCTCGTCGCGGCGGCGGCGTGCACGGCGGTGCGAGCCGAATCCGACTGGGTGCTGGTGATCCACGGTGGCGCCGGCGTCATCGAGCGGAGCGATATGACGGCCGAACGGGAGCAGTCCGTTCGCGCGGCCCTGCAGCGCTCGCTCCAACGGGGTGCGGACGTCCTGGAGCACGGCGGGTCGGCACTGGATGCCGTCGAGCAGGCGGTCCGCGTACTGGAGGATGACCCGCAGTTCAATGCCGGTCGCGGTGCCGTCTTCACGGCGCAGGGCGTGAATGAACTGGATGCGGCGATCATGGACGGCCGTACCCGCCGTGCCGGGGCCGTGGCCGACGTGACCCGCACCAAGAACCCCGTATCGCTCGCGCGTGCCGTCATGGAGAAAAGCCCGCATGTCATGCTGGTCGGCGCGGGCGCGGATGAATTTTCTAAGGAGGCGGGCCTGGAGCAGGCCGGTCCGCGGTATTTCTACACGCCCCAGCGCTGGCGTGAGCTGCAGGAGTTTCGGCACCCGGGTCCCGCCCACGCGCGCCGGAAGGATGAGCCGCCGGACTGGGTCGATGGCCTGCACGGCACGGTCGGCGCCGTGGCGCTGGACCGGAGCGGCCACCTGGCGGCGGCCACATCGACCGGTGGTCTCACGGGCAAGCGCTGGGGACGGGTCGGCGATTCCCCGATCATCGGGGCGGGCACCTACGCCGATGATCGCGCCTGTGCCGTATCGGCAACCGGGAGCGGCGAATATTACATCCGCGAAGGCGTCGCCCATGAGATCTGCGCGAGAATGCGCTTCCTCAAGGAATCACCGCAGCAGGCGGCCGACGCAGTGCAGGCCGAGACGCGCTCGCTCGGCGGCGACGGCGGCGTCATCGCACTGGGGAAGGACGGGTCGAGCGCCTGGTCATTCAACACGCCCGGCATGTACCGGGGCCGGGTGAGCGCGACGTCCAAGCCACAAGTGGCCATCTACGCGCAGGAGTGAGCGTGGCGACCGACAAGGACAGCACCGTTCGCGCGAGCTTTACCAGCATAGAGACCAGTACGGCGCGTGACTGGGCGATCATACAGCGCGAATTTGTGATCTACGGCCAGACCCTGCCCGATCGCATACTCGAACACCTGCGGCTCCTGCGTGGCGAGACCGGAGGATTCGCCGTTGATCGCCTGACCCACGTCCTGCAGACGGCCACGCGTGCCTACCGCGACGGCCGGGACGAGGAGTACGTGGTCTGTGCCCTCCTGCACGACATCGGCGACACGCTGGGCACCTACAATCACGCCGAGGTGGCGGCGGCGGTGCTCAAACCCTTCGTCTCGGAAGCCAACCACTGGATGGTGGAGCAGCACGGCATTTTCCAGGGTTACTACTTTTTCCACCATATCGGCATGAACCGGGACATGCGGGAGACGTTCCGCGATCATCCGTATTTCGCCCAGGCCGCGGACTTCTGCGCCCGCTATGACGGACCGGCATTCGACCCGGACGGTGAAACCCTGCCGCTCGGTTTTTTCGAGCCGATGCTGCGCCGTGTGTACGCGCAGCCGAAGCAATCGCTCTACCTGGCTGCACTGGAGTAGCCGGTCCGCCAGCACCCAGGGCCCAGCTGATTTTCCCGGCCTGCGGCAGGCAGCAGGCCGCCAAGGACAGGGGCGGCGTGGCCGGACTGATGGGGTCAGGTGCGAAAATTCGCCCGCAGGGCGTCCACCCGCAATTTCTCGGTATCGCCGGTGGGCCGGCGCAGCGCCGCGTCCCTTAGCAGGCTGGGTGTCCTGCGCGGCATGGCGAGGACGGCGAGGCGCTGCTCGTTGATCTGATACTTGAGATACGGCAGCAGTGCCCGGGAGGAGGCTGCAGAGTCGCCGGAAGCGATGGTGCCCTCGCAGAACAGGCGGAAGTACTCCTGGTACAACTCTTCGTAGTGCCGCATGGGATCCTCGAAGACCCCGTCGCGCATGACCGCGCTACCCACATGGCTCGAGCAGATATAGCTGCACTCCGACAGCAGGTAAGACTCGTGTTCTTCGACCAGGGCCCGGCTGTAGCCACGCGACTGGTGGAAGAAATGGAGCAGCTTCTCGCGCGCCCGTCCGTAGACCCGTTGATCGCGCAGGTGCTCGAACAGGGCCTTGCGGTGTATCAGCGAAAAGCAGGTCGACTTCAGGGTCGTCGCCTGGCGCGGCAGGCGGCGCTGCAAGGCCACCGCTCGCATCAGCCCGGCATGCTCGCTCTCCCAGCGTGTCCAGACCGACGGACTCTCCATGACGCGGCTCGCGACGAGCCGCTCCTGCGGCGAGCCGGCGCGCACTGCCGCTTCAAGGCGCTGCTCCGATACCTGCATGAGCTGCGCGTGGGTAATGGCGCCGTGTAGCACGAATCTCCCTGGGTTTCGTCGCGGCTAACATGAGACGGCGCCACTCAATTGTCAAATGACGGCGGATTGCATCAATCCGGATCGCCATGTCAAACCTCGGAATTGTCCGGCATCACGCGATCTTCGCGCCGGGCATGTGTCTGCGGTGCGGTTTGACAGCCGGGGAAACGGGATGCTACAAGCGCGCGCAGGGGCTCAGCAGTACACCAGATTTACGGGGCACACATGGGCGGGCAAACCATCGCGCGTCGTGAAATCGTCCGGCTCCTGGGCATCGCTGCCGTGGCGGCCACCTATCCGGGCTTCAGCCGCTGGTCATTTGCCGGTACGACGGACCCAGCAGTTCCAGCCGGCGAGCTGGCGGTGGCGCGCAACTACCGGCCGCTGTTTTTTTCTCCCGCGCAGCTGGCACTGATCGAGCATCTGGCGGAGATGATCATCCCGGCCGACGACACGCCGGGCGCGCGCCAGGCGGGCGTGGGCGAGTTCATCGATTTCATGGTGGCGAATCGCGTGCCGATCAGCGGCAGCGGCCATCAGGACAGCCCGCGCGACTCGGCCGTGGCCTTCGGCTCTGAGCTGCAGCGACAGTGGCTGGAGGGCCTGGGCTGGATCGACGCTCACTGCACCTACGAGTTCGGGCACGATTTACTCAATTGCAGCGCGGACCAGCAAAACACCCTGCTCACGGCGCTCGCCTACAAGGCGAGGTTTACGCCGGCCACCGAGCCAGGTCGCGAATTCTTCCAGCTGCTGCGCGACTACACGGTTACCGGCTATTACACCTCGCGCGTCGGCATGGAGAGCCTGGGTGTGCCGGGGCTGCGTACGGCCTGGGATCAACCGCCGGGATGCCCGCATCGGGACGACCCGGAACACAAGCGGCTGCTGGGAAAATGAAAGTCTACGACGCCATCGTGGTCGGCACGGGCGCCGGGGGTGGCACGGCCATCAAGACGCTATGCGAGGGCGGCCTGCAGGTGTTGGCCCTGAATTCAGGGCCGCGCACCGAGCCGGCCAGGGACTATCGCATGCACCGCCAGGTCTATGACCTGAAATTCCGGGGCTATGGTGATCCGCAGGCACTGGCGGGCCGTGCTCACCAGGAACGCTACTCGGTGGAAGAGTCCGAATACAGCGAGGGCCCGCGGCTCTGGGAACACGACATCGCCTACTCAAACGGTGCCGGCACCAACTGGTACTGGAAACGCTGCAAGGGCACGGGCGGCAAGGCCAATTTCTGGGGCCGTTCTTCCTGCCGCTTCGGCGACATTGATTTCAAGGCGGCGAGCCTCGATGGAGTGGGTGAGAACTGGCCCGTGGACTACGCGGAAATCGCCCCCTGGTTCACGCGAGCCGAGCGTTACATGGGTGTCGCCAGCACCATCCAGAATCGCCCGAGCAATCCGGACGGCGAGTACCTGCCGCCGATGACCTGGCGCTGCTACGACTACATCCTGCAGAAAGCTGCCGAGAAGATCGGCGTTCCCTATTTGCCCGATCGCTGCGCACAGCTGACGGTGGCGCACAACGGGCATCCGGCCTGCCACTACTGCGGCAACTGCAGCCAGGGCTGCGATGCCGGCTCCTTCTTCTCGCCCACCTGGTTCACGATTCCGGACGCGGAGAAATCTCGGAACCTGACGCTGGTCACCGATGCCCTGGTGCGCAGCGTGCTGGTCGATGCGAGCGGCATGGCCCGCGGCGTGGCTTACGTCGATCGCGAGACGCGGCGCGAGGTGGAGGCTTACGCCAGGGTCGTGGTGCTGGCCGCCTCCTGCGTCGAGACCGCCCACATCATGCTGAATTCGAAGTCCGGCCGCTGGCCGACCGGTATCGCCAACTCGAGCGGCCAGTTGGGTCTGAATTTGTGCGACCAGCTGTACGGCTGCCCGGGTTACGGCTACCTGCCGCAGCTCGTGGGTCAGCCGCCGGCACCCGACAATATTGCCAACTCGACCGTGGCCTGGATGCCGCGTTGGCAGAATCTCGAGAATCCGCACGCCGAGAAGTTCATTCGCGGCTATTCAATCTACATGGGCGGCGGATGCGATGAATTTCCCTGGCACTACGGTCATATCGAGGGCTTTGGCGCTGCCTTCAAGCGTGAGATCAGGCGCTTTTATCCGGCGCCCATCGGAGCGCTCATCCAGGCGCCCGCGCTGGCCAGTCCCGACAACTACGTCGACATCGACCCTGACAAGCAGGACATCTTCGGCATCCCGCAGCTGCGCTTTCATTATCAGTGGGGCACGAACGAACTGCTGATGTGGGAGCACTCAAAACAGGTCATGGTCGATCTGTTCAGGGCGGCCGGCGGTGAGATGTGGGGCGCGGACAGCGGGCCGAACCGCCCCGGCACGAGCCTGCATGAATGCGGCGTGTGCCGCATGGGGAGTGATCCGAAGACCTCGGTGACCAACAAATGGGCGCAGGCGCACGACGTGCCGAATCTCTACATCTGCGATGCGAGCATCTTCCCCACGTCCACGGACAAGACCACGACCATGCCCATCATCGCCTTCGCGATGCGTACCTGCGATTACATACTGGGGAATTTCAAGCGCGGCGTGCACAAGCGCGCCTGACCCGCGGCGCTCAGAGTTCACGGCGCCGGCGGCCACCGGCACCCGCTTCCAGCTTCGTTCCACTACAATAATCGAGCCAGCCCCTCCGGCACGGAGTACGAAACGATGCGTTACATGACCTGGCGCGCTGCGGCCGGCAGGATCGCCATCCTTGCATTTTTCGCGCCATGCGTGCACGCGGACGCCACCGACGATTATCTGCGCGCGGAGATGGCGGCGCGCAGGATTCCCGGACTTGCCGTCGCCGTGGTGCGCGGCGATCGCATTGACAGGCTGGCGACTTTTGGATTCGCGGATGTCGAGAATCGCGTGCCCGTCACGGACTCATCCATATTCGCGATCGCATCACTGGACAAGGAGTTGACCGCGGCGGGCGTGCTGAAGGCGCAAGAGCGCGGCAAGCTCAGGCTGGACGAGCCGGTGAGCAAGTATCTGCCACCCTCGTTGCCTTTTTCGGGGATCACGATTCGCCAGCTGTTGAGCCATACGTCCGGACTTGCAGATTCTCTGGCTCCAATCGATTCGGAGCGCAGCTTCATTTCCTATACGACGGATCAGCTGCTCGAAGCGATCCACCCTCCGATCGAACCGCCCGGATCAGGCTTTCTTTATTCGGACGACGGAATGTTCCTGTCGCAGTACGCGACCGAGCGAGCGGTGGGTGAGCCCTGGTGGACGTTCATGCGGCGCGAACTGTTCGAGCCGGCGGGCATGAAGTCCGTCGTCTCCATGAATCCACGGGCACTCATCCCGGGGCGCGTCTCCCCTTACGAGCTCAATCCCGAGGGGCAGTTGATTCGCGATACCCGGCTCGAGTTCGATTTTGGACCGCTCTACACCGATCTGGGCATGACCATCGCTGACTTTGCGCGGTGGACCATGGTGCTGGACGGCAAGGGGCCCTTGACCCCGCAGATCGTCGCCGCCATGACGACACCCTCGCGGCTCGCGGACGGCACGCCTTTTTCGGAAGTCTTTTCCTGGACGCGGTACGGGCTCGGAATCGGTATCGAGGACATCCTGGGTGAACGCGTCATCACGCACTCGGGCCACAGCGGCGTCGGCTTCGTCAAGCTTCCTGGGCGGGGCCTCACCGTGGTCGTGTTCACCAACCTGGCGAATTCCGCCGGGTCGGACGCCGTCGGGCTTGCGCTGGGCGTCGCCGGCATGCTGGAGGAGCGGGTGGCGCTGCGCGGAATGCCGGCGGCGCGCGCGCCGGATGAGAAACTTGCCGCCAGTCTGCGCGGCGATTTCGAATTGTGGGCCGGGGGTAAACCGGAGCTGCTGCACTACGTCCGCGGCCTGCGCAGCACCGTCTGGACGAGCACCGCGGACTTCGCCGGGCGAATTCATAACCTCGGTCCGCTGAAGTCCTTCGAGTTCCTGCGCGAGCAGCGCCTGGACGGGGAGCGCGCGTTGTGGTTTCGGGCACGGTACGCGGACGCCAGCTTCTACCTGCGCTATTCGATCGACGGGGAGGGGCTCATCAGCCGACTCGGCTGGTGGCATCTTTAGGTCTCTACGGGCGGACCACAGCGGGCGGCGAACGCCGCAGCTCTCGTGACGGCCGCACCACGGCCCTGAGAATGCAGGTACCATTGGATCCGCGCCCCGTGGCGCTGCAAATCGCGCGGGAGAATCCGACGGCGTGTGTAAGTGTCAGGGCATTTATCTTAAGATCAATCAATAAGATATGATGCGTAGTTAATGTGAGATATTCATGACAACCGGTGCTGAAGGATACTGGCGCTTAGGGGATCGATGGATTTGCGGATCTTCAGCGGTGCTGCGCCGCTAGTCGAGTTTGCCTTCTGGCTGGGCGTCGCCGTCGCCGCCATGGCGCTGGTCATGCTGGTGGCGACGCTGGCGATGCGGCGGATCGCGTTGCGCGGAGAGCGGATCTATGCCGCTGCGGTGGCGCTGTGGAAGCCAATCGTCGTGGCGGAGTCCGGTGGCGCGGCCAGCGACTTACCCACTCTGAGCGCGCGTGATCGCTCGGGATTCATCCGGGTGTGGAATGACGTGCACGAATCTCTGCGCGGCGGCACCACGGAGAACCTGGCGAGGATCGCCCGCGAAGTGGGGCTTGAGCAGCACCTGTACCGCTCCTTGCTGTCCGCGAGCTTTCATGATCGTGTGATGGCGGTCGTCGCTCTCGGGCACGTGCGGAGCCCGGCGAGCTTCGTCCACGTGGCCCAGTACCTGGATGACAAGAGCCCGATCATGTCGCTGTGCGCGGCCCGGGCGCTCATGCAGATCGACCCGGTGCGTGCCGCGCCGCAGCTCGCGGCGCGAATCGTCGCGCGCAGCGACTGGTCGCAGGGCAGCATTGCCGCCATCCTCCAGGAAGGGGACAGGGCCAGACTGTCCGGGCTACTGACCGAGGCGACTCGCACGGCAGTGGGCGAAGCCGCCTCCCGCCTGCTGCGGCTCCTGGCCGGTGTGAGCCCCGAGTCTGCGGCACCCATCATTCGCGAGTGGCTGAGATCGTCCCCTGATGAGCGCCTGGTCTCAACCTGCCTGCAGGTCATGTCGCACCAGGCGGACCTGGACTGCGTCCGGCCGCTGCTGGTGCACCCGCGCTGGCACCTCAGGATGCAGGCCGCAGCGACGCTCGGGCGGCTGGGAATGCCGGGCGATGAGCAGCGGCTCATCGGCATGCTCTCGGACAGCCAGTGGTGGGTACGCTATCGCGCCGCCGGCGGGCTGCTGCAGCTGAGTTTCGTTGGAGCCGTGCGCCTGCGTCAGATTCAGCGCACCCAGTCCGATGCCTATGCGCGCGACATCATCACCCACGTGCTGGCCGAAGTGGCCCTCGGAGGAGCGTCGTGACCGCGTTCTGGGCACGGCTGTTCATCAATATAGAGTGGGCGTTCTTTGCCTATTTCCTCTGCATCAACGCCGCCTACCTGGCCCTGCACTACGTTTCCGTTTTCAGCATCTTCCGCTACATGCGCGACCATCGCGCCGATTACCTGCCGCGCGACCTGCCCGCCTATCAGCCGCCGATCAGCATTCTGATCCCGGCCTTCAACGAAGAACGCTCGATCAATTCCACGATTCACTCGCTGCTGCAGCTCGATTACCCAGAGTTCGAGGTGGTGATCGTCAGCGACGGTTCCACGGATGCGACGCTGAGTTCGGTCATCAGGGAATTTGCGATGGTCGAGTTTCCCGAAGCCTACCGGCAGCGGATTCAAACCGAGAGGATCCGCAATATCTACGCCTCGACTCGCTATCCCAACGTCCGGCTGGTGGACAAGGACAATGGTGGCAAGGCCGATGCGCTCAATGCCGGGATCAATTGCGTACGCTATCCCCTGTTCTGCTCGATAGACGCGGACTGCATCCTGCACCCCACGAGCCTGGGCCGGGTAGTGCGGCCCTTCCTGGAGGACTCCAACACCGTGGCGACCGGGGGCGTAGTCAGGGTGCTCAACGGCTGCACCGTCAAGGACGGCTTTCTGGAGAAAGTCGAGCTGCCGCGCAAATTCCTGCCCATGTTCCAGAATGTCGAGTACCTGCGGGCGTTTCTGTTCGGCCGCATGGGCTGGTCGCCGCCCAACGCCCTGCTGGTCATCTCCGGCGCCTTCGGCGTGTTCCGCAAGGAGCGGGTCGTGGCCCTGGGCGGTTATCGCACCGATACGGTGGGCGAGGACATGGATCTGGTGGTACGGCTGCACCGCCAGTCGCGCGAGGAGCGGCGCCCGTATCACATCACTTTTGTGCCCGACCCGATCTGCTGGACCGAAGTGCCGAGCGACCTGAGGTCGCTCAAGGGCCAGCGGATGCGCTGGCAGCGCGGGCTGGCGGAAAGCCTGGTACCCAATGTGGGTTTGTTATTCAGTCGCCGCGGCGGTACGGTGGGTTGGCTGGCCTTTCCATTCATGCTCCTGTTCGAGTTCCTTGGACCGGTAATCGAGATCCTGGGTTATGTCGCCATGATTATCCTGTGGTCACTCCATCTGATCCCGCTGCTGTTCTTTCTGGTGTTCCTGTTCCTGGCGGTGGGCATGGGGATCATGCTGTCGACCAACGCGATCTTCCTCGAGGAATTGTCGTTCCAGATGTATCCGCGCGTTGGGCAGCAACTCCGGCTGTTTGTGGCAGCAGTGCTGGAAAACCTCGGCTACCGCCAGTTGATCGCCTTCTGGCGCGTGATCGGAGTGCTCAAGTGGCTCTTCAGCGGCAAGGCGCGCAGCCACTGGGGCCGGATCGCCCGCGACGGTGCCTGGCAGCACCCGCCGGTCCTCCGCGAGGGTGCCACGCGCGAAGGTGCTGCGCGCAAGGGTGACACGAGCAAGGGTGACACGAGCAAGGCTGACACGCGCCAGGCTGGGGCGCGCGAGGGCAGCAAGCCATGAAGCGGCTGATCCTCGCACTGATGCACGCCGGATTGCTGGCGGGGGCGGTGGTCGTGTACGCCCAGGACAGCCCGCCGAGTTTCGACCAGCAATTCCAGACCGCCCGTGGCCTCGCGATCGCCGGCCAACGCGACGCGGCCATAGCCGCCTACACCGAGCTGCTGCAGCGCTCTCCGGGAAATGCGGATGTACTGCTCGGTCGCGGCCGGGTTTACTCCTGGATGGGTCGGTGGAGCGAGGCCGAAGCGGACTTGAGTGCGGCCACGCTGGCCGCGCCGAATTACGCGGACGCCTGGTCCGCGCTGGGCGATCTGTACCTGTGGAGCGATCGACCGAGGCGGGCAGCGGAAGCCTACGGCCGGTGGCTGGCGCTGGCACCCGCGCTCGATCCGGCGCCGTTGATCGCGCGCGGGCGCGCGTTTCGCGCCGCCGGTGAATTCGCGGCAGCGCGGGCGGATTTTCAGGCCGCCGGGGCTCGCGCAGCCGATCCGGCGCAGATCGAAGACTACCTGCGCTCCCTGACACCGCGCGCACTGAGCCCGGACGTCACCGTCCCGGCAGGCTATCGCTGGTCGGCCAGCCTGGGTGCCAGCTGGGAGGCGTTTTCGCCCGCGCGCGCCGACTGGAGCGACTACACGCTGTCCGTACGCAGACACTTCGAACGTGGCTCGCTGGCGTTGGAGGCGCTCGGTGCCGATCGGTTCAGCTCCAGCGCGAACGCCTGGGCGCTGGATGGCTACGTCGACCTGTGGAGCCGCGCCTACGCGAACCTGCGTTATCAACGGAGCCCGTCCGGGAGTCTGTTTCCGCAGAATTCCTGGCGCGCCGAACTGTTCCAGGGTGCAGGTCGCGGCTGGGAGCTCTCCGGCAGTTATGACCGTCTGGATTTCACCTCTTCAGGTGTCGACATCTATGGCCTGGGGGTCGGCCGGTATGTCGGCAATTGGTATGTGCGGCTGCGCCACCTGTTCGTTCCCGGGAGCGGCGGCAGCAGCAGCAACAGCAACAGCGATCGATTGCTCGTGCGCTACTACTACAAGGGTGACGCGGACAATTACATTGAGTTTGCCGCTGGCGCCGGCTGGAGCGATACAGCCCTGCCGGGAACGCCGGGTTCCTCCGGCCAGGGGCACAGCTGGTCCACCACTGCCGCTTTCGTGAAGTTCGTCAACCCGCGCCTCGGATTCAAGCTCGGCGCCACACTCGACCGGGATGAGTTTGGCTACGACGGTCGCGGCGTCTTTGGATCCGTCTATACACGATGGTAGAGCGCCGCCCGACTGATGGCGTCGGCGCAGCGGCGGCGCGGTTTTTCGGCTTGCTGCCGGCCCTTGTTCTGGCCGTGCTGTGCCTGCGCGTGGCCGAGCTTGCCGCCGGCATGCCGCCGGGTGTAGCGCTCCTCGCGGCCCTCCAGCTTTCAGTCCGCGCGCTCGCCGGCGATCTGTACGCACTGGCGCGTTTCCTGCCGCTGCTGTTCCTGTTGTCGCTGGCGCAGCTGTTGGTGAATTCCAGGGGCGGCCGATTCTGGAGTGTCGGTCTTTCCTGGTCCGTGCTCATGGTGCTGCAGGCCGCCCTGGTCCAGTACTTCGTCACCGCGGGCGTGCCACTCGGGGCGGACCTGTTTGCCTATACGCTGCGCGACGTACATGAGACGGTGTCCGCCGGGCTGAGTTTCCGCCCGGCCGTCGTGATCGGCACGGTGCTGGCGCTGCTGAGCCTGTGGACCGCGCTGGCGCGCCTGCTCAGGCGCGAACAGCCGCTGCTGCCGCCGCGGGTTGCGGCATTGATTCTCGCCGCGGCTGCGGTGCTGTGGTTCGGGCCGGGGCAACTGCCGCAGGGACAGTCAGAGACGCAGTACGCCTATAACCTGAGGCTCAACAAGACGGCCTATTTTGTCGGCGACACGGCCAGCTACCTGATGCGCTCCAGAGCGGCAGCGCCGCCGCGCACTGCGACGAGCGGCAGCGCGGTGACGGTGCCGATCCTGGGGTTTCGCTACCTGGATCCGCGCTACCCGTTCCTGCACGCGGAGGAGACGCCTGACGAGCTGGGGTCACATTTCATCGTGCAGCCGAATTCGCGGCCCAACCTCGTGTTCCTGATCGTCGAAGGGCTCGGGCGCTCGTTTTCGGGCCCCGAGGCGAGTCTGGGCAGCTTCACGCCCTTCCTCGATCAGCTCGCCGCCCGCAGCCTGTACTGGGACAATTTCCTGGCGGCGCAGGGCCGGACTTTCGGCGTGCTGCCTTCCATTTTCGGCTCGCTTCCCTATGGGGACGAGGGGTTTGCGGCGCTGGGCGACGCGATGCCCGCGCACGTGACCCTCCTGAGCCTGCTCAAAGGCCAGGGCTATCACCTGAAATACTATGCCGGTACGGATCTGCAATTCGACAACGAGCGCGCGTTCCTGCTGCGGCAGGGCGTCGATCGCTTGCGCGAAAAGAAGGATTTCGGGCCTGGCTACGCCGTCAGCAACGAGTGGGGTTATGGGGACAATGAATTGGTGTCCCTGGCGCTGGCCGACGAAGCTGCCGACGCGCAACAACCGTTCGTGACTGTCCTGCAGACCAGCTCGACGCACACGCCCTATACCTTTGCCGGCCAGGCCGCCTACCGGCAACGCTTTGAGCAACGCCTGGAGCAGCTGCGCGTGGCCAGGGAAAACAGGGACAGCTATCGCGCCTACCGCGATATCTATTGCTCGATTCTCTATGCCGATGATGCCCTGCGCCGCTATTTTGAGGAAACCAGCAAGCGCTCCTACTACGCCAACACCATTTTCATCATCACCGGGGATCACCGCCTGCCGGAACTCCCGCTGGCGGAATGGATAGACCGCTACCATGTGCCGCTGATCATCTATTCGCCGCTGTTGCGGGCGCCGCTGCGGATCAGCTCGGTGTCCTCGGACTTCGACATCGCCCCGTCCCTGCTGGCCTTCCTGTCCCGCAACTATGGCATCCGGACGCCCGCGGCCGTGACCTGGATCGGCTCCGGGCTCGATCTGGAACCGCAATTCCGCAACCTGCACGAATTTCCGATGAAGCAGACCAAGACCAACCTGGTGGACTTCATCGCCGGACCGTGGCTGCTGAGCAGGGACGGTCTCTACGCTCTGAGCGACGGTCTGCACACCGCACCGGTCCAGAACGCTGCCGCGCAGGCGCGGGTGGCGGCGCGCTTCGCGGCGTTTCTGGCGGCGAACGGGCAGTTCGCGCAGAGCCGGAGTCTCATGCCACCGGATAGCCTGACGCGGCTGGGGACCTATGGCGGGCAGGAGCGGCGGGCGACTGAGGCGCTATCGCCGCAACCGGCCGCTGCGCCCGTGGTGCGCGAGGTTCGCCTGCCCAAGCATGCGCACGCGGGCGAGCTGACCATCGAAGTGGTGATTGCCAACACTGCCGCGCAAGCGAGCGATCCGTTCGTGCCGCTCGCGGTGCTGCAGTCCCTCGACGGCCGTGAGCTGTCTGAATCGTACGGTGCGGCCCTGACCCTGGGGGCCGGACAGACGCGATCACTCAAGCTGCCCGTCAAGTCCGCTGGCCTGGCCCGCGGGCGCTACTTCCTGTCGGTATTGCCCTCTGACCCGGCCACCGGCAAGCCTTCGGGCACCGGGCGCTATCACATCCCCATCGTGATTGAGCGCTGAAGGGCTCGCGTGCCCGTCCTGTCTCGCGCGGTGCTGGCGGCCATGGCGCTGGCGCTGGCGCTGTTGCTCGGTGCCCGGACCTTGCCGGCAGCGGAGCGGGCGATCTGGGCCTGGGAGCAGGTCTCCTACGCGATGGTGCAGGATCGCAGCGCCGGCGATGCGGCGATCGCCTTTCTGCGATCAAAGCACATCCGGACCGTCTACCTGTACGCCGACGCGTTCCAGGGACAGAACCTCGTGCAGGACCGAGCGGATCTGTACCGGCAGTTTATCCGCCGGCTCCACGGCAAGGGCCTGCGCGCCTATGCGCTGCTCGGTTCCGCCTACCTGCATACCGAAGGCTACGTCCTGCCTGAACATCGGGCGGACGCGCTGGCGATGTTTCAGCGCGTGCTGGATTACAACGCGGCAGCCCGGCCCGGGGAGCGATTCGACGGGATCAATCTGGACATCGAGCCGCATGTCCTCGACCAGTGGGCGCAGCAGAAAATGCAGCTGCTGGAACAATTTCTCGATCTGGGACAGGCCCTGATGGAGCTGAAGCGGGCCTCGGGACAATCACTCCTCGTCGGGCAGGCGATTCCCTTCTGGCTCGACGGCATCGTGATGGACTGGCACGGCACGACCAAGCCGGTCAGCGAACTGGTGATCGATGTCTACGACTACGTCGCGCTCATGGATTATCGGGACCACGCCGCGGGTGCCGACGGCATCGTCAGCCATGCCGAGGACAAGATGGCCTACGCCGCACGCCGCCACAAGCAGCTCGTCATCGGCGTCGATCTGTCGGCCAGCGAGATCCAGAAGATTTCATTTGATCACCTGGCGGAAGCGGACCTGGAGCGGGAATTGGCCCTGACCGAAGCAGCGTTTCGCGGGTCCCGCGCCTTTGCGGGTTTCGCGCTTCATCATTTTGAGGCCTACCAGTCCTGGCTGGCGCGCGAGCGGCCGGGGAAAGTCAATTAGACAGAAGCTGCCCTGATTGGTCCCGTCAACGGGCAGGGCACGCGCGGTAGGCATGTGGCCACAGCTTGCTACCGGGGCGCCACTCGGCGAAAGTAACGCTGAACTTGCGATCGTCCGGGGGCGCTTTGATCACTGAGAGCTCGGAAACCGGCAGCATCGAATCGGCGACGCAGCCTGGCAGTCCTGAGGGCGAGAGGAGCAATGCGGGTCTGTTCGCCGCTTCCCTGGCCACGTCGCTGAGTCTTGCCGCTTGCGGTGGCGGAGGCGATGGTACTGCGCCGCCGCCACCGCCGCCCAGTTCGATGACCGATGCCGAGGCGTCCCGCTTTCTCCAGCAGGCCCAGTTTTCGGCAACCGACGTCGATATCGCAGCGCTGAAGTCGCTGGGCTACAGCAGCTGGCTCGACGCCGGGTTCAGCACCGCGCTCGGCCAGACCGGTGTCGCCTGGCTGGACGCCCACGGATACAACTCCATCACTGCGGAGCAGCGCTACTTCTGGCCCCAGTTCGGCGATTTCATGATCTGGAACCAGCTGCTGGCCGGTCCGGACCAGATGCGCAAGCGCATGGCGCTGGCTCTGTCGGAGTTCTTCGTCGTATCGCTCACGCCAATCGACGGCTTCTACCCGCCCTACATGATCGCGGCGTACTGGGATCTGCTGGCCGCCAACGCCCTCGGCAATTTTCGCACACTGCTGGAAAAAATCACGCTCAACGCGGCCATGGGGTTCTTTCTCAACACCAGGGGCAATCTGAAGGAAGACACGGCGAGCGGGCGCCAGCCGGACGAGAACTACGCGCGCGAGGTGATGCAGCTCTTTAGTATCGGGCTTTATGAGCTCGACGCCGACGGCAGCCACAAGACTGACACGACGGGCAAACCGATCGAAACGTACGTTCAGGACGACGTGTCCAATCTGGCCCGCGTGTTTACCGGTTATGACAACGACTACTCACGCGTTACCTTCACCAACGTGGCATGGGTTAACTACGCCATTCCCAGCACGCAGTTTGCGACCGATCCGATGACTTTCAATCCCGCCAATCATTCCGACCTGGCGGTGACCTTTCTCGGCACCACCATCCCCGCCAATACGCCGGGACTGGATGCCCTGCGCAGGGCGCTCGACACCCTGTTCAATCATCCGAACGTGGGGCCATTCTTTGGGCGACAGATGATCCAGCGCCTGGTGACCAGTAATCCCTCCCCGGCCTACGTCGAACGCGTGACCAATGTGTTCAACAACGACGGCACGGGTGTGCGTGGCAACCTGCGCGCCGTGTGGAAGGCCATACTGACCGACACTGAGGCACGCACGGCGCCGGCGGCGAGCGCGACGCTCGCCGGAAAACTGCGTGAACCCATGGTTCGCCTGGTGCAATGGGCGCGCACCGTAGGTGTCAGCTCCGCGACTGGCGCCTATGAAATCTACGATCTTTCCGCGAGCGACACAGGGTTGGGGCAAAGCGCATTGCGCTCGCCGTCGGTGTTCAATTTCTTCCGGCCCGGCTATGTGCCGCCCAACACGGCCATTGCCGCCAACAACATGCAGGCGCCGGAGTTTCAATTACTCGATGAGACCACGACTGCTGGATATATCAACTTCCTGGAGTGGATGGTCCGCTGGGGCTATGGCGATGTAGTGCCCAGTTACGCGGCGCTGTTGCCGATCGCTCACGACGTGCCCGGCGTCATTGCCTGGCTCAACCTGCGCCTGTGTGCCAATCAGCTGTCGAGCGGCACTGTCGGCACCTTGCAAAGCGCATTGGCGGCCCTTGGCGTCACCGCTTCCAGCTCCGACGACACCAAGCTCTTCCTGCTCGCTTCGGCCTGCCTGATGATCCTGAGCTGCCCCGAATACCTGGTGCAAAAGTAGCCATGTCAGCGCTCGAAGCCAAGCTCTGGACCCGGCGTTTGCTCCTCCAGCGCGTCGCGCAGCTGAGTGCGCTGGGGGCCGCCTGCCCCCTGGCTATCAATCTGGCGGCCATTGGCGAAGCGGCAGCGTTTGATGCCACCGGCTACAAGGCCCTGGTGTGCATCTTCCTGTACGGCGGCAATGATTATGCCAACACGCTCGTGCCCTACGACATCAGCAACTACGATCTCTACAGCGCGATCCGCGGCGGCGGCCCGGGACGCACGCGCGGTGGCATTGCCCTGGGCCGCGATGAACTGGCCGCCACTGCGCTCGTGCCCGTGGGCGGCCAGACGCTGACGGATGGTCTGCAGTACGCGCTGGCGCCGGAAATGTCCGGGCTCAAGTCGCTGTTCGATGCCGGCAAGCTCGCCGTGCAGCTCAATGTCGGTCCGCTCATCGTGCCTCTGACGCTCGCCCAATATGACAGCCCGAATCGCGTGCTGTACCCGCTGCCACCTAAACTATTTTCCCACAACGATCAGCAATCCACGTGGCAGTCGCTCGGCGGTGAGGGTTCGACGGTCGGTTGGGGCGGGCGGTTGGGCGATTTGGCCATGTCGAGCAATGGCAATGCCCTGCTCACCTGCATCTCGGCGGCCGGAAACGCGGTGTTTGTTTCCGGGCGCAATGCGCTCCAGTACCAGATCAGTACGGAAGGCGCCATCAAGGTGAGCGCCCTGCAATCGTCCCCGTATGGACTGACCAGTGTCCGGGACGCAATGGCCACCCTGGTCACGCAAAGCAGCGCGCAGGTGCTCGAGAACGAATATGCCGTGGTCACGCGGCGCTCTATTCAGCTTGAAGGCGGCGTCAATACCGCCCTGGCCGGCGTCACCCTGAATACGACGTTTGATTCAACCAACCCGCTCGCCAGCCAGATGATGATTGTCGCGCGCCTGATCGGTGCCCGCAGTGCCCTAGGTGTTAACCGGCAGGTATTCTTTGTGTCGCTCGGCGGCTTCGACCATCACGATTTCCTCATGCAAAACCATCCCGGCCTGATGGCGCAAGTCAACGGGGCCATGAGCGCCTTCTATCAGGCAACTGTGGAATTGGGCGTGGCCAGCAATGTCACCACCTTCACCGCTTCGGATTTTGGGCGCACGCTCACCTCGAACTCCGATGGCTCAGATCACGGTTGGGGCAGTCACCACTTCGTCTTGGGTGGCGCCGTCAAAGGTGGTAGCTTTTACGGTATCGCCCCGCACGTCTCGGTGAGTACGGACGATCAGGTCGGCCAGGGTCGGCTCTTGCCCAGTACGTCGGTGGATCAGTTCGCCGCGACATTGGCGCTCTGGTTCGGAGTCAGCGCCAGCGAGCTGCCCGGTATACTGCCGAACATCGGCAACTTCGCGAGCGGCAACCCGGGATTTCTGTAGACAGGAACGTCATTCTCTTCGGAACCTGGAGCCAAATATGTCAACTATCCATCGGTCTGCGGCGCTGTTCGCGCTCGCCATGCTTTCTCTTGTGCTCCTGGACGGCTGCGCGACGGAATCCCATCAGGCGCTGGCGGTGACGAAGCCGGTGGCTGCCGCCACCGCCGCGGGCTACGTCGGCCCGAGGTCCGCTCTCGCAGTCGGCAACTTCGACAATCGCTCTTCCTATCTGCGCGGCATTTTTTCCGATGGCGTCGATCGCCTGGGTGGCCAGGCCAAGACCATCCTGATCGGCCACCTGCAGGAGACCGGCAGGTTCAACGTGCTGGACCGCGACAATATGGCCGGCCTGGCCGATGAGGCGAAGCTCAGCGGCAAGCAGCAGAAACTCCAGGGTGCCGAATACATGATCACCGGCGATGTGGTCGAGTTCGGCCGCAAGGAAACGGGTGATCAGCAGCTGTTCGGCATACTGGGCAGCGGCAAGAAACAGACCGCGTATTCCAAGGTCACCCTCAATGTCGTCGATGTGCTGACCTCGCAGGTGGTGTATTCGGCCTCGGGAGCCGGGGAGTATGCGTTGAGTGATCGCGAGGTCATCGGTTTCGGCGGCTCTTCGGGCTATGACTCGACCCTCAATGGCAAGGTGCTCGATCTCGCCATTCGCGAAGCGGTCGACCGCCTCGTGACGGGCGTCGAGCAGGGCAGCTGGAAGCCGGCCAAGGCGCCGCAGTGAACAGGGCTGCAGCGTTTGCTGCAGCATTACTGCTGGGTGGCTGCGCGACTCAGACCCGGCTCTACAGCTGGGGCAGCTACGAGGAATTGATCTACTCCGCCTATTCGAATCCGGGCAACATGCCCGCGGAACGGCAGGTGGAGACGCTCGAGCAGGATTTCCAGCGCGCGCGCGCAGCCAACCAGCGCCTGCCGCCGGGCTGGCATGCACATCTGGGCTTCCTTTATTACGAGCTGGGAAAGCAGGACCAGGCCCGGCAGGAACTGCAGACGGAAAAGGCCGAGTTTCCCGAATCGACGGTGTTCGTCGATCGCCTGCTGGCGAATCTGGCCAAGTCATGAGTCGTTCAGGCTGGCGGGTGTTACTGCCCATGGCCCTGCTCTGCGTCCTTGGCGGCTGCGTCACGCTTCCGCCGTACGACTTCAGCAACTACCGCGAGCATCCGCCGCGCTCGATCCTGGTGCTCCCGCCCCTCAATGAGAGCACGGCCGTCGAAGGCACCTACAGCTACCTGTCCACGGTCACCGAGCCGCTGGCGGAACTCGGTTACTACGTCTATCCCGTGGCCGTCATCGACCAGTACCTGAAGGCGAACGGCATGCCGACGGCAGGGGAGATGCACCAGATCCCGCTGGCGAAGGTGGCCGAGATCATCGGGGCCGACGCCGTGCTTTACCTGGATCTGAAGCAGTATGGCAGCAAGTTTCAACTGGTCAGCAGCAATGCAATCGTGACCGTTACCGCAAAGCTGGTTGACACGCGCAGCGCGACGCTGCTGTGGGAAGGCTCGGCCACCGCGCAGAACAACAGCAATTCAAACAATCAGGGCGGGTTCCTGGGCCAGCTGCTTGCCGCTGCCATCGCCCAGGCCATCGGTTCGAAGTTGGACGTTTCGCACGGCGTATGCCGGCTCGCCAATGCACAACTGTTTGATCCGGAGCGCCGCGGGTTGCCGTACGGGCCCTACCATCCCAAGCACGTCGCGCCCTGACCGGGCGGCGTTGGGCGATGCCGGGGCCGCATCAGCTGCGGTAGCGCAGCGCATCGACGAGCAGGGCGAAAGCGGGTGAGGCCTGCCGGCGGCTCGGATAATAGAGGTGGTAACCGGCGAACGGCGGGCACCAATCGGCCAGGACCCGAACCAGCCGCCCCTGCTTGATGTGCTCCTGCACCAGGTCCTCGGGCAGGTAGGCGAGACCGGATCCCGCCAGGGCCGCGTTCAGGCGCATGGTGGTGTTGTCGAACACGCACTGGCCTTCGACCCGGATCTTTAATTCACGCCGGTTTCTCTCGAACTCCCAGACATACAGGCCGCCGTAGGTGGGCAGGCGCAGGTTGATGCAGTTGTGACCGATCAGATCCTGGGGCTTGCGGGGTCGGGGTCGTTGCGCGAAATAAGCTGGCGCTCCCACGACTGCGGAGGAGAAGTCAGGTCCGATGCGCACGGCGACCATGTCTTTGGCTACCTGCTCACCGAGGCGAATCCCCGCGTCGAAGCGTTCGGCGACGATGTCGGACAGACCATAGTTCACGTTGATTTCGACCCGGACGTCCGGGTATTCGGGCAGGAGACGTGCGAGTTTCGGCCACAGCACGGTATTGGCTGCATGCTCGGCCGTCGTGATCCGGATCGTGCCGGCAGGTTTGTCCCGTAGCGCACTCAGGGCTGCGAGCTCGCTCTCGATTTCTTCAAATCGCGGTCCGACGGTTTCCAGCAATCGCTCGCCCGCCTCGGTGGGGGAGACGCTTCGCGTGGTGCGCGTCAGCAGCCTGAGGCCGAGGCGCTCCTCCAGTGCGCGGAGGGTGTGACTCAGCGCCGACTGCGAGACGCCGAGCTGGGCGGCGGCCCGGGTAAAGCTCCGCTCCCGGGCGACGGCAATAAAGGCACGCAGGTCGCTGAAGTTTTCGCGGGGCATTCATGAACTCCATTCATAAGTGCATTCGTATTGTACCCACTAATCAGCGCCCGTGGCGCGCAGTACATTGCGCACATGAGGTCGGCCGCTCGGCCGAGCCTTAAAGAGGAGAGGGAGTCATGCAGAAGCGCAAACTTGGAAGCAGCGGCCTGGAAGTCTCGGCGATCGGACTGGGCTGCATGAGCATGAGTTCTGGCTACGGGCCGCCGGGCGACAAGCAGCAGATGATCGAGCTCATCCGCGCCGCCGTCGCGCGCGGCGTGACCTTCTTCGACACGGCGGAAGTTTACGGCCCCTACGCCAACGAAGAGCTCGTCGGCGAGGCGCTGGCACCGTTCCGCGGCGGGGTCGTGATCGCCACCAAGTTCGGCTTTCGAATTGTTGATGGCAAGCAGGCCGGCCTGGACAGCCGGCCCGAGCACATCAGGCAGGTCGCGGAGGCTTCGCTCAAGCGCCTCGGGATCGAGGCCATCGACCTGTTTTACCAGCATCGCGTCGACCCCGACGTGCCGATCGAAGATGTCGCCGGCGCCGTGAAGGAGTTGATCCGGGCAGGCAAGGTGCGGCATTTCGGCCTGTCCGAAGCGGGCGTGCAGACCATTCGCCGCGCCCACGCGGTTCAGCCCGTCAGCGCCGTCCAGAGCGAGTACTCGCTGTGGTGGCGGAGCCCCGAAGCGGACGTACTGCCGGCGCTCGAGGAACTCGGCATCGGGTTCGTCCCGTTCAGCCCGCTCGGCAAGGGCTTCCTGACCGGAAAGATCGACGAGAGCACGACATTCGACAGCTCGGATTTCCGCAACCTGGTCCCGCGCTTCACGCCCGAGGCCCGGAAAGCGAACAAGGCCCTGGTCGACCAGCTGGCTGCCATCGCAGCTCGCAGGCAGGTGAGCGCTGCCCAGCTTGCATTGGCGTGGCTACTGGCCAGGAAGCCCTGGATCGTGCCCATACCGGGTACGACGAAGCTGCAGCGCCTGGAGGAGAACATCGGCGCTGCGGCGCTCGCGTTGGGCGCGGATGATCTTCGCGAGATCGAGAGGACGGCCTCGAAGATCGTCGTGCAAGGGGAGCGCTACCCGGAGCACCTGCAGCGCCTGGTGGGCCGGTGAGTCCGGGAAGAAATCGCAATAGAGTCACCTCGATGGGCGCAGGCGCGGCGGCACTCCCGCACTACCGTGCAGGTTGAGGGGTCAATGCGAGTCGGCATACTCGGTTCAGGGTTGATGGGCGGCAAGCTGGGGACACTGTTCGCACGGGCCGGTCATGAGGTGGTGTTCAGCTACGCCCGGAGCAAAGGGAAATTGCAGCGGCTCGCGCGGGAAGCTCATGCGAGTGCACGGGCCGGCACACCGCGGGAGGCCGTGCGGGACGCGGACGCCGTCGTGCTCGCCGTGCACTGGTCGCGTCTTGATGAGGTGCTGCAGCAAGCGGGCGATCTGTCGGACAAGCTGATCGTTACCTGCTGCCTCCCGATGAACGATGACAACACGGGTCTTGTGGTCGCCCACACTTCATCGGGCGCGGAAGTGCTGGCCCATCGAGTGCCGCAGGCCCGGACCGTCTGCGCATTCAACACGGTGCCCAGCGAAGTGCTCTTCAGCGTATTCGAGGCCCGACGGGAGGCGACGCGGCCGAGTCTTGTCTACTGCGGGGATGATGCCAGCGGGAAGAAGGTCACCGCGGAGCTGGTCCGCGACCTTGGTTTCAATCCGGTCGATGCCGGGCCGCTGAGCATTGCCCGCTATACCGAACCTTTCGGGCTGCTCGTGGGCCAGCTGGCATACGATGGTGGCAAGGGTCCAGCGCTGGCCTACCGATTTGAGTGGCTGCGGAAGTAAGCTCGTCGTCGGCTTCCGCGAGTCAAGTGGGGGGACACGATGTCGGAATTCGCAGACTGGGACAGCTTCTACGTCATCGTCGGCTCCGCTGCAGGGGCCCTGATCGGACTGCAGTTCGTCGTCATGACTCTCATTGCCGAGAGGCCGCCGCGAGGTGTGAAGGAGTCGGCGGCCGCCTTCGCGACACCGACGGTCGTGCATTTCGGCACGGTCTTTTTCCTGTCGGCGATTCTGCGTGCTCCGTGGCACGCTATCCCGCCGGCAGCAAGTCTTTGGGGTCTCACCGGCGTTGGTGGCGCCTGGTACACGGGCATCGTGGTGCGGCGGATGCGATCGCAATCCTCCTATGAGCCGGAATTCGAGGACTGGTTATTTCATGGCGTCCTGCCGCTCGCGGCGTACGCGACACTCGCGGCAACGGCGCTTGCTGCGGCGTCTCACCTCCGGGCAGCCCTGTTCGGCGTCGGCGCTGTGATGCTGCTGCTGCTCTTCAGCGCCATCCATAATTCCTGGGCCGCCGTTTCTTACCAGGTGCTGGTGAATCTGCGGAGGGAAAAAGACTAAGCGTCCTCACTTGTCGACAGCCGAATGTCCCTGCGGACCCAGGGCGCTCCGAGCTTTCCCCACGAGCAGACCTGGGGGGACACCTATCCCACAGAACACCGGCTTCCCTTCTTGTTGGGAGAGCAGGTGCGCGGTTCACCCGCCTCCTGATTCCTGGACCTCGCCAGTCAGATCCTGAAGGAACTCGTTCATCTGGATGGCCGACCAGTCCCCGCGTTCGCGCAAGACCCGCAACAGGCCTGCCAGGTGCACGCGCAACGCGATTGCCAGTACGGCTGGCGGATAGTACCCCAGCGTAGCGACGAAGGCGTCGACGTCTTCCACGCATTCTTCGACCGTACCTGTCTCGCTCATTGGGACTCCCTGAATGTCGAGTTCACTGGATAGTGCCGACGATACACGAACGCGTCCGGGAAGAAAGCCCGCGGAAATTGGTTCGTGGCAAATGTGCGCAAACGCGGCGCAATCGCGGCTTTCATGCGGCGAGCCAATTCTTAAACTGGATGACGCGCGGTGGCAGCCGCCGATTGTTCTGACCGTATCCAGGAGTACGCGACCATGAATAGCTTCCGTCTGACCGCAGTGGGCAATCTTGCCCGCAGTCCGGAGTGCATCGACAAGGGAAATACGTCCTACACACGCTTCTGTCTGGTGGGCAATGACTACGCCGGCAGGGACGATGAAGGCGCCGCGCGGGAGGTCGTCACAAGCCTATGGTTCGTCGCCTTTGGCGCCATGGGGGAGGCAATCGCCCGTCACTCCCGCAAGGGCGATCAGCTGCTCGTAGAGGCCAGGGTTCGGGCCAACAACTGGGTCGACAAGCAGGGAGAGAAGCAATACGACCATGCCTTCGTCGTCGAGGGGTTTCGCTTCGGCGCGCCTGGCCGGATCAAGCGCGAAGAACTTGAGGAGCGGCGCGAGGCGCAACCAGAGCCTGCCGCTTTCGAAACCTGAACCGCCCGCTGCCCATCAAGGTGAGAAAATCGTGATCCACAAATACCGCGAGCGCACGCGGGCTGTAATCCGGCTGCTGATGCGAGCAATGGTGTGGTCCAGCGCTTCTGGAATCGCGCTGGCGCAAACCTCGCCATTCATGACCGGCATGACGTCCCTGCAAGCGAATATTCTGTCCTGGCTGACGCCTGTGGCAATCATTCTGGTGATGGTGCTCGGCGGGATGGCTATGGCCAGCCGCATGTCCTGGGGTTGGTGTATAGGGGCGATCTTTGGTATCGCCATCGCATTCGGAGCGCCGCAGATTGTGACCTGGATTCGCGCCATGTTTGGCGTGTAGGCGCGGTCATGATCGAGCGCAGTCCAGGATTGACGTCAGATCCCCTTTTCGTAGGCGCGACGCGGCCGCCGATGCGCTGGGGCGTCTCCTTTGCGGCGCTGATGTGCAACACGATTCTCACGATGGAATTGTTTCTGGCCACGCGCAACCTGCTGACATTGTCGCTGTGCCTTCCAGTCCACGGAGTCTGCGCGCTGCTGTGTGCTCGCGACCCGAGGTTTTTCGATCTGCTGCAACTATGGGCCCGGACCCGCCTGCCGGCGCTGCTGGCCAGCCGGCGCTTCTGGGGCGCCAGCAGCTACAGCCCGCTGATGATTGAGGCCGCCGACTCCCGGGGTCATCGACCGCGCGCGCACGGTGTGGTCTGCCGGCTCGGCATTGCCGTCGACCGTTCGTCATGCTGAACCGGATGCGCAGGGCGGTGATGCGCCGGGAACTCAGTTCGGCCGAACGCATACCGTGCAGCGTGCACGTGACCAGTCACGTGGTGAAGACAGTCCAGGGGGACTACCTGCAGTCCTTCCGACTGGGAGGCGCGGGTTTCGAGAGTGCAGATGACGAGCACATTAACAACTGGCACGAGCGTCTCAATGTGCTTTGGCGAAGCATCGCCGGACCGGACGTCGCCATATGGACGCACGTGATTCGCAGGCGCGAGCTGGCGATGCCGGGAAGGGCGGCCGGAGGCGGGTTTGCCGGTCTGCTGGACGCTCGCTACCGTCAGCGGTTGGCGGGCGAGACGCTGATGGTCAATGAGCTGTATCTGTCGCTCCTGCATCGCCCGTCGGCAGGGCTCGCTACCGGTCTCGCCTCGCGAATGCTGCGTCGTGCCGGGCGTGCGGTCGCGGCGGAGGAGTGCAGCGCGGCCCTGGAGGTCTGCGAGAAACTAGGGCAGGCCATCCAGGCTTCGCTGGCCCGATACGAGCCGGAACGCCTGGGCAGTTACCGCGTCGGACAGCGGTGGCGCTCGTCACTTCTGGAGTTCCTGGGCCTGCTGGTCAACGGCGAGTGGCAGCCGATTCCGCTGCCGGATGGACCGGTGAACGAGGCGCTGGCCACTACGCGGCTCGTGTTCGGCACCGAGACAATCGAGTACCGGACGCCGACTGCCACCCGGGTGGGAGCGATGCTCGGTATTAAGGAGTATGCGACTCCGAGCGTCGTCGGCATGTATAACCGCCTGCTGGCTGCGCGATTCCCGCTGGTGCTCACTCAGTCCTTTGCGTTTCTCAGCAAGACCGCGGGCCAGGGTCTGCTGCAACGCCAGTCCCACCGTCTTGCGAACGCGGGCGATCTCGCGCTCTCGCAGGCGGCGGAACTAAACGTGGCGCTCGATGCGCTGGCGAGCAATGAATTCGTGATGGGCGATCACCACCTGTCCCTGCAGGTGCTGGCCGATATTCCGGAATCCGATCGGAACCGGGCGGCGGGATTACGTCTGCGCGAGCTCAACGAGCACGTGGCGAGCGCCCGTAGCCTCCTGGCGGACGCGGGACTGACCGTTGCCCGGGAGGATCTTGCGCTGGAAGCTGCGTTCTGGGCCCAGCTGCCGGGGAATTTCCCGCTGCGCCCCCGAAAGGCGCCGATTACCTCGCGAAACTTTGCGGCTATGTCCCCGTTCCATAACCACCCGACAGGTCATGCGCGTGGAAATCATTGGGGCGAGGCCCTCACGATGTTCATGACCAGTGCTCGCTCGCCCTACCATTTCTCCCTGCATGCGAGCGACCCGCGTAACGCCGATGGCGAGAACCGGAGGGACACGGGCCATACGCTGATCTGCGGACCCACCGGTTCCGGCAAAACGGTGCTAATTGGATTCATCGTCGCGATGGCGGAGCGGATACAGGCGACACAGGTGATCTTCGACAAGGACCGAGGCCTCGAGATCCTGGTACGTGCGCTCGGTGGGGACTACCTGGCGCTCCGCAATGGCGAGTCGACAGGATTTAATCCGCTCCAGCTCCCACCGACAAATGAAAACATTGAATTCCTGAAGCGCTGGCTTGCACTTCTGGTGCAGGTTCCGTCTGGCAGGGCTCTTACAGTACGCGAGCAGGCCGATCTCGAACAGGGCCTGCTCGGCACGCTCGCGCTGGACAGGCATGAACGCCGCCTGTCGCGGGTCGTCGAACACCTGGATGCGACCGACCCAGAAGGCGTTCACAGCTGCCTGGCTCGCTGGTGCGAAGTAACCGGCGGCGCCTATGCCTGGGTATTTGACAATGCCGAGGATACCATTGCGCCGCGACTGCCGGGTCGACCCGTCATCGGATTTGACGTCACGGACTTCCTGGAACATGAAACAACGCGCTCTCCCGTAACGCTTTACCTGTTTCACCTGGTGCGCCAGCTGCTCGATGGCCGCCGCTTCGTGTGCTGGATGGACGAATTCTGGCGGCTATTGTCCGATCCTGCGTTCGAGAGTTTCGCTAGGGATGCACCCAAGACCTGGCGGAAGCTCAACGGTGTCATGTGCTTCGCGACGCAGAGCGTCAGCGATGTGCTCGACAGCCCGATCTGCAGAACGATCGTCGAACAGACTGCGACGAAAATCTTCTTTCCCAACAGCGATGCCAATGCCGAGGAGTACATCTGTCAGCTCGGCCTCACACGGCGTGAGTACAAGCTCATCCGGGAGCAACTGGAGCCGGCGTCGCGCATGTTCCTCGTGAAGCAGGGCCACTATAGCGTGGTCTGTCAGCTCGACCTGAGGGGCTTTGACGCTGAACTCGCCGTAATCTCTGGCCGCGCCGGTCAGGTGCGACGACTTCACGCCATCATGGCCAGGACCGGCACAACGCCGGCCTGCTGGCTGCCGGAATTCATGGCCTCCGCCGGCACGAACTGACCCCAGAGCCAATTCATCGCGTCCCCAGCACAGGAGTAGCCCATGTTCCAAGCAAAGAGTTTCCCGTTACGACTGACCCTGGTAGCCGTACTCCTTGGCATCGTCACGCCCGCGGCGCGCGCGCAGCTCGCGGTGTTCGACGTCAAGGCATTCGCCCAGCTGGTGACGCAGATTCGCACGCTGCAGCAGCAACTGAGTACAGCACAGACTCACCTCGTGCAGGCGCAGTCCGAGTTCCAGTCCATAACGGGGCGGCGTGGCATGGAGCAATTGCTTGCCGGAACTACGCGCAATTACTTGCCTGCGCAGTGGACTGAGCTGGCCAGCGCGATTCACGGCGTCGGTGCCAGCTACGGCACTCTGGCCTCCGACCTGCATGGCGCGATCGGCGCCCTTTCCGTCCTCTCGACGCAACAGCTGGCAGCGCTGCCAAAGTCGGCGCAACTGCAACTCGCCTCCGGCCGCGAGACTGCAGCGATGCTTCAGGCGCTGACGCACCAGGCACTGGCAAACACAAGCGGCGGGTTCGCGCACATCCAGCAGCTGATCGATGCGATACCAGGCGCCACGGACCAGAAGGCGATCCTCGAACTGCAAGCCAGGATTGGCGCTGAACAAGGCATGTTGCAGAACGAGCAAACGAAGCTGCAGGTCCTGTACCAGGCGACGGTTGCGGAGCAGTGGGCTGCCGAGCAGCGCTTGTCCGAACAGGTGATTGCCGGTCACGGACAATTTGCCGCCCGCTTCCAGCCTGTTCCCTAAGCGTAATCTACGAGGGGGAGGTCATGGGCTTCTTTCAGGGCTTCTGGGGCTGGCTCAGCAGCCAACTATCCGGGTACATCGGGGACAACACGGCGCGAGTCGCCGCCGCGCTGGAGCCGGCCGTGGTCACGCTGGGCACGCTCTACGTGATGGCCTGGGGCTACCTGCAGCTGACCGGAAGGATCGAGGAGCCGATGGTGGCCGGTGTCAAGCGCATAGTCTCGCTGGCACTGGTGCTCGGCGTGGCATTGCGACTGTGGCTTTATAACACCGTCATCGTCGACACCTTCTATAACGCTCCAGCGCAGTTCGCGGCTGCCGTGATCGGCGCCACCGATCCGGTACAGACCATCGATGCGATTTGGGATCGCGGGGGCAGCGTGGCCGGATTCCTCTGGGGGCAGGGAAGCATTCTGCACGGTGATTTCGGGTTCTACGTCGCCGCCATTGCAGTGTGGCTGCTGGTCGGGTTGCTGTGCGTCTACACGATGTTCCTGATTGCGCTCTCGAACGTGGCGCTTGCCGTGCTGCTTGCATTGGGCCCGGCCTTCATCGTGATGTTGTTGTTCGAGGGTACACGGCGCTTTTTCCTGGCCTGGATTGCGCAACTGCTCAATTATGCACTGGTCACGATCCTGACTGTCCTGGCTGCGGCCCTGTTGCTGCGCATTGTGCAGTCATATGCGGCCCAGACCGCAGCCCGTGGCTCGGCGATCCTCACCGTTGACGCCCTCAACATGCTGCTGGTATCGGCGCTGGTGTTGTTGTTCATGCGGCAGGTCATGCCGATTGCCGCAGGACTGGCCGGCGGTGCGGCACTTAGTTCCTTTGGCGTCACGAGCCGTGCGCTGGGCTGGAGCGCCAGCCAGGGGCGCCGGCTAGCCGGAAAGATTGGTCCTGCAACCTACAACCTGGTGAAGGGGGAGGAGTCGTGAAGTTGACATGCATATGCGCACTTTTGGTTCTGCCTTGCGGATGTACCGGGTATGAGGTGCGCTGCACAGGACCGCTGCGACCAATCAATGGCACAGAAACAGCCGCCCAGCGGGCTCGGGTTGCACCATTGGCCGTCGTGACGAAAGCTGCTGCGACGAGTCAGCCAGATGCGCCCACGGGTGTCCTGCCGTGAGCACCAAGTCGTTACTGGCCGACTATTTCAGCGAAACGCGGTCCTGGGATGAGGACCGTGCCGCCAACCAAACGCACCTCCAGCGCACGGCATGGGTCGTGGCAGTCGCAGGCTGGCTGTGCGCCGTCGCTTGCGCGGTTGCGCTCCTACTGCTGATGCCACTCAAGCGCGTGGAGCCGTTTGTCGTGCGGGTCGATAACAGTACCGGCGTCGTCGATGTGGTTCCGGTGTACGCGGGCCATGCTTCCCTGGACCAGGCTGTCACGCGCTATTTCCTTGCGCACTACATCACGACTTGCGAGCGCTTCAACTTTGCCACTGCGGAGAGCGACTACGAGGAATGCGGGGCATTCCACGGCGCGAAGCGCAACCAGTTCTGGTATGCGCTATGGGCTCCCACCAACCCGGCATCGCCGCTGAACGTGCACCGGGACGGGAGCGTCGTGGGGGTGACAATTACCTCGATCACGTTCCTGAATCGCGCCAATGGCTTCGCCGACCTGGCGCAGGTTCGCTACCTGAAAGCCGAGCAGTCAGATTCCGGTTCCGCCAAGAAGGTAACGCACTGGATCGCCACTGTTCAGTACAGCTACGTTACTCCCGCTACCGACCCGCGGATCCGCCGCTGGAATCCACTCGGCTTCAAGGTCGCCGAACTTGTCAGCGAACCGGAAACCGATATCCAGTTGGTTTCCACAGGTGGCGAGTCGCCTGGTGAGGGGCGCGCACCATGAGTGGAAGAACGAGCGCGTTCCGCCAGACAACGGTGGCCCTGTTTGCTTTGGCAATCATGCCAGCGGCGTGCCCGGCAAGAGCCGAAAGTGTGGCGCCCAGTTCTGTCGTCGATGATCGCATCCGGGACCTCCAGTACAGCGCCGATCGGGTCTATACCCTGCTCGGACACGTGGGCTTTCAGATTGACTTGCAGTTCGAAGGAGGAGAGTTCTTCGTCGGCATTGGGGCCGGCGATCTGGCAGGTCTCTCCTTCGTGGCCCAGGACAATCATCTGTTCCTGAAGCCACGGGCGGCGCGCGTAGGTACCAACATTACGGTCCTCACGAACCGGCGCCAGTACCAGTTTGACTACACGACGGTACCTCCGGCCGGAGAAGTCCGGGATGGTGGCGATCGCGCGGGACTGATCTATGCGCTGCGATTTCACTATCCGCCATCGGCGGAGGCTGTTGCACCGGCGCGGATTGCCAGCCAGCTGGCTGAAGGCCGCGCTGCGCGCGCCCGGAACGAGGACTATTGGTACTGCGGCGCGTCCCAGCTCATGCCGATGTCCGCTTGGGACGATGGCGTGCAAACCACGTTGCGCTTTGGCGAAAGGGCGGAGCAGCCAGCGATCTTCGTGCGCAACGATGACGGCACCGAGTCGCTGTTGAATTTCAGCATGCACGGCAACCAGGTTGTGGTGCAGCGGCTTGCCCGGCAGCTGGTCTTGCGCCGGGGAAAGCTGCGCGGCTGCGTGCTCAACAAGGGCTACGCCGGATCGGGCGAGCGGCTGCCCTCGGGAACGGTCGCGCCGGATGTGGAGCGCACGGTTACGGGAGCCACACCATGATGGCACATGAGCCCGGCGCGCAAGAGGCGGTGGAGGGCGAGCGCGGCCGATCTACTCTGAGTCTCGCCCGCTCGATCCGCTCCCGCGTCAGCAACCTGTTGGCTCTGGGTCTGGTGCTGGCTGTAGGCGCGAGCCTGCTCGGCTGGTATTACACCCAGGTTCTCGCACGGCAGATCCATGCGCCGCAGCGCTCGCCGGCCAACTCTTCAGTCGGGGCGTCGAGCGACGTGCCGCCGCCGCCGCTAGGACGCATTAATTCGCCTGAGACACGCTTGCCTGCCGCGCCCGTCTCGCCCCCGGATTCTGCAGTGGTTGCGGCGCGGCCTCAGCTGGTGTCTGCCTTGCCCGTGCCTCCAGCCTGGTTGGCAGGCAGCGCACCGGAGGCGCCGCCGCCGGAGCGTCATACCGCTGATCGGCGGTTGGGCGGCGAGGTATTCGCCCGCCAGCGGTCCACAGCCGAACCCCCTACAGCCGAATCCGCCTCATCTGAAAACGTCAACCCGAACTTGGGGACCAACGCCGGCGCAAATACGAGCATCAGTCCGGGAGAGGCATTGACGAGCGGCAGCGGTGGCCTGAGTGCGTTGCTGCGCCCCTCGGCGATACCGGCTGTTTCAGGGCAACTCATGCCGAGTCGTCGCTTGTTGCTCGGTAAGGGAGCGTTCATTGACTGTACGCTGGAGACGGCGATCGACTCCACGTTGCCGGGCTTGACCACCTGCGTGACGGCTACCGATACCTTCGGGGTTGACGGTGATGTCGTACTGCTGGAGCGCGGCACCAAGCTGATTGGCGAGACGCGTGGGCAGGTGCAGCAAGGGATGGCGCGCGTATTCGTGCTGTGGGATGAGGCGCGCACACCCTCTGGCATCGTCGTGCCGCTGGCTTCACCGGGCGCGGATGAGCTGGGGCGTGCGGGGCTTCCGGGGCAGGTGAACCGCCACTTCTGGGAACGCTTCGGCGCCGCCATGCTGATTTCGGCAGTCGACGGAGCGGTGCAGGCAGCGGCTCAGACTGGCGGACGCGGCGGCGCCACCGTTATCTATAGCCCGGCTGGTGCCCAGGACGTGCTGACGGAGGTCCTGAAGGGGACCGTCAATATTGCGCCGACGATCGTCAAGCACCAGGGAGATCGCATCCAGGTCATGGTGGCGCGCGACCTGGACTTCCGCGGTGTCTATCAGCTGCGTGTCAATGCTGTCCGTCGCTGAGGCAGGCGCCACTGCTGCGCCGGCAACGGCAAGGGAGACTTCGGCGCTTGAACTCGCGTTGCGTCCACTGCGGCCGTCCGTCGCCTCGCGAAGCTCATAGCCAACTCAACCCGGCAGCGTGTGGATGAATCCGCACCCTTGCTGTCCGCCTGGCTGCCGGGCGGCGAGCGCGTGCAAATTGTGCTTCCGCCGGCGACGACCGCCGGATGCATCGCGATCACGATTCGGCGTCCTGCAATACAGGTTTGGTCCATCGGCGAATTGGCCGCGCAGGGTTCGTTCCGGGCGACCCGCAGCGATGGCGTCAGCTGCAACGATGCAGAGCCGGAACTGCGGCGGTTACTGGCATCGCGTGAATTTCCGGCTTTCTTGAGCCTGGCGGTGAGATCACGCAAGAACATCCTGGTTTCCGGGCCAACTGGATCCGGGAAAACCACCTGGACCAAGGCGCTGATACGCGAGATTCCATCCCATGAGCGTCTTGTCACGATCGAGGATGCGCACGAGCTGGTGCTTGATCGCCACCCCAACCACGTCCGCCTGTACTACAGCAAGGATGAGCAGGGTTTGGCACGAATCAGTCCCCGAAAACTCCTCGAAGCGAGCCTGCGCATGCGCCCCGATCGCATCTTGTTGGCAGAATTGCGCGCCGCTGAGGCATTCGACTATCTGCGCAACGTCAACTCCGGTCACCCAGGGTCGGTCACGAGCGTGCACGCCGCGAGCGCGGAGCTCGCCTTTGAGCAACTCGTGCTATTGGTCAAGCAAAGCGACAGTGCGCGCGGATTGTCGCGCACGGACATCAGGAGCCTCCTGTACCTGCTCGTCGATGTCGTGATCCAGTGCGGGGTGGAGTATCACCGGCGCTACATCAGCGAGATCTGGTATGCCCCGGAGCGTCGCCCGAACGGGATCGAGCCATTGCGGGGTGGAATACCGCAGGGGGCTGATACGAATGCCTGACTGGTCCGCATGGACGCGTGGCGGCCACGGGTTGGCCCTGGCATATACCTTGGTCCAGGCACCCATGTTCCTGGCGCTCGCGCGTGCGCGGGCCAATTTCGGCAGGTACCTGGCCGCGCCAGCGCTGGCGATGCCGCTGACCGCGATCGCCGGTATGGGCATCGCGGCGGCGACGCCGCTCCTGCACGCGGCCGGCCACGCCAGCGGTGGAATGCTGTCAATGGGCCTGGCCGGCGCATCGAGCGCGGCCCTGGGATACATGGGCGGCAAGGTTCTGGCGCGGCGGACGCACCGAAGCAGCGTGTACCAGCGCGGCACCGTGATCGCCGATGCGAGTGCGTGCAGTCGCCTCAACTCGAAAGCTGAGGTCCGCGCCGGCTCCGTCTCCCTGGCTGGCGTCCCCGTGCCCCTTCAGGCTGAAACCCAGCACTTTAAGTGCATAGGGACGACCGGCACCGGGAAGAGCACAGCGATCCGGGGGATCCTCGCCGCGGCCCTGCTACGCGGCGATCGTGCAGTTATCGCCGATCCCGACGGCGGCTATCTCCGGAGCTTCCATGACGGCGCGCGCGGCGATGTGATCCTGAACCCCTTTGATGCTCGATCGCTGAAGTGGGACCTGTTTGCCGAACTTTCCAGTGAATTTGACGTCGAGCAGCTCGCGCATTCGCTGATCCCGGACGCCACGGCAGGCGATCGCAGCTGGACTGGCTACGCCCGAACTTTCTTTACGGCCGTAACACGTCAGGCGCACGCGGCCGGTGTGCGGGACGTTGCGGAGCTGTACCGGTTGCTGGTGGCGGCCGACAGCAGCGAGTTGCGTACGCTCGTCAGAGGTACGGCAGCGCAGCCATTCCTGGAAGAACACAACGTGCGGATGTTTGACTCGATCCGCTCGGTCACCAGCTCGGCAGTCGGCGCGCTGGACTTCGTGAGCCGGCAGAACGCCATGCCTTTCTCGGTCAGGCGTTGGGTGGTGCACGGCAGCGAGTCCCGGCGCGGCAGCGTGCTGTTCATGCCCTATCAGGCTGGGCAGATCGCGGCGCTGCGCTCCACGATCTCGGCCTGGATGCGGCTGGCGATCTTTGCAGCAATGGACCAGCCGGAAGGGGACCAGCGCCTCTGGTTCGTGATCGATGAACTGGATGCACTCGGACCGATTGACGGCCTGAAGGACGCGCTCGCGCGCCTGCGGAAATTCGGTGGGCGCTGCGTGCTCGGGTTCCAGTCCATCGGGCAGGTGGCGCAAACGTACGGTGGCGGTGAGGCACAGACAATAGTCGAGAACTGCAGCAATACACTCATCCTGCGCTGCTCAGCCAGCCAGGGCGGCGGTACCGCACACTTCGCCTCGCGCCTCATCGGTCAGCGCGAGGTACTGCGCACCACGCGATCCTCAAGCCGGCGCCTTACGGACTGGTTCGCCTCCGCTACCCGCTCAGAGCATATTGGCATTGAACCGGCCGTCATGGACTCTGAGATTGAGCAGCTCCGCGACGGACAGGGATTCCTGAAACTGAGCTCCGATCCGCGGTGGCTACGTGTGTCCCTGGCATTGCCGAGTGCCGACCGGCTGCCGGCAGCCCCGATCGCAACGTGTCCGCCGGCTGCGCCGTCCCCACCGCCCGCGCTGTTGGCACCAGTGCAGGCGACGCCCGTGCAGATTGCGGCCGCGGCCAGCGAAGAATGGCGCAGGCAAAAGAAGGCGGACGGGCTGCCCCCTCCTCGGAAGGCGAATTCCCGGCCAAAGTCATCGCGGCTGGTGCAATCGCAGCAGACTCAAGAACCGCTGCCCGCGTCTGCCCAGCGCCGGCGCCAGAGACAGCGTCAGCCGGCAGATGCGTCCGTTCGAAACGCCGGTCGCGTTGACAGAGCCTGAGGCGGTCCACCTGTGGATCAGGAAACCATGAAGATGGGGCTGCTGATGGAGACCGCGCAGGCTCAGCAGCGACTCGCGGAGTCCAGCCTCAGGAAACTCAAGGTTCATGCCAGCGAGTTGGCGGTCATCGTCTCGGATGAGGTACGGCGGGTCCTGGCTGGCGAACTCCAAACGCTGGCGAGCGATACGCGGGCGGCTGGCGATGCACTGCGCGCATTGCGGCGCGGCGTGGGCTGGAGGTTGGGGCTGCTGACTCTGGCCTTGAGTGCAACTTGTACGACGCTGGCGCTGGCGGTTGCCTGGTGGATATTGCCTTCACGTGCCGAGATGTCCGTGCTGCGCGTCCGCCGTGACGAGTACGCAGCCTCCGTCGCGACACTGGAACGTGCGGGCGGGCGCGTCGACCTGCGGCGCTGCGGGGACCAGCAGCGGCTGTGCGTGCGCGTCGACCGGCACGCGCCCGCCTACGGCGAGTCGGGCGAATTCCTTGTCGTCCAGGGGTACTGAGCGCATGGACTGGCCGTTACTGACCGGGCAGGGCCGACTCGCGGGCCCGATTCTGCTGGCGGTCAGCTTGTTGCTGGTCGGCGGTGGATGGCACGGCCGGCGATGGTCGCAGTCGGAGATCATCAAGCGTGGCACACGCGTGGCCATGGATCGCCGCGCGATTCGATTCTGGCCGGATGCTCACACGCTATGGCGCGTGAGGAATCGGATGGCTCCGCTGCGGCTCCGCGGCGTTCGTGTCGCGAGACACGATGAAACGCGGCATTTCAAGCTGATCGGCACAACCGGTACTGGCAAGAGCACGGCTATCGCTACGTTGATGGCTTGTGCACTGGAACGCGGCGATCGTGCCGTCATCACGGATCCGGACGGCGGCTACTGCGCCCGTTTCTACGACAGCCGGCGCGGCGATGTGATACTCAATCCATTCGAAGCAGGATCGGTGCAATGGAATCTGTTTGCCGAGATCCGCAGCACTTACGATTCGGACCAGCTCGCAAGCGCACTGATACCCGGCAGCGACGACCCTTCGGGTCGCGAGTGGCGCGGGTATGCACGCACGCTTCTGACGGCTCTCGTACGACGGTGTTACGAGCGCAAGTGCGGCAGCAGTGCCGAGCTGTGGCGATTGCTGGCCATCGCCTCGAACCGTGAGCTCCGGCCCCTCGTTGCCGGCACACCGGCGCAGCCTTTCCTGGAGCCGGAGAACGCGCGCATGCTGGGCTCGATCCGATCGGTAGCCGCATCTGCCGCCTCCGCGTTGCAGTATCTGAAGGATTCGGCCGGCGAGGGTTTCTCCGTGCGCAACTGGGTCCAGTCGGGCCGCGGCACACTGTTCATTCCGTATAGGGCGGGCCAGATCGCCGCCCTGCGTTCTGTCATCGCCGCGTGGGTACGCGTGGCGATTTTCGAGGCGATGAGCCGCCCGGATGAGGACCGGCGCCTATGGTTCGTGATGGACGAGCTCGATGCGCTGGGCGCCGTCGACGGGTTGAAGGACGCATTGACTCGGCTGCGCAAATTTGGTGGACGCTGTGTTCTGGCGTTCCAGTCAATTGCGCAGGTTGCAAGTACATACGGGGCTGGCGACGCGCAGACCATCGTCGAAAACTGCAGTAATACCCTGATTCTGCGCTGTTCCGGGAGCGACAGCGGCGGCACTGCGCACTTTGCTTCGCGTCTGATCGGGGATCGCGAAGTCCTGCGTCAGCAGACCTCCCGGGGCCGTGATCGGGACGGGCTGATCGCCGCGGGCGGGCAGCGCCGCTCCACGCAGACTACCGTTCAGCAGATTACGGAAGCCGCAATCATGCCATCCCAGCTCGAGCAGCTCCCGGACCTCGTGGGTTATCTCAAGACGGCATCGGCGCGCCGCTGGCGCCGGATCACGCTGGCTCACTAAGCCGCGGATTACAGCGTAGTCACCCCTTGGCCCTGTTCATGCTGCAAGTGACCCCCATCAGCCGCAGTGCCGGACGCACTGCAACGGGCGCCGCGGCGTACCGTGCCGGTGAGCGGCTGCGGGATGAGCGCACCGGCGAGCTGTACAACTATTCCCGCCGCCGGGATGTCCTGTACAAGGAGATCGTGTTGCCCTCAGGCGTGGCGGGGAGCGCACCTGGCTGGTCCCTGGACCGTGGGCAGCTCTGGAATGCAGCGGAGCGCGCCGAGACCCGGCGCGACTCACGCGTGGCCCGCGAGTTCCTGCTCTCAATGCCCCACGAGTTGACCCGTGACCAGCAGATCGCCCTGACGAGTGCCCTGTCGCGAGACATCGCGGAGCGCTACGGCGTGGTTGTGGACAGCGCCCTTCATGCGCCGCGGGCCGGCGGAGATCCGCGGAACTTTCACGCGCACCTGTTGGCCACGACACGGGAGATCACGGCGGCAGGGTTCGGTGGCAAGGTTGGGCTGGATCTGGGCATTACCCAGCGCCACGAGCGCGGTCTGGTCAACAGTATCGATGAGTTTCGGGCGCTGCGCGCACGCATGGCGGAGCTGGTGAATGAGGCGTTGCAGACAGCGCATGTGCTGGTACGCGTCGATCATCGCACACTCGCCGCACAGGGGATTTCACGTGATCCGCAGGCGCATTTGCCCTGGGGCGCCTGGCGTGACGAGAAGCGCGGACTGCATAGCGAGATCGCCCAACGCGTACGTGAGCGGTATCGCGAGCGGGTGCAGGCGCGCGCCGCGGAGTCGCACGCCGCGGGGCCGCAATCCGTGGAGCAACAGCGTGGAGTGGATTGTGTCCCGGCCCCGCAGCCCGGCCTGCAGGACATCAGGAGTCAGGCACGGGAGGACTGGTTGCGGTTGCGCGCTGCGCAGGGGCAGACGCGCGCGCAAGATGCGGAGCATCACCGCGACCTGACCAAGGGCCGGGACGATGATCTCGCCCTGTGAGCCGGCGCTGCACTTCAGCGCCTGCTACGTCTATTCGCCGCGCGGCGTCAGCCCTGCTGCCAAGGGATCAAGGCGATTGCGCGAGCGACTTAAGGGCTGCGATGCACGCTGGCTGAGGCGCTATGCCATGCGCGTGCGCGAGCAGTCCATTGGGCAGCGCCGGTACGGTGACTTGTTTGGTTCCGATGTCATCCTGGTTCCAGTGCCGCGGAGCGTGCCCTCTTCCTGCGACGCCTCATGGGCGGCCGCGCAGCTGGCGCTTGCTCTGCAGCAGCAGGGTCTCGCAGCGGCAGTCTGGATCGGCCTGAGACGTCACTGCGCGGTGCGTAAGTCCGCCACGGCTCCCTGCCGTGCCCGACCGACCGTGGCAGAGCACTACAATTCCTTCGTGGTCGATGTCTCGCTCCGGTCGCCCCGGCGGATCTTGCTGGTCGACGACTTCGTGACCAGGGGCCGGACGCTGCTTGCGGCCTCGATGCGCATGCGCGAACGGTTCCCACGCGCGCAACTCGGTGCCTTCGCATTGGTGCGTACTCTGGGTCTGGTGCCGGACATTGCCCAGCTCGTCGATTCCTGCAAGGGCGCGATCACGTGGACGGGGAAGGATGCGCGGCGGGAACCCTGAAGTTGTAGGTTGCTCCTCTGCCGGATCACAACACCCCGTTCAGTCGCGAAACCAGGCCCGGCTATCCCAGGATGGTCGACTTATTTAGGCTCTCGCATTGTCAATCCCAGCGCCGCGTTCGCTGACCAATAAGGGGGTGTATGGGGAGTCGCTGATCGCGTATGGCTGACCAGCCTCAGGCACTACTAGTGCGGATTCTCGAAAAGTCAGGCTCAGCAGGCGTCAAGGGAAGGCATTGCCGCTACGGCCCTCTTCCGCGTGTCTGTTCCCAGCTGTCACCCGTTACATGTAACGCGTTACATGTAACGGGTGTTTTAGAAAGTGGATTGCCTGTGCGAGGCCTGGACGGCGGCGAGCCCCATGCAAAGCCAGCACACCCGGCACTAATCCGCCATGACCGCCGCGGGCGAGCGTGGTCGCCCGCGCTGCGCTCATTGCCGGCCTTATCACCCGGCGGAGGCCGCTTGGCCCAATTCGAAGACAGCCGGGCCGACGGCGGCGTCAGATGAAGGCAGGCTCATGATCTCCAGTATGGGTAATGGCTGACCGACGTGAAATCCCTGCGCAAAATCAACGCCCACCAGCAGCAGGGCCGCCAGAATGGCCCCAGTCTCTACCGACTCCGCCACCGTCTTGATGCCCATGACACGTCCAATTTTATGGATGGATTCGACCACGGCGTAATCCACCGCGTCGGTCGTCATATCTTTGACGAACTCGCCGTCGATCTTGAGGTAATCGACCGGGAGACTGCGCAGGTAGCCGAAGGACGACATGCCGCTGCCGAAGTCATCGAGCGCGATAGGGCAGCCGATTTCCTTGAGGCGATTCATCAGCCGAGCGGCGCTCGCCAGATTCGCGATGGCGGCGGTCTCTGTCACTTCGAAGCCGATACTGCACCGGGGAAGCCTGAATCGCGCCAGTTGGGAGGCGACGAAATCCACTATGCCCGCATCGGTCACCGAGCCGCCCGATAGATTGATCAGGCAAGTAGGCACCACGCCGTGGCGGGCATGGACCTCTGCAATATTTCGGCACGCGTTCTCAATGACCCAGCGATCAATTCTCGGCATCAGGCCGTAGCGTTCCGCCGCCGGTATGAACGCCATGGGCGCAATCAGCGAGCCGTCGGTGTCAATCAGGCGTAACAGGACTTCAAAGCGCGACGCCTCCCTGCCGCGACTGCCTGTCGCTGGGCTCGCCACAGGGCAGATCTCCTGGGCGAAGAGTGCAAAACGATCGAAATCGAGCGCAGCATTCAGTCGTTCAACCCATTGCATTTCGCCGTGGCGGGCGCGCATCTGCTGATCATCGGTGCGATAGATCTGCACGCGATTGCGACCGTTGTCTTTCGCCAGGTAACAGGCTTGATCGGCCGCGCTCAGGGCATCGTCCACCGTGGGTAGGGCCTCGGCCAGTGCCAACACGCCGATGCTGGCGTTCACGACAAATATCTTTCCCTCCCGGGTGAATCGCAGCTCCGAGATGCTTCGTCGAATGGATTCCGCCACGTTCAGCGCCGTCTGTTGCGGGCAGTTCGCGAGCAACACGCCGAATTCGTCACCTCCCAGGCGCGCCAACACTTCGCCGGACTGAAGCTGTTGCTTGATGACCCACGACACCTGGCAAATCAACTGGTCTCCGGCGGCGTGGCCGCAGGTGTCATTGATGACCTTGAACTGGTCCAGATCCAGGTACAACAATGCATGAGAAACACCACTTCGCGTTTGATCGTCGATCGCCAGCCGCAGCAGCCGCTCGAATTCGCTACGATTGGTCAGCCCGGTCAGCGCGTCGTGCGTGGCCTGGTGCTGCAGCTGAGCGGCAAAGGCCCGCTCCTGGGTAATGTCGCGCATCACAAATACGATGCCGGTGACCTCGTCGTGCGAGTCGCGGATCGGAGCAGCACGTTCCTGTATCGCTGTCGTCGCGCCATCGCGCCGCTGCAACAGTGAACCCGTCGCGGGACCGCTGCGCTGTTCACCGGCCAGGATGTGTCTGATTTCAGCGGTGACGGAGTGTGTGTTTGATTCAGGCAGGATGTGCAGGACCGTCGCCAGGGGCTGGCCCACAGCCTCGGCCGCCGACCAACCGGTTAGCTGTTCTGCAGCGTTATTCAGGTACGTCACCTGCTGGGCGTGATTCGTGCAGAGGACGGCGTCGGCGATGGATTCGAGCGTGACGTGGGACTGCGCCTGCGCCACATAAGCCTGTTCCTGTGCATCACGCAACGCCTTCGCGATGCGCTCACTGCGACGAATGTTATTGCGGGACAAGGTCGCGCCGATACTTACCAGCACGGCCGCGCACAGGGCCAGAAACACCGAGAGTAGATCCCGTACCTTGCGCGAAGTGCTGCCGAGCGAACTTGAAAACTCGTCTTCCAGCGGCGCAACCCGCAGGTGAATCAGTTCGGCGTTCGCGAGGAGTCGGTCCAGCCCGCCGCGCGCGACGTCGCCGGCAGCGATAGCCGCATGCGTTTGTCGACCCACCTGGTCAAGTTGCAAGATCAGTTGGTCGCCTTGAGTCCAGGCGGCGATCGGTTGAGCCATAATTGCGGAATTCCGAAACACGCGAAATAGCCGCATCATCCCCGGCACGTCATCAGGGTGATTTCGACCAGCGATGAAGCCGCTGGCGGCGAGCGGATAGTCGGGAGTGGGACTCTGCAGCTGCAGCCGGGCGACTCGATCACCGAGCGGCACCGCCAGCTCCGCCCGAAAGCGTTCATAAGCGTCCGGCGAGCCACTGTTTCCGAATTGCCGCAGTTCAGCGATCGCCTGCCGCTCCGCCTTGGACCACATGCCTTCGCCATTAACGAAGGCGCGTATGCAGGACAGAGTGGTCAGGCTTCCGATGCAAAGACACACCATCAAAGCGGCAATCACCACCAACGGCCAGGTGACCGAAAAGAGCCGGCGGTCGAATTCGGCAGAGGCTGCTGACGGCTGCATCGATTCCATGGGTCGACCGCTGTTAGAAATTGATATCGCGATCAATTCCCTTGAAGCATAAACGCGGCCCACTATAGGTTGTCTTAATCACAGTACGGGCTGGCGCCAGTCACACCTGGTCAGTGCGCGTCCGTAAAAGTGTGATGCAGTCCCACATTTGGAGCGGAGGCCGGGAGCGTAGTTATGGCCTGTTGCACCGCCAACAAGCCTACGCTACGACCGCATATGCACTGGAGACGATTTGCGGGCAGTACACGGGAGTCGGCAGCGGCCGCCCGGCTCTTGGGAGAGAGTCCCGCACCGGCGCGCCGACCCGGACTAGCACTCAGCGACCCTCGATGCGAACCCGTTTGATGCGGCTGGACGCGCCGCTCTTGATGGAGACCGCTGACCGGGCGCAGCCGAAGTATTGGGCGACCAAGGCGATGAGCTCCTCGTTGGCCTTGCCATCCACAGGGGCCGACTTGAGCTGCGCGCGCCACACACCGGGACTCGTCTCTGCAAGAGAACTGCGGCGAGCGCGAGGCTTCGCCTTGACTTGGATGATAGTTGCGATTCCCATACGTGCGCCTCGACGCGAGCTTACCGCGTTACACAGCGGAAGCCGTAGGGATCACCTGAGCCTGAGCAGGCTGCATATGTGCTTCGATGGCGGGGTCGAAAACCCTTCTCCTCCACGGGGTAGTCTGCTTACAACCTCGTTGACGCACGAGCGAGAGCTGGTTGCGCGGGAGAGTGTTGGTCGAGGATGCGCACCTTGGCTGTCTCGTACTCCCCTGAGAGTAGCACCCCGATTTCCTTGAGGCGGAGATGCTCGCGCATTTCGTCGCGGAGGTGCTCGGCCCTGGTACGTCGGCGCGCCGCCGCCGCGAGCCGAATGTGCGCCGCGAGCTTTGCCATGAAAGGCCGGAAGACGCGGAATGTACCGAGGCCGCCGGTGCATTCCAGCAGTCTCGCGGCCCCGTAGGTACTGAACAGAATCACTGTCTCCGTCGTCCTGTATGCACTCACAAGCGTCGCGAATGGCCACAGCACTATGACGGTGACACACACCGGGAGCAGCCAATCGTGCTGCCACCATGGCGTCGCTGAGGAATTGATCCGCGCAGCGATCCCTGACAACAGGGCTATTAGTAATAGCGAGAAGGCGATCCATCGCCATGCGATGCGCCTCAACCGCCGTGGTCCATCGACAAACCGCAGATCGAGGACGTATTCGAGCAGGATAGAGCGTGAGCGCGAGCGTACCGAGAGATAGTAGTAGTCGAAAATCTCGAGCTGCAGGACGCGTCTGCGAAGTCGGCTGCGGAACTCGATGCGCGCGTGGACCGTCCGCGCGTCCTGACGGCCCGGCACCTCCCGGAAGTCCGACTCGAGCAGGATGTGTTCAGTCGTTTGCATCCGAGCGACGCTTGCGTGCATCTATCCTGATTGATCTTAAGCAAGCGCCGTCGCTGGTTTCCGAGAGCTGCGTCCCGCACCGGGACCAGAGTCCTCATCGAGACATAATCCGTCGGCGTTCTGGCGCCGACATACACTACGTTAAACAGGTTCCTGGGGTGCCGGCCGGATGAGCTGCGGCTCGTCGAACTCGAGATGGTTGACGTAAGGCGCCACCGCATGACTGAGCATCCGAGTCTGGGGATAGGTTTCCAGGAGCCCACTCGCATCGGCTACCCTCGACCGGAGCCAGCTATCGTAGACTTCGCGGCGCAGGATCGCGGGCATCTGGTCCGTGGTGTTGTCGATTTCTGCCAGTAACGGATTGGCCGGCACGGTCACGAGCGCGCAGCTCTCGACGACGTCGTCATCGTCGGTTACCGAGCGGTCCCAAAGTACCGCAACTCCAAATACGGGACGGTTGACCAGCCGCACGTAGTACGGCTGGCGGTATCCCGCCCGAGTGCGCTGCCAAACGTAGTAGCCCGCGAGAGGCACGATGCCGCGCTGTCCATTAAACCAGGCGACGCGGGCGTCCTCCGAGCTCAGAAGGGCGTCGCCCCGTACACGAGCGCACCCGCCCCGCGCGACGTCGCCTTTCGCGGACGGCGGCACGAGACCCCACCGCATCATCACGCCCTCCGATTCGCGCTCGTGCATTCGAACCACGGGAACGCTCTGGGACACGGCAACGTTGAAGCGTACAGAGAACTGCCACCAGGGATGGGCCACGGAGAGCTCGCTCTCCGCGTCTGCCCGGTCCGGAATCACCAATCGCTCGCTCATCGAGGGTGAGCGTACGACTGATCGGCCGATAGCGGAAGTGTCCGCGCCCAGAGACACAACAGTTGGCGCGCGGATTCAATTGGCACGCGACGCGGCCGCAATGCGGCGGCCGACGAAAGATCAAAGAGCAGCGGCGTCGGGAATGCCTGGCGTCGCATTCTCGGCGAGGGGCAATGCTGGAGTTGACACCCCGACTGACACCGCGCGCTTGCCAAGGGTGACGCCCCGCGAGTTGGCCAGGCGTACAACCCTGTCCGTTCGGGCACATAGGTTACTGGACGTCAATGGGTCATCGAACCACTTGAGTCCAGCATAATCGCTGGCGGCTGGCGCAGCTCGTGCCAAGGACAATGATTGCGAGTCACTACCAAGACGAGGACGACGACATCGACGGTCCGAGCAAGTGTCAATCCTGGGCTCCATCGCCCCCGCACAAGCGGCCGGAGCGCGCTTGGCATGAGCCTGTCGAGTTGTCGGCATCTCAACACACGCCGTGGAGCGGTGGCACTACGTTGGTTCGGTGTGCCCGCTAAGGAAGCGCTCATATTTGGCGCTGGGGCGTAAATCCGTCCTCGCTCCAATCTTCACTGCCGACGCCGTGATGGACGAAGAACAGGCATTGCGGATCGTACTTGTGTTTGATTTCCAGCAGCTTTGGATAATTCGTCCCCCAGAAAGCTCTCTGCCAGTTAGCCTGGAAATAATCACTCTCGGAAACGTAGGCGCCCGCGCCCGGGGCGATCCTGAGAAACTCCTCCATGGCGTTTGCTGCGTGCGCCGCAGCATCACGGGCGCGCACCAGATCCGGCGGAGGTCCAGGCATTCCCGGGTACGCTGGCGGCCCAGTGCTGCCGATGATCACCAGCGCAAACGCGTCGAGAACCTGCGGATTGGTGGCCGTGTTGCGAGCCGAGGCGATCTCTTCCAAGGAGGCGGCTGCCAGGCCTTTGTTGAAGTGAAATTCCGATCCCCACTGGCGTGAACTCGCAAATATGGCATCGGCCAGTGCGCGTTGCCGGTGGGGCTCGAGTAAGGCTGCAGGCAGCCAGGCAGACTTATAGGCGTGGAGCAATTGTCCGGCTTCGTACTGGTTGTCCTTCCAAAACGCATGATACGGCGGGGCGCCGGCTCGATCATCCAGGAGCACTACGCCCGGTACCTGCGCATTGATGTACTGTGGATCCCAGAAGCGCTGGGCTGGAACGGCCAGTATCAACGGTTCTCGGGTGAAGGAGTATTCCGTCCGCGCCCGAACCCAACCGAAGAACTGCGCCCAGACATCCTCTGCCTGCTGTCGGGTCAGACCCTGAAACAGCATCCCAATATCGACTGTGTTGTCGGAGCCGAAGTAGATCTTCTCGCCCCAGTGGGCATTAAAGAGGTTTGTGCGATAGAAGCTCATCACCTCGGAGATCAGCGCCCGGTAAGCCTCATCGGACGCAGCTCGTATCGCAGTAGAGACTGCGCCAAAGAACTGGGGCAATTCCCGCGTGCGCAGCGTGAACCGGGTGACGACGCCGAAGGTGCCGCCTCCGCCGCCCTTGATTGCCCAGAACAGATCCGGATTCAGGCACTCGTTGACGACGCGCACGACCCCATCGGCCGTGACGATTTCGGCCTCGATGAGTCCGGCAGCGCCAGTGCCGTAGCGCTTGGACCAGCTACCGAAGCCGCCTCCCTGTACCAGTCCGGCCACGCCAACCGTGCGGCAGCCGCCGCCTTGCACATACCGCCCGCCTTGAGTGGTCACCATCTCGTACGCATCGGCCCAAAGCGCTCCGGCACCTACGCTTACCGCGGGCTGTGGTGCTTGCTTGCCCTGGCAGCCCTGGGGGACGAATTCATCGTGCAACGTAACGGCGTTCATCCGGCGCGTCCAGATCAGCAGCGAATCCGCTGCATTGGACGTGCCCTGGTAGCCATGTCCGCCGCCTCTGACGACCAGCCGCAGATTGTTCGCGCGGGCGAAATTGACGGCGGCGGTGACGTCAGCGGTCCTCACAGCAGCAACCGCGTATGGGCTCGATTCGCAAGTCCACGCATCGACCCAGCCACTCGCCTGCGTAAGGGCGGGCTCGTCGCCAATAAAGTAGGGGTTGTGAACGCGTTGTAGGGTCGTGGCGCACTCGGTGTCGCCCGCGCTGTCGCCGCAGTTGATAAATGGTGAGACCGGCTTGAGCAATCGACCCTCGACGTCGCGATCGAGCTGCGCCCACTGGGCGGCAGTCGGCCAGCCCGGATCGCTCGGACGCACACGCGCTCGAGGGAGGACCCTGTTGGCGTTCCTTTTGCCAGTGGACCCCCCGACGTAGAGTGGCCACGTCACAAGAGGGGCAAGGGCCGCGAGCGTTAATAGAAATCGCCGACGCATTCAAAGACCGTGCGATCGTCCGCCACGTGCACTTAGAGCGATCCTGCCGACAGCCGCGCGCTCTAACACCTTTTTTTTCCCAGAGATCGGTCCAAGCGGCGTGCCCTAAATGCCATTGCGATTCCCAGCACACAGGTGGAAAACACCGAAATCATTCTGACCTCCCGAAACCGGTCTGTCACGAATGTCGTAGCGGGTCAAACCCGGAAGTTCGGGCGGAAAGTAAATGCAGACTTAGGGTGGATTATTCCGACTTTGCCAGAGCTGGGACAGGAAGCTGAGATCCGCTAACTGATTGATCCCATTGGTTGGGGTGAAGCGATTACCTCGGTCCCGGCGACGCCTGTCCGGGTGCTGGTAAAGGCCGGGATTAGCGGTAAAGGCCGGGATTAGCGGTAAAGGCCGGGCGGGGAGGTCGCCTAAGGGCGGGGAGGTCCGCCCCGGCGCGGATCGCACCGCCTGCACCGCCTCCCGTGGGCTCCGGGGCCGTTCGAACCCTTTCCCGACCACGTATGCCCGTATCCGGTTTTTTGGTCGAACCATTACAGCACCCAAATTAAAACTACTACGCCCAATCGGATAGGACATCCACGACTGTGGCTGCGCTTTGCGATTACCGGATACCTGCCCACCCACCTTTGTTAGTACGTCATTTAAAGCAGTCCAATATTCCCGCTGCATCGCCCGAGTCTCAGAGACTTCGGGGTCATCAAGCGAACGTGCTCCCTGTCCAACTGACCGTGACCAATCGTTTGGCTTAGAAACCACATTGAATTTCGGCGCGACAATCGAGTTCTCGATCTTCCATAGCTCAACCTCCAACCCGAAGAAACTAAAGCTTTCGTCAGTAATTTTATTAAGCCAGTCAAGTGTTGCTCTATGTTCCTCAGTAAATGTTGCGGCGATCCATACAATCGTAACTGCCTCCAGTCCGGAGGCGTATGTAAGGAGCTGACCAAGGTGCAAGTGATCCGTGCGTTCGAGCTGATTCTCAATCAGAACCCAAGCTCCCCCGGACCCAATGTCTTTTTTACACAGAAGGTCTGCACGAAATGGACCTACGGCCTTCTCCTGCGCCTCCAATTCAAGATCAAGGCCCAAAGTTTCCGCGAGAACCGCAAGATTGTCGGGCCGCCCAAGCCACGGTGTAAAATCGGCGGCCTCACTGGACCAAATCTCTCGCAGTTCTACTCGTGATAGACGACCCAGTGCCGGTGCGTTCATGGCTTCCTACTTTCTTACAAAAAAGACTTGCGGCGCATTTGCATTCTATCGCGGCCGGAGCACTGGCCGCCCGAAAGCCAAGCTCCCTCCATTCGTTCATCAAGGCCGAGGGCTCTCTAGGGCGGCTCTCTAAGGCGTTGTCGGTGCGACGCTTTTCGCGGTTTCGGTGGAATTGGCCCGCCTTGATATGCTGACCGGATGTATTCGTTCATTACCTGTTAGACGAGCAATGCGAAGATCCGCGCGATGGCTTCTCGGAATCGTGGCAGTACCAATCTTGCTGTTAGCGTTGTGGGTCGCATGGGAAACCTGGCGTGCTCACACGTTGTTAGCATTTTGTAAGGAAGCGCGAGTTGGCATGCCTTTCGCTGACTTTCTAGCGCTCGAAAAGCGACACTGGATCGACGACTCTTACTTAGTTCAAGCTCGCTTTGACGGCTACATCGACCAGGCTCATTCGCACGACCTTGAATTCAGAAGTCATATGCTAGATCCGGATTTCGCATGCTCGGTGGTCCACGATGGTCACACCGTGCAAATCGTTCAGTTGCTCACGCTTGAAGGGTTCGATCCGAAATGACCGGTGCTCGTCTAACAACGCGTTGGAGCGAGAGCGCGGCCGGTAGCATCGGTGAGGGTGGAGCGATGATGCAGTTGTGGATAAAGCGGCTTCGTTGTGTGGCAGAGATGCCGCGCTTCGCTCAACGCGGACGTTAGGCGGCCGCGCCGACTGCTGTGCTCGGTATCCAAAGGGTTCTCGGCTTGAGGGAGTGGTGAAGTGAGAACGTGTCCCCGCTGCGGAGCCGAGGTTGAGGTCTATCAAGACACCTGCAACTGCGGATTCAATTGGCTGTCGGAAAAGTCAACCGGACTCGCCCGAGATCTTCGGGTGCCGGGTGGGTTTCGCCCTGAGTACACAATCGAGCTGCCCAAACGGGCCCTACTTTGGCCATGGGTAGTGGGCTTTGTGTTCATCGGCCTGGGCGGCTGGCACGTCTACTGCTCGGAAAGGCTGGAGGCGTCAATCTACGAGTACATTAATTCCCAAGTGGGCGAAAGCCCCATCGACGCCACGATCGAAATTCACGTCCAGCCAGTTACTAATCTGGTCGCCATTGACCTCAAGGTCGTGGACAAAAGTGCAAAGGCCCTAAAGCCGTCTGATAGGCTCATGCTTGACGCGGCGGTATCCTCCATTCGCAGTAATGTAGAGCCATACTTTGAGCGAGAGCTCACTCTGGTTGCCAGAAAGCAAGTCGATCTTTACGCAATGGCGCTTCCCTATCGGCTAGCCTTCTCGCTGGAAATCAACCCAAAGCGGTAGTACTCACGAGCATCGGAGCCAAGACAGAAGCCATGGCAGCAATCGCGCGGCCTAACAAATACATGCAGCGCGCCGGGAGGCATAAAGTGCTCGGCTGCGGGCGACCGAGCCTTGCGCCCTGTTTAGCGCCACGCGCCCGCATACTGACAGCTCAGCCCGCGGGCGCTGATGTGAAGCGTTAGACCCACTCAATGCCCTCGCGCGGCATTCACGTCGGCCTTGATTCACAGTGTCTTTCGTACCTAATCGAGGCGATGTCGGTCACCGCCGCTCCGGTCGGTGACTTGGCACCACAGAAGCTTGCGCTCTTTCGCTGCTATCTCTACCGCCCGGGCGGGCTTCATGTCACGCCAACCGTAACCGCCGAATGGCACCGCATTCGCGACGCTGACCGACTGGCTCTTCACGGCAGCTATTCGCAAACGCTCATAGGCGAGACGCAACCTATTAACCAGCGCCAGATTGACGCTCGCACGATTGCGTTGGACGTGTTTCACTCCGACGCAGACGATTGCCGCATTCTCGCCGAGGCAGAAGACGCGTCCCTTTCAGTTCTGCTCACCTTCGACACGCGATTTATTGACCGTCTACAGCCACACACTACAGTCACACTGACGAGGCCGACTGACTTCTGGGCATCGCTCAGTGTTCCTCGCGGCGCTAGGCCTGCTACTGAGCCACGAGCCGACAATCCCTTGTCCCTGGTATCGTGGTGACGCTGGTGAGTGGGTTTAACTACCGGTTGCACCGCCTCCGCGGCAAAGGTAGGTTCACATGGGTATGGTCGAGCAGGCCTTCGAAATAAAGTGCCTTCGTTCATCGCCACCGCTGCCGCGGGGCGGTGAACCGGGGCGATCTGATGCCCTTATTCTTTGGCTGCGCATTTGAAGTGCACTTCAGCGGAAGCGATCTTCCCGAAGCCCCCGGGTTCCTCGCTGCTGTCCAGGGGCTGCATCTTCTTCCCCTTGCCAGTGCAGTAGGCTTCCGCCTCTTCAAGCGCCTTGGCTTTTTGCGCGCTGCCTGACGACCATCCCATGACCCCATGTGAGGCGATCATGTAGGTGTCGTTACCGGCGGGAACCACATGCGTTACGCCGGCGCAGCCTGCTGCGAGCAGCAACGCGGATAGGTTCGAGAGGGCTTTAGTTGGGACACCCATTGCGCACCCCCATCGGCAAGCTTCAGGCAGCGAATCCTACGCCGGGGCGGGCACCACGATTCGCATGACATCGGCCCGGCCGCACTTACTACGCACTTACAGGCCGTAATCCCAACCGGGAGCCAGCCAAATGTTTTACGTAACTAGCTGATTTCACTGGTCGGGGTGACAGGATTTGAACCTGCGACCTATACGTCCCGAACGTAGCGCTCTACCAGGCTGAGCTACACCCCGATTCCTGACTCACTCAATGCTGGCGTTCGACGGCGAAGCGGGCCAGTGCGGCCAGACCGTTGCGGAACGGCGTCTCCGGCAGCGCCGCGAGGGCGGCAATCGCCAGATCGGCCTCGGCCTGCGCGAGCCGCGCAGTGTACTGAAGGCCCCCGGTCGATTCAATTGCAGCAAGGATGGCCCCGAGCTGCTCGCGGCCACCGTTCTCGATGGCGGCACGGATCAGGCTCACTGTGCGAGGGTCGGCCAGCCGCAGCGCGTGGATCAGCGGCAGTGTGGGCTTGCCCTCGGCCAGGTCATCACCGAGGTTCTTGCCCCGGGCTTCGGGGTCGGACTGGTAATCCAACACATCATCTATGAGCTGGTAGGCAGTGCCGAGGTGCTTTCCATAACGCGCCAGCGCCTTTTGCACGCCCGGCGCTGCACCGCAGACCACCGCGGCAACTTCGGCGCCCGCCTGGAACAGCTGGGCGGTCTTGCGATGAATCACTTCCAGATAGCGCTGCTCGGTGGTGTCGGGGTCACGGGCGTTCATGAGCTGCAGCACTTCACCTTCGGCGATCACGTTGGTGGCCTCGGCCATGATCTCGATCACGCGCTGTGAGCGGACGCCCGCCATCATCTGGAAGGCGCGCGAATAGACGAAGTCACCGACCAGCACGGTGGCCTGGTTGCCGAACACTTCGTTGGCAGTGTCGCGGCCACGGCGGAGCGCGGACATGTCGACCACGTCGTCGTGCAACAGCGTGGCCGTGTGGATGAACTCAATGAATGCCGCGGCCTGGATATGCGGGCGCGCCCCACCGGTCCCGGCCGGGTCGCCCACCCCGCAGGCCTGGCCGGCGAGCACCACGAGCAGTGGGCGCAGGCGCTTGCCGCCGCCGGCGATGATGTGCTCGGCCACCTGGCCGACCAGCGGCACGCTGCTGTGCAGTCCGGTGCGGATCGCCTCATCGACGGCCTCAAGGTCAGGCCGGACCAGGGCGCGGATCTCCTCCAGCGCCGCGGCCGTGGCGCGGCTGGATCCGGTTCCCACCGGTGTGGGCGCCCCAAGGGCCTCGCGGACACTATTCAACTCGCTGTTTCTCCAAGGAAAACCCGGTTTGACCCGCAAGGCAGCGCTTGAGTAGAATGCGCGGCCTTTTCTCTTAGTGCCCGCCCGCGGCGGGTACTGATCATACGGAGCCTTTTAGCCAAATGTACGCGGTCATCGCCACGGGCGGCAAACAGTATCGGGTGGAGAAGGACGGCGTGCTGCGCATCGAAAGGCTGAGCGCCGAGCCGGGCGCCACCGTGGAGTTCAATGACGTGCTGCTGATCGCCGATGGCGAGAAGATCACCGTAGGCAAGCCGATGCTCAAGGGCAGCAAGGTGTTGGCGACGGTCGAATCGCACGGCCAGGGCGACAAGGTGGCGATCGTCAAATTCCGTCGCCGCAAGCACTATCTGCGCATGAAGAACCATCGCCAGCAGTACACGCAGGTGCGCGTCACCGCAATCAGCGCCGCCTGAGAATTGGAGTTACCCAGCCATGGCACATAAGAAAGCAGGCGGCAGCACGCGCAACGGCCGCGATTCCCACAGCAAGCGCCTGGGCGTGAAAGCCTTCGGTGGCGAGCAGGTACTGGCCGGCAACATCATCATCCGCCAGCGCGGCACCCGGGTCCGGGCCGGCGAGAACGTCGGTACCGGCACCGATCACACGCTGTTCGCGCTCAAGCACGGCCGCGTGGTGTTCCGCCGCAAGGGTGAGGAGCAGCGGATGTACGTCAGCGTGCAGGCCGAGGTGGCCGCGGACGCGGCGGGCGTCGGGCACTGAATCCGGGGCCTCTGCCGCTTCTGCACTGAACCCCGGCTCCGGCCGGGGTTTTTGTTTCAGGACCGCCGCCGCGGGCCGGTTGCGGTTAAGCTGGCCGGATGAAATTCGTCGATGAGGCAACGCTGCGCGTGCAGGCCGGCAACGGTGGGCGCGGTTCGGCGAGTTTCCGCCGCGAGAAATCGGTCCCCTTCGGCGGGCCCGACGGTGGTGATGGCGGTAACGGCGGGAGTGTGCTGCTGCGTGCGGCCGAAGGGATCAACACGCTCGCTGACTTTCGCATCAAGCGCACCTATCGCGCCGCATCGGGCGAGGGCGGTGGGGCGAATGGCTGCACCGGGCGGAGCGGGGAGGACCTGCAGGTCCTGGTGCCGGTCGGTACCGAGGTGCGCGATGAAGAGACCAGCGAAGTGGTGGGCGACCTGAAGAGCGCCGGACAGGAACTCAAGGTCGCGCAGGGCGGCAAGGGCGGCTGGGGCAATACGCGCTTCAAGAGCAGCACCAACCGTGCGCCACGGCAGTTCGGGCCGGGCCTGCCCGGGGAAAAGCGGGCCCTCGCGCTCGAGCTCAAAGTGATTGCCGATGTCGGACTCCTGGGGCTGCCGAACGCCGGCAAATCCACCCTGATCCGCGCGGTCTCTGCCGCCCGGCCGCGCGTGGCGGACTATCCCTTCACCACCCTTCATCCCAATCTCGGTGTGGTCTATTGCGGGCAGCACCGCAGCTTCGTCATGGCGGACATCCCCGGCCTCATCGAAGGTGCGGCGGAAGGGGCGGGTCTGGGCCACCGGTTCCTGAAGCACCTGCAACGCACTGGCGTGCTGCTGCATCTGATCGACATGGCGCCGGGCGATCCGGACGCCGATCCGGTGCGCGATGCGCGCGCCATCGTGGCGGAGCTGAAGAAGTTCAGCCCGGACCTGGGGAAAAAACCGCGCTGGCTGGTCATCAACAAGCGCGACCTGCTGCCTGATGAGGAGGCGGAAGCCCGTGCACGCAGCATCGTGCGAGGCCTGCGCTTCAAGGGTCCGGTGCACCTGATCTCGGCAGCGACCGGACGCGGCACGCGCGAGCTGACCGAAGCGGTGATGAATTTCCTCGACGGGAGGCGGACCTCCCGGCCGGCGGTGGCCCATGCGCAATAGCAAGGTGCGCCAGCGGATTGCCGCGGGGAAACTGAAGCTGCGCATCCGGGATCTGCGCAATCTGGGCGCCCGCTCGGAGCAGATCCTGGGAGCGATCGGTATTCGCACCGCCGACGAACTGCGCCGCCAGGGGGCCGTGCGCATCTATGCGGAGCTCAAGCGCGCGGGCGCGAAGCCCTCGCTGAATATGCTCTGGGCGCTGGCTGGGGCGGTGGAGCCCTGGCCGGAGGGCACGCATTGGCGCGAAATCGCGCACGGCGAGTCGCGGCTGTCGCTACTGCTGGCGGTCGAGGATCTGGAAACCGCGGCGCGGCGCCGCGCCTAGCTTCAGGCGATCTTCTTGATGCGCGCGGCGAGCCGGCTCTTGTGGCGGTCGGCCTGGTTGCGGTGAATGATCTTCTTGTTCACCAGGGTGTCGATGAGCGGCACCGCCGCCAGGTAATGAGTACGGGCCTCGTCCTTCTTGCCGGCGGCGGCCGCGTCGACCACCCTGCGGATCGCCGAGCGCATGCGTGAGCGCATGGCGACGTTGCGCTCCCGGTGCACCATGGCCTGCCGCGCCGCTTTTTCCGCTGATTTAGTGTTTGCCACGCGCTCGCTCCGCCGTTAGTCACTGGATTTAGGCCCCCGAGGGGCCGCGTAGTCTGCGCAGCGGCCCTCTCGTTGTCAATGCGCCTCCGGTATAGTTCCCCCCGCCCCATGAGCCGCACCATCCTCAAGAGCACCAGCGTCGTCGGACCGCCTGCAGCGCAGCCAGGCGGAGGTGAAAGAGCTGGTGGGCGGGGTCACCGGGACGCTCGGAGGCGTGCTGCTGGCCGTCACCGCCGTCGGGGTCGTGGCGGCGCCGCTGATCATCCTGCTGTACGCCACCGGCTTCACCCGCGATGCCGGCAAATTCGCACTCACCGTGCAGATGTTGCGCTGGACCTTCCCCTACCTGCTGTTCATCTCGCTCACGGCGCTGTTTTCGGGAGTGCTCAACAGCTACCGCCGTTTCGCCCTGCCGGCCTTCACGCAGGTGGCGATGAACCTGGTGATGATTTTCTTTGCGGTCGGCATCGCCGAACACAGCCGCAATCCGGGCATCGTGCTGGCGGTGGGCGTGTTCGTGGCCGGCGTCCTCCAGTTGCTGATGCAGCTGCCTGCGGTGGCGCGCCTGGGGCTGCTCGCCTGGCCGCGCTGGCGGCCCGCGCACGAGGGCGTGCGACGCATTGGACGGCTGATGATCCCGGGCATCGTCGGTTCCTCAATGGCGCAGGTGAGCCTGGTGCTCGACACCACCATCGCCTCGTGGCTGGTCACGGGGAGCGTGTCCTGGCTGTACTTCGCCGATCGCCTGATGGAATTTCCGCTCGGCGTGTTCAGCGTGGCACTCGCCACGGTGATCCTCCCCGGTTTGTCCACGCACCACACCGAGCGCTCGCCCGAGCAATTTTCCCTGACGCTGGACTGGGCGCTGCGACTGACGGTGATGCTGGTGATGCCCGCCGCCGTGGGGCTCCTAGCCTTCGCCGGGCCGATCACTGCGGCCGTATTCGGTTACCGTAATTTCAACGCGCATTCGGTGCAGATGGCGAGCTGGGCCCTGATGGCCTATTCCTGGGGCCTGATGATGTTCAGCCTGGTCAAGGTGCTGGCCCCCGGATTCTTTGCGCGCCAGGACACCCGCACGCCCGTGCGCGCCAGCCTGGTGGCGCTGGCCGTAAACATGGCGATGAACATCGGCATCGCGCTGCCCGCCTCGCGCATGGGATTCCCCGCCCCTCACATCCTGCTCGCCACCGCGACCTGCACCGGATCCGCGGTGAATGCCTGGCTGCTCTTTCGCGGGCTGCGCCGCGCCGGGGTTTACCAGCCCTCGCGGGCCTGGGCGACGCTGTGGCCGCGGGTGTTGCTGGCCAGCGCGCTGATGGGTTTGCTCCTGTGGTGGTGGTCCGGGAGCCTGGAGCAATGGATGGCGCTGCGCCCGGTGGCCAGGCTCCTGCGCTGCGCCGGCGGCATCAGCGCCGCGGGCGCGCTGTATTTTGCAGTGCTGTACGCGCTGGGCATGCGCTATCGCGACCTCAGGACGCGGCCGGCATGAGCCTGCGGCTGATCCGCGGCGTACCGCGTGGGGCGCGATCGCCCTGCGTCGTCACTGTCGGTGCCTTCGACGGCCTGCACGTCGGGCATCAGGCGCTCATTGCCCGCACCCTGGCGCGCGCGCGTGAGTTGCAGGTACCGGCCGTGCTGCTGAGCTTCGAGCCGATGCCGCGCGAGTTCCTGAGCCCGCAGGATCCACCGGCGCGCCTGACCACTCTTCGCGAGCGCTGGCGCCTGCTGGAGCACAGCGGGCTGGACCGGCTGCAGCTCCTGACCTTCAACAATCGCCTGCGCTCCCTGTCGGGACGGGATTTCATGGAGCTGTTGCGCGCCCTGGGCGCGCGCGCCGTGATCGTCGGGCACGACTTCCGCTTCGGCCGTGGCGCGGAAGCCAGTGCCGAGTGGTTTGGCGCCGAATCCGCGCCCTACGGCTACGAAGTCGAGATCGTCGCCGCAGTCCCGGTGGGAGGGGAGCGCGCGAGCAGCGGATTGGTGCGCACCGCGCTGGCCGCCGGTGACCTGCAGCGCGCCGCGGCGATGCTGGGGCGCGCCTACACGATGCGTGGCCGCGTCGCGCATGGTAATCAGCTGGGCCGGAAACTGGGGTTTCCGACCGCCAACCTGCCGCTGCACCGCCGGCGCGCGCCGCTGGCCGGTATCTACGCGACGCGCGTGAGCGGCGCCGGCTGCGCATCCTGGCCCTCGGTGGGGAGCCTGGGTACGCGGCCGATGGTCGGCGGCGTCGTGCCGCTCCTCGAGGTTCACCTCTTCGACTTCGATCGCGACATCTACGACCAGGAGCTTGAAGTGGAATTCATCGCGCACCTGCGCGAGGAACGGCGTTTCGACTCACTCGATGCGATGGTGGTGCAGATGCATCGCGACGCCGCCGAGGCGCGGGCGATACTGGCGGCGGAAAGCCAGGTCGCGCGCTGAGCCGGCTTGACACCGTAACCCGTTACGTTACACTTCGCGAATGATCGCCAGCTTTCGGCATCGCGGGCTGGAAAGATTTTTCTCCACGGGCTCCAAGGCAGGCATCAAGGCAGGCATCAAGGCAGAGGATGCGGAGCGCTTGCGACTCGTGCTGGGCCGCTTGGCCGCGGCGGTGACGGCCCGGGACATGAATCTGCCGGGCCTGCGCCTGCACCGCTTGAAAGGCAGGCTGAAGGGCCGCTGGTCGGTTTCCGTCAGCGGGAATTGGCGCGTCACCTTCGCTATTTCCGGCAAGGATGCCGTCCAGGTCGACTATGAGGACTACCACTGACATGGCTATTCAGATGCACAATCCACCCCACCCCGGGGAGATCCTGCGCTCGCTGTGCCTGGAGCCGCTGGCCCTGTCGGTGACCGATGCCGCGAAGGCGTTGGGCGTCAGTCGCAAGACGCTCTCCGCGGTATTGAACGGGCGCGCGGGCGTCAGCCCTGAAATGGCGGTTCGCCTGTCCATCGCCTTTAGCACGACGGCGGAGAGCTGGCTCAATCAGCAGGTGCAGTACGACCTGTGGCTGGCAGAGAAGCGCCGGAAGTCCCTGCGCGTGACGCGCATTGCCGCATAAATCAGCTGGCCAGCCACCGCACCAAGTGCACGCGTGAACCATGAACGGCCAGGCTCAGGCAGGGGCGCCCGCTGCGCCCAGGCCGTGCAGCGGGCGCAGTTTCTCTGAAGGGATCCAGCTCAAGTGACCGACTACAAGCACACCCTCAATCTGCCGCAGACCGATTTTCCGATGAAGGCGGATCTGGCGCAGCGCGAGCCCAAGCAGCTGGAGCGCTGGGCCGCGCAGGAGCTGTACGCGCGGATTCGCGCCGTCTCGCAGGGGCGCCCGGCCTTCGTGCTGCACGATGGACCGCCCTACGCCAACGGCGTCATTCACCTCGGGCACGCCGTCAACAAGGTGCTCAAGGACATCGTCGTCAAGTCGCGCAGCTTGGCCGGATATGACGCGCCTTACGTGCCGGGCTGGGATTGTCACGGCCTGCCCATCGAGCTCGCGGTCGAGAAGAAGCACGGCCGGCCGGGACACAAGCTCGACGCGCGCGCCTTTCGCGCCGCCTGCCGCGAGTTCGCCGGCCGGCAGATTGACTCCCAGCGCGCGGATTTCAAGCGCCTCGGGGTGTTCGGCGATTGGGAGCGCCCCTACCTCACGATGGATCCGCGCTATGAGGCGCAGCAGATTCGCGCGCTCGGCAAGATCATCGCCAACGGTCATCTGTACCGCGGCCTCAGGCCGGTGCACTGGTGCCTCGATTGCCGTTCGGCGCTGGCCGAAGCGGAGGTCGAATACGAGAATCGCACTGCCACCGCCATTGACGTGGCCTTTCGTTGCGTCGATCGCGCCGATTTCGCGCGCCGCAGCGGCCTGGATCCGACGGCGCTCGGAGGCGCGAGCGTGTCGCCCGTCATCTGGACGACCACGCCCTGGACGCTGCCCGCCAACGAAGCGGTCGCCTTGCGGGCCGAATACGAATACGTATTCATGCGGGTCGAGCGGCCCAGTGGACCGGAAGTGCTGGTGCTGGCGGCGGAGCTGACGCCGGCTTCGCTGGCGCGCTTTGGGCTCGAGGGCCGGGAGATCGGGCGTTGCCGCGGCGCGCAGCTCGAGGGGCTGAAGCTCGAGCATCCCTGGCTGGCCAAGCAGGTCCCGCTCATCCTCGGTGAGCACGTCACGCTGGAAGCCGGCACGGGTGCCGTGCACACCGCCCCCGCGCATGGCCAGGAAGATTTCGCCATTGGCCGCACCTATGAACTGCCGGTGGTCAACCCGGTGGGACCGGACGGGTGCTTTGCCCCCGGCACCGAGCTGGTGGCAGGGCTGAAGGTCGATGCTGCAAACCCGGTCATCGTGGCGGCGCTCGAGGAGCGCGGCCGCCTGCTGCATCAGGAGCCGCATCTTCACAGTTATCCGCACTGCTGGCGGCACAAGACGCCGCTGATCTTCCGCGCCACCTCGCAGTGGTTCATCAGCATGGACAGTCGCGGACTGCGCGCCGGGACGCTGCGGGATATCAAGAACGTGCGTTGGACGCCTGAATGGGGCCAACCGCGCATCACCGGCATGATCGACAATCGGCCGGACTGGTGTCTGTCGCGCCAGCGCACCTGGGGCGTGCCGATCACGCTGTTCACGCGGCGCGACAACGGCGATCTGCATCCGCGCACCGCCGAGTTCATCGAGGTGGTCGCCGCGCGCGTAGAGCGCGACGGGATCGACGCCTGGTTCGCGCTCGATCCGGCCGAGCTGCTGGGCGCCGAGGCCGAGCACTACGACAAGGCCACGGACGTCATGGACGTTTGGGCCGATTCGGGCCTCTCCTTCGAATGCGTCGCGGCGATGCGCGGGGATTTCCATTCGCCGGTCGATCTGTACCTGGAGGGATCAGACCAGCATCGCGGCTGGTTCCACAGCTCGATCCTGATGTCCGAGGCTCTGTACGGCCGCGCCCCGTACCGCGGCGTGCTCACCCACGGATTTACCGTGGACGACCAGGGCCGCAAGATGTCCAAGTCCCTGGGCAACGGCATCGAGCCGCAGGACATCATCAAGACCCTCGGCGCCGACATGCTGCGGCTGTGGGTGGCGGCCACCGATTTTTCCAACGAGATGAGCCTGTCGCAGGAGATCCTGCGGCGCATGAGCGATTCCTATCGCCGCATGCGCAACACCGTCCGTTTCCTGCTCGGCAACCTGCACGGCTTCGAGCCCGCACAGGCCCTGCCGCTCAGCGAGCTGGTGGCGCTGGATGCCTGGGCGGTCGAGCGCATGCGCGAGCTGCAGGCGGAGATCGAGGCGGCCTATAGCGATTACCAGTTCCACCTGATCTACCAGAAGGTGCACAACTTCTGCGTCGTGGACCTGGGCGGCTACTACCTGGACATCATCAAGGACCGGCTCTACACCACGCCTGCGGCCGGCCTGCCGCGCCGCTCGGCGCAGACGGCGATGTGGCATATCGCCGAGGCGATGGTGCGCTGGCTCGCTCCGATCCTGTCGTTCACGGCCGAGGAGATCTGGGGGCGGTTGCCCGGACCGCGCCCGGAATCGGTGTTTCTCGCCACCTGGTACACGCTCCCGGCCGCCGCCGGTCCCGGCGCGGGCAGCGGCGCGGGCAGCGGCGCGGGCAGCAGCGGGGGCGGCGCAGCGATCGACTGGGCGGCGCTCATCGCCCTGCGCACCGACGTCGCCCGAGAGCTCGAGCGCCTGCGCGTGGGCGGGCAGATCGGCGCGCCGCTCCAGGCCGAGCTCGACGTGTACTGCACCGAGGCCCAGTACCCGCGCTTCCAGGCGCTCGGTGATGAACTGCGCTTCCTGATGATCACTTCGCAGGCACGCGTGCATCGCACGGCGGCTGCTCCTGCGGGCGCGGTCGAGGCGGCGCTGGTGCCCGGCGGCGGCATCTGGCTCAGCGTGCGGCGCACCGCAGCGGTGAAGTGCGTGCGCTGCTGGCACCACCGCGAGGACGTGGGTCAGACGAAGACGCATCCGGAACTGTGTGCCCGCTGCGTCGGCAACATCACGGGGCCCGGCGAAGTGCGCCGCTACGCCTGATGGAGCCTGGAACGAAGGCCGCAGGCGCGGCAGGCGGGGCGGGTGCAGCGCGAGCGGGCGTGGGGCAGTGGCGCTGGCTGGCGCTGACGGCGGCGATTATCGGCATCGATCAATGGAGCAAGCAGCTGGTCGAATCGTCCCTGCACCTGTACGAGGCCCGCTATTACCTGCCGGTGTTCAACCTGGTGCGTGCCCACAACCGTGGCGCGGCCTTCAGCCTGTTCGATGGGGCTTCGGGCTGGCAACGCTGGGCCTTCAGCGCCCTGGCCGCAGCGGTGAGCGTGTCGCTCGTGGTCTGGCTGCGGAGCCTGGAGCGACGCGCCAACCTCCTCGCCGCGGGTCTGGCGCTGATCCTCGGCGGCGCGCTCGGCAACGTGCTCGATCGGCTGCGACTGGGGTTTGTGATCGATTTCCTGCAGGTGCACTGGCAGCAGCACTATTTTCCCGCCTTCAACGTGGCCGATTCGGCGATTTCGGTCGGTGCCGGTTGCCTGCTGCTCGACCTGTACCTGGGTTCGCGGCGCCGCTCGGCCGCCGCGGGCGGTTAGGGGAGGGGCTGCGTGCGTATCCTGCTCGCCAACCCCAGAGGCTTCTGCGCCGGCGTCGATCGGGCCATCGAGATCGTGGAGCGCGCGCTCGCCCTGTTCGGCGCGCCCATTCACGTGCGGCACGAAGTGGTGCACAACCGTACGGTGGTCGAACGCCTGCGTGCACTGGGCGCCGTGTTCGTCGAGGAACTGGACGAGGTGCCCGACGGGGCCACCGTCATTTTCTCCGCTCACGGCGTGTCGACCGCAGTGGAGCAGGAAGCGCAGCGGCGCGGCCTGCAGGTCTTCGACGCCACCTGCCCGCTCGTCACGAAGGTGCACATGGAGGTCGCCCGCTTCGCGCGCGAAGGGCGCGACGTGCTGTTGATCGGCCACGCCGGCCATCCGGAAGTGGAAGGCACGATGGGCCGCTTCGATGGCTCGCACGGCGGGCGCATCCTGCTGATCGAGAGCGTGGCGGACGTGCGCCGCCTCGAGGTGCGCGATGCGCAGCGGCTCGCCTTCGTCACGCAGACGACCCTGTCGGTGGACGATACCGCCGCGATCGTCGCGGCCTTGCGTGAGCGATTCCCCGAGCTGCAGGCGCCGCGCCGGGAAGACATCTGCTACGCCACCCAGAACCGGCAGGATGCGGTGAAGCAGCTGCTCGGGCATTGCGATGTGCTGGTGGTCGTGGGCTCACGCAGCAGCTCCAATTCCAACCGGCTGCGCGAACTCGCCGACCGGGCCGGCGTCCCCGGCTATCTGGTCGACGGCGCGGCGGACCTGCGCCGCGACTGGTTCGAGGGCCGCAATACGGTCGGTGTGACCGCCGGTGCCTCGGCCCCGGAGCTGCTCGTGCAGCAGGTGGTCGAGCGCCTGCGCGAATGGGGCGGGGCGCCGCCGGCCGAATCCTATGGCCGGCCGGAGAGCGTGGTTTTTGCGTTGCCGCGCTCGCTGCGGTAAAACGGTCGGCAGCATGGACGAGAAATCCGCCAGTCCGCCGTCCGAGGCAGGGAGTCTCAGCGCGCGCCTGCAGGCCCGCGGGATCCGCGTCACCGCGCAGCGGCTGCAGATTGCCGAACTCCTGCTGAGGGTGCCGCAGCATCTGACGGCCGAACAGATCGCCGAGGCCCTGCAACTGCGCGGCCTGATCGTCGCCAAGGCAACGGTCTACAACACGCTCAACCTGTTCGCGGCTCGCGGCCTGCTGCGTCCGCTGTCGGTCGATGGCACGCGCAGCTGGTTCGATTCCAACGTCGAGCCGCACTATCATTTTCATGATGAGCGCTCCGGTGCCCTCAGCGACGTGGCGCTGCCGGAGGTCCAGTTCAGCCGCCTGCCGGAGCCGCCCGCCGGGATGGAAGTCGCGGGCCTGGATCTGGTGATCCGGCTGCGTCCGATCCGGTAGAATGCCGCGCCTCGCCGGAGTAGCTCAGTTGGTAGAGCGGCGCATTCGTAATGCGTAGGTCGTAGGTTCGATTCCTATCTCCGGCACCAGCCCCGCCCGGGGGGGTGTTTGTGACTTAAGTCGCGGATCTGGCAGGGCTAATCCGTATATGACGCCCCCGTGACACAGCCGGCGCGCCCGGCAGCTAGCCTGCGGACTATGAAGCTGGCTGAACTTCAGGTCCTCCATCTTGACGGCGCAGCCGTCCAGCTGACGCCGGCCGAACTGGCCGCGGCGAGCGGGCACGGCCAGGCCTGGGTGATTGCCACCTGCCAGCGCACCGTTCTGGTCGCCGCGGGGCGCGAGGCGCGCGCTGCCCTGGCCGAGCGCCTGCCACAGGCCGCGCTGGCGCAGGGCTACGGCGGCGCCGAGGCCTATGCCTTCCTGTTGCGCTTCGCCTGTGGCCTCGAGAGCCGCCTGGTGGGCGAGACGGAGATCTTCGGCCAGATCAAGGAATCCTGGCGCGAGTTTTGCGCGCATCCGGGCCTGCTCTCGCACCAGCTGGACAGCTGGGTGCAGCTGCTGTTCCAGGACACGAAGGAAGTGCGCGCGCGCCAGCTCTCCGGGCTCGGCAGCGCCTCCTACGGTTCCCAGGTCCGGCGGCTCCTCGGTACCGCTTCGGCCGGCCCGACCCTGCTGGTCGGCGCCGGGCAGCTGGCGCAGGCCGTGGCTCCCTGGATCCAGGCGAGCGAGCTGTTGGTGTGGAATCGGACCCGGGACCGGGCGCTGGAACTGGCCCGGCTGGTGGCCGAACGCAATCCGCAACGCCTCTGCCGGGCGCTCGAGGCGAGCGTCGAAGCCGAGCTCGAGGCCTGGTCGACCGCCGGGGATGTCGTGCTGTGCGTGCCGGCCGACCCCGAGCGGGATGCGGCGCGCATTGCCGCCTGGAAGGCCCGTCGGGAGCACAGGGGGCGCATCGTGCACCTGGGGCTGGGCGAGGCGGGCGATGCCAGCTGGGCCGAGGTGTCCGGGTTGACCAGCCTGGCTTCATTATTCGAGATGCTGAAGGCACAATCCGACCTGCGCAGCGTGCAGGTGATACGGGCGCGACGCGCCTGTGCCGAGAAGGCGGTGTTGCGCTCCCTGGGCCCGAGTGCCACACAGGCGCACGGCTGGGAAGATCTCGCGGCATTTGCCACCATAAGCCCTTAACTTCTCGAGAGGGGCTTTCGTCCGGATGTTGCAGCGGCCACTACGGCTAGGCACTCGTCGTTCGCTGCTGGCGCGCGCGCAAAGCGCCGCCGTCGCGCGCCGGCTGGAGCAGATGCACCACGGCCTCAAGGTCGAACTCGTCGGGATCGACACGCGTGGCGATCGGATCACCAGCACACCGCTCTCGCAGGTCGACGGCAAGGAGTTTTTCACGGCCGAGATCGACGCCGCGCTGCGCGCCGGTGACGTCGATCTGACCGTGCATTCCTACAAGGACCTGAGCCTCGAGCGGCCGGCTGATCTGCAGTTGGGCGCCGTGCCGGCCCGCGAGAATCCGCGCGACATCGTGTACTTCGCCGCCGACGTGCCCGAGCGCCTCGCGAGCGGTGTCACGCTGCGCATCGGCAGCTCCTCGCCGCGCCGCCAGGCCTTCGTGCCTCCGTTCCTGGAGCGGGCGCTGCCGCATTCCCCGCGCGTGGAGTTGTGCGAGTTGCGCGGCAATGTCGACAGCCGATTGCGGCGCCTGCGCGAGCCGCGCGGCAGCGAGCGGCAGCTCGACGGGGTGATACTCGCTTTTGCGGGACTCTCGCGCCTGTGGCAGGACCAGGCGGTGGGCGCGGCAACGCTGCTGCGCGAACTGCTGGCTGGCCTGCCGCGCATGCTGCTGCCCCTGACGCTGTGCCCGGCCGCCCCCGCGCAGGGGGCCTTGGCGATCGAGTGCCGCAGCGCCGACGTCGACACCCTGAAGCTCCTCGCGGCGATCGACGACCCGGCGACGCGCGCCGGGGTCGCGGCCGAACGCGCGCTGCTCGCGCAGCGCGGCGGCGGCTGCCATCAGCGTTTCGGCGCGACGCAGGTGCAGATCGACGGACTCGGGCCGCTGCTGTACCTGCGAGATGCCGGAGAGCAGGGCCCGCTGGCACCCGAAGTGCGCTGGAAGGCGCCTGCGGCGCCGCGCCCGCCATTGCGGCCCTGGGATGGCAGTACGCAGCCGGCGCCCGCGATGGAAGCGGTCCCGGGCGTCGCGGCCGAAGCGGAGCGCCGGCTCGCCGGGGCGACCGCCGCGTTCATCGCCCACCGTCGCGCGCTGCCCGAGCTGCCGGCCGCGGCCGTGAATCGTTGTGCTCACGTCTGGGTGTCGGGCACCGAGAGCTGGTTTGCGCTGGCCGCTCGCGGCGTGTGGGTGGAAGGCTGTGCCGAAAGCCTCGGCTTCGCTGTGCTGCGCCCGATCCTGGCGGCGCCGCTCCTGGCACTGCCGCCCCCGCAGGAATGGCTCGCACTCACCCATCAGGAGGCCGCCGCCGGCTGGGCCGAGGTGCCCGTGCTCGCGACCTACCGGCGCGTGGGCGGGACGGGGGCGGCGGGCGTCCCTGAGGCCGGCGGCCCGCCCCCGGAAGCGTTGCAACTGTGGTGGCACAGCGGCGTACAGTTCGAGCGCTGGGGTGCGCAGGCCGCGCGGGCCTGCCAACATGCCTGCGGGCCGGGCAAGACCGCGGATCTCCTGCGCCGCCGGGGCGTGCAGGATCTGACGGTGTTTCCCTCGGTGCAGCATTGGTGGGAGTGGTTGCAGACATGAACGCGAAGGCGGGACAGGGGAGCCTCAGCGTGTTGCCGGCGCGGCGCACACGCCTGATTGCCTTCCTGGCCGCCGTCTGGATCGCCCTGGTGCTCAGCCTCGGCGCCTGGTGGATCACCCTGCTGGTACGCCAGGCGCGGCAGATCGGCGAACTGCAATCCCTTGCGGGCAGCGCCGACAGTGCGGTGGCCGCGCAATGGGCCAGCACCCGGCGCATGGTGGTCGGGGAGTCCAGCGTGTTCCTGCTGCTGCTGCTGGCCGTGACCGCCCTGCTGGGCTGGCTGTATTGGCGCGAGAACCGCCGCGCGCGCAGCATGCAGGCCTTCTTCGCGGCCTTCACCCACGAACTGCGCACGCCGCTCACCAGCATCCGCCTGCAGGCCGAAGCGATCGCTGAGGGGGACCAGCGCGTCGAACTGGCGCGCCGCCTGCTCGAGGATTCGAACCGGCTGGAATCGCAGATCGACAAGACGCTCGAACTGGCGCGCATCGAGGGGGGCGGGCCGCTGTCCGAACAGTCCGTGCCGCTGCGCGGCTGGCTCGATCGCACCCTGTCGAGCATCGCCGCCACGCACGGTCCCGGAGTCGAGGTGCGTATGCACCTGGACGATTCGCTCCCGGCGATCCTGGCCGACGCCGCGGCCGTGCAGATGATCTTGCGCAACCTGCTGGAGAATTCCGTACGCCACGCGCGGCTCGAGCGCGTGCAGGTCCGTCTTACGGCACGCGCGCTCAACGGAAAGGTGCTGCTGGAGTACCACGACAACGGCGCCGGCACGGCCGTGCAGGGCCGCGAACTCGGGCGCCTGTTTGGCCGCGGCGCCGCCTCGGGCGGCAGCGGGGTCGGCCTGTATCTGGTGCGCACCCTGATGCAGCGCATGGGCGGGCGCGCTGATTTCTACAGTGCTCCCGGCGAGGGGTTTCGCGCCGAGCTGTGCTTTACGGCCAGCGCCGAGGAGCCCGCATCGTGAGCGGCGGGGCCCACGTGCTGGTCGTCGAAGACGAACGCAACGTCGGGGAGACGCTCGCCGAGCGGCTCCAGGCGGCCGGTTATCGCGTGACGCTGGCGGCCAGCGCAGCACGCGCGCGCCTGGCCTGGCGGGCGCAGACACCGCAACTGACGCTGCTCGACGTGGGCTTGCCCGACGGCAATGGTTTCGAACTGGCCGGCGAGCTGCGCGCCGCCGTGCCGCAGTCGGCGATCATTTTCCTGACGGCCCACGGCAATCCGGAAGAGCGCGTGCGTGGCCTCGAACTCGGTGCCGACGACTACCTCACCAAGCCTTTTCATTTTCGCGAGCTGCTGCTGCGCATCCAGAACTGCCTGAAACGCGCCCAGGATCTGGCCGAGCTTCCGGGCGAGATGCGCGGGGTGGTGCGCATCGGCCTCGCCCACGTGGATTTCGAGCGCTTCAGCGCCGAGGTGGATGGCGTCAGCCACGCCCTGACACACAAGGAGTGTGCCGTGCTGCGGCTGCTGGCCAGTCGCGTCGGCAAGGCCGTCAGCCGCGATGAGATCCTGGACCGGGCCTGGTCGGCGGACGAGTTTCCGACCTCGCGCACCGTCGATAACTTCATCGTGCGGCTGCGCAAGCTCGTCGAGCCGGACCCGGATGAGCCGCGCCTGATCCGCAGCATCCGCGGCGTGGGCTACCTGCTGACCGAGGTGTTGCGTGACTGAGACCCTGCTGGCCGCGGCGCTGGCGAGGCGCAATGCGCTCCGCCCCCCCGTCTGGTTCATGCGCCAGGCGGGCCGCTATCACCGCCACTACCAGCGGCTGCGTGCGCGGCATGAATTCATGGACCTGTGCAAGCAGCCCGAGCTCGCCGCGCAGGTCACGATGGGCCCGATCGACGAGTTCGGGTTCGATGCGGCGATCCTGTTCTCCGATTTGCTGTTTCCGCTCGAGGCGATGGGATTTGGCTTGCGCTACGAACCCGGACCGAAGCTGGGCTGGTACCTGCGCGGCGTCGCCCAGCTGCCGCGGCTGCGCGGCGGAAGGCTTGCGGCCGCCGACATGGAATTCCAGGCCGAGGCCATCCGCCTGGTGCGCGGATGCCTCGGGCGCGAGCGCGCACTGATCGGTTTCGTCGGTGGCCCGTTCACCCTTTACGCCTATGCGGTCGCCGGAGCGCACGAGGGCTTCACGCGCCAGAGCCTGCCCGGACTGGAGAACGGACTGTACACCGGCTTCTGCGAGCGGCTGACCGAGCTGCTCGCCGGCAACATGGTGCTGCAGGCCCAGGCCGGGGCTGATTGCGTCGCCATCTTCGATACCGCGGCCGGCGCGCTGGATGCGGCACACTTCGCGCGCCACGCGGCCGGTCCGCTGGCACAGGTCGTGGCGCAGTTCCGGGCCGCCTGCCCGCACACGCCGCTCATCTATTATTCGCGCGATACGGGGCCCGATCACTGGCGCGCACTCGAGCCGCTGGACATCCAGTGCCTGGGCGTGGACTGGCGGCACGAGCTGCCCGCCACCCTGAGCGCGCAGACGCCACGCTGGTCGCTGCAGGGCAATCTGAACCCGGGCTGGCTGCTGCTGCCGGCCGCCGAACTCGAGGCAAAAGTGCGGGCTGTATTCGCCGCAGTCGCGGCGCTCCCGGCGGCGGTGCGCGCGGCCTGGGTCTGCGGCCTGGGGCACGGGGTGCTGCAGCACACACCCGAGGACAACGTCAAGCTGGTACTGAAGATCCAGCGGGAAGTTTTCACATGAACACCGAGCAGCGGCGGGCGCGGCCGATCATGGTGCCGCGATCTATATCCACGTGCCCTTCTGCCGCGCCCTGTGCACCTTCTGCGGCTGCAACACCCGCGTGACGCGCACCCACGCGATCGTCGGCCCGTACGTGCAGGCGCTGCTGGGCGAATATGCCCTGTATCGCGAGCGTCTCGGCGTGACGCGGCCGCAAATCGGCGAAGTCCATCTCGGCGGCGGCACGCCCACTTTCCTCGATGAAGCGGAACTCGGGGAACTGATCGGCGGCGTGCTCGCCGCCTCGCAGCTGCGCTCAGACGCCGTGCTGTCCATCGAGGTCGATCCCCGGGTCACGACCCCGGGGCAGCTGGGCCTGCTCGCGGCGCACGGTTTCCGCCGCATCAGTCTCGGCGTGCAGGACTTCGATCCGAAGGTGCAGAATATCGTCAACCGTGTGCAGAGCGTTGCGCAGGTGCAGACCGTGACCGAGCAGGCACGCGCGGCCGGCTTCACCAGCGTGAATTTCGACCTGATCTATGGGCTGCCGCTCCAGAGCCTGGCCAGCATCGAGCTGACGATGGACGCGGTCTGCAGCCTGCGCCCCGATCGCATCGCCCTCTACGGCTACGCCCACGTGCCCTGGATCAAGCCCGGACAGCGCCGCTTCACGGATTCCGACGTGCCCGAAGGGGCGGCGAAGCGCGCGCTCTATGAACGCGGGCGTGAACGCCTCGAGCAGGCGGGCTACCGGGAAATCGGCCTCGATCATTTCGCGCTGCCGTCCGACAGCCTGTGGCACGCGGCCCATGCCGGGAGCCTGCACCGCAACTTCATGGGCTACACCGACCGCTACACGCTGCCGCTCCTGGGACTGGGCGTGTCGGCCATCGGAGATTCCGGCGACGGCTATGTGCAGAACGAAAAAGACCTGCAGCAGTACCAAGATCGCCTCGCACGCCAGGAGCTGCCCATCCACCGCGGGCACCTGCTCGACGGCGAAGATCTGGTGCTGCGCCGGCACGTGCTCAGCCTGATGACGCGCATGGAGACGAGCTGGAGCGGCGCCGGCTACACACCGTTTCTCGACGACATCGAGGCGCGCCTGGCCGAATTTGCCGCCGACGGGCTCATCGAACTGGGCGCCGATGGCTGCCGGGTCACCGCCGAGGGACGCGGGTTTCTGCGCAATATCTGCATGGCATTCGATGCGCGCCTGGCGCGGCGCAGCCCCGAGCGCCAGCTCTTCAGCCGAACGGCTTGACGATCGCCAGGATCACGATCGGCACCACCAGCAGCAGCGCGCCTTCATTGAACCAGCGCAGTGCGCGGCCGCTGGGGAACGCGGCGCCCGCGCGCAGGCGCTGCACCAGCACGCGGCAGGCGAGGTGATAGCCGATCAGGCCCAGCACGAACAGCAGCTTCCAGCGCAACCACAGGCCCGAGTAGGCGTAGGCCTGCCACAGCCACACGCCGAAGCCCAGTGCGAACAGCGCCATGAGGGTCATGAAGCCGTACAGGCGCGAGGCCATGATCACCAGCCGCCGCACATCCTCGCCCGCAGCCCGGCCCTCGGCGTAGTGCACGAAGATGCGCGGCAGGTAGAAGATTCCGGCCAGCCAGGCCATGACGGCCAGCACGTGAAAACACTTGATCCAGAGCATGAGCCGCCTGATCCTCGCCGACCGCAGGGAATCAGAACGCATTATCGCGGCCCGCGGGCCCCGGCGCCACGGGGCCGGGCCACGGGGCTGGCGGGGCGCTGTTAGACTGGCGCGCGCATGGGAGCCAATACGGTCATTGATGCACTGCCCGCCAGGCCCGCGTGGTGGCTGCGTGCGCTCGGTCGGTTGCCACTCCCGCTCATGTATGCGCTGGCCGGATTCGTGGCCTGGCTGCTGCGCGATGTGTTCCGCTACCGCGTCCGCGTCGTGCGCGACAATTTGCGCGGTGCCCTGCCCGAGTTGGGCGAGAGCGGCCGGCGGCAGGTCCTGCGCCGCCACTATCGCGCGCTCGCCGAGGTGCTGTTCGAGCTGCCGCGCGTGGCGGTCATGTCCGCGGCGGAACTGCGCGAGCGGCTGCACATGCCGGACATGCCCGCGGTGCACGCGGAGCTGAAGCGCGGGCGGCCGGTGCTGGTCGTGACCGCGCATCAATGCAACTGGGAGTGGCTCCTGCAGGCCCTCGCTCTTGATCTGGGCGTGCCCTTCCTCGCGGCCTACAAGCCGCCGCACAGTCCGGGGGCCGACCGCCTGATGCTGGCGCTGCGCGGCCGCTTCGGCGTGCGCATGGTGCCCGGCAAGCGCCTGCTGCGTGAGGTGGTGCGCCACCGCGGCCAGCCGCACGTCATCGGCATGGTCGCGGACCAGATGCCCACCAGCAGCGCCGGGCGCGTCTGGTTGAAGTTTCTGGGCCGCGATACGGCGTTTTTTCCGGGTCCGGCCGAGGTGGCGCGGCTCGGTGCCTACAGCGCCTACTTCCTGGCTCTGCGGCGCCTGCGCCGCGGCCATTACGAAGTGCGCTTCGAGCCGCTGGCGGTCGCGGGCGACAACCTCGACGTGCCGACCTTCACCGCGCGCTATGCCGCGCGCCTGGAGGCGGAGATCCGCGCTTATCCGGCTGACTGGGCCTGGACTCACCGGCGCTGGAAACTGCAGCCGCCCGCGGGGCTGGCCGTGCCGCCGGCCCAGTCCTCCGTGACCTAGCGCCTGCGGCCTGGAGCCTGCGGCCTAGAGGCGGACCGTGGCGGTGCCGAGTCCGGTGAAGAAAGCGCTGACCGACTGCTCGGCCTGCACGTGACGCAGCCCGGAGCAGCTTCCGGTGGTCACGATCTCACCGGCGCGCAGCTGGCGGCCGTGCTCGTGGAGGTGGTTGGCGAGCCAGATCACCGGCAGCAGCGGATCGCCCAGTGGATGGCCGCCGCGCCCCTGGAACACCGGCTTCCCGTCGACCCGCAGTTCGAGCGCCAGGTCGGCCAGGGCCAGCGCGCGCCACTCCGGCAGGGAGGGCCCGAGGATCAGCAGTTCGTTCATGAAATTGTCGGCGATGCGCTCCAGCTGCGTCACGGCATCCGAGTCGATGAAGCGGCTCACCATGACTTCAATGGCGGCATGGGCGCTGGCGATGGCGGCGCTGACCGCGGCGCGCTCGTAGCGTGCGCCACCGGGCAGTGGCGGCAGATCCTCGCCCAGGCGGAAGGCGATCTCGGCCTCGATCCCAAACCGCGTGTTGTTCCTCGTCGGCAGGCGGGCGGGCAGCAGGTACGCCGGCGCATCCAGCAGCGCGTTGGCGCCGAGCGGTGCGCACAGCCCGTTGGCGGCTTCGAACAGCGTGGCCTTCCAGCCTGCGACGCTGGTGCCCAGCTCCCGCAGCACCTCGAACTGCACGGCGTAGGCGTCCGCCACGGTGTGCAGCGCCAGCGCCGGCGGAAAGGCCGCGAGTCGCGGCGCGGTGCCCCGCCTTACGGCCAGCAGCAGCTGCGCGGCCGCCGCGATCGGGGCGGGCACCGCGCTACTCATGGCGCGGCCCCGCGTTCGGCCTGGCGCGCCTCGAGGAAATGCGCCAGCTCGGCCACGCTGGGGTGATCGAACAGATCGCTGAGCTCGAGCAGGCCCGGCCAGCGCTGCTCGATGCTCTCATGTATGCCCATCAGCTTGAGCGAACTCACGCCGATGTCGAACAGGCTGTCGTTGGGGCCGAGGCGCCGGCCCTCGAGCGCGCTGTCACAGATCTGCTGCAGCTGCGCCTCTATCGCGCTGCCGCCATCGAGCCTGAGTCCCTGCTGGGCAGCGAGCGCGCGCAGCGAGGCGAGATCCGCGTCGTTGAGGCCGCCCAGGTACTCCTCCTCGAGCAGGTGCCGTTGCACCTTGCCGCTGGTGGTCTTGGGGACGCGGCGGACCGGCACCACCGCGCTGACCTCGAGCCCGGCGTGCACGGCGATGCGGCGTGCCACCTGCTGCGCGATGGGCAGGAAATCGGCCACTTCGCCACGGTGCAGGACGAAGACCACGAGCTGATCCGTGTCGGCGCCGGGCGCGCGCACGCCGCTCACGACCACCTTGCCCAGCTCGATCCCCGGCAGGTCGAGCGTGAGTGCCTCCAGGTCGTGGGGGTAGTAGTTCTGGCCGTTGACGAACACGATCTCCTTGTGGCGGCCGGTGATATACAGCTCGCCCGCGTGTATCGCACCCAGATCGCCCGTGCGCAGCCAGCCGTCGGCGGTGTGCATGGCGGCGTTCACCTCGGGCGCGTCGAGATAGCCGGCCGTGACGCTGCCACCGCGGATCTGGATATGGCCGACGTGCTCGTCGGCCAGCGGCTGGTCATCGTCGGCCGCAATACGCAGTTCGCACTCGGGCACTGCACCACCCACGGCGACCAGTGCCAGGGCGTCGCGCTCCCCGGCCGGCAGGATGACCACGCGCTGGCCGCTGCCGAGGCGATGGCGATCGAAGTGCGCGGCGTGATACGGCTGGCCGAGGGGCGGAAAACTGACCGCGACGCTCGCTTCGGCCAGGCCGTACACGGGGAACATGGCGTTGCGGGCCAGGCGCGCCTCGGCCATGCGATCCATGAACTCATCGCACAGCGAGAGGCTGATCGGTTCGGCACCGTTGAAGATCACGCGCACGGCGCTCAGATCGAGATCGGCGACGGATCGTGCGCCCAGTACCTTGAGGTAATGGCGGTAGCCGAAATTGGGCGAGCACAGCAGCGTCGCGCCGATGCGCGCCGCCAGCTGCAGCCACAGGACCGGGCGGCGCACGAACAATTCGGTCGCCATCTGGTGCACCGTGGCGCCATTGGCGATCTGGTAAATGTGAAAGCCGATCAGGCCCATGTCGTGCGTGAGCGGCATCCACGAGAGGCTGACGTCCCGCTCGTTGAATCCGGCTCCGGCCGTGGCGCCGTGCAGGTTGGCGAGCAGGTTGGCGTGCGTGAGCACCACGCCCTTGGGGCTGCTGGTCGACCCGGACGAATACTGGATGAAGGCTACGTCATCGGTGCGCGCCGCGTGCACACGGCCTGCACGCCCGATGTCGACCAGATCGTCCGTGACGAAGGCGCGGCGCGCGAGCCGGGCGTAGGCCGCCTGCAACTCCTGCTGTTCGGCAAAATTGCGCAGCCGTTCGCGCAGGCGATTGTCGGTGTACAGGAACGGATCGCCGAGCTGATTGGCGATGCGCAGCAGCTTGTGGCGATGCTCGTCGCTGATGCCGGGCGCCACCGGCACCGGCACGATGCCGCCGAGGATCGCGGCCCAGAACGCGTCGATGAAGGCCTCGTTGTTGGTCAGGAACAGCAGCAGGCGATCGCCCGGGCGGGCGCCCAGGCGCTGCAGATGATGCAGGATGCCGAGCGCGCGTTCGTGGAGCTCGCCATAACTGACGCTGCGCTCCTCCTGCTCGCCGTCGTGATAAGTGACGGTGCGACGGGCGTGGCGGTGGGTCTGCAGCAGCTCGCTCAGCGAATTGGCATTCATGCGTGATCGGAACGGTTGACGCTGCCGGGCAAACCAAGGATTGTTAGGCGGATGAACCGGGTCATTCTAGCCTACTCGCAGCTGCAGGGGGCTTTGCCGGCCGCGCAGCGCGAGCGGCTGCGCGCGCAGTTGCCCTACGCGCGCAGGCTCCGCATGGCGCTCGATGCCAGCCGACAGTCGCAGACTTTCCTGGGATTTGCGCTCGCCTGCCGATTGCTGGGCGCTGCGGCAGGTGAGGCGGTGGAGCCAGCCCGATTGCGCTTCGCGCGCAGCGGCAAACCCTACGTGCCCGGCCATCCGGATTTCAGCATCGCGCATGCCGGTGACTGGGTGCTGTGCGCGCTGGCGGCCGACGGCAATGTTGGCATCGATGTCGAAGCGAATGCCAGCGCGCGCGCCAACCAAGCTGCGCTCGCGATCTGGGCGGCGCAGGAGGCGACGATCAAGGCGGCCGGAGCGAGCCTGGCCGAGCTGGCGCAAGTGCAGGTGCAGGGACGCCGCATCGGCTTTCGCGGCCGGCGCTGGTATTGCAGGACGCCACGCCTCCCCGCGCACCTGGTGGTGCGACTGGTCACCGAGCGACCGGTCACGCAGCTGCTGTTGCGCGCCGTGTCGCCCGCGGCGGCGCTGGCGGCATGACGCGGCCACCGGAGCCCGGCGACGGCGGCCTGCGCGGCGGGCTCTATGGGCAGATCGCCATCTCCGGCCAGCGCCTGGGCGCGGGACGCCGTCTGGTGTACGGCCTGGCCGCGCCGCTGCTCGCCGGCCTCATGCGCCTGTGGTGGCGGAGCTGCCGCGTCGTCACGGTCACCGGCGGCGAGCACCTGGACGCGGTGCTGGCGCGCTACCCTTCCTTCCTGCCGGTGTACTGGCACCAGCATCACCTGTTCTGCGCCCAGTACCTGCTGGCGCAGCAGGCCACGCGCGCGCTGCGCGTCGGTTTCCTGATCAGTCCCTCGCGCGATGGCGAGCTCGGTGCCGCGATCATGCGCCGGCTGGGCGGGCATGTGATTCGCGGCTCCTCGACGCGCACCGGGGCGCTGGCGATGAAGGAGTATTTCCAGGCCTTGATGCGCGAGCAGGTCTCGCCGGTGCTCAATCCGGACGGTCCACGCGGCCCGCGCTTCGTGTGCAAGCCCGGCGCGGTGCTGCTCGCGCAGATGTCGGGCCGGCCGCTGCTGCCGCTGGCCTACGCCGCCTCGCGCGCCTGGCTGGTGCATTGGGACAAGTTCGTCCTGCCCTGGCCGTTGGCGCGCGTGGCGATCGCCATCGGACCGCCGTGCGAGGTGCCGCGCGGCACGGATGCGGCCGGCGTGGCCCGCATCCAGCACGAGTTGGAGCTGCAGCTGCACGCGACTTTCCGCGCAGCCCGGCGGGCATTACAGACCGCCTGACCGGCCTATTGTCTTTATTGGCACGTACTTAGCTTGCCTTCTTCGGGCAGTGTGGGAGAATCCAGCGCTAATTCAGAGGCTCCCTGATGGCGAAACCACCAACGGCCCGAATTCCCGAGCACTCGGCTTCCGACGTGCTCGCGCCGCAATTCTGGACCGGGCGCAGCGAACGGCCGGCACCCGGGCTGGACGTGGCCTGCACCAAGATCGCGGTGGACTTCCAGAATCTGCAGCGCGCGAACGCCGATGAGTGCATCAAACAGAGTCTGGCGATCCTGCGCGAGGCCACCTCTGCGGACGGCGCTTTCAGCGCCTTCCTGGGTGCCAGCGGCTCGCACATCGAATCGGTGATGGTGGCGGGCGGCCAGTTCGCACCGCTCCATCCGGAAGGGCTGCGCGGCGTGACGCTGCAGCGCCTGCCCTACCTCGCCGGACGGACCGAGCATCTGCGCCTGAGCGAATTTCGCGATACGGCCGCGCCGCGCCTCGACCAGGTCCCGGATGCGAACCTGTTCGCCGAGCTCTCGATCGGCGCCGCGTTGCTGGTGGCCTTCCGGATCCGCGGCAAGCCCGCCGGCTTCCTCGGTCTGCTGTTCGGCCTGCCGCGCAACAGCTTCGACGTGAACCTGCAGCTGCTGCTTAAACTGCTCGGCAGCAGCCTGGCGCTGGGACTGGAGCGGGTACGCCTGTCCCTGACGCTCGATCAGCTGGAGGCGCGCAGCCAGCTCGGCGAGCTGGCGGCCAACGACGGGCTGTGGGACTTTGACGTCGAGGCCCAGGAGACCTATTTCTCCCCGCGCTGGCGCGCGATGCTCGGCTACGACACCGTCGAGCTGCATCGCAACTTTGACTGGCGCACGCTGGTGCACGTCGAGGATGCGCAGCGGGTGCAAAACGCGATTCGCGACCACGTCGCGGGCAAGACGCCGATGTTCGAGAGCGTGCATCGCATGCACCACCGGAGCGGTGAATGGCGCTGGGTGCAGAGCCGCGCCAAGGCCACCGTCGATCCTCACGGGCGGCTGCTGCGGCTGGTCGGGGTGGAGCTGGACATCACCGAGCGCCGGCTCTATGAAGAGGCCCTGTTTCGCGAGAAAGAGAGCGCGCAGATCACCCTGCAGTCGATCGGCGACGGCGTGGTCACCACCAATGCGGCCTCGGTGATCGATTACATCAATCCGGTCGCCGAGGAGCTGACCGGCTGGCGGCTCGAGGATGCGATGGGCAAGCCGGTGGAGGAAATCTTCCGCGCCTTCCACGAAGAGACCTGCGAGCCGCTGGAAAACCCGCTGACGGTAGCCATTCGCCGCGCCCGCGCGATCAAGTCGGTGCGGCCCATGCTGCTGATCCGGCGCGACGGCAATGAGCTGTACGTGGAGAGCACGGCGGCGCCGATACGCGACGGTGCCGGGCGCACCGCCGGCGGCGTGCTGGTGTTCCATGACGTCAGCGAATCGCGGGAACTGAACCGGCGCCTCAGCTACCACGCCAGTCACGACCTGCTCACCGGCCTGGTCAACCGCCGGGAATTCGAGAACCGCCTGGAACGCGCGCTCAAGAGCGCCAAGGCGCGCGAGTCCTCCTATGCGCTGTGCTATCTGGACCTCGATCAGTTCAAGATCGTCAATGACAGCTGCGGCCACAGCGCTGGCGACGCGCTGCTCGGGCAGGTGGGCGCACTGCTGAAATCGAAGGTGCGCTGGCGCGACACGCTCTCGCGCCTGGGGGGCGATGAGTTCGGCATCCTGCTGGAGAGCTGCTCGCTCGATGAGGCGATGCGCATGGCCGAGACGCTGCGCGAGGCGGTGCGCAACTTCCGCTTCACCTGGGAGGAGCGCGTGTTCCGGCTCGGCGCCAGCCTCGGCGTGGTGCCGATCACCGCCGACAACGAGGACGTGGCCTCGATCATCTCCGCGGCCGACAGCGCCTGCCAGGCCGCCAAGGAGCAGGGCCGCAATCGGGTGCACAGCTTCGCCGAGAACGACATCGAGCTCATGCGCCGCCGGCGCGAGATGCAGTGGGCGGCACGCATCAACGCCGCGCTGGAGGAGGGACGCTTCGAGCTGTTCCGCATGACGATCCAGCCGCTGCAGAAGCCCTCACCCGGCGCGCACTACGAACTGCTGCTGCGCATGCGCGATGAGGCGGGCCGCATCGTCTCCGCTGTGCTCGATCAATCTTTCCGGGCAGAGCCTGGGCGATGACAAGTTCCTGCCCTTCGTCATCGATCAGTTTCAGAAGAGCGGGATCGATGCCAGCAAGATCTGTTTCGAGATCACCGAGACCGCCGCGGTCGCCAGCTTTTCGCAGGCCAACCGCTTCATCCAGGCCCTCAAGGAGCTCGGCTGCAAATTTGCGCTCGATGACTTCGGCACGGGCCTGTCCTCCTTCGGCTACCTCAAGCACTTCCCGGTCGATTTCCTCAAGATCGACGGCAGTTTCGTCCGCGAAATCCTTCACGATCCGATCGATCGGGAGATGGTGCGCTCGATCAACGAGATCGGCCATCTGACCGGCAAGCAGACCATCGCCGAGTTTGCCGAGAACGCCGAGATCATCCAGATGCTCACCAGCATCGGCGTCGATTACGCACAGGGCTATGGGATCGCGCAGCCGCAGCGGGTGCTCAAGGCGGTCAACAGTTGAGGGGCGCTCAGCGCTGCAGCAGGTAGACGCATTCGGTGCGGCTCCTGAGGCCGCGTTGCCGGTAACGGGCTTCGATCGCCAGATCATTGCGGGCGGCGAGCAGGGTGACCGAAAACGCGGGGGCAAACAGCTCGCGCACCTCGGATTCAGGAACGGCAAAGGGCGGACCGCTCATCTGCTCCTGCGGATAATCCATCGTCAGCAGCAGCATCCCGCAGCGGGCGGGCAGGATACGCGTGAGCTGGCGCGCATACCTCGCCCGGAGCGGTACCGGCAAGGCGACGAGCGCGGCGCGGTCGTACACGCCGGAAACGCCGCTGACCGCCGCTGCGTCGAGCTCGAAGAAATCGCCGACGAGGATTCGATAGCCCTCCGCTTCCCAGCAGTCCAGCGCACCGGCGCGGCCACGGCGCGGGCTCAGCCGCTGTTCCGCGAAGAATTCCTCCACGGCGATCGCGGAGAGTTCCACGCCCAGGATGAGGTGGCCCTGATCATGGAGCCAGCGCATGTCGGTGCTCTTGCCGCACAGGGGAACCAGCACCGGTGAGGCCGGTGGACAGCCGAGGGCGGGCCAGTGCGTTTGCAGGTCCACGTTGACCTGGGCCTGGTGGAAGCCGATTTCACGCCGTTGCCAGCGATCCAGCCAGAACTCGGGATGCATGGATCAGTCCGGGAGCGCGTAAGGCAGGGGCAGCGGACTGCACTCCAGCCGCGGGGCCGCGCCAGCCGGCGGCTCTGCCGGACCGCCCGCGGGGGAGCCGGACTCCGCGCCGCTGTGGAGCGCCGTCACGGCCAGAAACTCCGTGCGGCCGTCAGCGCGGTCCACGGCATCCACGATCTGCGCCGTGCGGCCGTCGCTCAGGGTGACGGATTGGGCGGGCGCAAGGGCAATCGCCGAGGAGGCCTCGAAGCGCTGCATGCGGCGCTTGATGCGGCCACGGTAGTGCGCACGAGCAATGATTTCCTGGCCGGTATAGCAGCCCTTGGTGAAGGAGATCCCGTTCACGCAGTCCAGATTGAGCATCTGCGCCACGAAGGCGCCACTGCTCGCGGCGTAGATCTGGGGGAGGCCGGCGGCGATCGCATGCGCCCGGGCTGCGGGTTCAAGGGCCCGGGCGGCGGCCGGCATCTGCGCCGCGAGGGCGGCGAGCGCCGCGGCATTCGATTCATTGCTGATCGTCAGCCTGGCGCGCAGGACATAGCGGCGCAAGGTGGCCATGGTCGGTTCGGCGAGCTCAGCCGGCAGCAGCGCCACGACCTGATCGGCCTCCAGCCCGGCCAGCTGCAGCAGCGCGAGGACGCGCCCCTGCGGGTTGTGCAGACCAGCGAGCATGAAGCGGTCGGCGGCGAGTGCCGTCATGTCGTTGGAGAGCTGGCCCTGGAGAAATTTGACGGCGTCGGGGCCGCGAAAGCGCAGCAGGCCCGGAGCCTGCGCCCAGCCGGTCGTGCTCGCTTCAGCGGGTGATTCCATCGCCATTGCCGCTCACTGATTCCGTGGCCCGGGGCCGTCCTTGGTGGTCGGGACTGCAGGATTCTGGCACACTCGCGCGCCATGCCGGTTTCCGCAGAATTGAAGCCCGCCTCACCCGGATCGGCGGGTACCGGACTGGCTTCCGCGGCGGCGCCAGGCCAGGCGGCGCCGCAACCCCAGGCGGCGCCGCAACGGTGGACCGGCCCGCAACCGCGGGCCCTCGCCGCCGGCGGGCGGCGGGAGACAGGTGGGCCGGCCGGACCGGAGCCGACCCGCTTTGGCGATTGGGAACACGCGGGCCGCTGCATTGATTTCTGAAGTGCGCGAAGAACAGCCCAGGCGCGAGCGGCCCCTGTCGCCGCACCTGTTCCACTACCGCTTCATGTACACGATGGCGCTGTCGATCCTGCACCGAATCACGGGTTTGGTGCTGGCCCTGGGCCTCGCTGCCCTGGTGTACTGGCTGATGAGCGCCGCTGCCGGCGAGCGCGCCTATGAACAGGCCGCCTGGCTGTTCCGCGGCTGGGCGATTCGCGTGCTGCTGCTCGCCTGGCTGGCGAGTTACTGCTTTCACTTCCTCAACGGCTTGCGCCACCTGGCCTGGGATGCCGGCCTTGGGTTCGAGAGGGCGCAGGCGCGTCGCAGCGGCAGGGTCGTGGTCGTGCTCGCGGTCATCGGCTTCCTCATCGCCGCCTGGCTGCTGTTCTGGTCGCGCGCAGGTGTGCCTTGAGCCTGCGTTCGCCACTGGCTGTCGTGCTGGGCCGCGGGGCGGCGGGCGAGGGCGCGGCGCACTGGTGGGCGCAGCGCGCTTCGGCGCTGGCGCTGGTGCCGCTGACGCTGTGGTTCCTGCTCGCGCTCACCCGCCTGCCACTGGATGACTACGCCGCCGTGACCCTGTGGATGGCCAATGGCGGCAATCCGCTCTGGCTCGCGCTGCTCCTGTTGGCCCTGTGCTTCCATTCACGCCTGGGCGTGCAGGTGGTGATCGAGGACTACGTGCACAGCGGCGCGGTAAAAATCGCAGCGCTGCTGCTCAACAGCGCCGCGCACCTGCTGCTGGCCGGGACCGGCCTGTACGCCGTGCTGCGCGTCGCGCTGCGGGGTCTCGCATGAGTGCCCGTCCGTTCGTCGATCACAGCCACGATGTGCTCGTGGTGGGAGCGGGCGGCGCGGGGCTGCGCGCGACGCTGGGGCTGGCGGCCGCGGGATTGTCGACCGCCTGCATCACCAAGGTGTTTCCGACCCGCTCCCACACCGTGGCAGCGCAGGGCGGCATTTCCGCCGCGCTCGGCAACATGGGCGAGGACGACTGGCGCTGGCACGGTGGCATGACCACTCATTACGGCAAGGGCATCGCGCAGCGCACCTGCGCCGCCGCTGATCGCACCGGTCACGCGATGCTGCACGCGCTCTATCAGCAGTCGATCCGCCATGAAGCGCAGTTCTTCGTCGAGTATTTCGCCGTCGACCTGCTCATGGAGGACGGCGCCTGCCAGGGCGTGGTCGCCATCGATCTCGCCGACGGCAGCCTGCATCGCTTTCGGGCGCAGCGGACGATACTGGCCACCGGCGGCTACGGCCGCGCCTGGTTCTCCTGCACCTCGGCGCACACCTGCACGGGAGACGGGGGCGGCATGGTGTTGCGCGCCGGCCTGCCGCTGGCGGACATGGAGTTCGTCCAGTTCCATCCGACCGGCATCTACGGGGCGGGTTGCCTGATCACGGAAGGATCGCGCGGCGAGGGCGGGTACCTGACCAATTCGACCGGCGAGCGCTTCATGGAGCGCTATGCGCCCAACGCCAAGGACCTGGCTTCGCGCGATGTGGTGAGCCGCGCGATGACGATCGAGATCCGCGAGGGGCGCGGAGTCGGGGAGCTGAAGGACCACATCCACCTGCACCTGGAGCACCTCGGACCCGCCGTCATCAAGGAGCGGCTCCCCGGCATCCAGGAGACGGTGCGCATCTTCAGCAATGTCGATGTCACGCGCGAGCCGATCCCGGTGCTGCCGACCGTGCACTACAACATGGGCGGCGTGCCCTGCAACGTACACGGCGATGTGATCACGCGCGCGCTGGGTTCCGAGGCCGTGGTGCCGGGCCTGATGGCCGTGGGCGAGGCGGCCTGTGTTTCGGTGCACGGCGCGAACCGGCTCGGCTCCAATTCACTGCTCGACCTGGTGATTTTCGGCCGCGAGGCGGCGCGCCACTGCGCCAGCACGCTCAAGCCCGGCGCGGCGCTCAAGCCCCTGGTGCGCGGGGCCGGAGATGATGCGGTGGCGCGCGTGGAGCGACTGCGCAACGCCAGCGGAGCTCGGCCGACGGCGCAGATCCGCCTCGAGATGCAGCAGATCATGCAGGCCCACGCCGCGGTGTTCCGCACCGGCGAAACCCTCGCGGCGGGCTGCCGCAAGCTGGCGGCCTGCTTCGAATCCTTTTCGGACGTCGGCTTGAGCGATCGCGGCATGGTCTGGAACACCGACCTGATCGAGACGCTCGAGCTCGAGAACCTGCTGGGGCAGGCCACCGCCACGATCCATTCAGCCACCGACCGGCAGGAGAGCCGCGGCGCGCAGGCGCGCGAGGATTTTCCTGAGCGCGATGATCGCAACTGGCTGAAGCATTCGCTGTGCTGGGTCGAGGCCCCCGGGAAGGTGCGCCTGGATTACCGCCCGGTGCAGCTGCACACACTCACGGATGAAGTCGAGTCGGTGGCGCCCGGGGCGCGCACCTACTGAGGGTCACAGATGGCTGATTTCAAACTGCCCGCCCATTCCCGCATCGACACCGCCGCAGGCAAGGTGTTTGCGGCGCCAGCCGGAGCCACCCGGGTGCGCACCTTCAAGATCTACCGCTTCGATCCGTCCACGGGGCAGAATCCGCGGGTCGACAGCTACCAGGTCGACATGGCCCGCTGCGGCCCGATGGTTCTGGACGTCCTGCTGAAGATCAAGAACGAAGTCGATGCGACGCTCTCGCTCCGGCGCTCCTGCCGCGAAGGAATCTGCGGGTCCTGTGCCATGAACATCAACGGCCTCAATACCCTGGCCTGCACGCAATCCTGCGCCGACCTGGGGAGCGGCGAGGTGCGCGTCTATCCGCTACCCCACATGCCGGTGATCAAGGATCTGGTCACCGATCTGTCCACCTTCTATGCGCAGTACGCGGCCGTGAAACCCTGGCTGCAGACGCGCACGCCGGCCTCGCCGGATCGGGAGCGGCTCCAGTCCAAGGAGGATCAGGAAAAGATCGACCGGCCCTCGGCGTGCATCCTGTGCGCCTGCTGCTCGACCGCCTGCCCGAGCTACTGGTGGAACGGCGAGCGCTACCTCGGTCCCGCCGCCCTCCTGGCTGCCTATCGCTGGATCGTGGACTCGCGCGATGAGGCCCTGGGCGAGCGGCTCGATGCACTCAATGACCCGTTCCGCCTGTACCGCTGCCACACCATCATGAATTGCACCGAGGCCTGCCCCAAGGACCTCAATCCGGCGCGTGCGATCAGCGAAATCAAGCGCTTGATGCTGGAGCGGCAGCATTGAAGGAGGGCTCGTCAGGTCGCCTTGCCTGGCGCTGCCGGCGTGGCATGAAGGAACTGGACCTGATCCTCGAGGCCTGGCTGACCCGGGGCTACGAGCGGGCGTCGCCCGCCGAGAAGACGCTGTTTGCGGCCTTTCTGGAGTTGCCTGATCCGCTGATCGCCGCTTACCTGCTGGGCCATGACACCCCCTCCGACCCGGCAATCGCTGCGCTCGTCGCTCAGCTGGCCTCCACCCGGCATTGAGCTCGGGGCCTCAGCTCGCCCAGAGGATCGCCTGGCCATCGCCCGGGTGGCGAAGGCGCCTGGAGCGGGCTGGCCTCTACGGCCGGGGCCTGGGGGCAGGGCTTATGTTCAAGCAGGGCCACCCTGCGGGCCTGCCACCGCGCTGTGAGCGCGGTCTGGCCGCGGTGTGGCCGTGGTGTGGCCGCGTGGGCCGAACGCGCGCAGCCGCTGTCGGTGCAATCTTGATACGGCGCCAACGGAACCGAAGGCCCGGGCGCGACTCAAAGTCAGAATGACGTTCCACGTTCCGGCAGTGTGCGGCTGATTGCCATGAAACTCGATTTCGGCGCTGCTGTTAGACTGACCGGGGCTGGGCTAAATGGTGGAGAGTTTGGTGCAGGGAAGGCCCGGACGATGGCGAACTTTCAGATGCAACGGGGGTCTGAACGCTCGCACGCGGCTACGGGTGCGGCGCCCGGTTCGACGCTTATGGACATGAGCGCGGATACCGGCGATCTGAGCCTGGTGAGGCGGGTGCAGGCCGGCGAGCGCGCCGCCTTCGATCTGCTGGTGCTCAAGTACCAGCACAAAGTCGTCAAGCTCGTCATGCGTTATGTGCGCAATCCGGCGGACGCCGAAGATGTCGCCCAGGAAGCATTCATCAAGGCTTTTCGGGCGCTGCCGCAGTTTCGCGGTGACAGCGCCTTTTATACGTGGCTGTATCGCATCGCGATCAACACGGCGAAGAACGCCCTGGTCTCGCGCGAACGCAATCCCGTCGGGTATGAGCTCGACGCGCACAGCAGCGACGAAGGCACGGATATGAGCAGCCGGCTGAAGGATCCGGACACGCCCGAAGGCCTGGCCCTGAGCGATGAAATCCGCAACATCGTGCAGGCCGCCATGGGCAGGTTGCCCGAGGACTTGCGCACCGCGATCGTGCTGCGTGAGCTCGAGGGCCTGAGTTACGAAGAGATCGCGGTGGCGATGAAGTGCCCCGTCGGCACGGTACGCTCGCGCATCTTCCGCGCCCGCGAGGCGATCGACGGGCGCCTGCGTGAAGTTTTTGACGGCGGCCTCGGCCGCACCCAGGAGTTGTTGTGAACCAGGACGAACTTGCCAGCCAACTGTCCGCGATGTTCGACGGCGAATTGCCCGCCGCTGAATGCGAGCTGCTCTCGCGCCGCCTGGCGCGCGATGAACAGCTGCGCGCCGTCTGGTCGCGCTATTCAGTCATCGGCGCGGCGCTGCGCGCCGAGCCAGTGGCACAGGTCAGGCCCGACTTCGCCCGCCGCGTGAGCGCGGCCCTGGCGGGCGGTTCCGCTAGAGCCGCGGTGCGGCGCGGCCGCTTCCTGCGCCGTGCGGCGCTGGGCTCCGCGGTCGCGGCCGGCGTGGCGGGTGCGGCGATCATGCTGTTGCGCAGTGGCCTGCCCCAGCACGAGGAAGCCCTTACCGCTTATGTTCCAAGCGTTGCGCGCCTGACCATGCCGGCCGCTGTCGTCGCCCGCCCGCAGACCGTAGCCGGGGGCGACGAGCTGGCGAGCTACGTCGTGCCGCCTGCCGGTGTGGGCAACAATCTGGCCGTGCCGGCGGTGCTGGCCGAATACGTCGTCGCGCACAGTGAGGTGTCCGCGCCGCTGGCGCGGCGGAGCCTGCTTTCCGCCCTGATCGCCACGGAGTCGGTCCAGCCTGCGCCGGCCGTGCCCTTCAGCGTAACCGGGGTGGATGTGGCGCCAGTTGATCGCGCCGCCCAGGCCAATGGACAACGCTAGGATCAGCGTCGGAGCTACCGCCAGAGCCTTGGGCTGGGTCAGCCTGGCCGCCAGTTTTGCGGTGCTGGCGGACGATCCGCGTGCCTGGCTGGAGCGCATGGAGCGCGCCCTCGCGACGCGCAACTACCAGGGCATATTCGTCCATGAGCAGGACGGCCAGACCGAGACGCTCAGGATCGTGCACCGTGTCAGCGGCAGCGAGATCGGCGAACGAATCGCCTCGCTCGATGGCTCGGGGCGCGAGGTCATCCGCCGCAACGGGGAGCTGACGGCCTACTTCCCTGACCAGCGCGTGGCCCTGGTCGAGAGCGGGCCCAAGGAAGGCCTACTGCTCACCGAACTGCTGCGCCTCGACACCGCGGGGTCCGCGGTGTATCGGCTGAGCGAGGAGCACCCGACGCGGATCAGCGGACGAGCCTCACATGTCGTGGCCGTCGAACCGCTCGATGACCTGCGCTATGGGTATCGGGTCTGGATCGACGATGCGAGCGCCATGCCGCTCAAGACTCAATTGCGCGCCTCCAATGGCCGTGTCGTCGAGCAGCTCGTGTTCACCGAGCTGAGCCTGCCGGCGCACATCGCCGATGCGGCGCTGCAGCCGGCGATCGCCGCACGTGATTACCGCTGGGTACGTCACGCGGCGCCCACGACACCAGAATCGCAGCTGCCGGAGGGCAATTGGGAGGTTGCTGGCCTGCCCCCGGGCTTTCACCTGACGGCCAATTCCACCCAGATCCTGGCCGGCGCCAGCACGCCGGTGACCCATCTGGTATTCAGCGATGGCCTGGCCTGCGTTTCCGTGTTCGTGGAGCCGGCATCGCGCCAGGCGAGTTCGCCGCCCGGCGTGAGCGTGGCGGCGACGATGACCAGCGTCGGCTCCTCGAGCGCGATGTCGACCGTGGTGGACGGTCACAAGGTGACCGCGATCGGTGAGGTGCCGCCGGCCACGGTGCGCGCCATCGCCGGCTCGCTCCGCGAAGGCTTTGCATCCCCCAGGCGCCCGGCCAGCGGCTCGCACCATTGACGGCCGCGCCCGCGGCCGGGCGGCTGGAACTGCTCAGCCGCGCCGAATGCGAGCTGTGCGAGCGCCTGCTGCTCGAGCTTGACGGCCTGCGTGCCCGTCTGCCGATCCCCGCAGTGACGGTGGTGGACGTCGATGCCGACCCGCTGCTGCAGCGACGCTGGGGCCTGCAGGTTCCGGTGCTGCTGCTCGATGGGGAGCGCGTCTGCGGGCAGCGGCTCGACGTCCCGGAACTGCTGCGGCTTTTGCGGCTATAATCCGCGCGCCCCGAGCGGCTGAACCCTGCCTAGTGATGCAACGAATACGCAATTTTTCCATCATCGCGCACGTAGATCATGGCAAGTCGACGCTCGCTGACCGACTGATTCAGCTCTGTGGCGGGCTCGAGGAGCGCGAGATGCAGGCGCAGGTGCTCGACTCCATGGACCTGGAGCGCGAACGGGGCATCACCATCAAGGCGCAGAGTGTCACGCTGCACTACGACTCGCCTTCCGGGGAGCGCTACCAGCTCAACCTCATCGACACTCCGGGGCACGTCGATTTCTCCTACGAAGTGTCGCGCAGCCTTGCCGCCTGCGACGGCGCGCTGCTGGTGGTCGATGCCTCCCAGGGCGTGGAGGCGCAGAGCGTCGCGAACTGCCATACCGCGGTCGAGCAGGGGCTGACGGTGTTGCCGGTCATCAACAAGATCGACCTGGGCTCGGCCGACGCCGAGCGTGTCCGGAAGGAAATCGAGGAGATCATCGGCATCGAGGCGCACGACGCCGCGCTGGTGAGCGCCAAGACCGGGGAGGGCGTGCCCGAGCTGCTCGAGGAGATCGTGCGGCGGATTCCCGCGCCGCGGGGCGATGCGCAGGCTCCCCTGCAGGCGCTGATCGTCGATTCCTGGTTCGACAACTACGTCGGCGTGGTGTCGCTGGTGCGCGTGGTGAATGGCGTCCTGCGCACCGGCGAGAAGATCCAGATCATGTCCACCGGCCGCAGCCATACCATCGACAAGCTGGGCCGCTTCACGCCAAAGTCGGTGGCGATACGCGAGCTGGGAGCGGGCGAGGTCGGGTTCATGGCCGCGGGCATCAAGGAGATCGACGGGGCGCCGGTCGGTGACACGATTACCTCCGAGTACAGGCCCGCCGCCGCACCGCTTCCGGGCTTCAAGCAGGTGCAGCCACGCGTCTTTGCCGGCGTTTTTCCGATCAACTCCGAGGACTATGAGAGCTTCCGCGACGCGCTGGCCAAGCTCAAGCTCAACGACTCGGCGCTGCACTACGAACCGGAGGTCTCCACGGCGCTCGGCTTCGGCTTCCGCTGCGGGTTCCTCGGGCTGCTGCACATGGATATCGTGCAGGAGCGGCTGGAGCGCGAATACCACCTCGACCTGATCACCAGCGCACCGACCGTCATCTACGAGGTGGCCTGCAGCGACGGACGGGTGCTGCACATCGACAGCCCCGGCAAACTCCCGGCGCCCAATGACATTGCCGAGATCCGCGAGCCGATCATCACCGCCAATATCCTCGTGCCGCCCGACTACGTCGGCGCGGTGCTCGGCCTGTGCAGCGAGAAGCGCGGCGTGCAGAAGAAAATGCAGTTTCTCGGCACCCAGGTCTCCCTCCAGTACCAGCTGCCGCTCGCCGAGGTGGTGCTCGATTTCTTCGACCGGCTGAAATCCGCGAGCCGCGGCTACGCCTCCTTCGACTATGAATTCAGTCATTTCCAGGAAGCGCCGCTGGTCAAGCTCGACGTGCTGATCAATGGCGACAAGGTCGACGCCCTGGCCCTGATCGTGCACCGTGACAACTCCTACCAGCGTGGTCGCGAGCTGGTCGACAAGATGCAGGAACTGATCCCGCGGCAGATGTTCGAAGTGGCAGTGCAGGCGGCGATCGGCACACACATCATCGCCCGCGCCACCGTCAAGGCGCTGCGCAAGAACGTGCTCGCCAAGTGCTATGGCGGGGACATCTCACGCAAACGCAAACTCCTCGAGAAGCAGAAGGCCGGCAAGAAGCGCATGAAGCAGGTCGGCACCGTGGAGATTCCGCAGGAAGCCTTCCTGGCCGTGCTCCAGGTCGGCCGCAAATAAGGATCCCAGCATGCTGTCGCAAATCTTCACCCTGCTCGCCTGGCTCGCCGGACCGGTCACCCTGCTGGCCGTGATCGACGACTGGTTTCTGCGTCCCCGCCGCCGGCTGCTGGCGAGTACGGCCGCCGCGAGCGAGTCCGTGTGGACGCGCACCGTATACCTGGCGGTGCCGGTCGTCGTCATCGGCGCGATCCTCCGCCTGCTGATATCCGAACGGCTCGATTTCAGCCTGGTGCTGGTGCTGGTCCTGTTCGCTTCCGCGGCCGTCTGGGGCCTGGATGCCTTGCTGCTGGCGCCCGCACGCGCCCGCGCGGCCAGACGCGCGGGCCTCGAGCCCGCCAACCAGCCCCTGCCCGTCACGGTCGATTACGCCAGGAGCCTGCTGCCGGTCGCGGCGCTGGTGCTGGCGCTGCGCTCCTTCATCTTCGAGCCCTTCCGCATTCCCTCCGACTCGATGATGCCTACGCTCCAGGAAGGCGATTTCCTGGTGGTCAACAAATTCGCTTACGGCCTGCGGCTGCCGGTGCTGAACACCAGGATCCTCGAGCTGGGCGAGCCGCAGCGCGGCGATGTCGTGGTGTTTCACTTCCCGCCCGATCCGGCGGTCAATTACATTAAACGCGTCGTCGGGCTACCAGGCGATACCGTGCGGGTGCGTGACGACCAGCTCATCATCAACGGCATTCCGGTACCGATCGAGGACCAGGGTCGCTACAACGACGGCTGCTACATCAATATGCGCCTTGCCACCGAGCAGCTGGGCAACCATCGCCACCTCACGCTGTCATGTCGAACCCCGGGGGAGCTGTTTGCCGCGCCCGTCGCGAGCTGCAACCGCGACATGAACCGCAGCTACCTGTGCGACGAATCGGCTCGCGGACTGGCTGCCGACAGCCACGATACAGACTACGATCGCGTGGTGCCGCCGGGCCAATACCTGATGATCGGCGACAATCGCGACAACAGCTCGGACGGGCGAGTCTGGGGTTATGTACCGGAAGACCACCTGGTCGGCAGGGCGTCTCGAATCTGGTTAAATCTGCCGCTGGGGCGCTCCGGATGGCCCGACTGGCGCCGCTTCGGCAAGCGTATAGAGTAGCCCGGTCGTGGGGTTTGGAGATGCAAGGAGTGCGAAACATGCCTAAATCTCAGCGCGGTGTGACGTTCATTGGCTGGCTGGTGCTGCTGACTCCGGTTGCGGTGATCGTCTATGCCGGCATCCGCCTGACGCCGATCTACCTCAACTATTTCCACGTCGTCCGCTCCCTCGATCAGCTCGCCGCCGATTCAAAGGACGACCCGCAGATCAATCCGGTGAAAGTACGCAACGCGCTCGAGAGGCGTTTCGACGTTGAATACGTGGATCGCCCGTCGGCCAAGGATATCGACGTACACCGCGAAGGCGATCACTGGGTCGCGGTGGCCCAGTACGAGGATCTCGCTCCCCTGATCGGCAACGTGTCGATCCTGGTGCAGTTTGACAAGCAGGTGATCCTGAAGTGAGCGCCGCGCGGTATGCCGATACCGCCGGCTGACCGATGTCAGCCGCGCCGATCACGGGAGTAGTGCGCGCCGCCGACTGGGTGCGCCGCCAGCTGCAGTACGAGCCCGTCGACGCCGCGCTGTTCGAACAGGCCCTGACGCATCGCAGCGCCGCGCGCAGCAACAATGAGCGTCTGGAGTTTCTCGGTGATGCGGTGCTCAACCTCATCGTCGCCCAGTATCTTTATGCCCACTACCCGGAGGCCGATGAGGGAGCCTTGAGCCGCCTGCGGGCCGTCGTCGTCAGTGGCGAGTCCCTGGCGCGCCTGGCGGGCCCGCTGGGGCTGGGCCCCGCCCTCGCCCTGGGGGCCGGCGAACTGAAGACCGGCGGCATCCGGCGCGAGTCGATCCTGGCCGATGCACTGGAGGCGGTGTGCGGCGCGGTCTGTCTCGAGGCCGGATTCGAGACCGCCAGGCGGGTGTTCCTGCCGGTGCTGGCGCCCGCCCTGGATGCGATGGAGGCTGCCGCGTGCGTGGCTCCAGACGGCCAGAAGGATGCCAAGACCCGCCTGCAGGAATGGCTCCAGGGGCGCGGACTGCCGCTGCCGCAATACAGCGTGGTGCGGGTCGAGGGTGAATCGCACGCGCAGACCTTTCACGTCAGCTGCACGGTCCCGGCCCTGAATTCGCACGCGCAGGGCGCCGGGCTGAGCCGCCGCCGGGCGGAGCAGGCGGCCGCGCAGCAGCTGCTGGCGCTACTGGCGCCATGAAGTCCTTCCGCTGCGGTCATGTGGCCCTGGTCGGCCGGCCCAATGTCGGCAAGTCGACGCTGCTGAATGCGCTGCTCGGCCAGAAGGTCAGCATCGTCACCTCACGGCCGCAGACCACGCGTCACCGGGTGCTGGGTATCAGCGAATCGGCCGACGGCCAGATCGCCTTCATCGACACCCCGGGGATGCATCAGGGGCCGAAGCGGGCGCTCAACCGCGCCATGAATCGCGCCGCGACTTCCGCACTGGGCGCGGCTGATCTGGCGGTCATGCTGGTCGAGGCGCTGAAGTGGACCGAGGAAGACGAGGCGGCGCTGCAGCGGGTGTTGCAGATACAGCGGCCGGTGATCGCCGTGGTCAACAAAGTTGATCGCGTCCGCCCGCGCGAGCGGCTGCTGCCGTACATGGCCAGGCTGGCCGAGCGCGCCAGGTTCCTGGCGATCGTGCCGCTGTCGGCGTTGCGCGCCGATAACGTCGAGGCCCTGCGCCGCGTGATACTCGAGGCGCTCCCGGAGGGTGAACGACTGTATCCGGCCGGACAGGTCACCGATCGGAGCGAGGGCTTTCGCATTGCCGAGCTGATTCGCGAAAAGCTCACGCTCGAGCTGGTCGAGGAATTGCCGTACGGCGTCGCCGTCGAGGTCGAGAGTCGGACCGAGACCGATGACGGGCGGGTCGAGATCGGCGCGGTGATCTGGGTGGATCGCGAGGGCCAAAAGCCCATCGTGATCGGAGCGGGTGGTGCGCGCCTCAAGCGCATCGGCCGCGCGGCGCGCCTCGAACTCAATCATCTGTTCGGCCGGCGCTATCACCTGACGCTCTGGGTCAAGGTGCGCGAGAACTGGACGGACGACGCACGGGCGCTGCGCGAGCTGGAAGTGGAATGAGCCGCAGCGCGCACCGCGTCGAATTTGCGGCAGGCTTCGTGCTGCATCGGCGGCCCTACCGCGACACCAGCCTGATCGTCGACCTGTTTACCCGTGACTACGGGCGCCTGAGCACTTTTGCGCGCGCGGCCCGCGGTCCGCGCTCGCGATTCACGCCGCTCGAACCCTTCCGGCCCATGCTGCTGTCCTGGAGCGGCCGCGGCGAGGCGCCCACCCTGACCGCCGCTGAAGGCGACGGTCCGCCGCCACCACCGCTCGGTCCTGGGTATCTGCTCAGCGCCTTTTATCTCAACGAACTGCTGCTCAGGCTGACGGTACCGCACGATCTGCAGCGCGAGCTCTACCTGCACTACGCCTCGACCCTGGCGCGGTTCCGTGAGGGCGCACCGCTCGAGGAGGTGCTGCGGCTGTTCGAGACGCGCCTGCTGCAGCTGCTCGGTTACGGCAGCGAACTGGCCTTCGAGGCGGGCGGGCGCCCGGTGGTGTCCGAAGCGTATTACCATTTCCGCCCCGGGGAGGGAGTCTGGCCGGTCGCCGCGGGCGTCACGGCCGGCGCGGTGCCGGGCCGGGTGCTGCTGGCCCTGGCGGCCGAGCAGCCCCTGACCGATCCGGAGGGCCAGCGCCAGGCGCGTGCCGTGCTGCGTGCCGCGCTTGATCTTTGTCTCGAAGGCCGTGAGCTTAGCACCCGTGCGGTCGCGCGCGCCGTGGCCAAAATGGAGCGATCTGCGTAATGAACCTGCAACTGGAACTGGGCGTCAATATCGATCACGTCGCGACGCTCCGTCAGCAGCGCGGCACCGTCTACCCCGACCCGGTGTACGCGGCACTGATGGCCGAGCAGGCCGGAGCCGACAACATCACCCTGCACCTGCGCGAGGATCGCCGTCACATCCAGGAACGCGACGTGCGTGCGCTGCGGAGCCTGCTGACGACGCGCATGAACCTGGAAATGGCGGCCACCGAGCCGATGCTGGCGCTCGCCTGCGAAATCCAGCCCGCCGACTGTTGCCTGGTGCCCGAGCGGCGCGCCGAACTGACCACCGAGGGCGGCCTGGATGTGCGCGGCGCGGCCGCGGCGCTCAGCGCGGCCTGCGCCCGGCTCAAGGCCAGAGGAATCCGCGTGGCCCTGTTCATCGATCCGGTGCCGGAACAGATCGACGCGGCGGCGGACTGCGGGGCCAGCGTGATCGAGCTGCACACCGGCCACTACGCCGATGCCAGCGGCGCTGCGCAGGCGCAGGAACTGGAGCGGCTGCGCCTCGCCGCACGCCACGGCCAGCGGCGCCGGCTCGAGGTGCACGCCGGTCACGGGCTGAATTACCGCAACGTCGCTCCGGTGGCCGCGATGGCGGAGATCAGCGAGCTCAACATCGGCCATGCGATCATTGCCCAGGCGGTGTTCGATGGGCTGGCCACGGCGGTGCGGGAAATGCGCGCGCAGCTGCAGCGCGCGCGGAACCCTTGAGCATGATCTACGGTATCGGCGTCGACGTACTGCAGGTGGCGCGGATCGAGCGCACCCTGCAGCGCTTTGGCCCGCACTTCATCGACCGGCTGCTGCTGCCGGCCGAACGCGAGCAGCTCGCCAGGACGGCGCGGCCAGAGAGGTTCGTGGCGATGCGCTTCGCCGCCAAGGAAGCGGTCGTCAAGGCGATGGGCACCGGTTTTGCGCATGGCATGTGGATCCGGGACGTCGGCATCGTGCAGAACCGCTGGGGCCGACCCGAGGTCGTCTATTCCGCGCGCGGCGAGCGCCTGCGCCGCAAGCTCGGGATCGGTGCCGGCCACGTGACCCTGACGGACGAGGCGGGACTGGTGGTTGCCGTCGCCGTCCTGATGACCGCGCCCCGGAAGGCCCGCAAAACCAGCAAAGCCAGCAAGGCCCGCACAGCGCGCCCAGTTGCGCGGCGCGCCGCGCGCGCGAAGGCCGGGCGGTGATGAACCGCCTGGTGTTCGACATCGAGACCGTGCCGGATGTGGAGCTGGGACGGCGCACCCTGAATCTCGAGGACTTGAGCGATGCGCAGGTGGCGAAGGCCATGTACACGCTGCGCCGGCAGCAGAGCGGGAACGATTTCCTGCCCCTGGAACAGCATCGGATCGTCGCCATTTCCTGCCTGCTGCGCAGCCGCGATCAGCTCAGCGTCTGGAGCCTGGGCGACCTGGACTCGAGCGAGGCGGAGCTGATCACGCGCTTCTTCGAGGGCATCGAGAAATACACGCCCGACCTGGTGTCCTGGAACGGCAGCGGGTTCGACCTGCCGGTGCTGAACTACCGCGCGCTGCGCTCAGGCGTGCAGGCGCCGCGCTACTGGGAGACCGGTGACGAGGACCAGAGCTTCCGCTGGAACAATTACCAGAACCGCTATCACTGGCGGCACCTCGACCTGATGGACGTGCTGTCGGGCTTCCAGGTCCGGGGCCGGGCTTCACTGGCGGACATGGCGCTGCTGCTCGGGTTTCCCGGGAAAATGGGATTCTCGGGCGCACAGGTCTGGGACGCGGTGCTCGACGGACAGCTCGCCGCGGTGCGCAACTACTGCGAGACCGATGTGCTCAACACCTACCTGGTGCTGCTGCGCTTCGAGCTGTTTCGCGGCCGGCTCGATGCCGCGATGCATGAGCAGGAGCTCGCGCGCCTGCGCGAGTTGTTGCGCGGTTCGGGCGAGGCTCACCACCGCCAGTTCCTGCAGGCCTGGGAAGCACGCGGTTGAGGCGGCCAGCGCCGCCGGTCATCGAAACGGGCCGGGTGGAAGCGCTCAATCACAACGCCGAAGGCGTGGTACGCGGGGGCAAGACGGCCTTTGTCAGCGGCGCGCTGCCGGATGAAACCGTCAGCTTCATCCGCCGCCGCCATCACCGCCAGCACGACGAGGCTGAACTGGTGACCGTGCTGGAGCCCGCGCCCCAGCGCGTTGCGCCGCGCTGCGCGCACTTTGGCGTCTGTGGCGGCTGCTCCCTGCAGCACCTGGACAGCGATTCCCAGCTGCAGATCAAGGAACAGCAGTTGCGCGACACTCTGCTGCGGCTCGGTCGCGTCACGCCGCGCCGCTGGCTCGCGCCGCTCCGTGGTCCGCAATGGCAATACCGGCGCCGGGCGCGCCTGGGCGCACGCTTCGTCGCCTCGCGGGGCCGCTCGCTGGTGGGATTTCGCGAGCGCCACTCGACGCTCGTCGCCGAGCTCAGGCGCTGTGAAGTGCTGGCGGCGCCGGTCGATGCGCTCATCGAGCCCTTGAGCGCGCTGCTGACGGGCCTGTCGATACGCGAACGCGTGCCGCAGGTGGAAGTGGCCGTCGCCGAGGGCGTCGCGGTGCTGGTCATCCGTACCCTGGATCCGCCCACCGCGGCCGACGAGCAGATGCTGCTCGCCTTCGAGAGTGCGCATGGGGTGCGGATCTTCCTGCAACCGGGCGGACTGGCGACCGTGAAGCCGCTGCGCGAGCCCGCTCCGGCGCTCGAATACACGCTGCCGGAGCAGGGCGTGCGCATTCGCTTCGAGCCGAGCGATTTCATCCAGGTCAACGCGGAACTCAACCGCCTGCTCGTCAGCCGCGTCATCGAGCTGCTGGAGCCCGATGCGGGCTCGCAGGTGCTGGATCTTTTTTGCGGGCTCGGCAATTTCACGCTGCCCATGGCGCGCCGCGCCGCTGGCGTCGTCGGAGTGGAGGGCGAGGCGGCGCTGGTGGCGCGCGCCCGGGACAATGCGGCGCTCAACGGCATCGATAATGCCGAGTTCCACAGCGCGGACCTGTCGGGGGCCGCCTGCGCTTCCGCCCCCTGGGCGCAGCGCCGCTACAGTCATGTGCTGCTCGATCCGCCGCGCGTCGGCGCCCGCGAGGTGCTGCAGCTGCTGCCGCGGCTGGGCGCGCGGCGAGTGCTGTACGTCTCCTGCCATCCGGGGAGCCTGGCCCGCGACCTCGAGATCCTGGTGCATGGGATGGGCTTCGAGCTGCTGGCGGCGGGCGTGGCCGACATGTTTCCGCAGACCACGCACATGGAGTCCCTGGCCCTGCTGGCGCCGCCGAAGCTGTCCACCGATAATCGGACCGAGGGCACGCCATGACGCTGGGTCCATTGATGATCGACGTCGCCGGCACGGAGCTGAGCGCGGAAGATCGTGAACTGCTGGCGCATCCGCTGGTGGGCAGCGTGATCCTGTTTACGCGCAACTACGCGGACCCGCAGCAGCTGCAGGGCCTGGTGGCGCAGATACACGCTCTGCGCAGCCCGCGGCTCCTGGTGGCGGTCGACCATGAGGGCGGACGTGTGCAGCGCTTCCGCAACGGATTCACCGCGCTGCCGCCCTTGCGCCTCATCGGGCACCAGTTCGATCTCGAGCCCGCCGCCGGACTGGATCTGGCACGCCGCCACGGCTGGCTGATGGCCTCGGAACTGCTCGCCTGCGGCCTCGATTTTTCCTTTGCGCCCTGCGTTGACCTGGACTACGGTCTGTCCGAGATCATCGGCGATCGCGCCTTCCACAGCCGTGCCGCGGCGGTCGGGGAGCTGGCGGTGGCCTACGGCCACGGCATGGCACCTGGCGCTGCCGGTCGATCGGCGCGAGTACAGCGATCTGGGCGGGGAGCTGACGCCTTACCGCCGGCTCATCGACAACGGACTGCCTGGGGTGATGGTCGCGCATATCCTGTTTCCGCGGGTGGACGGGCGACCGGCCAGCCTTTCGCGCCGCTGGATCGCGGGCACCCTGCGCGGCGAACTGCGCTTCAGCGGCGCGGTATTTGCCGACGATCTGTCGATGGCCGGCGCGGCCAGCTTCGGCGACATCGTGGCGCGCGCCACCCAGGCGCTCGCTGCGGGCTGCGATGTGCTGCCAGTGTGCAATGCGCGCAGCAGCGTGCTGCAGCTGCTCGACGGGCTGAAGATCGCTCCCGATCCGGCCTCGCATCTGCGGCAGGCCGGATTGCGCGCCCACGCGCATCCGGACCGAGACACGTTGCTGGCCTCGCCGCACTGGCGCGCCTGCCGGGAGGCGCTCGAGCGTTGTACGCAGCCGCCGGCGCTCAGATTCACCGCGGAGTCCTGAGCCGGGGTATGGTAGCGGCCGGCGGCAAGCACTATCCTGAAACAGGCGGAGGGGAACCATGAAATCATCGGGCATGCGTATGGCATTGGCGCTGTGGCTGGGCTGCTGCGCGCTCGGCACGGCAGGTGCCGCGGACCAGGCACTGTCGATGGTGGTGGGCAACTGGCTGACCGAACCGCGCGACGGCATCATCCAGGTTACCGTGGACGCCAAGGGCAATCTCGAGGGCCGCATCATCGGCGGCAATCATCCGGGTCTGAAGGACGAGAAGAATCCGGACCCCACACGGCGCGCGCTGGTGCTGCGCGGCCAGGTCATCCTCAGGAACATGAGCTACGAGGGCGGCGGCCACTGGTCGGGCGGCACGATCTACAAACCTGACGAGGGCAGCACCTACAAGTGCAAGGTCGAACTGCTGGGCAAGGACGTGCTCAAGGTGCGCGGCTATATCGGCTTTTCACTCCTCGGCAAGTCGCAGAAGTGGACGCGGTATACCGGCACGTCGATGGATCTGCCCCCGGCGCATTAGAGCCCGACGCCTCCTACCATTGCCCTCGCAGGCATGAGCGCCGTAGTGACTGCCGCGGACGCCGCCACGCCGTGCCGGTGGGCGGCGCTGCCGTCCTCATGCTGGGCGCCTGGCGGATGTTTGCGCATCTGCTGGCGCCCACCGGCCCGAAGCCGGACGGCTCCTGAGCCGGCTATTTACAGCGTGCCGGCGGCGTAGACCTCGCGCCCATCGAGGTAGGTGGCCAGCACCCGCGTCTCGTGCAGGCTGAATGGGTCGATCGCAAAGATGTCCCGGTCGAGCACGATGAAATCGCCCCGCTTGCCCGGCTCCAGGCTCCCCGTCGTGCGCTCCTGCCGGAGCGCGAAAGCCGCATTGATCGTGTAGGCGTCAAGGATGTCCTGGAGCCCGAGGCCTTGTTCGGGCAACAGCGGCTCCTTGCCCCGCTTCTCGCAGCGCGTGACGGCGTGCTCCATGGCCTCGAAGGGATTGAAGCTGCTGACGTTCCAGTCGCTGCCGCCGGCAATCAGCGCGCC
>WNFI01000003.1_pt1 | contig 164098 bp, 138 predicted proteins | sample 5400471 | NCBI WGS metagenome assembly WNFI01 (sample SAMN13153348, study PRJNA577476) | soil metagenome | isolation source: 100 cm saprolite on Douglas fir-dominated hillslope | place: USA:California | collected 2013-09-17
TACAATTAAATATAAATAAACAATCATGCTTTTAAAGAACAAGAACGCAGTCATCTATGGAGCAGGAGGCGCTATCGGCGGCGCTGTAGCCCACGCTTTTGCCCTGGCCGGCGCCAGGGTATTTCTTACCGGCCGCAAAAAAAACCGCTTGAAGACCTGGTTAAAGACATTGTAAGATCAGGCGGTAAGGCTGAAATGGCTTTAGTCGATGCACTCGATGAGCAGGCTATCAACAAGCACCTTGACAGTATTGTGGAGCAAGCCGGCCCCATCGATATTTCCTTCAACGCCGTTGGGATCCCCCATACCGGTATCCAGGGAATTCCGGTCGTTAACCTGTCAGTGGAAAATTATATGCTTCCGATCCTGACTTATGGCAGGACAAACTTCCTGACAGCCAAGGCAGCCGCGCGACATATGATTTCGAATAAGTCCGGTGTCATCCTGACCATCACAGCTACACCAGCCAGACTGGCCTACCCCCAAGTAGGAGGCATGTCAGCCTCATGGGCCGCCATCGAAGCCCTCTCCCGGAACCTTGCCGCTGAACTGGGACCACATGGGATCCGGGTCAACTGCCTCCGGTCGAATGGTATTCCGGAAACACCCCTTCTCAAGGAAGTTATGACTCTTCAAGCGAAAGCATCTGGGATGAATGATTTTTCCGCTTTTCAAGCTGCAATAGAAAATGCCACTTTATTGAAAAAATTGCCCCGACTGACCGACATTGCCAATTGGGCTGTTTTCATGGCCTCGGATCAGGCAGGAGCGATGGCCGGAGCAATCATTAACCTCACCTGCGGCGAAATTGTCGATTGATCCGCGATACTTCACATATTATTTCCCCGGCTATCACTATTGCCGGGGAGATATACACATAAAAGCAACTAATTTAAAAAAACATGGAAAAGAAAGTCATTTTAATTACAGGAACAAACAGCGGATTTGGTTGGCTTGCGGCTAACAGTTGTGCTGCTTTAGGGCACAAAGTATATGCTACTATGCGTGATACAAAAGGCCGTAATGCTGATAAAGTAAAGGCGTTGGTTCAGCAGGCAAACATAGAAGTATTAGATGTGGACATTACAAATGGAAAGTCTGTAACTGGTGCGGTAGCAACGATCATTAAAAAAGAAGGTAGAATTGACGTGGTGGTAAATAATGCAGGGATCTACGCAACCGGAATTGCTGAAACGTTTACAGAAGAGGAGTTAGAGAAAGTAATGAATGTGAATACGATAGGGCCCTGGAGGATCATTAGAGCGGTTTTACCTCAAATGCGTAGTCAGGGTGTGGGTTTAATTATTAATATTTCGAGCGTAGCAGGCCGATTCGCTTTCCCTTTTCAAACGCCTTACGATGTTTCCAAATTTGCGGTAGAAGGGTTAACAGAAGGCCTGCATTATGAAGTAAGACCCTTGGGTGTGGATGTTGTTATGATACAACCCGGTGGGTTTCCTACTGATATTTTTGGAAAAATAGTAACTGGTTCGGATGCTACTGTAATTGCCGGATATGGCGACCTCGCAAAAGTTCCTGAACAAATCGGGGCAGGTATCAGGCAAATGTTTGCAGCCCTGAAACCAAACCCTCAATTGGTTGCCGACGCAATTGTAGCGCTAATTGATACGCCCAAGGGTAAAAGGCCTTTAAGGACTGTTGTAGATCCTGCAACCGGAAACTTCTCGGAAATTGCGAACAAACATGTAAAAGAGCAATATGAGAATTTTTTAATAGCGTTTGGTATGCAGGCACTGTTAAGCTAATAGGCAAATAATTCGCTTACCGCAAGCAATTCACTTGCCGCAAACAATTCATTTACCGCATACAATTCATTTACCGCATACAATTTCCAAATCATAAAATCATAAAAGAAGTGGCCGGATCAAATTTCACCACTACCATTTTGGTAGATCAAACCCCGGAAGAAGTCTACAATGCCATTAACAATGTTCGTGAATGATGGTCAGAAGAAATTGAAGGCAGTACAGACAAGCTCAATGATGAGTTTACCTATCATTACCAGGACGTCCATAATTGCAGAATGAAATTAAAAGTCGTTCCCGGCAAAAAAGTCGTCTGGTTTGTTATGGACAACTATTTTAATTTTACGAAAGACAAAACCGAATGGAAGGGCACAAAAATTAGTTTTGAAATTGCTAAACAGAAGAGCAAAACGCAACTCTGCTTCACTCACCTGGGCTTAGTTCCCGAATATGAATGTTTCGATCTCTGTTCAAATGTATGGACCCAATATATACAGCAAAGTTTATTTAGTCTGATCACCACAAGTAAAGGCCAGCCGAACCCTAAGGAAGGTAAGACAAAGACCACAAAAAAAAGTGATGGCAGTATCCGCTGATTGATGCGAGTATACAGCTAACAAAAACCAACACAAAAAAAATACACTCTTGAAACTGTAAGCTCCACCGCATTTCGAGCCATTTAAGGCTGGAAGTTACAATGATTTCGAACTAAAAAGCCTCCAGGATCAATGATCTGGAGGCTTTTTACTGGATTCCTATGCCCAAAATTGCATTTGATTGGAACCCCATGACTTGCGGAGGGGAAGGGATTACTTTCAGTGATCCCTCAGATGGGGGGCTTAAGTCTTTCTCATTGCACCTTCAGGCGGCCGATGGCCGCCTTCGTTTTTTGTTTTCCGCATCCGGATCGAGCAAGCTCGACCGTCTGCTCTAAACAAAAAACCCGCAGCGGATGCTGCGGGTGCAATGATGAGACTTGCGGAGGGGAAGGGATTCGAACCCTTGATAGGATTTCTCCTATACACACTTTCCAGGCGTGCCAGTTCAACCACTCCTGCACCCCTCCGAATCTTATAATGGGCCTTCACTCTCACCGCCCCGGAACGAAACTCTCCCGTGGCCTGCCCATTAAGGGCGGCAAAAATACAATTTCCGAGCTTAGTAGCCGAATATTTTTTGAGCATTTTTGGTAGTAACCCGGGCCACCTCCTCTACAGATACCCCTTTGACCTCGGCCAGCCTGGCTACCACCCACTTCAGATAGCTGCTTTCATTGCGTTTGCCCCGAAAAGGCACCGGACTCAGGTAGGGTGCATCCGTCTCCAGTACCAGGTGTTCCAGGTCTATTTCTTTTAAAGTCTCGGGTAAACCGGAGTTCTTATAGGTCAGCACCCCCCCGATGCCCAGGTAGAATCCCAGGTCGATGATCTGCCGGGCCGATTCGGCGTCCCCCCCAAAACAATGAAAAATACCCCTCAACTTCCCCTTCTGATGCTCCCGGACCAGTCCGATACTCTCCGCCATCGAGTCCCGGCAATGGATCACGATCGGAATATCATACTGCAGGGCCCACTCCGTCTGCCGGTGAAAAGCCTCATATTGTTGAGGTTCGAAGGTCCGGTCCCAATAAAAATCCAGCCCGATCTCCCCTACTGCCACCCAGGGACGGCGGCCCAGCCATTCTTCCACCAGCTTCAACTCAGCCGCATAATCCGCCTTCACCGAACAGGGATGCAGCCCGATCATACCGATACATTTCCCGGGATAACGCTCCTCCAAAGCCAGAAGGGCCTCCAGGCTTTCATGATCGACCGAAGGGAGATAAAATTTCTCAACTCCTTCTTTTTCAGCACGCTGTATAACATCATTGATATCGTTGGTAAATTCGCTGCCGTATAAATGGCAATGGGTGTCGATCAATGGATTCATGTATGCAAATATCCCAAAAATGCCGGATATCAGCAGCGGCTTCCGGAATCACAAAAACCTCCGGTTAGCCTACTCTCTTCCGGGAGCAACACGGCCCCGCGAATAACTTCTCCGAACCCCGAACCGCAATTCGGCACGGGAATAAAAACTCACCAACCGGAATAAAAACTCACCACTTACATGAGGAACGATATCCTCCTACGCGCCCGAATTCAAACCCTGCCGGGGTTTTAAAAAATCGCAACGAAAAGACCACCGCTAAATTACTTTGGATAAATCAAAAAAAGATTTACCTTTAAACTAGTTTTCATAGGGTACGGATTAAAAACGGGCCAGGGTGTCTACCCAGGCCCAATTTATTTTATAGCCATGCCAGGCATCACAAGCCCACCCAGCCTGCATTCCAGCGTTTATTTATCACAGTTTGCTTTTGCCTCCCCCTCTCTTCCATTTTCCGATCGCACTCCTCATTCCCTAAAAATAAAGGCCTTACTTCCTATGCAATTTTCATTCCACCCCACAGGTATAACTACGCATTTTTTCATCTCATCTGGTCATTCTCCTCATCCCGATGGGGCACCGGTCAATCTTTCGAATCATCTCACCTGGCAGTCACCGTGGTCTCACCCGGTAGTCGCCGCGGTCTCACCTTTGATCGGCTCAAACCGATACCCCCGTCCTCCAAAATGTTTCAGCACCTCCGGCAAAGCCCCACGCAGCCGGTCCAAAGCTTTTTCACTGTCATGGAATACAACGATGGAACCGGGACGCGCATGACGGATCACATGGCGGGCACATTTTTCCCGGGTGAGCGACCGGTCGAAATCCGCGCTCAGCACATCCCACATAATGATGGTATAGTGAAAGGGCTCCCCCCGCAGAAGTGCCGACTGGAAAGCGCTGATCCTTCCATACGGCGGCCGGAAAAGATCCGAATCGATATAAAGCGCCGCCTCGCGGATATTTTCGAGATATTTCTTATCCGGGGTCTTCCAGCCATTGAGGTGGTTCTGAGTGTGATTGCCGACACGGTGGCCTTCGGAGAGGATCCGCTTATAAATTTGCGGATAGGCCTGCACGTTCTTGCCGATGCAGAAAAAAGTCGCTTTGGCCCCGGCTTTTTTCAACTCGTCCAGCACAAAAGGGGTGGCTTCCGGATGCGGCCCGTCGTCAAAAGTAAGGTACAGCACCTTTTCACGCACAGGAATATCCCATACCAGCCGGGAATACCATTTCTTCAGCCACCAGGGCGTTTTTATGAAATAGAACATACGGTCTGCAAGTTACGTGAAAAAGCCACTGGCGCATAGCCTCAAGCTTAAGAGCAGCTTCCAGCTTTTCTACTGATCCTTCAAAAAAGTATTCACATGCACCACCTGCCCGTTCTGCCGGAATATCTTCCCGTTCTTACGGACAAATTCTTCCTGGCTTTTCTCGTCCTTTAATAGTTTATCCATATACCGCTGAACCGGCGGGTCCTTCAACATCGGCGGCGCCCCGAAAAGAACCGCCTCGTCGATATACCCTTTCAAGAGCGGCTCCAATTGCTGGTAGAACAGATTCCGTCCCGCAAAGATGTCGCTTCCGATGATCTTATCCCCCGACACCGCGACAAAACCCACGATCGTACTGTCTTTCTCCCGGAACCTGTCCCGGAACCAGCGAAAATATTCATCCCCCGCAAACGTATATTTCTTGTCCTGACCGCGGGAAAGGTAGGCCAGGCTGTTATTTTTGAACTTCCCGGAATCCAATTGCTTTTCTATCTCTTTCCAGATCAATACCTGGTTATGGCTGGAGTCAAGCACCTTACGCAAATGCATATTCGCAAAATTCCCGTAGGCAAATTTCTTTTCCTTCTCGCTCCAACGTCCCTCTTCCACACACATAACCGGCACATACTGGTCCTTCGGAGAAGGAGCCAGGATCGTATCCCGGACGATCATCCGGTCCTGCCGCCCCCCGGCGATGATCTCTCCGCCGGCTATATAAACGGACTTATCCGAATGGGTGTTAAACCGCAGCCAATGCACATTATCTATAGAAGTCGTACCCCGTTCCGTCACCGTCACCAGCCCCTGGCTGAGCGCCTGGTTCAGCGACACCACGCCCCCGGCTCCCCCTCCATCTCCCCCCGCTTTCCTCCGGATGGGGATCAATTTTAAGTTTTTGAATACCGCCGCGCTGTCATAATCGACGTACAAAGTCTCATACGTGAGCTGGGCGTAGCCGGACGCAAAGGTAAGAAGCAGCAAAAGGGACAAAAGAGATCTCACTGATTAATAACGGCTGAACGAGGGGTATTAGTGTCTCCTTGTTATACGTATCTTTGCCGCCTATGAGCAAAAAAGTGAGGCTACGATTCGCCCCCAGCCCCACCGGGGGTTTACACTTAGGAGGTGTCCGCACGGTCCTGTATAACTATTTATTTGCCCGCCGGCACGGCGGCGATTTTATCCTCCGCATCGAAGACACGGACCAAAGCCGCTATGTAGCCGGTGCCGAAGAATATATCCTCGACTGCCTGAAATGGTGCGGACTGGAGCCCGACGAGAGCCCCGAACGCCCCGGAGCATACGGCCCCTACCGACAGAGCGAACGCAAAGCCCAGGGACTCTACGAAAAATATGCCGCGCAGCTGGTGAAACAGGGGCAGGCTTACTATGCTTTCGACACCCCCGAAGAGCTGGAGGAAATGAGGGCAAAATACAAAACCTCCGAAAACCCCTCCCCCCAGTACAACCACGTACTAAGGAAGAAAATGAAGAATTCGCTCACCCTTTCCCCCGAAGAAGTGCAGCAATTGCTGGCGGCCGGCACGCCCCATGTCATCCGGATCAAGGTCAATCCCGGTGAAGACGTAGGCTTCACGGACCTCATCCGGGGAGAAGTCCATTTTTCGACTACCGGCCTCGACGATAAAGTATTGCTGAAGGCGGATGGCATGCCCACCTATCATCTGGCGGTTGTCGTGGACGACCGGCTTATGGAGATCACCCATGCCTTCCGGGGAGAAGAATGGCTGCCCAGTGCTCCCGTACATATCTTACTCTGGAAATACCTTTTCGGCCTGGAACATATGCCCCAATGGGCGCACCTTCCCCTCATCCTCAAACCCGATGGCAACGGCAAGTTGAGCAAGCGGGACGGAGACCGCCTTGGCTTCCCCGTTTTCGCCATGAACTGGACGGACCCCACCAGCGGCGAGACTAACAAAGGGTTCCGGGAGATCGGTTTCTTACCGCAGGCGTTCATCAACCTGCTCGCCGTGCTGGGCTGGAATGATGGCAGCGGACAGGAGCTCTTCACCCTGGAGGAACTGGTGGAGAAGTTTGCCCTGGACCGCGTACACAAAGGCGGGGCCAAATTCGATTTCGACAAAGCCAAATGGTTCAACCATGAGTGGATCAAGCGGCTTCCGGTGGCGGATTACAAGGATCGGGTGAAAGACTTTTTTATCGGGGGGGGCGTCCGGGCCGGGGGAACCGATCAGCCAAAAGACACTCTGCTCGAAGCAGCCATCTCCGGAGATAACGACGAAAAATTCGAAAAGGTCCTGGAGTTGGTAAAAGACCGTTGCCACTTGCTGTCCGATTTCGTGCAACAGGCTTCTTTCTTTTTTACCGCGCCGGCAACCATCGATACAGCCGCTGTCCAGCCTAAGTGGAATGCGGAGAAGCAACTCTTTTTCGCGGAACTCGTCCGCCAGCTCGGGTTCATTGCTCCCTGGGAGGCCCCCATCCTGGAAAAGGAATTTAAAGAGATGGCGGCTGCCGCCGCCATCAAACCGGGAGATCTGTTACTCCCCTTGCGTATCATGCTCGTAGGCGGAAAATTCGGACCCGGCGTCTTCGACGTCGCCGCCCTGCTGGGAAAAGAAGAGACCCTGCACCGCATCAAGCACGTGCTGGGTCTGCTAAAGGTCTGAAGCCCGTATGCACATACTGCACCCGCGATCTACTGAGCCATAAAAGGGATCGCCGGCCGGTACACCGTCGTCTTGTCCTTCCCCAGACGAACGACATTTACGATGATAGTAATCACATTAAATAAATAGAGGCCTATCAGGATCCGGAACATCGTCAAACGTTCCATAATAAATCCTACGTGAAAGATCTTGCAGATGAAGACATTCCCGTATAAGATCGCAAACACCAGGAACCAGGAGATCTGAAAATTCAGGATCTTCTTTCCCGCTTCCCTCACCCCTTTTATCTGATCCTTTTTCAATAGCCAAAGCGTCAGCGGCACCAATATGCCCATCGCCGGCAACAACAGGAAGCCTGGAAACAAGAGAAAACTAAGCGCGGAAAGATGCAACACCGCCAGAAAGCCCTTATCCTCTCGAAGACCTTCCATTCCCTGCAGTCCTCTTTGTTCGCGAAATTCTTCAACGCCCTCCAATTCGGCCTCGCCGAAATCCATCAGATCGGTCAGTTCTTCCGTAGCCACTCCCAACGCCAGCGCCAATCGCTTCAGGCTGTCCCCCCGGGGCTGCGTCTCCCCATTCTCGATCCGTTGGACCGTCCTCAAACTTAATTGGGTCTTTTCTGCCAGTTCCTCCTGGGAAGAACCCGAGCTCATCCGGAGCTCTTTTATTTTTTGGGCCAGCGAACTATTTTTCATTTTTAAAGATTTAATGAATTCCTAACCGGGCTCCGCCCGGTTAATGCTTACATCAAAAGTACGCGTACTTACAGAGACCGCCTGCGTCCTGTTTGCGACATTCCTGCGTCATTCCACCGACAATGCCCTTTCGCAGCTTGCCGGCGCTGCCGGATTCGTCCGATTTGACCGCTCCCGTTTCGTCGAATGTCCCGGGCATTGCTTATTTTTGACCCCTAACACCCATTGCATGCAGCATAACACCCGCCCGATCAGAATTTTGGTGGCCAAAGTAGGCCTCGATGGTCATGACCGGGGCGCCCGGGTGATCGCAACTGCTCTGCGGGATGCCGGCATGGAAGTGATCTATACCGGCCTGCGCCAGACCCCCGACATGGTCGTCAGCGCTGCCCTGCAAGAAGATGTGGATGCCATCGGGATCAGTATCCTCAGCGGCGCCCATATGACCGTATTCCCCAAGATCATCGAACTCATGAAAGCCAGGGGCATGGACGACGTCCTGCTCACCGGCGGGGGCATCATCCCCGACGAAGACCGGCAGGAATTGCAAAGCCTCGGCGTCGGCAGCCTCTTCCCTCCGGGCACCCCTACCACCGATATCGCCAGCTATATCACCGAATGGGTACGAACGCACCGGGATTTTTGATCAATCATAAAAGAATTTTATGTATTCCACCTTACTTACAGACCTCAACGATCACATCCTCACGATAACGATCAATCGTCCGGACAAGCTCAACGCCCTGAACAAGACCGTCATCGCAGAGCTGGGGGAAGTCGTCAGCGAGATCTATGAGAACAAGGAAATAAGAAGCGCCATCATCACCGGCGCAGGGCCCAAAGCCTTTGTCGCCGGCGCCGATATCTCCGAATTCCAGGGACTGAGTAAGGAACAGGGACAAGCCCTGGCGAAAAAAGGAGGAGATATTTTCTTCCGGATCGCAGCCTCTCCCAAACCCATCGTGGCTGCCGTCAACGGCTTCGCCCTCGGCGGAGGCTGTGAGCTGGCGATGGCCTGTCATTTTCGTCTCTGCAATCCGACAGCGCGATTTGGCCAGCCGGAGGTCAATCTCGGCCTTATACCCGGTTACGGCGGAACCCAGCGTCTAACACAGCTGGTGGGAAAAGGAAAAGCCCTGGAGCTGATGCTGACCGGAAGAATGGTCGAAGCCGCAGAAGCCCTGCAACTGGGATTGGTCAACTATATCACGGAGCCGGACGAGCTCCTCGCCAAAACCCGCGAGATCCTCTCGATCATCAATCAGAAAGCCCCCATCGCCATATCCCGGATCATCGAATGCGCCAACCTCGCAGCAGGAGATGGAGCCACCGCCAACGGAGCTGCCGACTGGGAAGCCGATCCCTTTGGCGGCGAGGTCTCAGCGTCAGAGGAGGGTGGGCGCGTCCGTAATGGATTTTTACGGGAGCAGGTTGCTTTCGGGGAATGTTTTGCCACGGAAGATATGCAGGAAGGAGCCAGCGCCTTCCTCGAAAAAAGAAAACCCGTTTTTAAAGGAAAATAAAAAGCCTTATAATTTATACACGGAGAATCGCGATAGAAGCGGGCTATACGATAGCCTGTAGCCTAGTAGGCCGGCCGGGGATCCTGCCCCTCGGGAATGATCTGACCGGGAGGAGGTATTGGTTTAGAAATACCGAAAAGATTAGTTTGCTTACACATAAAATCCACATACCAAATATACCACTTATAATTGCCGGCAAAAACAGATTTTGCCGCGAGGTGCCCCGAACTATAAAATTCAGTAATTTACATAGTGAACGCCCATAACTCAGCATGCAGTGAATAAAGAGTTGCTCCTGCTGAACGGTCGGTTAAAAAAAAGTCGAAAAAACTACCGTGAGCTAATGCGCACAGAGCAGCGTGATCAACAAAATTGTGTCTACATCCTGAAAACAGGGAAGAACCTGTATAAGATCGGCAGAACCCGCGACCTGCAGAAGCGGCTGGCGTCTTATCACACTCACCTGCCCGTTCTGTTCCGTGTTGTCCGCAACTATCCCGCCGCCAACATGGCCGAACTGGAAGAAAGCCTCCATGTAGTCTTCCAGCATAAACGGATAAAAGGGGAATGGTTTGAACTGAACAACGAGGACCTGATCATCTGCGACAATATCGCCCGCAACTACGCCCTGGCCAAATTGCAGAAACAGGTGAAGGCCTATCCCGGGATCCGCTACAGCAACGATCCCCTCATGCAGGTGATGGAAGCCAATGAGAAATACCTCCGCGACTATTCCAAGGTAGCGGATGATATCAAGCTGGGCCTCACCATACAGGAGATCGTCGAATTACATGAAGGCAGTGTCAGCAAGACCACCATCGAGACCGTGCGAAGGTTGCTGGACTATCAGACCCCGAACTCCGAATTCCTCAGCCAATGGTTTTATATCGTCAACGACCTGGAAGCCGGTATGAGTGAAAACAAGATCCTGGAGAAATATAACGGGCAGGTCAGCCGCTCCTCCATCCGGATGATCAAAAGGATCCTGCGTAATCAGCTGTATTAAGAGCAAAGATATTTTAGGGACATTTTTATAGGAGGCTTCCGGAAAAAACATTATTTTGTTTAAGATCATTCCTATTATTCATTAAACCTTATCTCATGCAACCCTCCTTCTCTGCGGCAGAGACAACCCTTGACCCGCAGGTAACTATACTAAATTAAAGCCGGCGAGAGCTGAAAAATAAATAACTCCGATAACAATAACCAGAGTAATGGCAAGGCCAATCAGCCCTATAACGATTGTTCTTCCCCAATTATAAAATTGGCCGCCCGCATTGGTGTGTGCTATAATTTGTCTGCCTTGAAAATGTTTAACAAGGTAATAGGTCATAAGCGTATAAGCTATTGGAATAATCTGAGTGGGGATTTTGGCAGCACCGGGAATCAGCAATATTCCTCCGAAGATTACAATTGTTGCTACACATCTATCTGGTTATCAAACATCTAAAATCAGGCACCCCTATCCAATTCCTGGCAATCATGCTAGGCATCCCGCGATAGCAATATTTTAACTATGTTTGAGTTAATAACAAAACCTCTACTTCTAATGAAATGGACCGCTGCCTGTCTTGTCTTGCTCCTGAATATTTTTCACTGCTACGCACAGAAGCCCCTTTCCTCCAACCTATTTATGAAAAAATTGTCCAACGGCCTGGAGGTGCTGGTGGTGGAGGATAATTCGGTGCCCCTGGCCACCCTCGAGATGGCGGTGAAGAACGGAGCCTATACCGAAAGCCCGGAGTACAACGGGCTGAGCCACCTATATGAACATATGTTCTTCAAAGCGAATAAGAAATATTCGAACCAGGGGGAATTCATAGACCGGATGCAGGAACTGGGCATTTCATGGAACGCCAATACGTCGGATGAAATGGTGAACTATTACTTTACATTGCCCAAATATAATCTTAAGCCCGGCCTGGAGCTGATGAATTCGGCGGTGCGATATCCGGCCTTCAATTCCACGGAGATCGAAAAGGAGAACGCCGTTGTAGACGGGGAGTTCCAGCGCCACGAGTCGAACCCTTTATGGCAGCTTAACGATGCGATGAACCATCATCTGTGGGGAGAAGGTTATAGCCGCAAAAATGTAATAGGCGATCACGATATTATCAGGTCGGCAACCTCTGACAAAATGGAGGAGATCCGCAACCGGTATTACTGGCCGAACAATTCCCTGCTGATCGTGGCCGGGGACGTCCTGCATGAAGAGGTATTCCAGCAGGCACAGAAGGTGTTCGGAGACTGGAAGCCGTCAGGATTCGACCCCTTCGAAAGGTACGAGGTGCCGGAATTCAAGCCATTGGAGAAAAGCGATTATTTCGTAGTCGGGCTAAGCAATGTCCAACAGCCCATGCTGCTATTCAGCTGGCAGGGGCCGGACACCCGGCGGGATACGTTGAATACATACGTGGCCGATATTTTCTCCTATATCCTGATGCAGAATTCCAGTAAATTCCATCGCGCACTGGTCGAATCCGGACTGGCCCTGGACTTCACAGCCAACTACAGCACGAAGAAATATACAGGTCCCATCGCCTTCCTGATCACGCCGAATCCCGGGAAGATCAAAGAATGCGTGGCCGCTTTCAACGAGCAGCTGCGTTTGCTGGATAGCGACGACTATTTCACGGATGACCAGTTGGCCGTATCCAAGAAGCAATATGAGATACGGTCGCTGCGCGAGGAGGAAGTGACCTCGCAATTCACACATACATTAGCTTACTGGTTCTGTTCTGCGAGTATCGATTACTTTAATACCTATCTTGACAACCTGAATAAGGTGAGCCCGGAGGATATAAAGAACTATGTGCGTAAGTATATCAAAGGCAGACCGCTTTGCGCAGGACTGCTCCTCAATCCCTCCACCAGGGCCGGCGTCAGCCCGGAAACCTTTTTTAAATCGGAATAACCCCGACAACCCAATTTATTCGACATGAAAAATTTCATCCTTATCATCGGCGCCATAACAACGCTGGTCCTGACGGCCAGGGCGCAAGTGGCCCCAACCAGTTCCTTCGATGTAGATGGCATCAAAGTCATCTTCAAGCCCACGGTAAAGCAGATCGTCAACGTGAGTATTTATTTCCGGGGCGGAGTGAGCAATTATCCGGCCGAAAAGGCCGGCATAGAGAAAATGGCCCTGAACGGAGCGCTGGATTGCGGTACGGTGAAATACGCGACCAGCATCTTTAAAGATAAGGCAGACGGCATCGGCGCGAGGCTGAAAGCCGTCGCCGGCCTTGACAATGGCAGGATAAGCCTGAATTGCATTGCCAAATATTTTAACGAAGGCTGGGATCTGTTGGCCGCCGCGGTCGCGACTCCTGTATACGAAGACGGCGCTTTCGGGATCATGAAGCAAAAGCAGATCGGCGAGCTGCAGCTGGCGGACGGCAACCCGGATGCAAAACTACGGACGCTGGCCGTAGGTATGGCGTTCAAGGGCACGCCCTATGCCATTAACCCGAATGGAACGAATGCCGCACTGTCGGCCCTTACGACCAGTGAGGTTAAAGACTATTATTTCGGCACCTTGCTGAATAAGTCGAGAATATTCATCGTGGTCGTCGGAAATGTCGCCAAAGAAGATATTACGGCAAAGATAAAGGCGACCTTCAGCGCCCTGCCGGCAGGCGCTTATGCTTCGCACCTCTCCAAGGCGCCTTCCTTCGGCTCCAATCCCGTAACGGTGGAAGAACGAGCCATTTCCACCAATTATATCCTTGGCATAATGAATGCGCCGGCCTATTCCTCCCCCGATTATGTCCCCTTCATGTTATCGTTCTCGGAATTACATGGAGTGATGTACTCGGAAATCCGTGTCCGGCGGCATCTGTCCTATGCGCCTGACGCCAGTCTGCATTCTACCCTGCTGCCCTATGCCGACGTGTATGTCAGCACCACAGACCCGAAGACTTCGGTGGAAGTGATGGGTAATATCCTGCGATTCATGAAAAGTAAGAATATTGCCAACCGAAGTCTTAATCAGATAAAAAACCTGTATATCACTGCCAGCTACAAACGGCAGGAAAGCACGGATGCGCTGGCAGAAACGCTGGGCCTGGCTGAGACACTTGGCGGCTGGGAGATAGAGGAGCAATTGCCTGCCATCATCCAACGGACCACCCGCAGTGAGATGTCAGATGCCTTCAGTAAATATGTTGCGGGCGTCACCTGGACCTACCTTGGAGATAAGGGCAAAGCGGACGAGGCGAGGAATGCTTTCAACAAACCCATCAACTAAATCGGGTTACTTCCCCGTCCGCTCTACCGGAAATATTTTTTTGATAACAAAAAGCCCATCGAACACATCGGGCCATATCCCCTTCAAATCCCCATAATCCGCCAGCGACGCAGGCTGTTTTTCCCGGTACAAGGCGGGCGCACGGCGATAGTCAATAAAAGCATAAGGGGCGCCCATACCTGCCAGCCTCCCCTCGATACTCGTATCCGGTTTGGGCGCCACAGAAATGATATGGCTATCCACATAATCCATATAATTGCCTTCGGCTCCGGAGAAACCAATGTGATAAGCCCGGGCGCCGAAATAATTATGAACAGTGGCGCCCATCGGAACAAATGCATCCCCCGTCTCCCCGGACCCCGAAGCGCCATTCCCCTCCCCAACAGGCCGGAAACTCGTCAGGCTCTTGGCAATATGCACATTATGCGCCCACACAATGATTTTCTTCCCGGGATAGGCTTTCTCCGCAAGCCATATAAGATTCTTCGCCATCTGCAGATCCCGGACGCTCACCTCATTCCCCTTCGTTAGCTGCCAATAGCGCAATGTCTGCGATTCAATACTGCACACAACCTGGTACCAGAAACCCGCCGAACCCGTCAGGGAGTCGATCCCTGCCCGATCGCCCAACTTCCCCCCTTCCGCCAGCGCCTGCTTCAGCATCCCCAACTCCCCGAAAAAAACTTTCTGCTCGCCCTCATCCGGCCGGTACCCCCGTGACGCAAAAGTGGCGACACTGACCCGCCGGAACAATCGCCAGGCGCTATCCAGCATTCCCGGATCGCGGCCTTGCAGGAACCGCCCGAAGTCCGCAAATAATTCCGTCTTAGCCTTTACGCCGCTATGCTGACTTTCAAAACCCGCCACGAGCAAAGAACGATTTCCCGGAATTCCGGCCCGAAGCCCGGATTGAATATAATCGAACAAAGGTTGCATCTGCCGGCTGGTAGCATACATATAGAACAAACTGCCGACCACCTCATCCGATAGCCGCCCCCCGTTACGCACATTTTCCCATATACGCGCGCAATCATACAACCCGCTTTCGAAAGCCAACACCTCAAACCCTGCCTTCTCATGCAGGAACTTTATAATCCTGGTCTTGGCCAGAAAAGTCGACCCCTCCCCATGAGTCTGCTCTCCCAACAGCACAATCCGGGCATCGCCGATGGCCCTTTTCAATCCTTCAAGGTCTGAAAAATTCGTATCGGCCGGATCAATCGATCTTATCGGGGAAATGAACTCTTTTGCGCTTTTGAGTGCCGGGAGGACGCCAGCCCGGCTCTGTCCGGCAGTCCCTTCCTGAGCGCGAACGGACGTTATCCAAAACGGGATCAACAGGCTCAACAGGAATATCTTCGGCAAAAAACGCGGCATAAGCATAAATCCAAGGTTTTATTAGGTAGTGCCGGGAATAGCCCGGATGTAATGTCCGGTCAAAGCTAAGTTTATCCGGCTTATCTTAATATTCCTTGTTCGAAAAAATATTTACCGCAATAAAACCGAATATCCCGGTTGCCGCCACCACAACCAAATCCAGGATGTTTCTTGAAAATCTCCTCCCCTGTCTTTTTATGATCACAAAGGAACAGCCCAATAACAGCAGGTTCAGGTATACCCATTTATAGGAAGGATTGCCGTTGAACCGGAAATGTATGAACTGGGAATTTGACGGCTCCATCTCTATGCTGAACGGAAACAGCCAGGCAGACATTTTTCCGACAGGCATATCGGCTTTTACCGGCCATGACTGATAATATTCATCTACCTTATTATACGCCCTGTCGATCGCATAGACTTTAACGAATCCCTCGGCGACTAATTCCACTGTCTTATAAAAAAGATTGCCGGTTATTTGAAGCGCCTGCGTATCCGGATTATAATCGTCAACAGGCAGCTTCATCAGATTATAATCGGCCTCCCGCAAAAGATAGATCCTGTTGTCCTCTGATACCAGGGTAGCATAGAACTCCTTTGACTGAAAGGAATTACAGATTATCTTCTTTATTTTAAGATTATCCGGCTTTCGGATCTTAACAAAATAAGGCTCCCCCTTCACCATTTTCAAATGATAAAGAGATCCTTCCTTATCTGTCAGGAACCATCCGTCATCCCATTGTTTCATATTGGTGGGCAACCCTGCCACCAGACCGGCAGGGAACACAAAGCCCTCCTTCTTCATCGCCGCCGTATATTTATCGCTTTTCAATTCATTGACACGGTTCGTTTTGGCATCTATGAATTCTATGCGGTCATTTATACGAAAAAAATCCTTTGGCCAGGTCAACTCAAGCTGCGGGGCCGACTCCATTAAAGGATATAACTGATATTCGGGTTTCGAAAACTCGAATGAAAAAGTCATCTGATTAAAGCTCTCCCGTTGAAGCTGCCGGACATCGACCTTTACCCCATTTATGCTGTCAGGCATCGTACCATTCTTTACATGGTAGAACGTATTAATACTGGGAGTGGCGTCCAGATATTCGGTCTTTGTATATTTCCTGCCTTTGGAATCCACAAACAGCGCATCCCTGCCCTCTTCGTATTTATAACTGTAGAAAACCTTTTTTTCAGCGCCAAACGAGACGTAAGGCGTGTTGATCCTCACGTCAAAAAGGTTATTGTATATGCCGGGTATCACCTGGGCCAACACCACCGTCGCAACGATGATCAGTAAATATCTGCTTATTTTAGGTATCATAATTCTCCTTTTCTGAATCGGTAAATTGAAAATAATGTTGCGATGCTGCTGCAGACAACAAGTAACAGCAATGAAAATAGAACAGGTGCGTAATCTCCCACTATGCCTCCCTTAAAGAACAGGCTGATGAAAGAAGCCCCGAGGATGATATAAAATATCCTGTATTTCCATATGGGCTCCATAATAACAAAAGCAACCAGGAAATAGGAAGCCAACCCCGCCATAAACCAGGGGAGGATGCTTACCAGGGAAGGACCGGCGATCTCATAAGGGAAATAATAACTGCCCAGGGAATAAAATAACAGCAGCATGATTCCAAACACTATGAACAGGCTGAATACGCCAAAACCGATCATCTTCAGCACCACCGTCTCTTCATTGACCGGCAGGTGCAGGGTAAGCTTTATACGCTTATCGATGATTTCCGGAACGAACTGGGCAATCCCCACCAGCAACCCGATGATCAACGGAAAAAATTTAAGGATCGTGAAATAGACAGAATTCATGATGAGGATTTTCACCCACACCAATTCTGCATCCCGGAGGATCAGATCGTGCCGCACCCCTGAATAGATTCCTATAATAAGTAGGATCCCTGCCAGAAATAGTATGATGGCTGGTTTCCTGATCTTAAGCCATTCTTTATATATTATTGATTTCCACATAATTTTAATATTTACCGGTTAAACCTATGAAAGCATCTTCCAGGGACATTTCTACCTTCCTGAAATTATTATATCTTATCCCCCGGATATCGAGATAGGATTGCACCTCCTCTGCCGATACATAAGAATACAATTCCACGGTATTTTTTACCATCTCATGATTTACGATTACCCTATCCCTGTCAAATTTTATATCGCTTTGTTCCACCTCAAAATTGTATTGTTTAAAGCTTGCCATAAAATCACTCAAGGACGAATAGGCGAGCACACGGTTATAATCCATGATCATGACATCGTCGATCAGGCGCTCCATATCCTGGATGATATGGGAAGTGGTAAAAATGGTCTTATTTTCAGCCTTCGCATATTCCTTCAGGTAGTCGATAAATAATCGCCTGTATCCTGGATCCAGCCCCAGGGTAAAATCATCCAGCACGAATAATTCCGGGTCCTGCGCCAGAAGAAGCCCCAAGGCTATCTGCGAGCGCTGACCGCAGGACATAGAGGCGATCTTTTGCTTTGGCGTAATTTTAAGCTTCCCCATCAGGTCAAAGTAAGCTTCCCGTTTCCACCCGGGAAAAAAACCGGAATAGAACTTCTCGATCTGGTAGATATCCATAAATGCATATTGCACATGGCCTTCTATCAGGAAACCGATTTTTGCTTTCACCGCCGGCGATAGATTCCGGGAGTTCTCACCTAGGATGAAGCAGTTCCCGCTCCGGGGCGTAAGAAACCCGTTTAAAATATTGATCGTAGTGGTTTTCCCTGCCCCATTCTTGCCAAGAAGCCCGAGGATGCTGCCCTTTTTGATATTGAAGCTCAGGTTTTCATACACCAGCTTCTTCCCATAATAATGGGTGAGATTCTTACATTCTACAATGTTTTCCATAATTTTTTTTTCGTGAAATGAACAGTGATATAGGCAATAGTTATCAGGGATTGTTGGTCCATCCCGGATTCTGCAACATGATCTTCTGGTTGAACCGGAGCACCATCCTTTCGGGAGTCAATGTAAAGGTCTTTTCTACCGTTCCGTCTGCGTTATATACGGTATGGGTATAAACGGTATTCGCGAAAATAGGGTCGAGAGAAAGCCTTCGTATGGTGAACCAGTTGTAGCCCAATACCGCAAACTCGCGGGTGCCTTCATCGATGATGAATTTGATCAGGTCTGTTTGCGACAGACCGGCAGGTACGGACACAACATTGGCTGGCATCCGGTTCTTACGGAGTGTCTCCACATCTGCGATCGCACCGGCCAGATCATTGGTGCGTGCTTTGCACTCGGCCCGCAAAAGATAGACGTCAGGCATGAAAACACCAACCGGATCATACAATACACCCGTTCTTCTGTAAACCCCGGGAATACCGAAAGGGGCTGCAAAAAAAGCGGATTTGGTATAGAAGGCGGTGAACCTGATATCGGTTGGTCCATAGAGCGCGCTGGTTTGAGGGCCTATCAAAATAGTGTTGAAGATATAAGTATATCGCTGAACCAGTTCTTTGCTAAACGCTTCCTCTACATTATAGCCAAGCGGAGGCCGGGCCGGACCCACTGGCGTAGGCGTATTTACACCTCCCGGGAGGGTCGTAACGTTATAATCATACAGGCCAAGGGGTATCTGGGCATTGCCAAAATCTGCGAAGGCCGCATTGAGCTGTGTAAGCGCATCGCTGTATTTCCCCATGAACACATACACTTTCCCCAACAAGGCCTCCGCCGCTCCCTTCGTCATCCGGATGGAAGTGGTAAGAGTCGTTGGCAAAGCAGGGATCGCTTTGTTCAGGTCCTGCAGGATGAAATCATACACTTGCTGAACGGTGGCCCTGGAGAAATGGGTGGCGGTCACATCCGCAGCCGTAATAATAGGAAAGCCCGGATCGGTGGCAGCCGTACTGGCGTTATAGGGCTTGCCGAAATAATTGATCAGTTGAAAATAACACCAGGCCCTGTTGGCATAGGCCTCGGCCTGTAAGGAAGCTTTTTGCCCTTCGGTTCCCCCCGACGAAGATTCCACCTCGTTGATGATCTTATTATAGATATAGATCTTGCTCATATAAGAGGTGATCTCATTCATGTCGTCATTCGGTTCATAGAGATCGGCTTCCCAGCCAAAAGCCCTCTTTTCGGCCAGAGAGGCGGCGGTATAATAGGGCTCTATCGCACAAACCTCCGGGGACATGACCACCTGGTCGGTTGCCGAGATAAATGCATACAGATTCTGGCTGTTCAGCATATCGCTGTAGTCATTGGTATTTTGCGCAATAAGGCTTCCCTTCGGCACGACCGTCAGGAAATCTTTTTTACAGGCGGTTGTTCCCAGCAGCAGGATGACAACGAGTCCGGCGAGGATGCTATTGAAACCGGTAAGCCAACTGTTTTTGAATATATTTTTCATCTGAACGTATTTTAAATGAGTTAGAAGGAAATATGCAGGCCCATGCTGATCGATCGCTGACCGAAAGGAGTGGATCTTGTACCAGCAAAGGCATTCTGGAATTCGGGGTCTATATTGCCCTTATTCGCCTTCCACAACATCAAATTAGATAGTTGCAGACGAAGGCTTACTCCCTGGGTATTGGTCCTTCTGATGACTGACATTGGCAGGCTATAGGAAAGCGTGATATCCCGGAACTTGATATAGGATGCAGAAAGCACATTGATGTCGGCATTTTCATAATAGCCTACATCCCTCCGGCTGTTGCTGGTAGATGAAACAGCCACATAGGAGGGAACATTGGTCCTGGTCTCATCGCCCGCTTTTTGCCAGCGGTTCAGGAATTCCGTATTGATGTTGCCGGTTTCAAAACTGGCCGTCGTCGGTATATCCGTATAATACGTATTCACGTCCCTGCGCATCACGCTGCCTAAGCTGTAGACCATATTCACATCCAACCCGAAGCCTTTATAACGAAAGCTGTTGGTCATGCCCCCCGTCCATACCGGCAGGTAGGTGCCCATATATTTCATATCCCCTGCCACCGCTACATTCCGGGCTTTGGTGACACCTCCCTTGGCCAGCCTGATCTGCGGATCTCCCATATTATCCAGGCCGGCGTACTTATACGCATAGATGGTAAAGGCCGACTGCCCAGGAACAAAACGGGAGGTCAGGAGCTGTGCGCCTGTGGTGATCGGAGCGGCGAGGTTCAGGCTGGTGACCTTATTCTTATTATAGGCCAGGTTAAAGATAGTATGCCAGATAAAGTTTTTCTCCCGTACATTAAATGTATTCAGGGAGAGCTCGATTCCTGTATTCTTCATGTCTCCGAAATTGCCCACGATACTGCTGAATCCCGAAAGAGTATTGATAGGCAACTGACCGATCATATTGGATGTCTTCTTCTGGTAAAGATCAAGGGTACCGCTGATCCTGTTCTTGAGTAGGGCGAAATCCAGCCCGACATTCAGGTTTTTGGTGCTTTCCCAGGTCAACCGGGAATTGGAGGGCGTAATGAGGCCATACGATACTCCGCCAGGCACGATCGGATCGTTCATCGCCTTGAGGATATCGTAAGACGAAGCCGTTCCGGGGGCAGGGGGATTGCCCGTGATGCCGTAGGTAGCCCTTACTGCCAGGAAATTCAGCCAGGTGGCCGCGTCCAGAAAATTCTCACGGCTGGCGATCCATTTGCCGCCAACGCTCCATACCGGTTTGTTCTGCGCCGACTTATCCTTACCGAATAAATTGGATTGATCGATGCGCCAGCTTCCGTTGATCACATACCGTTCATTATACGTATAGGCCGCATTGGCATAATAAGAAGTGTACCTGCGGTCGCCTTCCGTTTGCGCAAAAGGGTATTGATATAATAAATGAGCGTATCCATCAGCGGCAGTTACTCCCTTGGTTGCAAGGGATAGATAGTCGATGAATGGAAAGGTCTCCAGGGTCTGATCATAACCCCTGACCATCGTGCTTACGGCTGAATTGTATTGTTCCTGTGCTTCCTGACCGAAGATGGCCGTAAGCTGATGTTTTCTGTCCTTCCAGGCTTTGTCATAGCCAAGTTGGTTGCGGACCGTCCAGTCACGCTCATAGGCATTGCCTGTACCGTAATGGCCTCCTGTGATGGGAAGATAATGCGTAGGAAGGCCTCCGGGAGTGGTGGCGGGTGCGGTGAATTGAAAATTTTCGAGCCGCACATCATAGCTGTCTGCGCCATCGAAGGTCGTGCTCTTATTATCGTTTCGTACATACCCATATAAGCCTTCGAACCTCAATCCTTTCAACAGCGCTATTGAAATGCCCCCCGTTATCCTTGCCTGCAGGTTCTCTCCTTTTGAATACCCCCTGTTGAACTCATCTACAGGATTATAGTCCAGGTTGATGCCGCTCTTTGCTTCGTAGGTCGGCAACTGATCCCTGAAGATGCTTTTCATATAAGGCATCGAGACACTATTCCCGGATGCATCCTTGAACTGGTTGTAAGGCAGTCCGCGGTCATCGATATAGATAGGTCTTTTAGCGCTCGTGAAACCATCGGTCAGATCGGAGATCAGGTGTACCTGGATCCTGCTGCTGACTCTGAAGTCCTGCCGCAGGTTGATCTTATACGCATTATTCTTTTCGCCGGGAGTATTGCTTTTATTATCCGTATAGGCAATAGAACCATAAAAAGAATAGACCGGCCCGCCGCCGCTGAGCGAGAGCGTATGGTTCATCAGCATGGCATTGCGGTACCAGAGGCTTTTTACCTGACCGGTGTTATTGATATTGGACAGGCTGTCCAGCTTGAAATTTGCAGTGGCCGCACTTATCAGCCCCCTGGATTGATCGTAGAGGATCAGCTCATGCGGTGCAGTGAAACTATGGCTCACATTCACATTTCCCCAGGGAAGGGCTACCGGGTCGAATATGTCACGACTGGCTTGAATAAGCTGCCGGCTGTTCATCATGGGATAATAATTGAAATCCGGTTCACCTTGAAAATTGGCGAACCCGTCATAATCGATCCGCAGCTTTTGGTTGTTCGACCCCTTCAGGGTGGTGATCACGATGACCCCGTTGGAGGCCCTCGCCCCATAGATGGAGGCCGCCGTAGCATCTTTCAGGACAGTGATATCCGCCACGTCCTGCGGGTTGAGATTGCTGACATCCGGCAGGGCAATACCATCCACCACATACAAGGGCTGTCGGTTGGCATAAATGGAATTCAGGCCCCGGATCATGACGCCGTTGTCGGCATTTTGATTAATACCCCCGATGCTCAGGTTTTCACTGTTCGGCGTATTATTGATCACCAGGCCGGGCACCAGGCCATCCAGTCGTTGAAGGACATTCATGCTCGTGGTCCTGTTCTTTACCACATCCATACTCGGCTTGGCATAGGAACCGGCGCTCCTTTCCTTCAATAAAGTCTGATAGCCGTTGTTGACCTGGACAGTCACCTCTTCCCCTTCAATGATCTTAGTCTTTGCTATCAACGGGCCAAGAGAGCTCTGGCCCTTCACCTTCACTTCAAAACGCTCGATATTGACCCCGCTGATGACAAGCGTAGCATTGGCGTCGAGGCCGGACAAGGTAAATTCGCCGTTGTCATTAGTGATCGCCCCCCTGCTGGACCCTTTTACCTGTATGGTCGCTCCGGCAATCGGTTCGCCCTTTTCATTGACTACCCTGCCGTGTAGGTCAACAGGCGGGGAATTCTCCTCCGTTACAGGCAAAGGAGCCGCCACCACCGCATGTTTAATCGAGATGACCCGGTCGAGGATCGTATAGGAAAGGGACCGCCCCAGTACGCACTGGTCCAGCACCTCTTTCAGACCGGCATTTTTTACTTCCAGGTTCACGGGACCGGCGCCTGCCAATACTTCCTCCGCATAAGCAAAATAATACCCTGTTTGCTTTTCAATTTCATTGAACACTTTCTCCAAGGAGACGTTCTTTACAGAAAGGGTTATGCTTTGGGCATACCCTTTTGCATTTACCTGTAAGCAGCAGATAAGAAGCAGCATTGCTGTTAGTTTCATCGCAAGAATAATTGATTTCTCAGCGGATCGATGGCTTCTCGCTTCGCTCGAGGTCACAATCAGCAGAGTTTTGGTGTGTAGCCACCCCGGTTTTAGGGGCCGGGATGCGCAAATAACATTTAATTGCATAGTTTTGCAATAGTTTTGGTTAAACAATTAAGCAGTCCTGGATCGATTGTATTAAAAGGTTAACCCAGACTATATCCGCCCAAAAGCGGATACCCCCGGACCCGATGGCAATCGGGCCCGGTTTTTTTCTGTAGTCAACCGTAAAAACTCAGGGGGTTACCGTCACTTTCTTGCCTTCAATGCGGAAATGCACTTCTCCCGTTTGTTCCAGGATCTTGAACACATTGGTAATGGTCACATTTCTGGGTATCGTTACAATAAAGTGATTGGTGATCTTACCTTCATAAGTCACATCTATATTATACCATCTGGCTATCGCCCTCATCAAAGGACCGATGGTCACCTGTTTGAATTTAAAAACTCCTTTCATCCACGCGACAGCCTCATCCACATCAGCCTCTTTTACTAATTTTATTTGCCCTTGCGGAACATTGGAAGGAGTTACCTGCACCTGTTCTCCCGGCAGAAGCAACCTACTGGCCCCGCCCATTGTCACCCGGACCGATCCCTGCAGCAGCGTCGTTTTTATGACGGCTTCATCATCATAAGCATTAATATTAAAATGAGTACCCAGCACCTCCACCTCGCCTCCATCCCCTCCCCCCTGCCCCCTAAAGGGGGAATCCCCTGCACGGACGATCTTCACTTTAAAAGGCTTTGCCGCATTTTTAGCCACCTCGAAATAAGCTTCGCCTGTTATCTCGACCTTTCTTTCCTTACCGGAAAAAACCGTCGGATACCGGATGGAAGAAGCGGCATTCAACCATATGGAAGAGCCGTCCGGTAAGCTGAGCTTATATTGCCCTCCGCGCGGAGTACTTACCCTATTGTACAAAACTTCATGGTTCCCGGACCCTGCAGGGGTATAGGCCAGTTGCCCGCCCGCTAATTTCATCACTTTCGAGTTCCCCTGCTGCGCTATCATTCCATTTTGCGCACTATCCAATAGTATCGTCGATCCATTGCCCAATGTCAGTATCGCCTTATTACTTCCGGGGGCTGCATCATTCTTATAGCGTTGTTGCTGCGTTTGTGTTACCGCAATTTGTTTTTGGGACTTACTAAAGAATAATAAATAGACAGCGGTCCCGAAAAGGATAAACACTGCCGCGGCTGCGCCAAGCCACCATCTGCGGATCACGGAAGGCCCCGGCTTCTCCCCGGAACGGGACAGGACCGGCTGAATAGCAGTCGTCTCCATTTGCAAACGGATCTCCTGATAGATCAGTTCACGAGTCTCCGGGTCTCCAAGCTCAGGGAGGTTCGGATCAGCCAGCCCTTTATCGATAAGGGCTTCCAGCTCCTGCTGATGTTCAGCAGAAAGAATGATCCCGGATAACTGTTGCTTTTCGGCACTCGTCAGTGTTCCCTGTTTATATTTATCCAATAATATTTCCAGTGATGTCATCTGCATAAATATTCTTATTAGTAATGACGCAAGACAAAAAGAAGTGTGGGGTGGGCTGAATATATTTTTATTTTTTTAATACCTGACGTAGGAAGAACTGGAAAAGGATGACCCCTATCTCCAGGTGCCGGATAAGGTATAGACGGATATTTTTCAAAGCCTTGCTCATGTGCTCCCTTACCGTATTATGGGAGAGGTCCAGCGCTGCCGCGACCTCTGTCAGCTTTAATCCCTCTTCCCTGCTCATCCGGTAGATCTTTTGCTGCTGGGGCGGCAATTGTTCGATCGCTCTGCGGATCAGCCCGGCAGTTTCCTTCATAACGAGCTGTTCATCGGCAGAGGACGCCTGATCGGGTACGGTCCCATTGTCTTCCATACCCCAGACGTATTGGGTTGTTTTTTTCCGAAGCGAGGAAATGAGGAAGTTGCGGGCGATGATGCGCAGCCAAGCCCCGAAACTGGCTATGGCCGGGAGCTCCGACCTGTTCACCCACACTTTTAAGAATACTTCCTGCACCATATCCTGCGCCGCAACGGGTGATTTGAAATACAGCAGCGCCATGGTGTAAATACGGTTCCAGTACTGTTCATAAATTTGCCGGAAAGCCTTCTCGTCGCCGGCTGATACCATCAGCAGCAGCTCCATCTCAGTATATGCGTTTTCCTGGGGCAAATTTTATCCGGGGGATTTATTTTAGCTATAAATGTAGGTAAAAAGGAAGTAACCGGCGGCAACGCTTCTGAGCGAAGCGGAATCATTTCCGGCAGATCAGCTGATACGCCCCCGGCGTAATCCCTTCCGACCTTTTAAATAGCCGCACAAAATAGTTGGTATCGCTGAACCCGCATTGAATACTGACCTGGCTGATCGTATTCTTATCCTCCGCCAGCAACTGCTTGGCCAGCTTCACCCTTTCGCGGTTAATATATTCCAGGGGAGTAATGCCAAATTGCTCCTTGAACCATTTAAAAAAATTATTCCGGCTCAGATACGCTTTCCGGCTGAGTATATTAACAGGGATCCTTTCCGTTAGATGCTCATGAATATAATGTAAGACGAAATGGAGACGGTCGCCGTTATTATTCGTCGCCGTCTCGCCCGGAATCAATTGCAGATGCTGGCTTTGCAGGATCCGGATAAGCAGCTCCTTCAAACTGAGATCCGCATAGATATTTTTGGACAGATCGAAACTGCTGCATACGCGGATCAGCTTATTGATCAGCTCCGTCACATCCGTATCGTTGCTGAAATGATACTGGTTAAACTGCAACTTCCAGTCACTCTTCTCATCACTCGCACTATTGTAATAATCATTCAGGTATTGCAGCGTATGCCGGATATACGTTCCATCGACAGCCAGGGCAATGCATTGGGTGGGGTTGTCCGGTCCTGCTTCCGGGAAGTCGATGACCATCGTCTCATTGGGAGGAACGATCACCGTCTCTCCCGGCATATATTCAAAAGCCGGCTGATCGAAAAGATGCATGATCTTCTTGCCTCGCACCATACTGGTGATGACAAAATCCCCGAAAGTCAGCGGGACCCGATACGCCTGTTGATAACTTTCGAACACATTGAACTCGCAATTATTCAAATTGAAAATACGCCGGTTCTCCACCAGGGTCTGAAGATATTTCGGATGCGTCAGGTCGATCTTATGGGGATAATTTTTTACCGGCATCGCAATCGTATTTACGTACAACAATTTACACAAAATCTTCCGTACGGTGGAAAAGACAGGTACAATCGTGCTATAAATAAGTACAAAATTTAACAGACCAACCCCATTTGTTTTGCAAATTAGCGGATTATCTCACATTTAAAACGCTTCGCCATGAGTACTTCCGCACCGGCAGCTGCCCCAAAATCCAATGTGGCAGCCCGCCCTAAGTTTAAAGAAAAATACGATCATTACATTGATGGCCAATGGGTAAAACCCGATAGCGGCGAATACTTCGACAACCCCTCTCCCATCGACGGCAAAGTCTTCACCCAAGCCGCCCGCGGAAATGCAAAGGATATAGAAAAAGCTGTTGATGCCGCCCACAGGGCCTTTATCAAATGGAGTAAAACAGCCGCCGCCTACCGCAGCAACCTCTTACTGAAAATAGCGCAGGTCATCGAAGACAACCTGGAATACCTGGCCGTGGTAGAGACTATTGACAACGGAAAAGCGATCCGCGAGACAAGAGCAGCCGACCTTCCCCTCTGTGTAGATCATTTCAGATACTTCGCCGGAGCCCTGCGAAGCGAAGAAGGCACGATCAGCGAACATGATGAGACGACCGTAAGCATCGCCCTGCACGAGCCCATCGGAGTCGTAGGACAGATCATTCCCTGGAACTTCCCCCTGTTGATGGCAACCTGGAAAATAGCGCCGGCGCTGGCCGCAGGATGCTGTGTCGTCGTCAAGCCCGCCGAGCAGACTCCCACCAGCATCATGTGTCTCATGGAATTGATCGGAGATATCTTACCTCCCGGCGTTCTCAATATCGTAACAGGTTTCGGCCCCGAAGCAGGCAAACCGCTGGCTTCTTCCCCCAAGGTCCAGAAAGTGGCCTTTACCGGGGAGACCACCACGGGCAGGCTCATCATGCAATATGCATCGGAAAACCTGATCCCCGTCACGATGGAGCTGGGCGGCAAGAGCCCCAATATCTTCTTTGAATCCGTAAGCGATGCCGACGACGAATTCTTCGATAAAGCTGTAGAAGGCGCCGTGATGTTTGCCCTCAACCAGGGAGAAGTATGTACCTGCCCAAGCAGGATACTGGTGCACGAAAAGATCTACGACAAATTCATGGACCAGGTCATCCGCCGCACAAAAGCCATCAAGATGGGCAACCCCCTCGACAGCACCGTGATGATGGGAGCGCAGGCTTCCGAAGATAGGCAATAACAAAATGAGGATCTTCCAGGAAGAGATCTTCGGCCCCGTCAGTTGCGTCACCACCTTCGGTTCCACGGAAGAAGCGATCGCCATCGCCAACGATACCTTATATGGATTGGGCGCCGGCGTCTGGACCAGGGATGCTCACGAACTTTACCAGGTCCCCAGAGCGATACAGGCCGGCCGGGTATGGGTGAACTGTTACCACGCCTATCCGGCACATGCCCCGTTTGGCGGTTATAAAAAATCCGGTTTCGGCCGCGAGAATCATAAAATGATGCTCAACCATTACCGTCAGACCAAGAATATGTTGATCTCCTATAGTAAAACCAAATTGGGCTTCTTCTGAGTCCATGACCATCCACTACTACACCAGCGGTCTCTGGCCGCTGGTGCCTTTGGCTATCGATCCATCTTATCAATATCAATGTATCTTATATGAGCATCCCCCGGGTGATAATGACCGACAAAGCGGCTGAGCTGATTAAAAAGCTAAAGGATATGCACGGTCCTTTGATGTTCCATCAAAGTGGAGGATGCTGTGATGGGTCACAGCCTATGTGCTTTGCGGATGGAGAGTTCAGAACCGGCAGCAGTGATGTATGCCTGGCGGTGATCGATGGCTGCCGGTTCTATATGAGTAATGACCAGTTCGAATACTGGCGGCATACCCAGCTGATCCTGGACGTGACGCCGGGCCGGGGAAGCAGCTTCTCCCTGGAAATACCGCTGGGCGTCCGGTTCTATATCCGGTCAAGGGTCTTCTCGGACCAGGAACTGGAAGAACTGGATACGCTGTCATAATATTTTCATAATAGACCGCCCCTTGCTAACAGACGGATACCCAATAGCTTTGCGCTACCAAAAAGCATACGATGTCCGACAGAAGAAAATTTTTAAAGAGCGGCCTCTTACTCCTCGCGGCATCCCCGGCTGCATTCCAGGACAAATCGGCATCCCCGGCGGAGACCACCTCCAAAGCAGCGACCCAGGCCGCACCCGGGGACAAGTCCGCACCCCGCCCCGAAGAAAGCCCCTTGAGCCGACGGCTGAAATCGATCCACAAAACCACCACCTGGAACCTCGTCAAAGAAATCAAAGTCTCCTTCAAGACCTTCCATTGCCAGGGAATGGTAAAAATCGGAGAGGACTTCTGGGTCTCCTCCGTAGAAGTCAACATACCTGCCAACGGGGTTTTCGACAGAAGCAAGGGAGCGGGACACCTGTTCAGGATCGACGCCTCCGGCAAACTGCTGGCCCAACTCCCCATCGGAGAAGGCAGCATCTATCATCCCAGCGGAATCGATTTCGACGGCGCCCATATCTGGATCGCCGCAGCAGAATACCGCCCCGACAGCCAGGCCATCATCTATAAAGTCGATCCCAAAACAATGCAGATCCATGAGATCTTCCGGTGGAAAGACCATATCGGCGGCATCGCCCGCAATACGGCGACCAATACCCTCCATGGCATCAGCTGGGGGTCCAGACGCTTCTATCAATGGAAGCTGGATAAAGAAGGGCAGGTCCGGCAGCCCCTTGCCACACCGGCCGAAACAGCCATTCTCAACAACTCCTTCTACATCGACTACCAGGATAATCAATACCTGGGCGGACAGGAAATGTTATATACCGGCCTCGCTGCCTATAAAAAACCGGACGGTAATACCTATGCGTTGGGTGGAATAGAGATCGTCGATCTGGCCAGAAACCAGGCGGTCCACCAGGTACCCGTACAACTCTGGTCCCCGGCCACCGGCGCCGTCATGACCCAGAACCCCAGCTTTTTCGAGCTGGCAGAAGGAGACAAGGTGCGCGCCTACTTCATGCCCGACGACAACGAATCCACCATCTTCGTCTACGAAGCATAAGGTTCGGATCTCACCCCGGGCCTTCGCATTCCCCCATCTTTCCTCCGCACAATACCGGCCGCAGTCCTTCTATTTTATCCTCAGAGAATCCACTATTTCATCGGCAGTCATCTCCCAGACCTTTCGCAACTTCTCAATACAATTGAACGTGAAAAATAATATTTTCCCGTCGACGACCACAAAAAAATAATAATTAAAAACGGGTTGGTCCACTGCCTGTGAAAGGAACTTAATATACCCCACTTTTTTGCCATTCACCACTTTTATCCCATTCCCCAGCACGGTCATATCGGACCGGCTCTTTCTTAATTGCGCCAGCTGAAAATCCGTATAAGAAGCGATCTGAGCGTCAGTCGCCGGCTGCTGAGTCCGCTTCCCGACCAGGTTGACCTCTCCGTCCTCATCCGTCAGGACCAGCTCGGGTCGCTCCCTTTGTTGATATTTCAGCTTCCACATCTCCGCCGACATAATGGATAATCCCTTGGGTACCAGTAATGTCACTTTGTTATCCACCAGGCTGACCTTCTCGACCCCGGTCTGAGAGAACCCAATCACAGGAAAAAGCAGGAATAGTAAAAGTTTCATATTCGATTGTATTATCATCAAATATAATATCCCTTCCCTATTCATGCAAAACAAGGATCCTGTTAACGCTGAACGACCAGGCGTTGCGTGTAAATACGGGTATGCTGCGCCTCCATCACCAATAAATAAACGCCATCCGGCATATTATTCAAAGGCAGGCTCATTTGGTTCAGGCCCTCCTGAACGGATACAAGCTTTTGCAAGACCACCCTCCCCAACACATCGTAGATCAGCAACTGAGTATTGCTTTGTGCTTTCGAACTGGAATAGTTGAGATTCACCTGGCTGTTGGCGGGATTAGGGAAAAGAGACAACTGCGATAACTGCATGGCCGAGCAATCGATCGTGCGCTGGACAATATTACTTTTGACTGACGAACCGTCCTTTCCCGTGATCAGTAACTGGTAAAAAGTCCTTTCATTGGAATTTTGGATGATCGGGTAAGAATAGGAACAATCACTCCCGTCATTACAATTGGCATTTACGTCGAATAGCAAGGCGAAATTGACGGAATCCGTACTTCTTAAGACCTCGTAGGTCGACACATTGCTCTCATGGGAAGTCACCCATTGCAGATCGGCACTGCAGGTATATTGGGGATCATTGACCACTGACAAGACAGGCACCGACGGCCCTTTAATAGTAAAATCGAGCGTATTGGAACTATATTCCCAATAGGGGCCATCATACCCCATCATCGTGAGATGATGATCTCCCGGATAAGGATTGATCCATCCAACGGTATATACTACCGAATCGAAGCAGGCCACCCTCCTGGTCAGCGTAAGCCCCTTCACCTCCGCTCCGTTCTCTATAAACTTTATAGAAGAAAGAACATTTTCCGCGTTGGGGGTTTTGATGCCGGCCGTCAAATAGAAAGTTCCCGGGTTCCTGAAATCACTATTGCCCGAGTCCCTTAGCGCCAGCACAGGATCGATACCCGGTATTTTCACGGAAGCGATCTCCGTCCGGTAAAGGTCCTTGTGCAATCCCATCCTGTTGATATGCCAGTTCTGGCCGCCTGCCTTTTCAAAGGCCCCGGTTGACCGAAGGTTATCCAGGTTAAAAGGCATACTGGGGCTTAGCAGGTTTTTAAAGAATTTAATATTGCTTTTGAATACCAGGTTGCATTTTACAAAAGGATCCGTTTGCGCATATCCGGCATTGGTAGTCCCATCGTCATTGAACAACCTGTGGTCGTTGATACTGGAGACAACCCCCGGGTTGGCTATAAAGACGTTCCCGGCCCCGGAAGGCCATATCCGGGAGGTATAGGCATCATTACGGCCGGCCGAACCCACCATATCCGCGCATTCCGGATAAGCCTTTCTGTAGACGGCACTGCTGTTCCAAAGTTCTTTCAATGAGTCGAGCAATACAGGATAGGCTGTATCGGAAGGCGCTGTAGTCTTGCAGGTGACCGGGTAAATATCATTACTAATGATATTATTCGTATAAGAATTGAAATAACCGTAATTATTATAGACTGCCATCACTACATTGGCGATAATATTGTACGTGTTGCTATCTCCTGAAGAGAACTGGTCCTGGTAGATCCCGTTTGCCTGGGGAGCATCATGAATATAATTATGATTCAGCTTATTCCCTCTTGAATTCCAGCCGCCATCTTTTTCCCATGTATAAAAGGCTCCCATGTCGGTATATTTTTTTACGACATCGTACACTTCATTATACTCTAAAATATTATTGTTCCCGCCATAGTAGATGCCCACATGTGGACTGTCATGAACCTTATTGTAAGCAACATAGGTTCCAATGGCATGGACTACGTCTATGGCTCCGGAATAAAGGAAGGATTCCCGCGCATAACTGTAAATATGGTTATTGATCACCTGGTGCCCCGATGACTTCAGATTAAACTGATCGGCGGCGAAGGTAGAGCTGGAAATAATAACGCCTCCCGCACCTACGGAATCAATATCATTACTTTGTACCGTACAATTGCTTCCATCCGTTATGGCTATCCCATAACCGGAACAATAGCTTATATGCGAGCCGGCAATTTTAACATTCCTGCAATCATGCAATTCAATTCCATTACCCGAACCGCCACGGACGGCAATGTCGATAAACTTCGTATAACTCACTCCAGTAACCGAAATGGCAGGCATCATTGAATTCCCGGCACCCGTGAGCGTCCCTGAGGCAGGCACCCACATGTATAGTGTTTTTGTTTTGAAATTAATACTCCACTGCCCTTCCCGGGCAATTTCTTCCACCAGGTTGAGTGCATAATAAGGTTCCGCCCCGGAGGCGATCCTGCCGGGAGCCCGGGTTCCAAGGCCATTCTGAATACCGGCAGCCTGGACAATAAGACTATCCGCCGTATTAAGCGAGAGTGTTTGGATCACATCCATTTGCCAGGGAGTCTGCCAGTTACCACATAGATACAGCCCTCCTTCATCGATGGCCTTACCCCAATACTTCCCTCTGTCATCTCGGTATTTGAAACTTCCTCCCGGGGTTGAATTCGCCGCCCCTTTCTGCACGACCTCCCGCATCGTCATCGTCGTATCGGAAGGGTAACGGGACATGGGCAGCGGGTACCCATCCTGGTAGAACTTCGGCGTTTTCAACCTGGCAATGCCAAATAACAGGGGCCATTGAGCCGTATCGGTAAACCCATAGGAATTCAGGTCCAGTTGCAGGACCCTCGCTTTAGCCGTGGGATCGATGATCCTTGCTTTAATAGCATCGGGCAGCGGCGTAAAATCTCCCCGGTTCAATAAGATCTCCGGCTGGAAGACCGCTCCGTTGGGGTCCATAGACTGATAAGTGACGGGAGCGGCAGCCGGCCGGCTGTCACTGGCATCCAGGCTGAATGCCGGATAGACGCCCTTTTTCAACCAGATCATACAAGGCTTTTGCGCGTTAGCTTTCGCGACGGTCTTCGCGCGCGTGATACTTACCGGCTGGTTCACCACCTCGCCATTTCCGGCGGCAGCGCCATCGGGAGCAACATATATATTGATCGTTTGAGCCTGTGAAAGAGAGGATAGAAAGCATCCAAGGAATAAAAAGAATAGCCCATTCCTGAAAAAATGTAGACTTTTTTCCATGAGGATACTGGATTGCGTTTTAAATAGGTATCGGATGGGTCGACTCCAGGCATGTCCTGCTAAACAGCAGTCAACCTCTGATCGAACGTCGACTTATAACGAAATATTTAATATAAATATTGCCAATATAAATCAATAAGTTATACTTACAATATTATCAGCACGCCTTAAAAACCGAATATCAGTGCGTAATAAAGGTGACCTTTTCTCATTTCCACCATTAATCCTGAAAGCGCTATTCAAATGAATGACCCCAAAATCATAGAACTAATCCGTACAGACAGGAACGATAGCGCGCTAAATGCGCTATATCGGCATTTTCCCCTCATGCAGAAAATGATCCGGTCTAAAGGAGGAACGCCGGATGATGCGGAAGACATCTTCCAGGAAGCCCTGATCATCTTAGTCAGAAAGGTAAGACAAGACAATTTTCAGCTGACCGCTCAACTGAGTACCTATCTGTTCAGTGTATGCCGCTTCCTCTGGAAGGATGAACTAAAAAAAAGACGACAGCCCATCCCCCTCGACCTCGACACCGGACTATCCGGACCCGCAGAAGAGGAACTGAGTGCCGCCGTCGAAGAAGAAAATAGGGCACGGCTCGCAGAGAAAGTCCTGCATGAATTGAAAGAACGATGCCGGGAACTATTAGTACTCTTCTACGAAGGCAGACTCAAATTGAAGGACATCGCTGCCCGAATGGGCTATAGCTCTGAGAATACAGCCAAAAACCAGAAATACAAATGCCTGGAAAATGCAAAGAACAGGCTAAAAGAGCTGAAACAAACTACTCAAACCTTTTAATACCCTGAGCCATGCGCAACGAACTGGAACAAATCGAAAAAATCGAACATTACCTCAGGGACCGACTCTCCGTGGCCGAAAAGCTACGGTTCGAAGAACAGATAGCCAATGATCCCGCTCTGCAGGAAGAAGTAAGGCTGCAACAGGAGATCCTGCAAGGCATCGAACGTGCTTCCCTGAAACAAAAGATCCAAAAAGCAGGAGTAAGATTCAGGCGGGGTAGGAACTTTCTAAAATGGGGATTCAGCGGCTTAGCGGTTATACTATTGATCGCCGCGACCCTCTACGCCATCCTCTATTATAAGCACATATCCGCCCATGAACAAAAATCTTATGAAGGCAAGGCCCTACCCGAATACAATGAATCGGGGGGGAAAGACTGGGCCGACGCCGACCGCAACCTAACCGCACAGACCTTTTGGGTAGACGCTTCCACCGATACCGTTATCGAAACGAAAGGAGGCATCTACCTCTCCGTCCCTGCGGCAGCCTTCCTGAACAGCAACGGGCAAAGCGCTAAAGGCAAAGTGGAATTGATCGTGAAAGAAGCGCTGGATCCAGCCTCCATCCTTCGTGCAGGACTCTCCAGTAAATCGGGTAATCAGCTATTGGAGACCGGCGGAATGTTCTTTGTAGATGCGAGAAAGAACGGACAGGCGCTGAAGATCGATCCTTCCCATCCTATTTATGCAGAAGTTCCCACAGACACCATTAAGCCAGGCATGCAACTCTTCAGCGGCCAACGTTTGCCCGATGGCTCCATCGATTGGACCAACCCGCGCCCCTTACAACACGACCTCATTCCCGTCGATATCCATTCCCTGGATTTCTATCCGCCTCATTATCTCGATTCATTAAGCCGATGGGGATACGATTCCCGGAATAGAACATTCACCGATAGTTTGTATTATTCCTTCGCCCGGTTCTTCGGTCAGCCTGGGCCTGGCGCCGAGCCGGCGAACGCGGAATATTACAATATGGTCGACACAGTTCGGACTCCCTCCTCCGAAGCGGTGAAAGCAGACAACTCCGGCTTCTCCCCCGTTCCGCAAACAGACATCCCAAAGACAGACTCCGCCTGGGGTTATCCGTTTGGTGAGGGCGGATGCGGTATCAACCCGGCTAAGATCAAGGCGATATGGAGTAAGGAATTTCAGAACACCCTGCTGTCTACCCGTGAATTCGAACAACGCATGGCCTGGATCCATCTAAGCGGCAATAGCCGGGTGCTGGACTTGTACGTCAACAATCCCGGCAAACACCTCTGCACCATCGATTCCATGGCTGCCAGGCTGCTTACCGGAGATCTGAAGGCGCGATTTCTTTCTTTTGCGGCCCGGCAGGATGGAAGGGTAAAGAACGGAATAAAACAATTCGATAAGCTCAGGGAATATTATCAGAAAAAGACAACCGCTTTCACCGAAGCCATTGCCAAAACACAAAACGATTTCTGGCGTAAACAGGCAGAGCTGGATAATACGGCCGGCATGAAAAAGCTGGAGCACCAGGGCGATTCCATCAACCGGCTCAATAACAACCTGGAAGAAGAATTTAAGCTCAACCTCAAAGAAGCCTACCGGCAATTGGGATATGACACATCCCTCCCTTCCCGTCCTCCGAACAGGAATGTATACCAGATACCGGTGACCAATACCGGCTGGTGGAATGTAGACAAATATGTTTATGAATCCACGACCAGCCGGACCAGCCTCGACTATACGGACCCGCAAACAGCCAAGAAGGCCGTCATCAACTACCTTCCTGTTTCCTTCCGGATAGAAAAGGCCTCGGAGTATGACCGGCTTTATGTTTATCTCCTGCCGGATAAACTGAGCAGCTTCATGCGACTGGAGGGCTCCGGTGGAAACTATTCGGAAAGGCTGGATGAACTAATGAAATACAACCTGGTCTGTATTGGCTGGAAGGGTGATCAAGCCTACTCCTATTCCCGGGAAAATATACAACCTGGAGGTATCGGCCCCGTCTCCACCGCGACCGGGTCCACATCAATCGGGTCTTCGTCGATCCAACTGACTCCCATCGGCGAACGACAACTGGACGAGCAGTTGAATAAAATCGGGAACAGAACACAGGCCCAGAGCATACAAAAAGAGAACAGCTTCTTCCGGTTTGAGATCGGGGACCGGAAAAGACAACAACACAACCAGGAATTAGAGGTATTGACGCAAAAAGTGCTGCAATTGATCTTTCCCTGCTATACGTTAGAGGCTGCTAAATAGCGTTGCCAATGAATTCGGCTCCTGATTCACCCGGTTTCAGCAATAAAAAGTCTCCCTCATCCGTAGGGGACTTTTTCGTTAGCGCCATCTCCTGACATTAACTCCAAATGTCAGATTTCCCAATTTGGGATTTTCAATTGCCTTGCTTCCCACAAATTGGGAAAAATACCGTTATTTTTTTAAAAAAAAGGTGAATACACCCCTTTTTGAGTAGTGCTTTTACTAGGCATCCGTGTTTTATTAATATAACCCTTCTCAATTCTTCTTCATTCCCGATCTGGACTGTTAGCGGGCCAGGCTTGTAATTTTTTATCCCGGCACGCGCCGGGAATGGAATCGTTTGCTTAATTAAAAAAATAGATGCCGATGAAAAAAACTACTCAAACAACATTAGCCGCAGGTGAACCAAAAAGCAGAGATGAACCGATGTCGGCACTGGAATTAGCCTATCAGCAGGGACAGCAGGCGCTTATTAAGGAACAAGACAGAGAACTTCTTTTACGACGCTTTTTTTTCAGTTCCTATATTGCCTTAGCCCTTGCCCTGGTAGGATGGAGCATCTATTTTTACCATCTATATAAGATTAAGATGAGGCTATCCCCGAAAACAGACATATCCTCTCAAAATTTCGGAAAGTAGTATGGTATATCATTATGACACGCCCCCAATGCCTGCAAAGGTTCCGGGCCAATAAGAGACAGGAACAAATTAATAAGTCAAACCCGTGCCAAAATGGAAAAAACAAAGTCCTATCCGGATACTTATTTCTCGGCAGATAATATTAAACAAGTATCGGAACGCTATTTACAACCAGGTGACCAAAATGGCGAATTGAGTGTATATTATCGAATAGATACAGGTGATGAAGCGTGGGTATTCGACACTGAACCCCAGTTTTTTTCGGAATACCGGAAAAAAGAGCATATTAACTCCATTTTTAAAAAGGCCAATAAACACATAAGTTTAACGATCATCTATCAAAAAAATAATTATACAGCGGTTACCGTCCAGGCCAAAACAAGAGATGAAATCGAAACTATATTTGAGTTCTTCGAAGAAAAAAGGGCAGACTCTATTGTTAAAAAAGCGGACATCCCGAAAGACAAACTCATTTTTATAGGGCATGGCAGAAGTCGCCAATGGCGTGACCTGAAAGACCATCTTACAGATCAGCACCATTATAAAATAGAAGCTTACGAGACCGGAATAAGGACAGGCCAATCAATTCTTACCATTTTAGACGAAATGGCTTCCAAAAGTTCTCTGGCCATTTTAATTATGACCGGGGAAGACAGAGATGAAGATGGCGTATTAAAAGCGAGACCAAATGTGATTCATGAAACAGGCCTATTCCATGGGAGGCTGGGATTTAATAAAACGATTATTTTGTTGGAAGAAGGAACGGAAGAATTCAGCAATATAAGCGGCATCCAGCAAATCAGGTATTCACGCGGAAATATCAAAGAAACATTCGGAGACGTCCTGGCCGTTCTAAAAAGAGAACTATCACAGGATAATCAAAACCATACAAACTAATTGACCGCTGGCATCCCCAAAGCAATAAAAGTCCCCCACGTCACGGGGGACTTCTTCCTTATCACAGCCTTAACTTAACTCTAATAGTGCTCCACCGCAGGATCCCCTGTAGCCTGTTTCGTCTGGATCTCCGGAAACTGCTCTTTGATAAAAGCCGGGTTAGACAGGCCCATCGTAGGATTGCCGGAGAAAAAGCCAAACGGCATCAAAGAAAATCCCATATGATGACAGGGCATCACCGGCCATTCTTCCGGCCGCACGATATGCGTGATCCCCGCCACATACCATACCACGAGATCGTTATTGCCGATCATCCTGTTCCTGGCCGTCCACTGTGGCAGTCCGTCATAGACCTTATTGCTGGCAGGATAGAGCCCCGCCGGATATTCTTCCCCTTCCTGGTATTGCGTGACCCATAACTGGTGGTCCAGGAAACCCGCCTTCTTTCGTACGACCGAACCTTCCGGCATAAACGGCTTCGCCTGGTTACCCGGCATCAGCATATATCCTACATGCTGCCCCAGCGCATTGTGTTTCGTGTTGTTGACAATATGCCAGCTCCGCGCACTCTCATAGTTGACAGAACGTTGCGCTTCCTTTTCCATCATAAAATGCGTGTGTTCCACCACAAAGGCATTACTGTATGGATTCATTTTACCCGGAGGAACTAATTTAGCATTCATCTCCATCACGCTGTTGTTCTGATCGCCGTCAATATCCATATCCAATCTGAAAACAAAGAAGTGCTGGTGATTGATCGCTTCAACATGAGGATGCACCAGGGTGCCGAAAGACAAGCCGTTATAGGAAAGATCGTTGGGATCCGGCGAACTCATCTCGCTGGTCCGGTGAACACCCTGTATCTCCACAATGCCTGTCAATTCTATGTCCACGTCGATCGTCCCGTCCTGCTTGAATCGCCAGGTAAATCCATAATCATAGTTCTCGATGGTCGTATAATATTTTATGGCCAGATTGGTCGCCCTGCGCGATACGGTGCCATGGCGCCATAAAGTTCCCCCATATTCCTCAAAGATGGCTACGGCCCTGTCCAGCTGGTAGGGAGCCCCACTCTCCCTGTGCAGGGTAGCAGGCATATACGCGGCATTCTCGGGAGCGTCGGCCCCCGGGCTCAGGGATCGGGCGATACCCTGGCCAAGCCGGTACTCACCGGCATCGAAGAAATTATAAGAGGCCTGCAGCAGATCAGGGGCGCCATAAGGCACCACCATCTCGGGCATGGACCCCTTGTACATGACCGGGCGTTCCTTTCCATTGTCTACGTAACGCACATTATAGATGATCAGCCCCTCCCGGTTGTCGATGCCATAGCGAAGACGCCAGTTCTGCCAGGTGATCTCCTGCCCCTTGATTTCAACAGAGCTGCCGGCAGGCTGGGTGATCAGTACCGGACTGGGCCCTTTTTTATCGTCCTTTATCGAATCTTTATCGAAATAATTCAGATCGACCTGGCCGCTGAACCGGTTCTCCTCATCTACGATCTTAAGTATTTTCCCGGTGGTAAAATCAGTATAAGCCAGCAGCCCTTCGATATCCACCTTATTGCCCTTACGCCGGGCAATGACCAGTTGCTCCCGATGGCCGATCGGGGCAATCCCCAGATCGCCGGGAAAAATGCTGCGATGCGTCACCGAATCGATGGAGATCCCTCTTTTCTTCAGCGCAGCCACCCATAAAGGGTCCTTTTTTACAATATCATTTGCCACCGAGTCGGCATCCAGTCCCATGCCGATCACATTGGGAATATGTTGAACCGAAAGGACTTTTCCGGCATTCAGGTCGACTACGGCCTCCGTGATCCCGCTTTTAGCATAATCATAGTAACTGGCAAAAGCCTCCCGCCGGAAAGCATCGCCCGGCTTATACGCCAGCACTTCCTTTTTAGGCGGCTCCTTCAGGTTAATGATATTAAAGAGGTCTTTTCCCGTAGTCGTATGACTGCTTTTCAGGATCTGGACCACCCTGGAGATCTCATTGGACGTCAAGGGATCGAGGGGATAGGACTGGGCTTGCGCCCCGCTCGCGAAGGAAAAAAGAAGGAACAGACCAATCGGAATAGCTGTTACCCGGGACAGCCTGGGGAAATACATCATATTGAATAAAATTTGTGTAATAAAAAAATGGCCCCGGCAATCTTATTCAAATCTAGCCTCTTACATCATCTGGTGCTATTTTTCTGCCCCTACATTACCCCTACAAGCATAAAAAACATACCCGAAAGCATACATACCAATGATTATCAATTATTTAAATCATATCTCATCAGAACACTTACTCCTGGCCACATTTCCCCAAAAGAAACAAAAATATTCACGAAATTTACACCATGTTACCATCTGGCGCTATATTATCTTCCATAAAATCACGGGTACATGCTGTTGTGCCCGATGCAAAAGTTTTATTGTTTGGAAGCAGAGCTTATGGCACCCCCACCGAAGAAAGTGATTGGGATATTTTAGTATTGACTAGCCAACCGGTTAATTCCGAATTAAAGAAAAATATACACACAAGCCTTTTCCCTTTAAGTGTAGAAATCGGGTCTTTCATCAACACACTCGCCGTTCAGGAAAACGAATGGCTAAATAATGCGGCCTATTACTCCCTGCAGCAAACGGTAAATGGAAGAATGATTGAGGCATGAATGATAAGCAAACTTCAATAAAACTAAAACTAGCAAAGGCCAGGTTTTTGATGGCAGAAGTGAATATTTTAATGCAGCATCATTTTTATATTACTGCAATCAATAGATTATATTATAGCTGTTTTCATGCTACTAAAGCATTACTGCTTACAAAAGATTTAACTCCTAAAACGCACAGCGGCGTAGTTTCTATGCTACATCAACATTTTGTTCAAATTGATTCTTTTGATTCAGAACAGGCATCATTTTTTAGCCGCCTGATGCAGGAAAGAATTGAAGATGATTACAGCGATTTTACGACAGTAGATGAAGCCGCGGTCAAAGAATTTATAGAACCCGCCAGGAAATATATTGCCTATATTGAGCAATTGATCAAAAACAGCTTAAGCAACAACCCTGATTAACAGCATCGGCCCTCCCCCAGCCCATCCCCACTCATCAATCCCCCCCTCTTGTTTAATCCAAATAATATTTAGATATTTGTCTAAATATTTAATTACCCAAAGGAAATGAACATTCTTTTCAAGGCGCTCAACGATCAGACCCGAAGAGAAATACTGGAACTATTGCAGGAAAAAGACAGGACGGCAGGAGAAATAGCCGACCACTTCACTATTTCCAAACCCAGCATTTCCCATCACCTGGACCTGTTAAAACAGGCGGGCCTGGTAGAATCGGTCAAAGAAGGGCAATTCATTTATTATTCCCTCAACACCACCGTAGTAGATGAGATCGCCAAATGGTTCATGCAATTCAAAACGAAAAAGAAATAACAACCTATACGATATGAAAAAGAATCCCCTTTTACTCAACACGCTGATGATCGCAATCATCTGCCTTCCCCTCCTGTATTTAGCCATCACCTATAACAGCCTGCCCGCTAACGTTTCCCTGCATTTTAATTCGAAGCTGGAAGCAGACAGGACAGGCGACAAGTCGGAACTCTGGATTCCCGTGCTCGTCCTTGCCGGCGTTGCCATCTTCGTCTTTTTTTTATTGAACAACCTTCACCGGTTCGACCCAAAACGAAAAGAGGCCCCGCCCTCCTCCACCTTCAACCGCATGGCGGCAGGACTGGCCATCCTTATAACAGCCCTGAATTTCCTCACCCTCCTGTCCGCCTCCAAAGGAGCGCCCGTCTTTAAACATTTTTTATTCCCCTTATTAGGTCTGCTCTTTGCATTCCTGGGTAATTATATGAATAATATTAAACCCAATTATTTTGCAGGTTTTCGTTTGCCCTGGACCCTCAGCGATGATGAGAACTGGCGTAAGACCCATCACCTGGCCGGGAAGCTATGGTTCTGGACGGGCATCACCATTGCCGTCATCAGCTTCTTTATCCCATCGAAGATCCTTCTGCCCTCTCTGACCGCCCTATCGGCCCTCATCTGTATCATTCCAGCTATTTACTCTTATCGCCTTTTCAAGAACAAACACTGATCCCTTCATGTAATAGCCGATCGACCCCATCACTGACGCGGACCAGCTCCCTCATACCACTAACTGGTAAGATTTGAGGATTCCCACCCCCTTTGCTTAGAGAAATCATTTTTTTGAAGTATTTTGTTTCTGCATTCCGCCCTTTAAAAAGCATCAAAATGGGATTGCGTGACAAGAGCATACAATTTATCCGCAGGCTATCGGTATTTTATCTGTTGTTGATCGTATTACTGGTTTGCTTCGGATTATATTATTTCAATTACGTTCCTCATAACAAGAGCGGACTGAATGAATGGGGACAACGCTCCCTCAACCAGCTCGCCGCCAATTTCACGCAGAAAAGCGCTGACATCGAAGATATCTTCGACAGCGCCATTATCGATTCCCTGAAAAATAAAAGAGGCTCTTACCGTTACCTGAATTCGAATATCCCCTATACGCTGGACAGGATCTATCCCGATTCACCGGGAAAAAAGAACCTGGATGACGACTCACCCCCCTCCATCGGTAAGGACCGGACAGAGCAATGGTGCATCCGGTACCCGGCAGACTCCCTGAAAGGCGATTCGGTCGTCCTGGTCCGGATAAACGACTTCCTCAAGCCCCTGCTGGAAGGCAGGGACGGTATCTTCGACAGCTACATGCTTTTCAGAGACAGCGACCCGCCCGGGCATAACAAGCCATTCAACCTGGAAGTCCTGTATCGCAACGAGGGATTGTCCGCTTCGGCGACGATCAACGCGGATACCCTGCTGCAGTCTCAAAAGAACTCAGACCTATCCGGAGTAGTGGAACTATCCATATCCGGCACCGTTTACGAAGTCTTCCTCCGGCCCTTCCCTTTCTATCAGCAGCATATTTACCTGGCAGGGCTGATCTCCAAAGCGAACTATGAAAAGAACGCACAATCCACACCCCTCAATTTTATTCCTTATAGCATTGTGCTGCTTTTGATCATCTTCATCAACATGCCCTTTCTGAAAATATATTTGCTGAGCCCGAAGGAGCGCATCAACTCCAGGGATGTATTAAGCGCAGCGCTTTCCTTTTTCGCCGGGTCCTCCCTTTTAGTGCTCATCGTATTCTATATCTTCATCAATATTTTCACAAAGATTACCTTCAATCACCGGTTGACTAAGTTCGGGGACCGGTTGCATACGGATATCGAAACGGAATTCCGGTTGGCGAATGAACAACTATGGCAATATGACAGCATCTACAGCGGGCTGGATTCCTCACAAAAAAAAGTACTGGTCTACCGCCAAAAAAACGACAGTATAAAGAAGGCCGTCAACACAGCCTTTATCCCTTCCCGGTATAATAATATAAGCCGGGTATTCTGGATAGATCCCTCCGGCAACACCATCGCCAAATGGAACCCTTTTAACTTTGACGCCCCCCTCTCCAGCGTCAGGAATTTTGATATTTTCAAGATCTTTCAGAAGCAGGTGCCGATGGACACCAGTTTTGCCAATAGTGAGCATAATATCATTTATACCGGCAAGTCGAATACTACCGGGGAGTTCCAGGTCTATATCGCCAAACCCCTGCGACGGCCCATCTCCGATACGGGTGGCCGCCCGGTGAAGAGCCTCAATATCTCTCTGGCCGTGTTCCTGAACAGCGGCGTCAAACCCGTCATCCCGGCCGGTTTCGGATTCTGCCTGGTCGACCGGGAAGGCCGTATCCTGATGGATGCGGACGAACATCGCAACCTCACGGAGAACCTGCTGGAAGAAACCGGCAGCAATCCGCATCTTGCCCATTGCCTTCAATATAAGAACGAGGTCATCATTGACAATGTACCCTTATATGGCCAGCCCTGTGAAATGCTGGTCCTTCCCCTTCACGACCAGCCACTCAGCGTAGTCGTCTATTACAACAAACGGCTCCTGACCAACAATATCCTCCGCCTCCTGCATTTTACCATGGAGACGCTCCTGTATATTTTCATAGCCTTGGGCATCTGCATTCTTTTATCCGGCATTAACTCCTTTTTCACCCCAACCCGGCTGCGGTTCCGGTTGAATAAAATAGAATGGGTGCGCTATTCCACCGCTAATAAAAATGCCTATGCCTTCACCAAAGTTTATTATTGGTATCTGACAATTTTAACGACGGCCCTGTTCCTGGTGATCTTACTCGGAAGTTTCGATATGCGGACCCTGCTCTATACTTCCCTGGTACTGCCTTTTTATACAGTATGGGCCTTTGTTTTTTCCGGGATCAGAGCCATTCCCGGCGATCTTCAAAAATTTAAAAAATATATATCCTCTTTTTTAAAGACAGAAAAACCGGTTTTGCTGGCTGGCTTGTCCATTCTCGTCTGCCTGATCCTCATTAACTTCATCTGCCTGCCCTTCTTCAAAAATGATTTTCATGTAAAACCGGGCAGCATTTGGTTGTTCTTTTTATTCCAGGCGCTGGCAATCCTTGGGCTTTTCCTGACAAGGCCGCTCGCCCGAAAGAAAGAGACCCAGGAAAAAATAAAAGAAAGGAAAGCCGGTAAGAGGATCAATGAGCGGGACTTCTCCCGGCCGAATTATATCGCTTCGCTTTCTTTTGCCATCCTGTTGATCGGGGTCCTGCCGACGCTGGGAGTACTGACTTACGGATTCTATAGTGAAAAGATCCAGTATAAAAAGAATAAACTATTGGAGATAGCGAAGAGTTCCGAGCAGCGGGACCTCTACCTGGCCAGTAAGATCATCCCGGCCTACAAACCCTCGGTCCGCGCCCGCTGGACCGGAAACTATTTCGATTCCTTATTATTCCACTCCGGAACCTACCTCACCGAAAGAGACAGCGTCATCTATAGCCCGATTGCGTCCGGGAACCCGGCAGCGCAGGACGCCCCTGCCACAGGCACAACCCCCGCCATCCTCCCCGCCCCGATACCCCGTAATGCGGAGATCGCCGATGAACCCTATACCCATTTCATGGACACACGCTATATCCGTACCAGCCAGGACTATGATGACTATACTATTTGGGGGGAGGCCGACGACAGCAGCTGGCAATTTTATACCACCCACGATTCGCTGGATTGGCTGAACCTGTCGCACAAAAATAAGATCGCCGCACGCAGAGGTTACCAATTCCTCGCCCGATCCTCTCTCCAGAATCCGCTGGTCGATTTTTTAAACCTGCCCCTTTTCATCCTCCTCTTATTTTTATTGCTGACCATAACTTTTATGGCTTCGTTCAACTGGCTGATCAAAGGGACTTTAGACAGGCTCTTCCTGTTTAGGTTTACCCGCGACCCCGCCCCTGACCGCGCCAGTAATCTACTGATGAAATTTTTAGCGCTTCCGGAATTACGTCCGGAGATCCCCGCCACAAGACAGGACCTCTACAAAGGTTTCATGGAGCTGACCGCTCCGGAATTCTCCACCGACCTGACAGTCGGAGAAAGGGAAACGATCATACTCGCTCATGAGCAGCGGTTTGCCCCCCTGTATAATGGCATCTGGAATTCCCTGTCCGTAGAGGAACAATTTATTTTATTCGACTTCTGCCTGGACGGCTATACCAATTACAAGAACAGGGAACTATTGAATAAGCTGATGGACAAAGGCATCCTCATCCTGATGGACGACGCGTTCAAGCCCTTCAGCCTTAGCTTCCGGAATTACGTCCTTTCCCAAAAGAACAGCCAGGCCCTTAATCAATTCATGGCCGCCGGAAGCGCCGGAGGAGCCTGGACCTCCCTGCGCATCCCGATCCTGACCCTTGTAGCGGTCGTCGCTATCTTCACGGCTTTTACACAAAACGACTTTACGAATAAGCTGACCGCCTTCCTCACCAGTGTCCTGGCCCTGTTCCCCCTGGTATTAAAATTCCTGGAGAACTTCAGGGCCGGCGGAGGAGACAAGAACAAGGGAGCAGACGCTCCTGCGGCCAGGCAAACGCCCCCGGAAAAGCAAACCCCCAACGACAAGCAAACGCCCCCGGAAGAATAGGACCCGCTCCCAGCCATCGGTTCGCCGTCCTCCCGGGGTTGTCAAAGTCCAAGGGCAAGTTGTTATTCCTGAATATTGGTTGTATCTTCTTCCCTTAACAAAAAAGATTAATATGAAAAAGCTTGTCATTGGCTCTCTTGTCGGAGGGCTCCTTATTTTCATATGGCAGATGCTCTCCTGGGCGGCGCTGAACTTACACCATGCCAGCCAGGAATACACCCCTAAACAGGACAGCATCCTCAGTTATCTCAGCACCCAGTTTTCAGAAGACGGCGCCTATCTTCTGCCCAACTACCCCAAGGGCATTTCCAGAGAAGAAATGGAGAAACAAATGGATGCCAACAAAGGCAGACCCTGGGTGCAGATTCAATACCATAAGGCCCTTAACGTCAATATGGGAGCCAACATCTTCCGGGGGCTGATCATAGATATTATTATGGTGGCCTTCGCCTGCTGGATCCTGCTGAAAATACCGGCTCCCGGCATGGGCGTCATTTTCACGGCCTGCCTCTCTATCGGCATCATCGTTTTTATCAACTCCCCCTATACCATCCATATCTGGTATCCCAAGGCAGATATTATGATCCACCTCCTCGACGCCCTGGTCAGCTGGGCTCTCTGCGGAATATGGCTGGGCTGGTGGCTCAGCAGGAAGACCCAAACCGCCTGATCCGGGTCTTCCCGTTTTTACCCCAATGTGTGAATTATATAACCTATTCACAGATTGGTGTAACACTTATTAGCGCAAGATTACGCACCTTTAGTCCATACAATTTTTTTACCATTTCCTTTCTATATGTGTGTTTTGTCTGGAAAGGCCCCCTTGAATAAGGGGCTTTTCTTCCCGGCAGACAAGAGCAGATATGAATAAATTCCTATCCTCACCACAAACCAAGCTAAAATCTAAAAAAATGAACCCACACACCATCACCCGCCCCACTACAAAAATGCGTACCTATAGAGCGTCCTCCGACCTCTTCAAATCTCCGACCCCGCCCAGACTAATGCCGGAAAAGCCCGGTCATTTTGCCGCCGCCCTCGCGCATGAGGTCCGCAATCCATTATCGAATATCAACCTGGCGGTGGAAATGCTGAAATCCACGACGGTGGATAAAGAACAGCAACTATACCTGGACATTATTATGCGGAGCTCCGGACGGATCAGCGTTCTGGTAACGGATCTTCTCAGCTCCAGCCAGGCTGACGAAATGAAGGTGGAAAGATATCCCGTTCACCAACTGCTCGACGAAGTACTGACAATGACCAAAGACAAGATCAGGCTTAAGAATATCAGCGTCCGGAAAGATTATACGACCCTGGACTGCAAAATATTGGTGAACAAACACAAAATAAAGATCGCCCTGACCAATATCATCATTAATGCCATCGATGCCATGTCTTCGGAAAAAGGAGAATTACAACTGGTCACCCGATCCATGAACGGCAAATGCATCATAGAGATCAAAGACAATGGGATCGGCATCCCTAAAGCCAACCTTCAGAAGATATTCCAACCTTATTTTACCGACAAAGCGGGCGGAATGGGCCTGGGATTATCAACCACCTTGGAGATCCTTCAGTCCAACCAGGCCAAAATCGCCGTACAATCAGAAGAAGGCAAGGGCACCAGTTTCATACTGACCTTCGACAGAATACAACAATCCGGGAAATGTTAACTATAATAACAGGTTCCCATCAATAAATAAAATGGAGTTGTCCTTTACAGGAAAAATAGCATTGGTGACAGGGGCCGGTTCCGGTATTGGCGCCGCCACGGCCTTGCTCTATGCCGAATATGGAGCAAAAGTGATCGTAGCGGATACCAGTGAGAAAGAGGGCAATGACACCGTCGCCAGGATAAAAAGTAAAAATGGGGAAGCCACTTTCATCAGGATGGGGCTGAGCAGCCTGACAGCCTGTTCGTTATTTATCAGAAAAGTGGCCAGGGTTTATGGCCGTATCGACATTGCCTGTAATAATGCCAGCGTATTCCACGAATCCCAATACGGGGCGGATAAAAATCCGGAAACATTCAATAATGAGATGGACTTCGACCTAAATAGCCTCTTTTACTGCATGAAATATGAGATCGAAACCATGCAAAAGCAGGATATGGGTATTATCGTAAACATTACTCCCGTACCGGGCTCCCTTGGACTGGTCGCTTTCAGTCCCTATGTAAACTTAAAATACGGGGTAATAGAGCTGATGCAAAATCCCACCGGGGAATCTTTATCCGGCGGCATCCGCATACATGCCATTACTCCCGCTTTTATGAATACCTCCCTTTGGGAGAATGCGAAGACAGCAGAAAAAACAACGCTGATAAAATTATCTTCTATAGACAGGCTCGGTAAAATGGAAGCGGTAGCCAGGCTGGCAATATGGCTGAGTACGGACGACGTTTTTTTATCCCCTCCTTCCAAAGGCAATAACTAAAGCCCCCCATTCACAGATCCTCCAGCATGGAGCGCCTTTTGTTCTTTAGCTCCTTGAAATGAGAAGGACTCAGGCCGGTCACTTTTTTAAACTGGGTAGAAAGATGCGCCACACTGCTATAGTGCATCTTATAGGCGATCTCCGTAAGGTTAAGCTCGTTGTATACGAGCAATTCCTTTACCCTTTCGATCTTGTGTGCGATAAAGAACTTTTCGATCGTCACCCCCTGCACTTCTGAAAAAAGATTAGCTAGGTAGGTGTAGTCGTGGTTTAATTTTCGGCTTAAATACTCTGATAGATTGATGGCCAAAGGCTCCTCTGAATAATGGACCAGCTCGATAAGGACACTCTTTATCCGCTCGATCAACATACTTTTTTTGTCATCCATTAATTCAAGGCCGGACCTCAGCAGGGCCGATTTAATCTGGTCACGCTGTTCGGCGGAGATGCTTTCCATGATCTCGGCTTCGCCCAGCTCCACCACCGTATAATGAAGCCCGAGTTTTGTCAACTCATCTTTCACCACCATTTTGCAGCGGATGCAAACCATGTTTTTGATATAGAGTTTCAAGGGAGTCCATAATTTAATGATCGCCGCGCTTTCATAATCCCTATGGCAGAGAGCATACGCTTCGGGCAGGCTCTTAAAGGTAAGCTAAATAGTCCCATATGCCCTTAAAAACCCGGACATCCATGACAATGTGTGAATTATGCAACATAATTCCATAATGCTGTAACAGTCGCCCGGACAAATAGGCTCAATTTCACCCAAACCTATTTTAATCAATAAAAATGCCAAAGACACCGGATCTCACTCAGAAAGTTCGTATCAATGCCTATAAGCCAGCCCTGGTGAATGTAACCTATATTCTGTCCTTCATCCTGGTTGCAGGATGGGCGATAGGATTTTTCGGCTTTCATGCCGGGAATGCCGTGCATCTGCTGCTTGTCATGGCAATGTTTACCATATTGGTCAATATTGTCCGGGGAGCATAACCGCTCCTCAGGAGCATAGCCTCCACCTCCCACCCCCTGTCTTCTCCCATCTTTCCATCTCCCCAAAAATGAAGGGCCGGCCCAATGGCCAGCCCTCACTATCTTCCCCGGGATCTCTCACAACCTTCCTAATACCCAAATATCTCATCCAGGCTCAAGGTCTTCACCTCGCCTACCTTCTTCAGATCTTCGGCATTGATCTTCTTCTCCGAAGCCACCACGCAATAGGTATACGGCTTACCCGACACCTGCTCCTGGTGGAACTGCTTCACATCCTTCATCGTCAGCGTATCGAGAGCCTCATATTCATTCCTGCGCTCATCATAATCGATCCCCTTCTGTTTGGCCGCCAGGTAAGCAAAGACGATCCCGTCCTGCGTAACCCGCTCCGTCTGAATATCCTTCTTCAGACCCATCTTCGCCAGGTCAAACGCCTTTTCGCTCACCGGCAGCTCATTCAGCAACTCATTCATTCCCTTCACCGCATCGTTCATCTTGTCCGCCTGGCAACCGATATAGGCCAATATATAGAACGGATCTTCCTTCTTCGCAGGTACTCCATAGGTGGCAAAAGTAGAATAAGCCAGTGCCTTGGACTCCCGTAGCGTCTGGAACACCACCGAGCTCATGCCTCCCCCGAAATAACTGTCGAACACGGCCACCACCGGCTCCCTGTTCACATCATAGGCAGCCGCATTGCGGATCCAGATGATCTCGCTCTGTACCATATCGTAATTGGCGAACAACACCTGGTTAGCTGACTGCTTCGTATAAGCGAAGGTCTTTTTTTCCGGGTAGGGCGTAAAAGCCGCCGGTAATTTATGCGCCCCGCCGATGGACGAAGTAAAAGCATCCACCGACAAAGGACCATAATAAATGATCGTATGTTTATAATTCAGCAGACCATGGAGGATATTTACCAGGTCTTCCGCCTTCAGATTATTGATCTCGTCGGTGGTGAGCGTCGTATTGAAAGGATTGTTCGCGCCGTAACGGGCATAACTGATCAGCCCCTGCATGATCGCCTGCTTATTCAGCTTGCTATTGGCGCGGGCTTTTAACAACCGGCCTTTCAGAGCAGCCAGGGCCGCCGTATCGGGCTGACAGTCCGAGAGAATATTCTCGAACAACGCAACGGCCTTATCGAAATTCTCCTGCAACCCCGTGATGCTGAGCGTCGTAACCTCCGCCGTGGCATTCACGCTGAAATTACAGGCGATCCCATAGAACTCCTTGCTGATCTCTTCGGTGGAATATTTAGAGGTTCCCAGGAACTGCAGGTACTGCGCCGCCAGCGGCAGCAGCTTATTATTCCAGCTTCCCATATCCAGGCGGTAATACAAATGAAACAATTCATTTTCCTTATTGGGAACATACAGCACATCCGCGATCCCCGCCTTCGAATGTACGATCCCGCTGTTGAAATCCAGCCATTGTGGGCTGAGGGCAGACACCTGCATCGCTTCTATCTTCTTCACGAAGGGAGACTGCTTGCCTGCATTCAACTCCACGGGAGTGATGGGAGGTTTGTCCACTTTCACGATATTCTTGTCCTCCCCTTTGCGTTTGTACAGCAGCACATAATTATCCCCCATATACTTATTGGCCACAGCCACGATCTCCTGCTTGCTCAGCTTAGCCTGATCGTCGAGATCAGATACGTCTTTATCCCATTGGGCTCCCCGGTGCTTGATGAAGCCGTCCATCAGCGCCACTGCACGCGTCTCATTCTTCTCCAGGCTTTCCAGCAGCGACAATTTCCCGTTGGCGATAATCGCTTTCACCAGGCCCTCATCGAAATCACCCTTCTTCAGCCGGGCCACCTGTTCCATCAGCAGATCTTTCACCTGCTCCAAGCTCTGCCCCTGTTTGGGAGTCCCGATCAGCAAAAAGATACCATAGTCTTTATACTGCTGCAGACCTGCCTGCGAGCCCTGCACCTTCTGTTGCTTATTCAGGTTGAGATCCAGCAGGCCTGCTTTCCCGTTGGAGAGGATGCTGGAGATCAGGTCCAGGACCAGGGCATCGTGGGAATTTGCTGCCGGCGTGCGGTAGCAGATTCGCATATTTTCTGCGCTGGGCCCGAAAATATCTTTTACGATGGGGGCCGTCAGCGGCTTCTCCGGGGCAGGGTTATACAAATCTACCGGCTTGGACTTCATATAAGCGAAAGACTGGTCGATCTTTTTGATCAGCACATCGGGATCCAGGTCACCTGCCATGATCACCGCCATATTATTAGGCACATAATATTTATGATAATAATCCCGGATAGCGCGGATGGATGGATTCTTCAGATGCTCGATCGTGCCGATGGTAGTGTGTTGCCCGTAGTTGTGGGTGGGAAACAGATAATAATGCATGGCTTCGCTCATCTTGTTGCCGTCATTGTCCAGTCCGCGGTTCTTCTCTTCGTACACCGCTTCCAGTTCTGTGTGGAACAGGCGGAAAATAGGATCGCGAAATCTTTCTGCCTGCACGGCCAGAAACTTATCCATGGCATTGGAAGGGATATCCTCCTCGTACACGGTCTCTTCTACCCAGGTGTGGGCGTTGGTGCCCTGGGCGCCGATATCGGCCATCAGCTTATCGTACTCGTTGGCGATCGAATACTTGCTGGCGAGACCGGAAACGCTGTCGATCCGGTGATAGATGCGCCGGCGCTGTACGCTGTCCTTCGTGGAATTATACAACTCGTATAAGGCGTCGATCTGGTCCAGGTAAGGTTTTTCTTTCGCCCAGTCCAGGGAGCCATATTGGTCGGTGCCCTTGAACAGCAGGTGTTCCAGGTAGTGCGCCAGCCCGGTGTGATCCTTGGGATCGGTATTGCTGCCGGCGCGGGTGGCGATCCGAACGGCTACCCGCGGTTCCTTGTGATTGACACTGAGCATAACCGTGAGCCCGTTGGCGAGCGTGTAGAAGCGGGTTTGCATCGGGTCATTCGTCACATAACGATAGGTATAACCTCCGGAAGTCGCCTGCTTCCATACATATTTATCGGCTGGCTCCGACGCGGACTTGTCCTGCGCCCGGGCGTTCATCGGGGCCTCCAGTCCCACAATCGCTAAAAAGAATAAAAAAAAGATCCTGGTTTGGTTAATCCGTACAAAATTGCTCAGGTTCATACAAAAATTTGTTTTTTAAATTACCCGTAAAGGGGGGCGCTGCCGCGGGCATAAGACATCCCTGTCCCTGCAAGCGTCCTTACAATGGGGCGATAAAGTACTATAATTTTTCAGAATACGGCCTTGCCGTTCATAAAATCAACGACGAACACGGCTTTTGCAGGGATATACCCCCCTGTCAGATGTATAAAAGCTACGTCCGCGTCAACACCCCCTTCCGGTAGCTCTCCGGAGAACAGCCCGTCTTCTCTTTAAACAAGGTAGAAAAATAATAACCCGAGCTGAAATTCAGCTCGAAGGAGATCTCTTTGATGGATTTCTGGGTCTGGCTCAAAAGCTGCCGGGCTTTATCGATCTTCAGCTGGATCATATACTGACCAGGCGACATCCCTGTATACTTCTTAAAAACTTTCCTGAAAGACGAATAACTGACATTCAGCTTTTCCGCAATATCCCCGATCGACAGGTTACTGTCAAAATGCTCCCTTATCAAAAACCGGCCCTTATTCACGATCATCTCCATATGCGTCTCTCCCCTGAAATAATGCTGCCTCCGGAGGGAATGGATCTTCCCCAGCAGATGCAATACAGCCCCGGCGATCCGGGGCTGATAGCCCGACTCTTCCTTTTTCGCCTGTTCCAGGATCTCCAGGATCAGTTGCAGGACCTCCTCCTTCACCCCGATCGAAAAAGCCGCCGCCCCGGGATGAAAAAAATCAGCACGGATCAGGTTGTCGGCAATCACCCCGTGAAAACCTACCCAATACTCATTCCACCCCTTATCCCTGTTGGGACGAAACCGATGCCATTCATTCGGGAACAATAACAGGATCGTCCCTTCCTTCACCGGTACCACTCCCGTACTGGCGGACTCGAAGACCCCTTCTCCCCGGGTGATATAAATGACCTGATACTCATCGTGCAGGATACGTCCATCGTCCCAGGCAAAATAATGGTGGCGGGGATGCCCTTTTGCCGGGTATTCCTCGTCCCTCTGCACCCTGCTGCAGCCTGCATTCAGGACACACAGCCCCCAGCTTTCATCCTCCCCGCTAACGGGCAGGTATTTATAATAATTCTCCATGATAAGGAATTTTCACCGGCATCTTTTTTATTAATAATAGCCTAATTTACGATAGTTCTTTTTACGGCAAGCCACCCTCCCGTCCCCGCAAACCCTTATCAATCTTCATTATGACTGCATTTTGCCCGAGCGTTTCCCGGAAGGCAGCCAGTGGCTTCCCAAAACCAAAACTATCCGAATAACACCCTTGACCCATCAACTATTTGATATTTTATTGGCACTTTTTGATTTTTCGAACCATTAAAAAATAAATACCATGCCCTTAAAAATAGGCTTATTTGCCATCGGACTCGACACCTACTGGCCCCAATTCGAAGGGCTGCAGCAAAATCTGGAAAGCAACCTGCAGCAGGTCGCCGCACAGTTGACCGCCTCTTTCACTGCCACCCCGCACCCTGCCGCATCGTCGGCCCCTCACCCCATCCAATCAGGAGGCATTCCCACCCTTATCAATGCCGGACTGGTCGACAACATCGATAAAGCCTTCGAAGCAGGCAGCCTTTTTCGCAGAGAAGAAGTCGACCTGATCTTCTTATACGTCAGTACCTATGCCCTATCCTCCACCGTCCTGCCTGTCGTGCAAAAAGCGAAAGTCCCGGTGATCATTCTCAATCTTTCGCCCGAGGCCGCCATCGACTACACCGCCTTCAATGCGATGCAGGACCGGACAAAAATGACGGGCGAATGGCTCAAATACTGCTCTGCCTGTCCCGTCCCTGAAATAGCCAACGTCTTCACCCGGGCAGGGATCAAATTTCACCAGGTGACCGGCATCCTCCGGGACGACCCTATCACCTGGAAGGAAATAGGGGAATGGATAGAAGCCGCACACGTGGGCCACACCCTATCCTATAACCGCATGGGTTGCATGGGACATTACTACAGCGGAATGCTGGATATCTACACCGACCTTACCCAGCAATATGCCCAGTTCGGCGGTCATATCGAATTACTGGAAGTGGAGGAACTGGCATCCCTGCGCAAAGAAGTCACCCCCGCGCAGGCCGCCGGGCGCGTGCAGTTGTTCCGGGAAGTCTTCGACGTCCAGCCGGATTGTTCCCCCGCCGAACTGGAGAAAGCCGCTATCACCTCCGTTGCATTGAACCAGTTGGTGGCAAAATACCAATTGGGCTCCATGGCTTACTACTATAAGGGAACGGGCAACAAAGAAAATGAAGATACCATCAACTCCATTATACTGGGCAACTCGCTCTTAACGGCGGAAGGCATTCCCGTAGCCGGAGAATATGAAATAAAGAATGCCCAGGCCATGAAGATCATGGACAGCTTCGGCGCCGGCGGCTCCTTCACCGAATACTATGCCATGGACTTCAAAGACGATGTCGTGCTGATGGGACATGACGGACCGGGCCATATCGCGATCGCGGAAGGCAAGACCAAAGTGAAACCCCTGCAGGTCTATCACGGCAAAGTGGGGAGCGGGCTCTCCGTAGAGATGTCGGTGAAGAACGGCCCCGTCACTCTTTTATCGGTCGTTGAACAAGCGGGCGGTAAACTGCTCCTGCTGGTGGCCGAGGCCGAATCCGTCGCCGGCCCCATCCTGCAGATCGGCAATACCAATAGCCGCTACCGGTTCCCTATCGGAGCCCGGAACTTTGTAAACCAGTGGAATCAGCGTGGCCCTGCCCATCACTGCGCCGTCGGTATCGGACATATCAGCGCTAAGATTGAAAAACTGGCGTCTTTACTGAATATGGATTTCGTGCGCATCTGTTAAACCAAAAACCATATTTAAAATATCAAAATAGCTATTGAAGCCCCTTTCATTTTAAACTACATTTGGCCCATCTCAATAGGTACTACAAAATTGCCAGCATGAAAAAACACATCCCGATCGCCTTACTACTCTTCGGACATCAATTTTGCACAGCGCAAACCCAGGCCCCCGAACTCAAAGTCGACTGGGGAGCGAAAGTAATGACATCCAGATCTACGCCTACCTTACAAGTCGTAGGCAATCCCCAGCTCCGCCGGAAAGCCTTCATGCACGACGGCTCTTTCAACGCCCTGCGCGATCTGAAAGCGGACTATGTCCGATACGTACCCTGGTTCCCTTATCCCAAACTGGCGGTGGCGGAACTGGATGCACCGGATGGGCAAAAAACGTCCTGGGATTTTAGCCTCATCGACCCGATGACCATCGATTTTTTCGAAGCCACCAAGGGCCATTCCGTGATCATGAACTTCAGCACCATCCCCCAATGGATGTTCAAGACGGAGAAGCGCGTACCTTATCCCGCAGATCCCAATGAGGTCGGTTGGGGATATGGCGGCGGAACGGAACTCCGGGACACGACCCTGCAGGAATTAGCCGGTTATTATTCGCGGCTCGTCAGCTGGTATACCAAAGGGAGCTTTACCGATGAGCTGGGAAAAGTTCATAAATCCGGCTACCACTACGAGATCCCTTACTGGGAAGTCCTGAACGAGCCGGACCTGGAGCATTCCACGACGCCGGAAGCCTATACCAAAAGATACGATGCCATCGTAACGGCGATCCGCAAAGGTTCCCCCAACACCAAATTTGTCGGGCTGGGCCTGGCGTATGAGAGTCACCCGGAGTGGTTTGAATATTTTCTGAATCCTGCGAACCATGCACCGGGCATCCCCCTTGACATGATCTCTTATCATTGTTATGCATCGGCCAATCCCAACCAAAAACTGGAAGACTATCAATACACCCTCTTCGATAAGGCCGACCTCTTTCTCAACGTCGTACGATATATCGAGGACATCCGGAAAAGACTGTCCCCCGCTACCAAAACGACCATCAATGAATTAGGCACTTTTGTCAACGACGAAATGCGGGACCAGCCCATTCCCCAGGAATACTGGAACCTCTCTGCCTCCGTCTACGCCTACTTTTTCATAGAACTGACTAAACTGGGGATCGACATCATCGGAGAATCACAACTGGTGGGCTTCCGCACACAGTACCCCGACGTCAGCATGATCAACCCCGACAACGGCAAGCCCAATGCCCGCTTCCGGGTCCTGCAACTGATCCACGATAATTTCCAGGCAGGGGACGCACTGGTAACGACCAGTGTCGAAGGCCTCCGGGGAGACGATATCATGGCGCAAGGTTTCACGGAAGGCGGGACTAAGAAAATATTGATGCTGAACAAGCGGAATAAGACCATCCGGATAAAATTGCCGGCCGGCTTCAAAGGCGCTGCCGTAGGTACGGTGGAAATGTCCTCCGGAGACAACCCACCCCATCAATCGGCCCTTGATTCCGACACGATCGAAATGAGCCCTTTCGCCGTTAGTGTGATCACGTTACATGCAGCCGACTAACCTTACATGCAGCCGACTAATACAGCATTCACACAGCCGTTCACCATCAAATGCATGATTGGGTATAGTGCTCATACCCCTAATTTAACCAAAGCTTAGTTGGGCTTTTTTTAACTAATTAAAAATCAATCCCTTGAAAAATCCCCAACTAAGCTCTCCAAAAACACCTCCCCGTCTCCTCCCCGCTTCATCAATCCGCCCCCTAAAGGGGTATTCTATAATCCCGTAATTTGCGCCCCATGAAAGGACAACTTTTTTCTTCCATTTTTTTTGGCAGCTGTCTGTTCTTATTGATCTCAACCGCATATGCTGGCAATCCCCCCGCAGCCGCAACCGTCCCCCCGGCTCCTTGCACCCCTGTAGTCCTGAAATGCGAATACCTGTCCGACCCCATCGGCATCGACGCCCCCCACCCCCGCCTCTCCTGGCAGCTGATGGACGAACGGCAGGGCGCCCGGCAGACCGCCTACCGGATCTATGTAAGCACAGACTCAGAGGCCATCAGCGCAAAGACCTGGAGCACCGGAAAGGTCGCGTCCTCCTCCAACCGGGTCGCCTACCAGGGCAAACCCCTGCAACCTTTCACCAAATATTTCTGGCGGGTAGAAGTCTGGGACAAAGACGGAAAACCCGCGACATCCGCCGTGACAGCCAGTTTCGAAACAGGCATGATGGAGAGCGGCAACTGGCGGGGCTCCTGGATCAGCGACGACAAAGACCCAAACTTTAAGCCCGCCCCCTATTTCCGAAAGACTTTCGCTATCACAAAGAAGATCCGCTCCGCCCGGGCCTATATCGCCGTAGCAGGTCTCTACGAACTCTATATCAATGGAGGAAAAGTGGGCGACCATCGCCTCGACCCCATGTATACCCGCTTCGACCGGCGCACCCTCTATGTCACGTATGACGTTACCGCACAACTGCAGGAAGGAAACAATGCCCTGGGCGTATTACTGGGCAATGGCTGGTATAACCACCAGTCGACCGCCGTATGGAACTTCGATAAGGCCCCCTGGCGCGGACGCCCCACCTTCTGCCTGGACCTCCGCATCGTCTATGAAGATGGATCGACCGCCACCATTACCTCCGGTAAGGAATGGAAAACGACAACAGGCCCGCTGATCTTTTCCAGCATCTACACCGCTGAACACTATGACGCAAGACTGGAACAGCCCGGCTGGAATACGGCCGGTTTTAACGACAGCAGCTGGAAGTCCGTCATCTATCGCTCCGCCCCTTCTCAGCATATCGTCGCCCAGGCCCTTCAGCCTATCCGGAACGTAGAAGAGATCCCCGCCAACACCCTACATTCCTTCAGTGATACCGACTATGTTTTCGACCTGGGCAGGAATATCGCCGGGGTCAGCCGCCTCCAGGTAAAAGGCGACGCTGGCACGACCATCCGGTTACGGCATGCCGAACGCCTGTATAACAACGGTCATGCCGACCAATCCAATATCGATATCCACTACCGCCCGACGGATGACAAAGACCCCTATCAGACAGACATCTTCATCCTGAGCGGGAAAGGCTCAACGCCCGGGGCCGCGCCCGGCACGGAGACCTTCATGCCCCTCTTCAATTACAAGGGATTTCAATACGTGGAAGTCACCAGTGACCGGCCCATCCAACTTAGCAAAGCGTCCCTCACCGGTTATTTCATGCATAGTGACGTGCCCCCCGTCGGCAGGATCAGTTCCTCCAATCCTACCCTCGACAAAATATGGACAGCGACCAATCACTCTTATCTTTCGAATTTATTCGGATATCCCACCGACTGTCCGCAACGGGAAAAGAACGGCTGGACCGGCGACGCCCATATCGCCGTAGAGACCGGCCTCTATAATTTTGACGGCATCACCGTCTATGAAAAATGGATGGCCGATCACCGGGACGAACAACAACCCGATGGCGTGCTGCCCTCCATCATTCCCACCGGCGGATGGGGATACGAATGGGGCAACGGCCCGGACTGGACCAGCACCATCGCCCTCATTCCCTGGAATTGTTATCTTTTTTATGGTGACACGACCTTACTGGCCGATTGCTATGAGAACATCCGGCGCTACGTCAACCATATCGATCAGCTCTATCCCTCGGGGCTCACCACCTGGGGGCTGGGAGACTGGGTACCGGTAAAATCGGTGTCGCCCGTCGAACTTACTTCCACGGTCTATTATTTTAAAGACGTCAGCATTCTGGCCAAAGCCGCCCAACTATTGGGCAAACAAACCGATCACCTGAAATACAGCGCCCTGGCGGAAAAGATCAGGAACGCCTTCAACGACAAATACCTGGACAAAGCAACCGGACTATACGGTACAGGATTGCAGACCGAGCTTAGCGTTCCCCTCTACTGGGGATTGGTACCCGATGAACTAAAAGCCAAAGTAGCGGAGAACCTGGCCAAACGGGTGGCGGCGGATAATGACCACCTCGACGCAGGCATCCTGGGAACCAAGGCGATCCTGAATGCCCTGAGTGAAAATGGCTATGCGGATGTAGCTTACCGCATTGCCACGCAGGAGACCTATCCTTCCTGGGGATGGTGGATGGTCAATGGAGCGACCACCCTCTATGAGAACTGGCAGATCGACGCGAAATCAGATATTTCCCTGAATCATATTATGTTTGGAGAAATAGGAGCCTGGTTGTATAAAGGATTGGGGGGCATCCGGCCGGACCCGGAACGACCCGGCTTTAAACATATACTATTGGAGCCTCATTTCACCCAGGGGCCCGACCATTTTACCGCCACCCATGAAGGGCCCTACGGAAAGATCGTTAGCTCCTGGAAAAAAGAGGGGGCCGTCATCCATTATACCGTGACGATCCCGCCGAACTCCACGGCGACGCTGAGGCTGCCCGCCCGGAAACCCGCTGAACTACAAGCCGGCGCCTACCAGTTTGAAATAAGATAATACCCTAACTTTGCGGACCGAAGGCCAAACAATGCCTCGCAAAATAATAACTATGGAATACAGGATAGAAAAAGATACGATGGGCGAAGTCAAAGTACCGATCGACGCCTATTACGGAGCACAAACCCAACGCAGCGTAGAGAACTTCAAGATCGCACAGGACATCAACCGGATGCCGAAAGAGATCATCCGCGCCTTTGCCTACCTGAAGAAAGCAGCGGCCCTCACCAACCTGGAAGCCGGCGTTCTCTCCAAAGAAAAATCTGACCTCATCGGCAAGGTCTGTGACGAAATACTGGATGGCAAACTGGACGCCTGGTTCCCCCTCGTCGTCTGGCAGACAGGCAGCGGCACCCAGAGTAATATGAATGTAAATGAAGTAGTCGCTTACCGGGGACATGTGCTCACTGGCGGCAAGCTGACGGACAAGGAAAAGACCCTGCACCCCAACGACGACGTCAACAAATCGCAATCTTCCAACGATACCTTCCCTACGGCCATGCACATCGCGGCCTATAAAATGCTGGTGGAGACCACCATCCCCGGCATCGAGCAACTGCGTAACACCCTGGCCGCAAAAAGCAAGCAATTCAGTAAGGTCGTTAAGATCGGGCGCACTCATTTTATGGATGCCACCCCCCTCACCCTGGGACAGGAATTCAGTGGTTATGTCTCGCAGCTGGACCACGGCTTGCGGGCAATCAAAAATACCCTTGCCCACCTGTCCGAACTGGCCCTGGGCGGAACGGCCGTAGGCACCGGCATCAATACTCCTCCCGGCTATGCGGAGAATGTAGCGCAGAAGATCGCCACCCTCACCGGTCTGCCCTTCGTGACAGCGGAAAATAAATTCGAAGCCCTGGCCGCCCATGACGCCATCGTTGAAGCCCATGGCGCTCTGAAGACCGTAGCCGTCAGCCTCATGAAGATCGCCAACGATATCCGCATGCTCTCTTCCGGTCCCCGCAGCGGCATCGGCGAAATACTCATCCCCGACAACGAACCGGGCTCCTCCATCATGCCGGGCAAGGTGAACCCTACCCAGTGCGAGGCCCTGACCATGATCGTAGCACAGGTCCTGGGCAATGACGTAGCCATCAATATCGGCGGCGCCACCGGCCACTTCGAACTCAACGTCTTCAAACCCGTAATGATCTATAATTTCCTGCACAGCGCCCGCCTGATCGGCGATGGCTGCGTCAGCTTTAACGAGCGTTGCGCCAGCGGCATCGAACCCATCGAGGCCAATATCCGCAAACACGTGGAGAACTCCCTCATGCTCGTCACCGCCCTGAATCCGAAGATCGGCTACTACAAGGCCGCCGAGATCGCCCAGAAAGCCCATAAAGAAGGCACCACCCTAAAGGAGATGGCGGTGAAACTAGGTTATCTCACCCCCGCAGAATTTGACGAGTGGGTCAAACCGGAAGATATGGTAGGGAAGATATAGCGCTGGGCGCGCAGGATCCGGCGCCGGATTCCCGATTTGCTATTAATTCTCCCGTTTTTGGAACACGGCACGCGGCTCACTGATCTAATTATCTAAAAATCAACATATTGCAATTTGGCATCCCAATTGAATTACCCTATTCGGTTTTTCATAGGATATTGGATTAAAAACGGGAGTGTATTTCTATACGGCTCCTTTTTTTTTGCCCCTACCTTTTTATTGTCCTTGTTTGGGAGCTACCGCAGGGACGTTGGTCTTTCCTGCTTCTTTTTCTTTGCGGAGGTCCAGTGCCTGTTTGGCGGAAAGAGCCGAAGGATAGGGGGCGGCTGTCTTGCCGGAGGCAGACTGGACGGTGTTGGCCGTCGGATTCTTACCCGTAGCGGGGCTGGCCCCATCTGTCTTACGTAAAGGGATAACCGCGTTGGATTGCGAAGGCTTTACGTCGCCCGAGGTCCGGACCGGAATGGGCTGAGCGACCCGGGGAGTGACGATCGGGTCTGTGGTCCGCTTAGGAGGAAATCGATCGGACTTCGTTTCCTGTGCGAAGGCTGCAGAGGCCAGGAGCAGGAGGCTGATAATGGAGAACAGACATTTCATGGTAAATAGTTTATTAGCGTGATTATTTTAAATTATACATTTATTCGTTCGAACGACTTTTATTTGTTCGAATGACCCGTACAAAAAAGGGGGTCAAAACATGGGTTTACCTGACATTGACCAGGACCCTGATCTTGCCGGTCGTACCATTGAATTCTTCCAGCGCCTTGCCGATCGCCTGGCCGGGCTGCAGCCTGTTATAGTCCGCTTTCATGGCATAACCCGGCCGGCCCGAAGTAACCAGGATATCACCCCGATGGACAGGACCGCCCTCATTACATACTTTTGTCGGGATGACCCCTACCACCCCCATGGGCACTTTTCCGGCCAGGGAGCTGTTCATCGTTTCTTCCGTGAGGAGCACGCCCGGTTTGGTGGCATAAACACCGGCTACCAGGGAGGAATAGGCGGTGTTGGATCTTACTACCATCCTGTCGGCAGTCGTAGAGATCAGCAATACATCGCCTGGCTCATACGCTGCGATATTCCCTTCCACGTCGAAAGCCTCGGCCAGGTCGGCACCGGAATTCTGGGTGCCACCGTTGAAGAATCCCCTACCGGTATGGTCTATACGAGCCACATTGAGGCCGCCGGCCTGGAAAATAGCCAGGTCGCCGGAACCCCCGTGATCCACCACCATGGCAGTGCCCAGATCGTTAGTTACCACCTGGAGGGTAACTCCAAAACCCGTCGTTTCGGTATGTTCGAAATAGCCGGCATATCCACCCGTGCCCGAGGCGACCCCATAGACACCCGCCGTGCCATTATTGCCGAATATGGAATTGACCTCCCCCCTTACCCCGGCGCCTACTCCACTCGTGTTATTATTGAAGAAATTGCCGGCATTACCGGTGGAATGATTGGCTATCACCCCGGGTCCGTTCGTGGTCACATCCAGGGTATTGGCCGTGCTGGTGTTATTGGTATTGGTGATGGTAGCTCCATTACCGACGCCGGCAGTCACTACCTGAAGGGTAGCCTGCGCATTGGCGGCGGGAACGGTCTCGAAATGCCCGACCACTCCCAGGCCGGCAGTCACTGCCTGAAGGGCGATCCCGAAACCGGTAGCATTGGTATGCTCGAAATAACCGCCATAGCCCCCTGTACCCGAGGCGACCCCATATACGCCGGCCGTGCCGTTATTGCCAAATAGGGAATTGACTTCCCCCCTTACCCCGGCGCCTACGCCACTCGTATTATTGTTGAAGAAATTGCCGGCATTACCGGTGGAATGATTGGCTATCACCCCGGGTCCGTTCGTGGTCACATCCAGGGTATTGGCCGTGCTGGTATTATTGGTATTGGTGATGGTAGCCCCATTACCAGTGCCGTTGGTCACGGCTTCCAGGGCTGTCTGCGCGTTGCTGGCATTCAGGTTTTCGAAATGCCCGGCGATGCCCGTGCTACCGCTGACCCCTACCTGCCCGAGGATGCCGATGCCCGTACCTGAATTATCCGTTGCAATAAACCCTTTTACGCCGTAGCCGGGGCCGTCATTACGGCCAACCACGGCCCCTGTCGGCGTACCGCCGACGCTGGCAGTCCTTCCGGTAACGGCCTCGCCTCCATTCAGGTTGTCGCCCAGAACGCCGGCCGCCGAGACGACGCCGGTGGCCCCATATACGGCTGTGCCCCCCGTGCTGGAACCGCTGATCGCTCCTCCGGTGCCCAGGTTGGTGATTGAGAACAGGGTGGAGGCCGAATTGGCGGAGCCGGAGAAAGGCAGCGTCAATGAGCCTATGCTATTGGCGATCTGCTGCCAGCCCGGGCCGATCGAATAATACCAGAAGGTTTTTGTATCGGTATCATAGACCCAAAGTCCTTCGGCCGGCGCAACAAATGCAGTCCGCTGGGCCGTAGTGACTCTCGGCACCAGCATACCCTTCGAAGTGCTTTTGACGTCCAGCATAGCGCTGGCATCCGGCAGGCTGGCGTCTGTATTGACGGCAACCTGCGCCAGCGAGGGATGTCGGATTATTAGGAGCAATAGCAGGATGGAGGCGGCAATCTTTCTCATATACATCGGGGTTTAAGTAGGAGTTAACGTATTATTTGATTTGCTGTTTTTATTGTTTGGCCAGCCTGGTCTGAAGGAGGGCGCCGTTGAGCAACAGTTTCACGAGGTAGGCGCCGGCGGCAAGCCCGGCAACAGGCAGCGGATATTGATTGGCTCCCGGCTGAAGATTCCACTCAGTACTATACAGCAGCTGACCTGTCATATTATACAGTTGCAGCGTCGCCGTTGTGGCCTCCCGGACCGCGACTTGTGCGGTGGCATGTCCCGGCGAAGGATTCGGATATACCAGGAAAGGAAGGGCGATATCCGAGCAGCCGCCCCTGAATGTGGGAGAATAGCTGACACTGCCCGATCTGTCGAGGATCTTGAGGCGATAAAAAGAGCTTGCCTGCGGGGCCGGATCCTTGTAGGTATAACTGGAACCATTGGGATTATTGTAAGACGTTGTCTCGCCCAGGTCGAGCCAGGTAGATCCATCACCGCTCCTTTCCACCACGAAGCGATCGATATCCGATTCGCTGCCGGTCTGCCATTGAAGGATAGCATAGGGTCCTTCGCAGGTAGCCTTGAAGGAAATGAGCGTAAGCGGCAGGGGATTGACCAGGTCCGTCAGGGTCCAGTAACTAAAGTCGGCAAGCCCTGCCTTCTCTACATATTTACTGACCGCGTTGCGGGTGTCGGCGCCGATCTGGTTCCAGTTCACTCCATCGCTGCTCTTCCAGAGGGATAGGGTTGCCGGATCGTCTCCGTTCAGTTCGGCATCCAGGTAATAAAAGCGAAGGGTAGCATTCAGGGCAGTATTGTTCTGTGGCTGTATCAGGTATGTCCGCTGAATACCATGCAGAGAACTGTTGCCCGGATTTGTCGCCGGCTTATGCGACCGGCTGACGGAAAGGTTACCCAGACTGGCGGAGCTGGTAAGGGAAGCGCCGAGATTACCGATATTTAGTTGATTGGGGTTGCTGACCCCTGTGGCCGAAGCCGTTACCATACCCCCGGAAAGGCCGGTAATGTGCGCGGCTTCGCTTTCGGACTGCAGGACTCCATTGCCGGTCAATTGCAGCTGCTGATTATTCAAATCGATCAGGCCATTCTGAAAGTCGAGGACAGAAGAGATCTGAACAGTATTATTCAGCGTGAGAGTGGACGCCGGGGAAGTATTGATGGTCAGTACCTGTATCACCGGGACGCCTGTCCCTCCGAAGAACGTATTGTTGCTGCCCCTGACCAATACCGTGGCATTTGAGGCATCGAAGCTGCCTTCAGCCTGAAGATCGGTATTGCTTAATACCAGGTTTCCGCCTGCGACGATCAGGTTAGAGCCGGATTGCAGGGTTAGCCGGCTGTTCTGCGCATGGAGAGCGAAAGGCGCGAAGCCAACGAGACAAATAAATACACGGTGGCTGATACGTAAAAGTATGTCCATTGGACGAGTGTTTTATTTTCAATTAATCTTAAATAGGATCGTAGGCCGCGACAGTCGGAAAGGTCATGCAGTGAGATAAGCGGGAAAACCATTTACCAGGTTCCCGGGTTGCTAAATAGATGATAAGCTGAAAAGCCGGTAAAACCTGAATAGATATGAGAAGATCAGGGTAAGAAAGGTAGGGATCAGAACAATTGTTTGACAAATGTAGAACTGTTTTTACGGAAAGGCAATACCACTTTATGGTGATTTATTGACCAGCATAGCAGAGTCCCCCGGCCCGATTCCCTATTTGCAATCAACTCTCCCATTTTTGGAAGGCCGGCACACCCACGCCAGACACAACCATTTAACAATCATCATTTTATGTTTTGGCATCTGGATTGAATTACCCTATTCGGTTTTTCATAGGATATTGGATTAAAAACGGGAGTGTATTTCTATACTGCTCCTTTTTTCTTTATAGGATCTTTTTTCGCTCTGCCTTTAACATCGCTGTCGATCCATGTCTATCAGAACCGGAGTTGCTTTTTTAAATCTTTTAAAATTTGATTGTATGAAGCCCCGACCTTTTTTCTCCCATTCAGCGAGTGCAGAACCCGCCGGTTTGACCGGAATAACATCCTCCCCCTGCGAACCCAAAATATCCGTCCACCAGATCGTCAGCCAGTTGATCACCAGCCTGCAACCCTTTGCCGTAAAACGCAACAACATCCTGTTAAACGATATTCCCAAAGAACTTTCGGTCAGTGCAGATCAGCATACCCTGGCCTATGTTTTATCACAGCTGGTCAACAGCGCCGTCAACAGCACCGAAAATCAATGCATTCATATCGAGGCGGTTCTTACAGACGACCATACGATGATCCGGGTAAAAGACCTGAACACCCATATTTATCACACGATGGAGATCGGTGATAAAAGACCTAACTAAAAGGCGCCAGTAGCTGCCCCTATTCTTTTATTAATGAATCGGTCTTTTGAATTCCTTTTTCATATTGCCTGATGATATTTTGCAGGGGGGCAACCCCTGGAATATGATCATTTTGATACTGCTGCATGACAGCGATCGATTTTGTTATTTTTAAAGCAAGATGTAAGTCTTCCAATGAGGTAGATTTGGCATTGATAACATCGAGAAGACTGATGTGATGGTCTATTTTATTCTTATAAGCCGATTCGCTCTTAATAATAAGGGCCTTTATCTTTTCCCGGAGGATCGAATCCCGGATTTCCACAACATGCCTGTCCGCAAAGCCATAGTAGGCATTATTATCCTGGTTATATTCATTAAATGATTTTATGGAATCGGCCTTCTTTTCCGGAAGTTGCCCGATAGTAATTTCCAGTTCTTTCAATTCCGGGCTTTTCTCAACAAGCTCTTTATACAAATCTTCCACAAGGTCATTATCGCCCTTTTTCGATAAACGAACATCGCTGCTAAGGACTGATTTTCCCTGCAAGGCTTTAGGAGTTTCGGGTACCGGAATAGCGGGCTGTTGCGGATGATTGCAGGAAGCCAATGTCCAGCAAATAGCTACGATTAATGTAAAGGGGGTTCTCATTTTACTAAGATATTCCTTATTTTCAATTCATAAAACAACTCACTTTTATGAAAAATCGTATGCGTTCCGGCATAAAGCTCCTGCTCATCCTCTTGTCCATAAACAATTGTGTCAGCGCTCAGTCCCCACAAAGCCTGCCCAGCCGCTGGGACGAACTCACCGCCAGTGACTGGCCCAAGGCCCTGGACCGGTCCTCCCGGACCTGTATCCTTCCCATCGGCATCCTGGAAAAACATGGGCCCCATGCCCCTATAGGATCGGACCTGATCCAGGTACGTGAATGGGCGGCAAGAGCGACCAAAAAAGAATATGCCGTCGTCTTCCCGGATTATTTCTACGGCCAGATCAACGAAGCCAGGCACCAGCCCGGCACCTTCGCCCTGCCGGAAAGAGTGGTGTGGGATATGCTGGAAGCTACCTGTGATGAGATTGCCCGAAATGGTTTTGATAAGATCGTCATTATCAACGGGCACGGAGGAAACCCCGAACTCCTGAAATACTTCATCCAGACCCGGCTGGAGAAACGACACGACTATGCCGTCTATTTTTTCCAACCCGGCGCAGACTCCGCCTACCTGGCAAAGATGGCCCGGCTTCATAAATCCGATCCCGCCGGAGACCAGCATGCAGGCGAACGCGAGACCTCCGTACTGCTATACCTACGGCCGGACCTGGTGAAAATGGACAGCGCCACCAATGAATCGGGCGTTAATCAGAAGCGATTGTCCATCCCCGATATCTATACGGCGATCTGGTGGTATGCGGACTATCCCAATCATTATGCCGGAGAAGGCGCAAAAGCAACCCGTGAGCTCGGCCAGTTGGTGACAGAACATATCATCGGCTCCCTGGAAAAAGCATTGGCCGCGGTCAAAGCAGACACGAAGACCCTGCAACTCCAGAAAGAATACTTCGATCGCGTCAAAGAATCCCATTGAGCCCCCTCCCGCTAAATGATTATCTTTGGCGGCCAATCACCCTTCCAATGATAACCAAAGAAAAAATCCTGGCTTTTAACTCGCTGCACCAACAATACGTCTATCTCGGATTGCCCGTCGATACCATCGATACCAAGACCCAATTCACCATCCACAACCTGAAAGACATTCATGACACGTTGCCCTACAAATCCCCTGTATACAGGGCTAACTTTTATTCCTTTGTCTTTGTGAAGAACGGAACCGGGAAATATACCACCGATGACAAGATCTTCACCACCGAACCGGGAACCATCTATTTTACCAACCCCGGACATTACAAATCCTTCGAATGGTATAATCTGGAAGAGATCTGCCTGATCACCCTCAGCGAATCCTTCCTGAAGGAAAATGTGCATCCTAATATCTTCGATGAATTCCCCTTCCTCCTGGCCGAGACCGTTCCCCCCAGGATCTTACAACCGGAAATGTTTGCGGAATTCGAACAGCTCTATAGGCAGATCAATAAAGAATATCTTTCCAGCTCTCCTTACAGGAACCGGATGATCGGCAACTTATTCGTCGTCCTGTTACTGAAAATAAAAGAATACTTCTGGTCGGAATACAACCCGATTTATGAGGGCAACCGCTCCTCCCAGATCGTCAAAACCTTCAAAAAGACACTCGAACAACACTACCGGAACCTGATGAAGGGAACCGAAAAAAAAGTCTTCCGCATCCAGGACTACGCCGCCATCCAGCACCTGCACCCGAACTACCTTAGTAATGTCATCAAAAGTAAAACCGGCAAATCCGTAGGCGCCTGGATCACCGACAAGACCATCGCCGAAGCCAAATCCCTCCTCCAGAACTCTTCCATCTCTATCAAGGAGATCGCCTGGCAACTGGGCTTCCCCGAATCCACCCACTTCAGCAATTACTTCAAAAAGCATACGGACCTTTCCCCCATCCTGTACCGGAAACAAGCCGGCAAATCCCGAACCTGACATTTTGGTCAACCCCGATCTTAGAATTTTGCATCTTATAGTGTGATATCCGTATTTTTTTGGCGGGCTTATATTTCAACTTTGTGTTATCAAACAAAAACGAAAAAATATGAGCACGTTAAACAACAAAGTAGTATTAGTCACCGGCGCCTCCAGAGGGATCGGCGCAGTGGTAGCCAGCAGACTCGCTGATGCCGGTTATAAAGTAGTCGTCAACTATGCAGGCGGTCAGGACGTCGCCGAACAGCTGGTCGCCGGGATCAAAGCCAAAGGCGGCGAAGCCATTGCCCTCCAGGCAGACGTCAGCAAGCCCGACCAGGTAAAAAGACTCTTCGACGAAGCCATCGCCGCCTATGGCAAGATCGATGTACTGGTGAATAATGCCGGTATCATGATCACCAAATTACTGAAGGACACCACGGATGATGATTTTACCCGCCAGTTCGACGTCAACGTAAAGGGCACCTTCAACACGATGCGGGAAGCCGCCTCCCGCCTGGCAGACAAAGGCAGCATCATTAACTTTTCCAGCACCAATAACAGGGTAATGGTCCCTACTTACTCCACCTATGCCGCTACCAAATCGGCTGTGGAACAGCTGACCCGCGTCTTCTCCAAAGAGATCGGCAGCAGGGGGATCAATGTCAACTCCGTTTCTCCCGGCCCTGTCAACACCGAACTATTCACCAAGGGCAAACCCAAAGAATTGATCGACCGCTTTGCAGGCATGACCGCCTTCGGTCGTATCGGCGAACCGGAGGACATCGCAGGAGTGGTATTATTCCTGGCAGGCGACGACGCCAAATGGATCAGCGGACAGAACATCGGCATCAATGGAGCCATGGCTTAGTTGCATCTTTTCTTCTACAACAACCAATTTATTACCAACCATCAAAAATTAATCGTCATGAACAGTTTAAAAAACAAAGTCGCCCTTATCACAGGATCAGCCAGAGGTTTAGGCAAAGCCATCGCAGAACGTTATGCCGCCATGGGCGCCGACATCGTTATCAATTACTCCAGGGACAAGGCATCCGCCGAAGAAGTCGTCAACAATATCAAAGCTATGGGCGTCAAAGTGATCTCCATTCAGGCCGATGTCAGCAAGGTCGCCGATCTGGAAAAATTATTTACAGAAGCCAAAAAAGCCTTCGGGAAAATAGATATCGTCGTAGCCAATGCAGGTATTGAACTGGTCGAAACACCGGTGGCGAATTTTACGGAAGAACAATTTGACCGCGTATTTTCCATCAACACCAAGGGTACCTACTTCACCTTGCAGCAGGCAGCCCGGCATGTAGAAGACAATGGCAGGATCATCTATGTAGCATCCAGCACCACGTCCTTCCCTGTTCCCGGTATGGCCATCTATGGCGGCAGCAAGACGACTCCCCGCTACCTCGTAGACATCCTCTCCAAAGAGATCGGTCACAGAGGGGTTACCGTTAACTCCATCATTCCTTTTGCAGTGGATCATTCCGGCATTTTTGCCGATCCCAAGGCCTATCCCGAATTAAGAAAACAATTGTTGGATAGCTGTCCGATGGGAAGACTCGCAGAAGTAGAAGATGTTGCCAACCTGGCGGAATTCTTCGCCAGTGACTTATCGTCTTTCGTTTCGGGTCAGCATTTATTGGTAAATGGCGGAGCCACCAACTAAAACGATGACATCCCTTAACGATCAACAACATAGCAGGACGATCGGCTTATACCCTATTTTCCTGCTATTTTTTTCTCTCCTGATTACCTTTGGGCCAGCAACCAGCATGGCCCAATCGGGTACCACTCCTAAAAAGAACAGCATGAATACCGAAAAACGTAATAACTCCGAAAAACGCAACAATCCCGAAAAGCTCACAGATTCCGGAAAACTCACGAACCCCGTCGTAAAGAAGGCCATCGAAGCCTTACAAACAGGCAATGCCGACACCTGGTTCTCCTTATTCACCAACAAAGCGGAGTTATTCGATGACGGGCACAAAGTGGATCTTATAACATTCTTTAAAAAAGCGCTGGGGCATGAGCGCTTCATCAGCCTAGACAAAGTGGAGAATGAGGGGCTGGACCTCTATGGCCGGTTCCATAGCGACAACTGGGGGGAATTTCAAACCTATTTCAAATTTCAGATCGATGCCGCCGGCAAGATCCACCGGCTGGATATCGGGCAGGCAAGTTATTGAGCCATCCTTTTTCCCGAAAGTCGAAGAGAGCACTCCTAATAACAAAATAAACTCCTGGCATGTTTACTCTCCCGCGAAAGAAAAATCTTTCAAAGCGGTTCCAGACCTTGAAAAATTAGCAAACTCGCTTTTTTAATGAAGTTCCGTCAGTAATAACTTCCCTCTTTTCAGATCTCCGTAATAAGTATCTTCCAAATCATGGTCCTAGTACAATGGGAAGCGGGTTAAATCTTCCTCTCCAAAAAACAACTCGTTGATTCCCAAAATATTGTCATTTCAGTCCATTCAGGCAGCAATACTCCCATTTCAATAGTCTGGAATAATCTTCTTTTCAAAGATAATCTCTTTATTATTTTTGTATTTCCAAAAAAGCATATAATTAATCCGTTATTATATTTTATTAAAATACACATATAAATTATTTATACTAATACGGTTAAAACACCCTAAAAAAACACCCTTTCAAAAAAATAAAAACACCCTTGAATAAATAAAAACCTACATTTACCGAAGCTTCCCTTTTTACCGCTATTTAACCATCGCAAATTCCCCGACTGCCTATGATCAATAATAAAAATATACTGCTTGTATTTGAAGTTGCATTAATAGTACTCCTATTAGTGGGATTTTATATTATTATATTCTATCGTTATTTAAAAAGAGGGCAAGAGCGCGATAGAGAAATATTAAAAGCCAGTGAGGAAACCCAGGAACAAACTCTTCAGGAAGTTTCCCATGAACTACATGATAATTTCGGACATACGCTATCTCTTATAAACTTAAATCTCGCCCTCATTCTACGCAATTCTCCCGATATATTAAAAGAAAAAGTGGAAGAAACGAAATTAATGACCAAACAATTAATGATTGATCTGAAAAAAATAACCACTGGCCTGAATAGTAAGTATATCATGCGTATTGGTCTGAGAAAAGCGATCGAAAAAGAACTTACCCGCCTTAACAAGGCTGACCAATTTACAACATCCCTAAAAATAACAGGCAATGCCTATCACTTGGATCCACAAAATGAAAGCATTCTTTTCCGTATCTGCCAAGAAATTTTCAATAACATTATCGAACATGCCAGAGCTAAAAATATTAAAGTATTGTTGGATTATTTTCCTAAAAAATTATCACTAAAAATTTTTGACGACGGAATAGGTTTTGATTATGAAAAAACAATCAAAGACAATTCTACAAGTATTGGGCTACAAAGCATTATTAGTCGGGCCAAAATTATAAACGCGGATTTGGATATAAAGAGTGAATTGAAGAAAGGAACTACTATTTCGATTAGTTTACCCATTCGTCAGCCATATTATTATGACACAAAATAATTCTTTTATTAAATTATCTATTGTTGACGACCATAAACTATTTCGCAAGGCAATTGTGAATCTTATTCAATTGAACGAGGGTGAACGTAATTATACGATTACCATTGAGGCGGCAAATGGCAATGAATTCATCGAAAAGCTAACAAAACTAAACAAAAAGAAAATACCTGACATTGCCATCGTCGATATAAATATGCCGGAGATGGATGGTTTCATGACAGTTAAATGGCTTAAAAAAAATCATCCCCGTATTAAAATTTTGGTAATGTCCATGTTCAGCGACGACGCGACCATTATACGCATGTTGAAAATGGGAGCATCAGGATATCTCACCAAGGATATCGAACCGGAGGACCTACAAACTGCGTTAAACTTCATCGCAAAAGAAGGCTTTTACTATCCGGCCTTTATCACTGCCAAAGTAATCCATTCCCTGAATAATCCGGCAGAGCTGCTATCAGACCTACAATCGGACATCTCCGTTCCGTTAACAGACAGGGAAAAAGAATTTATAAAACTTATTTGTACAGAATTGACTTATTTGGAAATAGCAAACAAAATGCAGTTGAGCCCTAGGACGATCGATGGCTACAGGGAGGCTTTGTTTATGAAACTGGGGCTCCGAACAAGGGTAGGTCTAGTATTGTGGGCCATTAAAAACAATCTGGTTTCAGTATGAATGAGTACTCCTATATGTACTCATTCTTTCGGTGATCTAAATCATTTCATGACATGGACAACTCGCTAATCGCCAATGCCATCACAACAGTTCTATCCTCTTTCTTATCCAATAGCGGAGAAGAAATAGCTAAAAATGCCGGAAAAGATATTTACAAAAAAATAAAACTCCTATTCAAAAAAGAAGAGGAAAAAGACATTCTAAATGATTTCGAAACAGCGCCATTTTCCATTGATTATCGCCATTCTCTCGAAAAAATACTAGTCACTAATTTATCGGATCCCAACTTTTTTAAAGAAACCATACATACATTACATATCACCCCTGCAAATACCTTTATTATTGAACTTGTTCTATCTTCTATCCGGGACATAAAAGCAGAACTACCCCAGTTATATCGATGGTGGAGAAATGCAAGTCCTGATAAAAAAGGAGAATATGAAAATAGAATCGAGCAACTGGAAGTACAGCTCATTCATCTGGAAAAAAAACTCCTTTTGACCATTCACTCCGTTTAACGATTCTCTAGCCCGTCGCATCCAGCTTCTTCTCCTGGGCGCGATCTACCAATACTTCCTGTTTGGACTTATCCCAATGCTCTTTCGCCTTGGCCTGATCAGGTGTTCCACGGTCAAAATCCCAGAACCTCGCTTCTGCAGAGGAACAATGATAAGTCACTTCATAACTACCCCAATCCGTCGCGTACAAAGCCAATCCACACACCGTACATTTAATTGGAGGGAGGGGCTCCCCGTTTGCGTCATTGACAAGTTGCATGTTCTATTGTGTTAGTTGATTCTTCCTTAGTATCTGGCAGCAACTCGCGTATCACCCTATTAAACAAGTTGGACATTCATTTGTTCAACCGTTTCTCTCGCCGAATGGAATCATTATAACGTACCCGTATCGATTAAATTGTAACCTATCGGGATCATAACACAATAAAATCAAATATGCCGTTTCGCGTTCAAAAATTCTCAGAAAAATAGTTTTTCGTCTTGACCCATCGGGTCAACAAATAGATAAGATAACCCAATGGCCCGAAAAGGCAGGAAAAGATCAGAGAAACAATGATCCAGCCATGTCCAATCCCTAGTTCCAGGGAATTCTTCTTTATCCAGACGGCGACAAAAAGATCGAAGGCCATGATATGGACCCATGCAGCCACCACCAGCTCAGGGATCTGGAACAGTTTCATCACCCCTTCCAGCGAACTGAAATTCTTCAGGATATCCGGGCTGAAATTGGAGAAATTCAACCAGGTATACACGCAAGCCAGCAAGGCAATGATAATACCGATCAGGAACTTGTCAAACCCGGCCCAATAGGGGCTCACAAAAAGCAGAACGATCCAGCCGATTCCGGCGAACAACGAGGTCAGCTCAAACATAGCAGCAGCGCTCATAGAAATAAATTTATAACGTACTCAAATAATTAATCGTCGTCACCGAAGGGAAAAAGAAATAGGCGCCACCCCTCACCGTTACAAACCGCTGCAAGCCCGTCACATATTTATTCACCGGCTCCGCCTGTATCGTAAAATCCTGCTCCACCCCCGGCCCGGGATCATGCTTCACCCCGCACACCGGATCCGGATCATTATACAACTGCCTGAACTTGGGATAATTCGCCCAGGTATATTGAATGAACTCATACTGCCGCGAGATATCTGTATTGAAACAGGTAAAGATCAACCCCACCTCTCCCTCCGGAGTATAATTCGACGGCGACCCCGCATAAGGATCCCCATACAACCTCGCCCGGCGCATGATCCGATGCCGCCGCGTAAGCCGCATCGACTCCTTCGGTCCGTTGTCCTCGAAACTATCCCGGGGATTCGTCCGCCGCAAATGTGAGCCATACGGGCATTTCAGACCCTCCTTATCCAAATCCGAATACGTAAAATAATCATCATTCGAAGCCCCCCCCGGGTCCCTGTCAGGGAACTTCACCACAGGCGCCCCACTGGGCCAGCGCCCCATCATTTTGGAAGCCAGCTTCGTACTCTCCTCCGCATTCACAGAACCATCCGCATTTTTCGTCTTCTCATTCATAAACTCCCAGTAGCCCTTCACATCCTGCTGCAACTGCCGCATCACCATATAACTGCCATTGCGCCCCAGATCCTTCTTCCCTGTGCCCGCCGCATCGAAAGGCAGCAGGAAATGATCCCCCTGGTCCTCCGCCAACAGCGGCGTATCAGGATAGACCTCGTATTCATTCTTATAGCCCATCAGGAACTCCCCGGCATTGATAAAATCATTCTCAGGCCCCTTCCGGCCACTCCCCTTGATGATAGGCTGCGAGATCCCATCCCGGAAACCAAAATGCTCCCTGTTCATCGGCAAGGTCTGCCCATCCATTTGCAACACCTCCTCCAGCCCGGGCCCAAACTCTCCCTGCAGCTTCGCATAATAACTCAACGCCGTCTGTTTATCCTTCCCAAAAACCATCAACAGCATATGTACGGCCTCATTATTCGGACCTCCCCAACGCCAGGCCTCCGGAGTGCTGTCCCCTCTATCCCCCAGCAACCGCTGACGATGCGCCGACGTGATCCCCTCCCGGAACTCCCGGGTGAAATAAGCCAGGTTGGAATTCTTCAACCCCAGCGCATTCAGTCCTGCACAGGTAAAAGCAATATTCAGACAATTCGCCTTGCCATGATGCGTCACATTCGTCACCTCACCCACATGGTCCTTCAGGAACTTTCTTGCCGCCGCCGGGTCAGCCACCCGCAGCACCGCATACCGGGAATACTGCATATACTTGTACCCCCTGATAATATATCCCTGTATATCTGATAACTCTAACGGTTCCATAAGCATAAGTTTAAAATCTTTGCAAAAATTGCCGGGCCTCTCCCTCATTCAAATCCCGGAACAACTCATTGCGGATATAAGAATTGTTGATGACATTCTTGATCGACAGATGCGGATAGGCACAATACCAGACGGCCGTCGGCACCTGGAAATAACGGCTCCAGGCCAGGAAATGCTCCTCATCATAAGCGCCCCCCGTAAAGAGGAACTTCGTCCGGGGAAACTTCATCGTATTACTCCAGATCCCCGTCAGCCCCCATCCCGATTTATCGATAAAATCGCCCAGGTACTGCTGCCAGCTCCCGTCGAAATTGCTGAAGAACAACATCCTCTTCTGATCGTCGATCATCACCCAACGGGCAAAATGGATCGTAGGGATCCCCATCAGCTTCCCATTCACAAAGAGACAACCGATCAGCGCCTTTGCAAACAACATCAACCCCTTCAGCGTGATCAGCCGCATCTTCCCCGGTTTCATGATCAGCACCTGCGTGAACTGATTCTGATTGGTCAGATCCTCATACTCCTCCAGCTCTTTGATATGCGCTCCGCTCACCTGGCTGGGCGTCAGCCCCAGCGGCTCATCGGTTCGTTCGAAGAGGAGATGCAGCAGCAGGACCCAGATAACGATCAGCGGCAATAAGATCAGTAAGACCAGCCCCAGCAGGATCATGCCCAGCCACCGGATCCCCGGTAGGGTGATAGGCTGCCGCGCCCATTGAAACCCTGGTTTACCCAACACGTCCTGCTTCAGGACCTGGTGGATCTCCCGGGCCGACTTCCCCTTCCAGTCTCCCTCATGGATCCGGCTCCAGACATAATTGCGCAGCTCATTCTCCTGGCGGATCTGGGGCAGGGTCCTGCCCGGCGCCCCTACAAAAAAAGCGGACTCCTTCACCCTCCACTTCGCTAAATATTGTTTACGATTCTCCGTCGTCCGGCTGGCCGCGGCAGGATATCCTTCGCAATGCCCATACAGCTGGTCGATGAAAACGGCGCAATGGCTTGCCAATCCCGTCAGATGGGCCTCTTCCTCCCCATCATAATTGGAGGAGAAAACGAGCCGTACTCCCACATCCGTCCAGACGTTCCCATCGGCATCCCTGGGTTCCAGCAATATCCAGCGGGCATAGTGGATCGTGCCCAGGCTCTCGAAGGACTGAGGGACCCCGGCCTGCACATCCGCCCGCATCTGCATGAGCAGACTATGCAGATTATCATGTTCCCCGTCTTTCACGGGCGTTACAAGAGTCAATGGATGTTGATGCGTCATGAAATATGGATTTAATAAATTATTTTAAAAGGCCCCCCGGATTAAGGCACGGCCGCCATCGGCGTATCGAAGCGCACAACAAAATTGTTAAAGAACGGCCCCACATGCAGACCCGTCCCGCGCCCCGCCCATCCCGGCTCCCGCCGGACGCCGGGCAAACGCAGCACAGCCGCTACAAATTCGGAGATCGTCACCGCATTGATATACTTGCCATAACACTCATGCAACGCATAACCGTAGTTCATATAAACGGCTTCCCGCTGGGGATTGAACTGCCGGGGCTCCGGGAAAACGGCCGGGTCCATCATCGCACAGGCCGTCAGCGCGAAGACCTTTCGCTTTGCTTTGATCCGGTAGGGCTTCGTCCCCTTTCCCTTCAGCACCTGCTCGTTCTCACAATACCGGATCACTCCAGGTTGCGCCGGATTAAACCGCATCGCCTCACACACATACCCATACATCTTCTTCATATCCTTTATCTGCGCCGTATCGATCGCCCCCTTCAGCGCATCCGGCCGGTTGAATAATTCATCCAGCACCAGCACAACCGCCTTATTCGTCGTCTCCAGGATACCGGTTATCAATCCCCCGATATTACGCTGGATCGTCTCATCGTCGAACCAGCCATTCCCTTCCTCCCTTTGTAAAAGGATCATCCGGTTTAAAACATTATCGGCTACCGCCTTCCCGGCATCCAGATCACGTTTGCGATCCCTGATCAGCTGCAGGACCCACACCCTTCTGTCCAGGGCCGCACTCACAGCCTCCTGGTGTTTGACCGCATCATTGGTAAAATTCAGGAACAGATCGTAGAACAATACCCGAAGCCAATGCCTCATAATGGGCTCCGTGGGAGCCGGCACCCCGAAATAATCGTCGATGAACCGTACCAGCACCGTATAACACATCGTATCGGCCACATCCACCTTCCCGTAAGGTTGTGCCTGTTGCAGGATCTGTTCACAGGAGTCCCGGATAAAAGACCGGATCCTGTCCATATCTTCTTTTTTCGCCGTCCTGCGGACAAAATTCCGCTCCCGGTCGAATTGCGGGTTATTCCGGTCAAAACCTAAAAAGAAAGCCCCTTTCTGGTTCGCCATCTTCTTACCATTGATCTCCTCCACCGTAAAATCATTATCCCGTTCCATCATCTCCACCAGCAGGTCGTTCTTACAGACGGCCGCCAGCCCCACCACCCCCAGCCTCAATACAGGAAAATGCTTCTGTAAAAAACAGAACAGGCCCGTCTTCTTCCGGTCCAGCGCCAGCCCTATCTGCAAACCCAGCTTTCCCAAAGGACCCGGGTCCTTCGGGATATCCTTCCGGCTACGCCGGAGCGGTCGATCGTCCTGGTACAGCAACAAAACGAACTGTCCGGCAGGGGTCGCCCGCAGTTCCTCCACCTCTCTTCGCATCTCCGCCGGCACCGTATGAATAGCCCCCATCGCTCCCCCGAACTCATTGGGCAGGAGCAGCGGCGCCACCACAGCGGCAAAGGCAATATCGGCAAGGGTCAACCGGCTTCCCGTCAGGTACCTTCTGCCATCGCTCAGCATCTCATCCACCTTTTCAAATATTTTTTTAATATGGGCCAGCCTTTCCCCGGCAGGTTTCTCCGCCAGCCCCCATTGCCGGGCCAGCTCCTTTCGCATAGAACTAAACGACAACGCATAGCTCAACTTCTCCCCGAAAGGAACACCTTGCGTAAACCAGCTCCGGGCAGCCCCCGGGTTCTTCAGCAACTGCGCATATAGATACCCGGATACATTCCCTTCAAAAGGGCCGGTAAACAGATTGTATAAAGCCACGACCTCCTGCCTCCTGCTGGCATCCGCCGGCAAGAGGCGCTTCAACGGCATACAGCGCTGCTCGAAATAAACGATCACGCTCTCTGCCGTATAGAGCAGGGCATCTGTCTTCAGGAAAACAGGCCCGGCGCCAACCCTGTTCGCGTCATTCACAGCGCCGCCGTCACCAATCAATTTATTAATAACAGGAATGCATAAGAGAGGAGCATGGGGCTCGTCCTTGTAAAGGACATCATTCCAATCAAGCACCCACCTCGCTATCTCATCAGCTCCCCCGATCGCATTACTGACAAAAGTGGGCGTCTTTTTAGCATAGGAAAAATCCTTTCGAAATTGTATGAACCTGAGATCATTCTCCGTTCTCTCCATAGAATGTAGATTTAAGGTTGACCAATAAGGCCCTGTGGCCATTAGACCGGTCGATACAGATTAGACAGGATGAAGTAAGGTAGGCAGGTCCGATAAAGGTAGAAGATCACCACAAAAGAACCAATACTACAAAGAGGTAATTCTGCCCGGATGTCACAATCACCCTCCCGGACGGCGTATTTACCACATAAGTTAGCTATTGTTCAAAAGTTCCGGATCGGGCTATCTGCGCCCATTGCCGGTAAACGAAAACAAAACAGCCAATAATGCCCAGATTTAACAAACAAAGCCCTCCGAAATAGTCAATAAAAAAGAACCGGTAAAGGATCATTTTTTTACTGTACTCCCAGGTGATATAATAGAGTACCATACAGATGCCATACATCAACACCCCTCCGGCCAGCCAGAACAGGGGATGACGGAATAAAGGCAAGTCTCCCTTGTCCAGCAGCAGGTCGACATAGGCTCCGCATGAAGACAACAGCAACAGCAAAAAACAGCCCGCACTTCCGATGATATTAAGCGAAAAAAAATTTGGCGACAGGACATACCCGGCAAGGATCAGGGGCAGCACTGTCGCCAGTAATATCAGGTTAAGCCTTTTGATGACCCCATGCATGGCCGCACGGTAAAATATATACAGCAAAAAAATACATTCCACAGGATTGTAAAGGTTGTAGATCCAGTGATTGCTCTGGCGCATGAGAGACGACCAGAGCATGCTCAGCACAGCTATAGAGAATTCTACACACTTGAACACTACGAGAAGCCGGTAAGGAGCGGGCCAACTCTTCTGAACCAGCACACAACCGAAAAAGAGAGAAGCGAGCTCCAGAAAATAATGCAGAATCATCATAACCGATAACACCGTTTGCGCAAATTTAGCCAAATGCCCAGATAAATACCCGGAGTTTACCCTTATACCGGATATTTATTCAATCCATATCTTCTCCGTAAGCAACGGTACCGTATATCCATTCAACAGCCGGAAAACATAGATGCCGGGTAAGAGATCATGAACGTCGATGGAGAAATGGTCGTCGGCCGTCTCCATCCGCCGGAGGACCCTGCCCGTGATATCATAGAGACCCGCTGTCAGAGGCCGGCGCTCACCCGGGGAAGTTGTTACATAGAGCGTCCTATGCGCAGGATTCGGATATACCTTACAGGTAGTCAAAGAAGGTTCCGGCAGTATTTTATGGTCACCCCCCTTCAGATCCAGGGTCGTCATATACACCATCCGCAGGATAAATCCTTTATGAAGGTTGGGAACGGATGTACCCAGCGTTCCGGAAGCATCGATCGCACAACAGGAATTATCCACCGCTACGAACAGAGTATCTCCCGTGGGCGCCACCGTGACATTTCTTAACCGAAACCCTGGTAGATAATGCAGGGTATCGGTGGGCAACTGCGTACTGTCGATGCTGAGCCCGTCCGGTTTTAATTTTAACCGGAAAAGACCGTTCTTCAAAGAAGGCACCAGCAGGGAATAATTCCAGCCCGGGATAGCTCCCTGCCCATAGAAGGCAATAGAGGACGGAGCGATAGTAGGCCAGTACATATTTCCCTGCGCTCCCGAAGCCTTGTTATTAGCCCGGCTCCAGTTATAAAAAGAGAAAATCGGCTCCTGGAGCGTAGTATGCGTCGTATCGCAAAACCCTTTTTCACTGATAACGGATTTATTCGCCAGGTACATGGAATCAGCAGAGGCCGAAGTATAATTATCGTCACAGAGGCCGGCTACCTTTGGCCAGCCGTAATTCGCATTGGGCAAAATGATATTCACCTCGTCATCCGACTTATCCCCATGCTCGCTGCTATATAAATTATATGAGGCCCCTCCATTCACCGAGCCGAAGACCAGCCCCTGGGGATTACGGTGCCCAAAAGAATAGATAGGGCTTTTAGCGGAGGGAGCCGCGCCCGCCGGAAAGGGATTATCACCGGGGATCCATTGCTGACTGCCAGTCAACAAAAGATCCGGCTCCGTATTCAACCGCAAAACTTTCCCCTCAATAATAGTGGTATCCTGGGCATGGTTGGGGCGGTTGGCATTCGACAGGTTACCCGCCCCCATATCCCCGATCGTATAATAAAGATGATATTTCCCATCGCTCTCCGTAAGCGGACTGATCCGGATCCGGCCGGAATTATGATCATTGCTCCCATTCAGCCCGGAGATCACATCGTCCATATACGATAAGGAGCCATCGGCAAAATTATATCGGTAACGGACGATTTTGGTATTAAAGCTACAGGACCCTGTGGCGCAATTGGTGCAGAACGGGTTGCCGGTGGGGTTGCCTGCGGTGTTACAGCCGACCAGGTGATAGACATACGCAATATAGATCCAGGGCTTGTTTGAATAGAAATCCGGGTGTATGGCCAGGCCCATCAGCCCGCCCTGGGGCCAGGATGCGGGATTGGTAAAGTCTTTTAGGCCAAGGCTATTGAGATCCAACAGTTCGCGGATTCCCTTATTTCCCGGATGGATCTTCCAGATCTTATAATCATGGGCTGCCGTCACCCATAAAGAATCATCCGGGCCATATACCACCTCCCAGGGCGTATTCATTCCCGTTGAACCGGTGGCGGGATATAAAGTGTCAAGCTTAAAAGTCTGGCCGTAATACGTTACGGTCTTTTGAGCGGAAAGATTCAGAGATAGGCACAGGCAGGCTGACAGGCAACAAATATAACCAGGTCTGCTTTTCATTAGGAACGGGATTAGAACAATAGCAAGATAATAGATAATTTTTAGATGGGGAATAGTAGTTTTTTCCCACATTACTGGTATTTATACGATTGTCAACCAGCCAAATAGGGATTAACTTTACGGATGATTTAATCCGTTGAAGGAACCTTTCCGAAGGGCCTTCTAAACTTTTAAGAGGCAGAATCACCTGTCTATGACCGTTATGATCCGATAACCTTTGAAAAGAAGTAGCTTATGAAACCACTTTTAGGCCACCGTTTTGCTTGCCACAAAATAAGCCTCCCCTTAATCCTTCTTCTATTCTGTCATGACTCCGCCTTCTCCCAGGCCAACGCCCCATTGAAATTCGGGAACAGTTATGTCAATCTCACTAAAAAGACAGTGGGTAGCACGGTGGAGCCCGGCGATACCCTGGAGATCCGCACAAATATCTATGCGAACAGCAGTTACGGAAAGATCTATAGCGTGCGATACTATGACAATCTTCCTACCCATACCGACACCATCTCCAGCGAGTTCCTCCGGCTGATGAACAACGAAGGAGCCACTTTCCGGCAATATACCCTGGCGTCCGGCGATGATGCGGGTACCTTTATAAAAGTTCCCGCCTTTCCCGGGGACTACCAGGTCCGTATCAATATGGGGGGGCCGGCCTTTGGCGTCCCTCCTACCGCCCCGTCCGGACTGGACTTTATGAGCATAGGGAACAAAATAGGCGCCAGCGATATACGGCCAGGCACCAACAGGCCCCTGGCCAACGGCGGGACCCTCGTCGTCACCTCCTTCCGGGTAAGAGTGACCGGGAATTACGGAGACACCATCGTACTGGGCGCTGGCGTGATCGCCTTCCAGAATAGCAGCGGCGTAGACACGACCTGCAATGCCAATCAATACAAGATCCTCATCGCCAAACCGACCACTCTCTGCTCCAGCAGCGCCGGCACCAATTTCGCTGCGGAAGCCGGCGGCACCTTCAATCATGGAGTGGGACGCAACAGAAGCTACGGACCTACCTTCCTGATACCGAATTATACTTACCTGCCGGCCTCCAGCACCAGCCCGGTCATAGGCGATGGCTACTATGCCATTGTCAATAATATCAGCCCCACCAGTTCTACCTTCCCGGGGGCAAGAAGGACACCTAATTGCAACGTGCCCTCCAGCTTGCCTAATACAGACCCTAATTCCTGTTATAACCGTGAATTCACCGGTTTCTGGTTTATCTCCGGCGACCATACCGGCACCAATACGGCGGCGGGCAACCCTCCTCCTGACAACAACACCGATGCCGGTTATATGCTGCTGGTTAATGCCGACCTGGCCACCAGTGAAGCCTATCGCCAGACGATCAGCGGCCTCTGCCCGAATACTTACTACCAGTTCTCGGCCTGGATCAAGAACGTCTGTCCCAATTGCGGGATCGATACCAATGCCGTTGCTACCTACCTGCCGGGTGTGCTGCCCACCCTCACTTTTGTAGTGGATGGCCTGGACCGCTATTCATCCGGCCAGTTGGATACGGTTGGCTGGCAGAAAAGAGGCTTCATCCTGCTCACCGGCCCTACCCAGACTTCCATCACCATCTCCCTCCGGAACAATGCCCCGGGAGGCGGAGGTAATGACTGGGCCATGGATGATATCACCCTGGCCACCTGCCCCCCGGACCTGCTGCTCACCCCGAACAAACCCGATACGCTTTGTCAGGGAGCCGACGACACCGTCCGGTTTAAAATAGCCTCTTATGTCGATAACTATACGCAATGGATGCTGCAGCAAAGCACGGACGGCGGAGCTACCTGGGCCGGTGTCGTCAACGACACCACCGGCAAAGCGGGCAGCGGCGTTTCCACGCCGGTCTACAACGCATCCACAGGCCAGTATACAGATATCATTACCCGTTATTTCCGGCTGAGCCCCTTAAACACCCTGCTCATGTACCGGATCGTAGTCGCTACTACCCTGGCGAACCTGACGACCGCCGGTTGCTACTTTGCCACGAACACACCGAAGATCGTACGTGCCGTAAATTGTAATATCGTGTTGCCCACCACCCTTATCTCTTTCAGGGGACAAGTGCGGGAAGGGCTGGGCGCGCTGCAATGGGTGACGGCCGATGAGACGGCCGATGTCGGCTATATCATCGAACGCAGTGACGATGGCTCCAATTTTACGCCCATTGGCTTCGTAAAGGGCATAGCCGGCGCCGGGCAGGGTGCGGGTTATCATTACACGGACCCTAATCCGCTCGCCGCACAATCCTATTACCGGATCAATATCACCGGTGCAAATACCCACCGCTATAGCAACCTGGTCCTGTTAGGCACGGCAGGCATCGGTTTCGAGATCAGGACCCTGGTCAACCCCTTCACCGACCATATCACGATGGACCTGACGACCCCGGGCGATGGCACAGTGGTGATCAGCCTGACCGATATGTACGGACGGGTGGTCAGACGCGAAAAAGCCCCGGTATCCCAGGGCCTCAACGGGCTTTCCCTCTATGGATTGGGGAACCTGACCAATGGCACTTATGTCCTGCAAATTCAGTACGCCGATAAAATGATCAGTAAGAAAATGGTGAAGTTCTCGAAATAAGTTTTAGAGCTCCGTTAGTTTGTAAAAGATCCCTGGAGATAATTTATTCTCCGGGGATTTTCAATTCCGGTCGTAAATTTGAACCAGCCGCTCTTTTGCGTTTTAAATATCTGCAATATGAATACCGAAAATAAAACCTACCATTTGCCCGCCGGATATTCTGCCCTTCAATCCATCCTGAGATCTTACCGCTTTTTAACCAACCCCATAAAATTCATCTCCCGGAACATGGACAAGTTCTCCGGCACCTATTCCGTAGCCACCCTGAAAAACTACCGCCTCATCCTGACCCAGGACCCCGCCTTCATCAATTATGTCCTGAAAGAAAACCACACAAACTACCATAAATCCTCGCTGACAGCCGAAAGAGCCGCCAAATATTTTGGAAAAGGATTCCTCTTTTCCAATGGAGAAGACTGGCTGACACACCGGCGACTCGTACAACCGGGCTTTCACCGGGAAAAAATACAGGGTCTCTATGATATCATGATCGGCTCCATCGACAAATCCCTGTCCACCTTTCCCACCGGGGCCAACATCGATATTTACCCCCTGGTGCATCAGCTGGCCTTTCATATTGTCATCAGCTCCCTGTTCACGATCCACCTCTCCCCCGGGACCATGACGGAATTAAGCCGGACCTTCCATGAAGTGCAGGATTTTTATATCAAGGAGATCAATCAGCCCGTCAGAAGGCTCTTCTATCCTTTCAACCGGGCAGACAAGCGCACCCTCAAAAAATCGGCCAGCATGAGAACCATTCTGAAGGGCATCGTGGAAGAACGCCGGTCCAGTAAGGATTCCTTCAACGACCTGCTGGACATTCTACTGCAGGCAAGATATGAAGACACCGGCCTGCCGATACCCGAAGAGCAGCTGATCGATCAGATCCTGGTGCTGATCTTCGCAGGGCATGAGACGGTCGCCAATACCCTTAGCTGGCTGCTATACGTCCTTGCCTCAGAGCCGGAAGTGGTCAAAAAATTAAGAGCCTCGATGCAGGCCATGCCTATTCATGACAGCGTAAAAGACGAATACCTCGCCGCTGTTATCAATGAAGGCATGCGCTTGTATCCTGCCGCCTGGATGACGGACAGGGTCGCCCTGAAAGACGACCAGTTCGGAGAATTTTCATTCCCCCGCGGCACGATCATCTTATCGTTCTTCTATGGCTTACATAGAAATAAGGAATATTGGAATGACGAATCGACCTTCCACCCCGAAAGGTTCCTGACGGAAAACTCCAAAGAAAAAAAATCAAAAAACTTTTTCCCCTTCGGCGCCGGCCCCAGGCTCTGCATCGGAAATAATTTCGCGATGGCGGAAATGTCCTTTTTCCTGTATGCGTTTTTAAAAGAATTCCAGATAAGCCCCACAGGACAGATCCCGGAGCTAAAACCCTTAATTACCCTGCGGCCCGATAAAATTATTTTAAACGTTCAGCGGCTTCCCTCCCACTAGTAGCTAATTACACTCCCACCGTGTTCACGCTCGCATTGCCGCTGTCAAGGGTAGCAGCTTCGCCGCCCGGCTGTTTGTGGAAGAATTTCTTTTGAAATAAGAGGATGGCGATCACTCCGACAGAGATAGAGGCGTCGGCAATATTGAAGACAGGACTGAAGAATTCGAACTCATCACCTCCGACAAAAGGCATCCAGTGAGGATAATGCGTTTTTATCAGGGGGAAATACAACATATCCACGACCCGCCCGTGCAGGAAACTGGTATATCCCGTATGAGGGAATATTTTCGCGACATGATCGAAGGTACTCTCTTCGAAGATCAGACCGTAGAACATACTATCCAGCAGGTTGCCCAGCGCACCGGCAAATATCAGGGCCGCGCAGATGATAAATCCCCGGTGATACTTTCTTTTAATGATCGTATGGATATAATAAACGCCGAATACGACCGCCACCAGGCGGAACAAGGTTAGCGCTATCTTACCAAGAGCGCCCCCAAATTTCCAACCCCAGGCCATTCCCTCATTTTCCACAAAATAGATCTGCCCTTTATCGCCCAGTAACTTGATCCCATTGTCATACCTAGATACCGGCTCCCGGTAAATTTCCAGGGGATGACTAAGGGGCATATGGGTCTTTACCCAGATCTTCAGAGTTTGATCTGCCACGATAATAAGCAACACTACCAGAAAAACGTTTCTTGCCTTCACTGTTATAAATTATAAGGATCAAATATACTTTAAATTCCCCACCCTTACTGCCGGAAATCAACATTCACCATTCCTCTATTCACGCTAAAACCCCCGGAAATCATCCTCATTCCTCGAAATAGACCCTTTTCACCCGCTGGCTCACGCCGGTGAGGATCTCATAAGGGATTGTCTGGGCCCAGTGCGCCAATTGGTTGACAGATAATTCATTGCCAAAGACCACGACCTCGTCTCCCTCTCCTACATCCGGGATTCCCGTAATATCGATCATGGTCATATCCATACAGACGCTCCCGATGACAGGCGCCAGCCGGCCCTTCACCCACATCTTCCCATTGCCGTTGCCCAGGCTGCGCGGGTAGCCATCTGCATACCCGATACGGACAGTCGCCATTCGCGTATGCGGCCCGGCGATCCCCCGGCGATTATACCCGACGGTATCTCCCTCATGGAGAGATTTAATCTGTGCGATCGTCGACTTCAGCGTGGAGACCTCCAGCAGATCGAGCTGATGGCTATCCGCGCTGTCGATGCCATAGAGCCCGATCCCCAGACGCACCATATCCAATTGGAGTTGCGGGTGGCGGATGATCGCCGCCGAATTGGCAATATGCCGGAGAAAAGGATAGGGCAGGAACTCCTGCAGCTTTGTCACAGCGGTCAGATAAGACGAGCCCTGATGATGGGAGAAAGGGTCCTGTTGCGCTTCCTCACTGGCAGCCAGGTGGCTGAACACACTCTGCACTTTAAAAGCGGCTTGCAGAAGGGCCGGCCCCAGTTCCCCCACCTCTTTCAGGGGGAAGCCCAGGCGATTCATGCCCGTCTCCAGCTCGATATGCACCGGGAATTGCAGGATCCCTTCTTTTTTGAGCCATTTATCGAAGGACCGTAACAAAGGAAAAGAATAGATCACCGGCTCCAGGTTATATTCTACCAGGGAATCGAAAGAGCTGTTTTCCGTATTCATCACCATGATCGGCATATGGATACCTGCTTTTCTCAACACGACCCCCTCGTCGGCATAGGCAACGCCCAGGTAATCCACTCCATGGAATTGTAATAGATTGGCGATCTCATAGCTGCCGCTGCCATAGGCAAATGCTTTGACCATCGCCATCATTTTGGTAGTGGGTAGCAGCAGTTGCCGGTACTGCCGGAGATTATGGGCCATGGCATTCAGGTTGATCTCCAATACCGTCTGGTGTATCTGCTCGGAGAGCCACCGGTCTATTTCCTCGAACTCGAATACCCGCGCTCCTTTGATCAGGATCGTCTCATCCCTGAAATGCAGGTGATGAAGGTCTTTTTTAAAATGGTCCACCGAGAGATAAAATACCGTCTCTCCCGGGAAGCCCTGGCCGATAATGTCCGCATGTGCGCTGATCCGGCTGCCAATGCCCACCAGGCGGTCCACCTGTTTCTGCCGGAGTGCCCGTGCGATTTCGGCGTATAAGGCCGATTCTTCCAGCCCGCTCTCCAGGAAATCCGAGAGGATAACGGTCCTCCGGGCATGTTGCTGTTGCTGGGATAGAAAGTCCAGGGCGATGGACAGTGAGCTGAGATCCGCGCTGTAACTATCGTTGATAATGGAACAATGATTGATGCCACTCTTTAATTCCAGCCGCATGGCGATAGGAGATAGCCGTTGCAGCTTGCTGCGGATAACATCCACCGGCTGCCGGAAATGCAAAAGGACGCTCGCGCACGCAAGGATATTCTCCAGGGAAGCCTCATCCGTAAAAGGCACCGTGAAAGAGAAGGCCTGTCCTTCATAGCGGGCTGTGATGTTCGTCGATCCCACCGGGCTTCCGGTGGATTCGAACGTCGCCGATCTCCCGTTTTTCTCCATCGAAAGAATAACCAGGGTGGCATCCTCCGCCCGCCCCCAGGAAAAAAGGGCAGGTCTGCGGACCGGGTCCCGTGCGGCCGGTCCGGAAGGAGCCACAGGGCCAGCCACTTCGCGCGCCGCCAGCCAGGCCTGGATTGCCTTTTCCGTTTCAGGCTGATCTTTATTATAAATGAGCAGCTCCGCCTGTTCGAATAACCGGAGCTTCTCCGCAGCCTTTTCCGCCAGACTGTCAAAACCCTCACTATGGGCTTCCCCTATATTCGTAAAAAGCCCGATAGTCGGCCGCAGGATTGCTGACAACCGCACCATTTCTCCCCGGCTGGAAATACCCGCTTCGAAGATAGCCAGCTCATGCGCTTCATTCAATTGCCACACGCTCAGCGGCACCCCTATCTGGGAATTATAACTTTTAGGGCTGCGGACGATATGATATTCATCTTCCAGGAGCTGGTTGAGCCATTCTTTTACAATGGTCTTTCCATTGCTGCCCGTAATGCCGATCACAGGAAGGGCAAATTGCCGGCGATGATAAGCAGCCAGTTGCTGCAAAGCCTGCAGGGAGTCCCTGACCAAAATAATATTCGCGTCAGTCATCCCTCCGCCCACCACCGTAGCAGCCGTCATTCCTGCGGTCTCCCCGCCTCCGGTCGCCCCATCGGCCTCTACCACAAAATTCCGTACTCCCCGCCTGTACAGTTCCTCCATAAAAAGACTTCCATCCCGCCGGGGCCCTTTCAGGGAAAAGAACAGGGAAGTATCGGGAAAGATCAGCCGGCGGCTATCCAGTAAAAGGTGCTCCACCGGGTCATTTCTCCGGAACTGCAGGAATTCTCCCTGCACAATCTCTCTAATGTGCTCCATTGCATACTTCATACCTTTTCCCCTCTCGTTGAATACATGGAATAAAAGATAGCCGTCGTAATACAAACGAGGATCACCAGCAGCGACACGTACACCGGCAGCACAATATCGATTATTTCCGCCAGCATCTTCAGCCCTACAAAGACCAGCACCACCGCAATCCCCTGCTGCAAATGACCGAACCTCGCCACGGCCCCTCTTAACAAAAAGAACAGCGACCTGAGCCCCAGCACCGCAAATATATTCGAGGTATAAATGACTATTTTTTCCCGCGTGATGCCGAACACCGCCGGTATGGAGTCCACGGCAAAGAGGATATCCGTCGTAGCCAGCAGCACCACCACCACGAACAGCGTGGTAAAAAGTTTCCTGCCGTCCTTCCGGATCGTCATCCGGCCCTCCCCATCGCTACCCGTTAAGGGCAGCAGCCGCTTCAGAAATTTGTACACCCGGTTGTCCTCCACGTCCATCGCATCTTCCTCACGGGTCCTGAACATACTGATCCCCGTGTATACCAGGATCCCCCCGAATATATATAACAGCCAGTGGAATTGCGTCACCAGGACAATGCCCACCGTGATAAAAATGATCCGCAGCAGGACCGCCATCAGGATCCCGATCAGCAGCACCCGGCCATAATAAGCCGGTTTCACCCGGAAAAATGAAAAGATGAGGATAAAAACAAAGATATTGTCTATGCTGAGACTCCACTCCATCAGATAGGCGCTCAGGTATTCGATGGCCATCTTATGCCCATTCTCATACCAGAGGAAGGCGAAAAATGCCAGCGCCAGCCCCACCCAGAAGGCCGTTTGCAGCAGCGCTTTTTTTATAGAGACCGTCGCCCCTTTCCTGCTCAGCAAACCCAAGTCAAAGATCACCGCCAGCAACAGAACAATTCCAAAAGTCAAATACGTTATATCCGAACGATCCATATACCCTATTGATTGCCAAAGGTACGAACACCCTGCCATTTCAGGGTGGCCTCTCCTTCTATTTCAGATCATTTAACAGTTGGGGAGCGTTGATAGTAAGCACGCTATCGGCGCCGGCAGCCCCGGTTCCGGCCAGGCCGCCACCGCCCTCTTTGCCTACGGCCCCCCTCCACCCCTCCATACCGGCATATTGGACCACCCTCAACGCCTTGCAGACAGCCCAGCCTATACAGATCGTAGTAGAAAGAGAGGCAGCCACAAAAGCCACCGTAAGGTAGATCAGGGGATCGCTGACCGGAAGTCCCCCCTTCTGCTGCAAACGCTTCAGCATAAAGAAAAGAAAGACCAGGGTGACCACACATTCTCCCAGCGATAACAAGCGTATATACTTCAAATTCGCCACCCGGCCACAAGCGGCAAAAAGCCCTTGCTCCAGCCAGCCCGTCAGCGCCCGGCCCTCCGTATGAAAAAGAGTAAAGACCGTATGGTGATCCGCCTGATGCCAGAGCATGAATGCTTCGTCGGTGAACAGATAATCCGAATGGAGGATCTCATAACCTAAAAAAAGAAAGTAGAGGGACAGCATTCCCCAGAAAAGGATTCGGTTGATAAGGTTAGCTCTCATGCTATAAAAATACAGGAACCTTTTTGACACACATCCTTTGACAAATCAAAATTATTCATAATTTCGCACCTTAACTATACCATGAAAACACCCATTTCTCTATTGAGCCTTATTGTGCTCTCCCTTATGATCAGCCATTGCAAGAGCGGGCTGGTCACCATGTCCAACAGCTGCTATGATCTCATCAATAGCGGCCAGTCCCAGAACAAAGCAGGGAATTACAGTGCTGCACTGGATAATTTCACTAAAGTACTGCAAAAATGCGACGCGTATGATGCAAAAGAAAAGGCATATGCCGGCAAGGCTGCGGCCCTGAACGGCCTGCAGCAGTATAACGATGCGTTGGCTGCCGCTAATGCAGGGTTGAAGATCAACGCTTCCAGCCTGGACAATCTTTTTGAAAAAGCCAATGCAGAGCTGGCCCTGGGCATGACCGATCAGGCGAGGGCAGACCTGAACACCATTACGGGCCTTACGGCAAAAAACCGGAATATTCCCCAGCGGGCCACCATTTATGCAAAAATAGCCGAGGCCGAAATGAAGCAGCAATCGTATGCAGATGCCCTGCAACATATCGACCAGGCCATTTCCATGGACAACAGCAATCTGAGCTTTTACATGCAACGGGGAGATATCAATGTAGCGGCGGGCAATTTATCCACTGCTGTCGGCAATTATGACGAAGCGATCGCAAAAGGCAAGAATGACGGAGAAGCGTGGAAGGCCAGGACTACGACCCTGATCAAAATGTATCAGAAAAAATATGGCACGGATAATGCCGACCTTCTTAGAAAAAAAATCAGCAATACGGACAGGCAAACACTCTGCAATAGTATCCGGTCATCCCAGGAAGCCGGTATGAAGGATATTAACATCGACCTGGTCCAGGCTTCCCTTTGTAAATAAAAAGACACTACCATGAACAAAAGCAAAAAAATCATTTTCATTCCGGCTGTGATCGCGGTCCTGCTAACAAACTGTAAAAGTGCGAACAATACACAGAAGGGAACGGGTATCGGCGTTGCCGCCGGTGCAACGGCAGGAGCGCTGATCGGGGGAGGAGGCAAGAGCTCCATCTTCGGAGCCCTGATCGGGGCTGCTGTAGGCGGAGGGGCGGGTTATCTGATCGGCCACCATATGGACAAGCAGGCCCAGGAGATCAAGCAGGCCGTACCGGATGCCCAGGTCGAACGGGTAGGCGAAGGGATCAATATGACCTTCAACTCGGGCCTGCTTTTCACGATCAATTCCAGCGCATTAAGCGAAGCCGCCAAAACTAATCTTGAAAAAGTAGCGGGTGTATTTGTAAAATACCCGGAGACGAATATCCTGATCGAAGGACATACCGACAATACGGGATCACCTGAGTACAACATGGAATTATCCAAAAAAAGAGCTTATTCCGTCAGTGAATTTTTGCAAACAAAGGGCGTCTCGGCCAACCGTATGGATATTAAATGGTATGGAGAGACCCAGCCGAAAGTTCCAAATACCACCGATGCGAACCGGTCGCTCAACCGTCGCGTGGAAGTCGGGATCACCGCCAACAATCAAATGAAGCAACAGGCGCAGGAAGGCAAGCTGAATTAAAGCCCCTGATATTTTCTTTTCCGCAACGCCTGGTAAAGATATCCGCCGGCGATCACAAGCAGCAACGGCAGCACGATATTGATGAATTGCCAGAAGGAGCGATCCGCTTCCACTTTCGCCGGATCGAGCAGGCGTAAGGTATAGTCCTTGGAACGGGTCTCCAGGATACGGGAAGGGTTCACCAGGTATTCGACGCAGTTCTGAATAAAGTCCTCGTTGGCAAACGTATAATTAATGTCCTTGTTAAGTCCCAACGGCAAAGGTCCCTGCTGGCTCACCTCGTTCATGACGATATCCGCATCCCCCATAACGATGACACCGGTATTGTTCGTTGCCGCGGGCAGAAAAGGTTGTTTATAATAGTTTGCCAGGCTATCAGCCACCGCCGTTCCGATACGGTTGGCGAAAAGGGAGCTGAACTTCCCTTCCAGCAACATCGCTACGGGAATATTGGGTTTATTGAATGCCCGCGGATCAGGGCCCTGCTTGACGCTCTCAAAACTGATCAGGGCCGGAGTGCTGACCGTTCTGCCATTGGCAGACGTTTGTAAAATAACGGTCTTTTCGATGCCCGTAGCTTTTACCGTATCGATGGAATTGGCGAATTTGGCATAGACGGGATCAAGGTTCTTGGAAATAGGATGGGTAAGACTGCCGTTCAGCAGGGGGAAATAAGGCCACTGGATCGGTCTGATATCGGGTTTGTCACCCTGCCTGCCTACGACGAAGTTGAGCGAAGCGCTCTGCAGGTCCTCCACCAGGTCCTGGTTGACCCGGACCCCATACTTAAAGAAAAGGTCTTCCAGCTCCAGCCCCCGGTCATAAGCGACCGTCTCATGATCGAGCAGGCTGTCCATCTCAGCATGCAGCTGGTCGATGGCCCAGATCAGTTTGCCTCCATGCATCACATATTGGTCCAGGGCCAGCTTCTCCCGATCTGAAAATTTTTCCGTGGGCTTGACGATGATCAGCGCACTATATTCCTGGGGAATGAGCGGGACGCTATCGAGACGCAGCACTCCGAACCGGTAGCTGGCCCGCAGGTCCTGAATGAGATGGTATACCCGGAAGTCCAGCGGCTCTCCATTGCCCAGCACATAGCCGACGGCAGGCGGTTTGACGCGGGTGATCTTATCGATCGCGTTTCCGAATTTATATTCCAGCAGCGTTTCTGCATTGGTGTACAGTTGCTCTTCCGGCTGCCCTTCCCTGGCCGCCGGGACTCCTTTGAGAAGATCCACTGGGAAGATCTTATCCTTGTACTTCAGGATCGCCCCGGGGATCACGATACGCTGGCTCTGTTCTTCCCCTTTTTTGGATTGCGCAACCTGCGTCTTGGGTTGGATACCGATCCGGCGGAGGGAGTCGAGGAAGCTGCCTTTTGCCGAATCATCCAGCGCCGTCAGCGGGTCGAACGTGCGCACCCGGATCTTTCCGTCACAGTATTCATTGAACTCCTGCAACAGCTCCTGGGTGCTCTTCGACAATTGGCGGATACCGGCTTTCAGGTCCCCCTGCAAAAAAAAGTCGACTTCCACATCATCATCCAGCTTATGTAAAAGATTTTTTGTAGGGGCGCTGAGGGTATATCGCTTCTCTTTGGTGAGGTCCAGCCGGTAATGAAAATGGCCCGCCAGCAGGTTGACCAGGACCAGCAGAACGATCAGTGCAAGCCATCCGTATTTTGAGGACAATAATTTCTTCATATATTTTGTTCGGACCAACGGTATTCCGATCAGGTTTTAACGTTTCGCCAGGCGCTTCGCAAGATTACGGTTGGTCAGGCTTAGAAATAAAAATATGACGCTTAAAAAATAGATCAGGTCCCTGCTATCGATGACGCCGCGACTGATACTGCGATAGTGAAAGTCGATCCCGATCATTTCAATATAATAATCGGCCCCTGCCGCAAAAACAGGCAGCTGGCTGACAGCGCCAAATCCGCTATACAGGAGGAAGCAGGCAAAAGCCGCCCCTATAAAAGCCACGACGGCGTTGCTGGTCCAGCTGCTGCAGCAAATCCCGATAGCGGTGAATACGGCGGAAAGAAAGAGAAGGCCGATATAACTGCCGATGGTAGCGCCGGCGTCGATGCCGCCCTGCCCGGAAAGTCGTTGTATGGATAAAAAATAGACCAGGGTCGGCAGCAGCGCCACCAGGACGACGAGCAGGCTGGCCAGGTATTTTCCTCCTGTCAGCTTCGTCCGGCTCAGCGGGGTAGTCTGCAGGATCTCGAACGTGCCCATGCGGAACTCATCGGAAAGACTGCGCATGGTAATGGCCGGGATCAGTAACAACAGGATCCAGGGAGCCAGCTCAAAAAATTTATCGAGGGTGGCATAGCCAAAAGCCAATATATCCGTAGCGGGAAACACGAATAAGAGCAACCCGTTCAGCAACAGGAAAACAATAATGGCTATATAACCGGTAAGACTACTAAAGAATTGACGGAGTTCTTTTTTACAAACTGCCCACATAAACACGAAAATAAGCGTTATGCCTTTATAACGTTTTATTTAAACGATTAATGTCTTCGACGATTATTATAATGACGATGTTAATTATATTATAAATAATCAAATGTGGAAAAAAACTTAAATTAGATCCCTATAAAAATGCACTCGAATGGAAGGATTACTTATATTCGCATGCTCGTATAGAACAACCATCCTGTCAAAAAAATATTAGGTTCAGGTACAAAGAAATTTAACCGAAACCAACTGCATGAAAGATCCGCCCATCAACAGGCGGGTTTTTTAATTTAAGCCAGTCCCAACTCAATGCCAGCCCACCATTCATTGCCCAGCTTCCTCCTCGCCTACCCCCAAACCACGGCAAATCTTTGGCCCTACCCTTCTCTGATTTACATATTATTAATTAAAATATTAACATATTTAAAAATAAAATAATTTGTTTAAAATTACCCAATTCCCACTTCTATTTGCCTTATAATCATTCATTTATTTGATTCTACCCCCTTGCCGTCCTTATACATCTCCCATAATGGACTCAGCCCGCGGAGCCGGCTTACCCCCTCCTTTAACTGTTCTATAGCATAATTTATCCCTTCTTCTGTAGTAAAACGACCCAGGCCAAAGCGCAAAGAGCTATGCGCCAACGCATCATCCAGCCCCAGCGCTTTCAGCACATAACTGGGCTCCAGCGAAGCCGAGGTGCAGGCGGAACCGGAAGAAACCGCTATATTCTTATTGACAGCCGTGATCAGCCCTTCTGCATCCACGTATTTAAAGGAAATATTCGTTGTCTGGGGAAGACGATGTTCGCGGCTCCCGTTTACAAAGGACTGCTCCAGCTCCAGCAGGGCATTTTCCAATCTATCCCGGAGGGCCCTGATACGCCCGTTATCCGCCTCCATTTCCAGCCGGCATAATTCACAGGCCTTGCCAAAACCCACGATCCCCGGCACATTCAGCGTACCGCTACGCATCCCCCGCTCATGACCGCCCCCGTCCATCTGCGCCGAGAGCCTCACCCGGGGATTTTTCCGGCGCACATACAGGGCGCCAGCCCCTTTAGGGCCATATATTTTATGAGCGCTGAGAGCCATCAGGTCGATACCATCCTCATTCACATCTACAGGGATCTTGCCCACCGCCTGAGCGGCATCCGTGAAGAAGACCACCCCATGCTGCCGGGCGATCCGGCTGATTTCCCGGATAGGCTGGATCACACCGATCTCGTTATTGGCGTACATAATGGCAATGAGAATGGTAGTGGGTTTGATAGCCGCCTGCAGTTCCGCCGGATCGATCAGTCCCTCCGGGCTGACCGGTAGATACGTGACTTCCCCGCCCATCTTTTCGAGGTGACCACAGGTATCCAGGACCGCCTTGTGCTCCGTAGCAGCCGTAATGATATGATTGCCCTTGCCGGCATATAACTCGAACACCCCTTTTATCGCCAGGTTATCCGCCTCCGTAGCCCCGGAGGTAAAGACGATCTCCTTAGGTTCGGCGCCGATCAGGGCAGCCACCTGCTCCCGGGCATATTCCACGGCCTCCTCCCCCTCCCATCCGAATGAATGGGTACGGCTGGCCGCATTCCCGAATTTCTCCGTGAAATACGGCAGCATAGCTTCCACGACCCGGGGATCGCAGGGGGTCGTCGCATTATGATCCAGGTATACGGGGAGTCGTATCATACCACAAAATTACCCCAATTGTCCGAGATTATTCAAGGGCCCGCCCCGGCGACAGGGCCCGCTGTTGACGCTCCGCGATGAAACCTTATTTTTACAAAAATTCCCCGCATGCGCAAAGTCGAACATATAGGCATCGCCGTCAAAGACCTGGGCATTTCCATCCCCCTGTTCGAACAGCTCCTGGATAGCCCCTGCTATAAGACGGAACAGGTGGATAGCGAACAGGTCCACACCGCCTTCTTTCAGAAAGGAGAGACCAAAATCGAACTGCTGCAAGGCCTGGCCCCCGACAGCGTGATCACCCGCTACGTGGAAAAAAAAGGAGAAGGCATGCACCATATCGCTTTTGAAGTAGCCGATATCCATGCGGAAATGCAACGGTTGGCAGCGGCAGGATTCACCCTGCTCAGCGATACGCCAAAATTGGGGGCCGACAACAAATGGATCTGTTTCCTCCACCCCCGCGACACCAATGGCGTGCTGATAGAACTGTGCATGGAAAGGGGGGATACCCCGCTCCCCGACAGTCCTGGGGGAAGAGTCGAATGACGGATATGAAAATTATACCCTGTCGATCTGCTGAGTAATATCGTAGGGGAAATATGCGCAACAAACTTTGGTTTCCTGCCAGAAACTGCGCCCGTGCAAATAAGTACCTCCAGAAACCAAATTCCATCTCTGCTACTAGCTTTGAATGAGTATAATACTGCCCAAGATTATTTAGCGCCCGATTGATAACACGACTACTACCAGAACAATGAAAGACATCGAATATTCCCCCTTGTGCAACCGCATTTCTTAACCAATCAGTTCCCATCTGTTGGGTATAATGCCTGTCGATCGCATTGCGCAATGTCACTTCAAAACAGCTAACTACAGTATATAACTCCTGGGACATCCGTAAATTAAGGCGATACAATGTCATCGCCTTCCTGGTATTAGCCCTGCAAGCCACCAGGTAACGATCGATCCGGGTTGGGGATATTGCATTTTCAAATTCCCGGTACCTCATGTTTTTTTTATAAATGTCTTAAATTATTATATACCTTTATAATCTTATTCCCGGTAGCCTCTGAATTTCTTCAAGCTATCGGGTTCTGTTTTTTTACCCCTTGTCTAAAATCAGATTTTCAACGGATCACGAACGAAGAGACATAATTCTTAGCAGCCTGCAGATCCGTTGCCCGGGCAAAATAGGTCCCGGCAGATAATTTACGCTGGAAATTCAACCGGCCCATACCGAGGTTGCTATAATAATTTCTCTGTACCAGGCTACCGTCTGCGGCGAAGATATCTACCTGCCAGCCCTGGGTGGTTGGAGGAAATACCAGATTTATATAATCACTGGGCGGATTGGGATAGATGGAGAAGCCCGGCGCAACGCCGCCACCCAGGCCCAGGTCAATGGTGCGCATAGGCGAATAAGCCGTCGTTCCGTCGACATCCACCAATTTCAGCCGGAAATAAAGTTTGCCTTTATCGGTAGGCTTAATGATATAATTATAGAAATAACTCGCATCCCTATTCACGGGATCCGCCGGTTGTGTGGCTATTTCCGAAAACGCGCTGCCTCCACCGGGGCTTACCTCGATGATATATTTTCGGCCGGCATTTTCATTGGTCGTGATCCATTTCAATGAGATGACCTGATCATTTTCGTGGGTAGCCGTAAACGTTATAATATCCGTTGCCAGGGTACCCGTATAACAATAATAGTAAGTAAGGGCAAAATTGGCAGAAACCTGGAAAGTAGGCGTCACATTTACGGAAACGTTAGTCGAATAGCCGCCGGAATTCGAATAGGTCAGATTCAGGTTGCCGCTGCCGACAAAGGAATTGAGCAGGACATTATCGTTGTTTAGAGAATCGTAGACCACTCTTTTATTATTGAAGGCAGTCACAGGCCCTATGATCGTGGTGCCGGTCGGAATCGGGAAAGTCCCAAGGGTTTTTGCTACGATGACATCCGAAATATCACTCCCCCCTACATCCGTAATATCATAGCCATTCAATTGAATGATATCTTCGTTGGTGACCCCGAGTTTAGCGCTGGTAGCAGCGCCAGGGTTGGTAACCCCAAGGGTAGCAATCATCGTAACAGTCGAACTGAGAACCGCATGTATCAGGGCATAACCGGCAGGGGGCGAGTATTGAGGAAATACCGGTGAATAACTATTATTACCAGTGCCGGTATAAGCAGCACTATAAGTAGTTGATTGTAAAGTACCAGTGCAAGTCTGCGCTGCGGACTGTAAAGGTTTCAAGGCTCCCCAGCATATCAACAATAATAGGGTCGCCCCGGATAATCGGATTCTACACGGCATCATAGGGTCAAATTTTTAAATTTTCGGGATTACCTCTTATAAACTACAAACCCACGTATTTTATTTTATTTTTCCTAAGTAGGTTTACTAGTTTGCTTAAGGATAAATAGGAAGAGGCCTGGCAAATATACGATAAATGGCTTCTAATGAATGAGTAATGGGCCGCAGTCCTAGGTCGTCTCACCGTATTAAAATTCGATTAAGAAAGCGTTGATGTCCTTGCAGATCGGTAGCGCGCAGAATATAGATCCCCGGAGTAAGATTATTGGGGAAGCCAACATGTATAGTATTGGTTAGTAGATAATTATCACTTTGTACCCGGCTGCCATCCATACCAAACAGCTCCACCTGCCAGCCGGCGCCGGATCCGGCTCCCGGGTCAAAAACCAGGTTCACAAAATCAATGGCGGGATTCGGATAGACAGACAGCCCCGGGCTCCCTGTATTCCCTGCCACCGTTACTTGCTTTATTGCCGAATAAGCGATGCCTGTAGGGTCGTCGCTCTGCAGCCGATAATACCATTTTCCCGCCGCACCTGCCGGCAGGTTATCATTATACGCATAATCAGCCATCCCGCCGCCCCGTATTCCCCCGGCACCAGGACCGTCCTGCCCGCCAGAGCTCATAGCTCCTAAGGAGGTGATCGTAGTAAAATGCTGCCCATCCTGACTTCGCTGGACCTGGTACTGACTGCCCGCGATCTCGTTTACGGCAGACCAGGCCAGCTGCACCGTAGCAGGATCCTGCAGGACCGCTGAAAAACGGGTGAGGCGAGTGGCCAGCACGCCTCCAGACTTACAGTACAAATAGGTGAGAGAAAAATGAACCGTATCCTGAACCGTGGAACTATAAGAATAACTGGAATTATTATTGGTGTGAAGGGTCGTATAGGTAACGGGGGAATAGGCAAAACTCACCTTACCGGTCCCCAGGAAACCAGCCGTATTCCCGGTAATGCTGTCTGTATTGACATAATTGTCCAGGAAGGAGAAAGGGCCTTCTGACAGTGAGCTCCCGGAAGCCAGCGGGAAAACCCCGATCTTTTGTTCTGTAATATTGTCATAGGCATTGCTCATCGCCACACTGCTGATCGCATCTTCCCGGCCCACCCATAAGGAATAGGTACTGGACGCCCAATCTACGTTTTTAAGCGTAAAGGCATAATGTACAGACACCCGGGCATTGATCTTTACCGAGGCCAGCAACCCTGAATCCGGGTTCCATTTTGGGAAGTTTACCAGATAGTTGCCATACCCTATGCCGGTCAGAACGGTATCGTAGGACCGGGTGGCCATATTATTGACACATTGAGCGGGGGAGGAAAAATACAGGATCATTCCTGCGCACAGCGACAGGCCCACTTTTTTAAGGAAGGAGAGATCTTGGATCTTCATGATAGTTGGATCGTCATGGGTTCTTCGGGATATTGGATTCGGCCTATTTAACTCCGCTTGCCTGCTATTTATTTTGTACCCATGCCGTTTCCAGGCCAAAAAAAAGCCGTCTCCCGGGAGACGGCCTGAAGGATCATAGCCCTAATTCTTATCTTTTCTTCTTGCTGTTTGGCATTTTTCTTACTGCCTTGAAATAAATAATTTACTGATCTGCTGCGTTCCGTCCGGGCCGGTGACCTGGATCAGGTAATTGCCCTGGGGATAGCTGCTCACAGGGAGAGAGACGATCGTCCCCCCCGCATTATTCACTTTCTTTTCTACCAGCAACTGCCCGGACTGGCTGATCAGACGGATGCTCAGGTTACCGGTTGCATGATCGCTGCTGCCCAGGGTGATATTGACATAGTCTTTAGCGGGGTTAGGGAATATGTTGACGCTTCCGATCAGTCCGTTGCGGATCGTTCTGATTTCGGAGTAAGTGAATTTAGCATCTTTGTCAACAGACTGCAGGCGGTATTCGCTGGTTCCGGAGACAGGGTTGGCATCGGTGAAAGAGTAGTTGGAGGCCACGGCAGAGTTGCCTTTAGCGGCTACCGTTCCCAGCACCTGCCAATGAGCGCCGGCGTCTGCGCTCCGCTCGATGGCAAAATGGTCGGCATTGACTTCCAGGTCTGTCGTCCAGGCCAGGTCCACTTCCTTATTATTCAAGGTGGCATTAAAGGCCGATAAGATGATGGGGAGGGTACCGATTGCACTAAGCGTAACAGGTCCCACGAGGGAGGTGCCGTAAGAGGCCGGTGCGAAATACTGAGCAGAGTTCCCTGAAAACGCTTGGGGGGAGTTGCCCAGCGCTTTGAAGAACAGGGTGCTGGAATTGGTAAGAACTCCGTCATAAGTATTCAATCCCGAAGCATTGATGAATGAGCTGCTGTTGGCCAGCAGAATACTATTGGCGGGAGTGGACCCATCATTAACAAGGATCAGATTATTGCCCGAAGCAAAATCCGCTACCGCGTTGGCTGAACGGTCGATCACCAGGGCCGCGGAGCCGGAGTTATCCGTACCGATCGTCAACTGGGAGCTACCGGATAATGTAACGCTGGTATTCAGGTGCACCGTTGCAGTTGAACTGATAATAATAGAGCAATTGATGCAATTGGCCGGAGGTTCGACGGTAGCCCAGGGATTGGGGCCGGAGGTGTTATGCCAGTAACCGTTACGTACTGCCGTATACACGCCACCGTTGTAAGTTTGGGCGGAAGCCCCGGTGACTAAAAGTAAAAGGGCAAGCGGGAGGGTTGTAAAAGAGTAAAGCTTTTTCATGTTCACAAAAATTAAGTAATTGAATGTGGTTTAGGGTAAACCATAGTCAATAGTGGATTCAACGAAGCTTTCGAAAAGATTTATTGGATCGATTAGGTTGATTGGATCGGATAGGCGCATAATGGCCCTTATGAGCAGGTAATGATTGAAACATCGCGCTGATCCTGGAATAAACACAGGCTTCAGGACGATAATTAATATTAACTAGCGTCAACGAATACTAAAAAAATTTAAAGGAATATTGGGTACTGCGTGTGTCGGAAGAGACACTTTTCCTGGATGGAGGTATCAGGTATAAAAGTAGAAAGAAAACGACGAGTTTGCAAGAAAAGGTCAAAAAAAATTAATAGGAAATTTAGGCACCCCCGGCCCGTGACGTCTACAGTCCAACGAGAGCGGGCCTTCGGCCCGGTTTCCAGCGAATGACGACACGGATAAATCCGTCCGTCATTCGGGTCTAAACAGCTTCTTCCCCGGTATCTATCTTGTTAAGTCCCAGTTTATCGAGCGCCAGTTGTGCCGCTATCTGGCTGGCATCTTTCTTATTATACGCTTTTCCCTGGGCTAACAGCGCTCCGTCTACTACGGCCCCCACGGTGAACAATCTGCGGCCGCCCTCCAATCTTTCATCAAGGGTCTCGAACTCCAGGTTCTTACCGTTCTTATTCGCCCAGCCGTATAGTTTGTTCTTATGGTTGATCTCCAGATTCTCCAGATCATCCAGGAAAAGATAAGGCTGAACGATTCTCTCGATCACCCATAACCGTGTTTTATCAAATCCTTTATCCAGGTAGATAGCCCCAACGATCGCTTCCAGGGTATTACCGAAGATCTGGCTCATCTTCAGACTGCTGTCGAATTTGTTGAAATTGCTGATCTTCTTCAGCCCCATTTTGATGGCAATATCATTGAGCTGGTTGCGGTTCACCATCTTGCTCCGCATCTCCGTGAGGAAGCCTTCTTCTTTATAGGGATATTTTTTGAAGAGGAAATCTGCAATGATGGCGCTGAGGATGGCATCCCCCAAATATTCCAGCCTTTCGTTATTCTCATCGGCCCCGTCCTTTACAGAACGGTGCGTGAGGGCGGTTCTATATAACACGGCCTTGCCCGGGGTAAACCCCAGCACATTACGAAGCTGTCTTTTGAATGAGGCGACCGCGGCATCGCCTTTTAATAAACGTTCCAGGATTCCCACACTGACAATCTACAATTTTTTTCGATCCGATAAAAAATAAATAAGGTCGCGTCCGGTTACATCCGTCTTATGCCTGGTATTTTTTTACGATAACGCAGGCATTGTGACCGCCAAAGCCAAAAGTATTGCTTAAGGCTGCCCGGACTGTCTTTTGTTGTGGTTTCAGAAAGGTGAAGTTAAGCCGCGGATCCAGGTCGGGGTCATCCGTCAGGTGATTGATCGTGGGCGGGATCTCGTCATGTACAACGCTCATCACGCACGCAATCGCCTCTATCACCCCGGCTGCACCCAGGCAATGCCCCGTCATGGACTTGGTAGAACTGATATTCACCGAATAAGCATACTCTCCAAAAACATCCGTGATGGCTTTTACCTCGGCACTATCGCCCAGCGGGGTAGAAGTACCATGCGTATTAATATAATCTATGTCTTCCGGTTTCATATGGGCATCCCGCAGGGCCGCAAACATTACATTCTTGGCGCCCAGTCCTTCCGGATGAGGGGCCGTTATATGATAGGCGTCCGCTGTAGCGCCGCAACCGGCAATCTCACAGTAAATATGGGCGCCCCTGGCTTTGGCATGTTCGAGTTCTTCCAATACTAATGCACCGGCGCCTTCTCCCATAACAAATCCATCCCGGTCTTTGTCATAAGGACGGCTGGCTGTTTTAGGATCGTCATTCCGTTCACTCAGGGCTTTCATAGCATTGAACCCACCCACACCAGCCTCACTGACAACGGCTTCCGAGCCACCGCTCAGTATGATATCGGCCATGCCCAGGCGGATCAGGTTAAAAGCCTCCATAATAGCATTGGTGGAAGAAGCACAGGCGCTCACCACAGCGAAGTTCGGACCTCGAAAACCATGCCGCATGGAGATATGGCCGGCTGCAATGTCCAGAATCATCTTGGGAATGAAAAAGGGATTGAAGCGGGGCGTACCATCTCCTTTGGCAAAGTTGATCACTTCTTCCTGGAAAGTGATCAGGCCACCGATACCACTGGCGAATACGACCCCGATCCGGTCCGGGTTCATCGTATCCTTATTGATACCGGAATCCTTCACCGCTTCGTCGCTGGCCGCCAGGGCGATCTGGGTAAATCTGTCTACTTTACGGGCCTCCTTCTTTTCCAGGTGCTGCAGCGGATCGAAATTCTTCAATTCGCAGGCAAACCTGGTTTTAAATTTAGAAGCATCGAACAGGGTAATAAGATCGGCACCGGATACACCTTGTAGCAGTCCATTCCAGTAATCGTTCAAATTATTCCCTATCGGGGTCAACGCACCGATACCCGTAACAACAACTCTTTTCAATTGCATATAGGACTTCCCAGGGTTTTGTGCTGGAATCGTGCTTTGCCAAAACTTAGCCCGATTCCAGCAATCGGCTAATGTCTGTCCTTCGGACGAGCCACTTTCAGTGGCTATGTAGTTTAAGGATAAATCCGCCTCCTAAGCCAGATTGCTTGAAAAGGCGGATCCAACGAATTTATTGCAGCCAACCGGAGTTCCTGCTTATTTAGCGTGCTCTTCCAGATAAGCGATTGCCTGACCTACAGTAGTGATTGTCTCAGCCTGTTCGTCCGGAATGGAAATGTTGAACTCTTTTTCAAACTCCATGATCAACTCAACGGTGTCCAGAGAGTCGGCACCCAGATCATTAGTGAAGGAAGCTTCATTAGTCACCTCGGCTTCTTCGACGCCAAGTTTATCCACGATGATCTTTTTAACCCTTGTAGCGATGTCTGACATTTTTGTAAATTTTAGTTATACGGCTGCAAAAATATAATTTTTGACTTAAACAGAACAAACAAGCCATTTTTAATTTTTACCAGCGCTTTTTCCCGGGGCCCGTTCGCACCGATTTTCCTTCAGGACTTGCACCGGCAGGGCATTGTGTCATAAATTCATAATATGTACTATTTAGGGGCACCCCCCTACCCGCCGGCCCTTTTTTCACCATTTTTCATTTTTCGTCCTTATTTACACCCCGGAATTAGTAAATTTAAATAACTTCGGCCTTCCCGGCCCAAAATTGAACAATGTTCAATCAACCGAAGGTCCCTACTAACAGATATTAAGCGCAGAAAGGCACATTTACACCCGGTCCGGACGCACTTATAAAACTTAAATAACAGCATGGCGCTTAGGATAATAGATCACGGAACGAAGGAGTACCAGCAAATGGTCAACTTACGCAATGAAATATTGCGCAAACCATTAGGCCTGGCGCTTTTAGCGGATGAATTGGAGAAAGAAAAGGACGATGTCCTGATGGGCGCCTTCGAGGACGATGACCGTCTGCTGGGCTGCTGCCTGCTGACGAGAATGGACCCCACTACTATCCGATTACGCCAAATGGCTGTCCCCAATAGCATGCAGGGCAAAGGCATCGGCCGGGCCCTCATGATCTTCGCCGAAAATATCGCCCGCGATCTCGGCTATAAAAAACTCACCATGCACGCCCGCAAGACAGCCCTGGGCTTCTATCAGAAATTAGGCTACCAGGTCACCGGCAACGAATTTCAGGAGGTGACGATCCCGCATTATATTATGGAAAAGGTGCTTTAGCGGGGAGTTGGGGCTACGCGTTAGCGAATTAACCGCATATTGAACGGATAACGGTAGATCTTATTCTCACTGGCCTTGATCGTGGCCACGATCACCAGGACCACATTTATAATGCCCAGGATCCAGAATAAAAAAACCCCGATTACCAGCAATATAAAACTGATGATATACCCTATAATTATTGTTATCTGAAAATTCAGGGATTCTTTGGCATTGGCGGCAACAAATCCGGATTCGTCTTTTTTTACCAGGTAGATCACCAGGGGACCCAGGATGCCGATACCCGGAACAATCGCCAGCACATGGGACAGGATCGCCAGTATCCGCTCATCGCTATTGGGGGCATAAAGAGGTTGTTCGTCCATAGAAGAGGAGGTTTTATTCAATGAATATACTATTTTTTGATGACGATCTTTAAGCGGGAAGTTTGGCAACTTCTTCCAGGGGAGTGTCGTGTACGAACCCGCTCATCCGTTGCAGGAACCGGAGTAATTCCCTCATCGACCGGATATCATCCACTACTAGCAGGAATAATTTGCCGGCCTGCTTTAATTTAGCTTTATTGGTATGCTTCTGAATATATTCCAGGATCAGGCGGAAAGTATCGGATTCAAAATAGGGTGAGTCCGGGCGGTTAATAAAGTAACAACGCAGGTGCTCTTCTTTCAGGATCATCTTCTCAAATCCCAGCCTCACCGCCAATGCACGGATGCGTACCGTATCGAAGAGATCTTCCACCTTGTCAGGTATGGGCCCAAACCGGTCGATCATATCCTTATGAAACTCCCGCAGCTCTTCTTCACTATCACAATTGTCGAGCCGGGTATATAAAGACAGTCGCTCTGTAACGCTCTCCACATAACTGTCAGGTATAAGAATTTCTAAATCCGTATCGATGGTGCAATCCTGTACAAAGTCATCTTTTTTAGAGATCTCTTCCTTGAATAGCTCTTTGAAATCCGTCCGTTTTAACTCCCGGATCGCCTCGTCGAGGATTTTCTGGTAGGTCTCGAAGCCGATCTCCGAGATAAATCCGCTCTGCTCGCCCCCCAGCATATTACCCGCCCCCCTTATATCCAGGTCCCGCATGGCGATCTGGAAGCCGCTGCCCAGGTCGCTATGCTGCTCCAGGGTCTGCAACCGCTTCCGGGAATCCGTCGGCAGGGTGGCCAGCGAAGGCGCCAGCAGGTAGCAGAAGGCCTTTTTATTACTGCGTCCCACCCGGCCCCTTAACTGGTGCAGGTCGCTGAGCCCGAAATGATGGGCGTTATTGACGATGATCGTATTCACGTTAGGAATATCCACCCCGCTCTCCACGATATTCGTACAGACCAGCACGTCATATTTCTTGTCGATAAAGTCCAGGATCCGCTCTTCCAGCTCATTGCCTTCCATCTGTCCGTGCGCATACCCGATACTCAGGTCGGGACAAAGCCCCTGGATGATAGCCGACATTTCCGCCAGTCCCTGCACCCGGTTGTAAATAAAGAATATCTGTCCCCCCCGTTCCGTTTCGTAATAGATGGCATCCCGGATAAAGTCCTCGTTATAGCCATGCAATTCCGTCTGTATCGGCTGGCGGTTAGGAGGGGGCGTATTGATGATGCTCAGGTCCCTGGCTCCCATCAAACTGAACTGGAGGGTCCGGGGAATAGGCGTAGCGGTCAGGGTCAGGCAATCCACATGGGTCCGCAGGGTCTTTATCTTTTCCTTATGCGCCACGCCGAATTTCTGTTCTTCATCGATGACCAGCAGGCCCAGGTTTTGGAATTTTACGTCTTTGCTCAGGATCGCGTGGGTCCCGATCAGAATGTCGACCTTTCCTTCTTCCACCTTTTTCAGGGTCTCTTTCTTTTCTTTTGCCGACTTGAACCGGTTAATATAATCCACTTTTACCGGGAAATCCTTTAGCCGTTCGCTAAAAGTTTTATAATGCTGGAAAGCCAGGATGGTGGTGGGTACCAATATGGCAGCCTGCTTGCTGTCGCAACAGGTCTTGAAAGCGGCCCGGATAGCTACTTCGGTCTTCCCGAATCCTACATCTCCACATACCAGACGGTCCATCGGAGAAGGGGACTGCATATCTTTTTTCACATCAGCCGTCGCCTTGCTCTGATCCGGAGTGTCTTCATAGATAAAGGAGGCTTCGAGTTCCGTCTGCATGTAATTGTCCGGGGAATGCGCAAATCCTTGCTGAGCCTTGCGCTGCGCATATAATTTGATCAGGTCGAAGGCGATCTCCTTCACCTTGGTCTTCGTCTTCTCCTTCAATTTCTGCCAGACATCGCTTCCCAGTTTGTTCACTTTCGGGACGGTACCCTCTTTCCCCGTATACTTCGAGATCTTGTGCAGGGAATTGATATTGACATACAGGATATCGCTGTCCCTGTAAATGATACGGACGGCTTCCTGCAGCCGGCCGTTGGCTTCGATCTTTTGCAGCCCGCTGTAGACGCCCACTCCATGATCGATATGGGTCACATAATCTCCGGGTTGCAATTCCCGCAGCGTTCGCAGGGTGATCGCCTTATTCTTATTATAAGCCTGCTTAACCTTGTATTTATGGTAACGCTGGAATAATTGATGATCCGTATAACATACGATCTTCAGGTCATCATCGATGAACCCTCCGTGAATGGAGATCGGCACGGGCGTAAATTGGATCTCCGCTTGCAGGTCTTCGAAAATGGTATGCAGTCTTTCCAGCTGCCGGGGATTCTCGGCGAACAGGTAGATCGTATATTGTTTGGTCTCCCAGGATTTCAGGTCCCGGATCAGAAGATCGAACTGCCGGTTAAAGGCCGGCTGCGCCTTAATATGAAATTCGATGACGAAGGGGGCGCCATCGGGCCCGGAACCCTGCGCCGAGGGTCCGAATTCCACGAAGTGGAATTTGGACAACTGCGATTCCACTTCTGCCGCCGTCACGAATTCCGCTGCGCTCACCTCTTTCTTTTCCAACCGGTCCTCGTCTTCTCCCGATCCGGAAGCTTCGCGGACGGGCGTCGTCCGGTTCCGGTTCCCAAACACGTTCCTGCCCCCTCCCGGACCCTGCTCATCCGCCAGCCGCTGGCCGGCTGCTATTTCCCGCTCGGTATTCGCCAGGTCCAGGAATAGCCCCAGATCCTCCTCCTGGATCTCCAGCCGTTCCCGGGTAAAAGCCCAGTCCTGCATCCAGACCACGGTGTTTTCCGGGATAAAATCCAGCAGGGATATTTTCTCCCCGGTGTCCAGGCGGGTCTCCATGTTCGGGATAATATTGACTTGCAATAATTTACGCTCACTTAACTGCGTCTCCGGGTCGAAAATACGGATCGAATCCACCTCATTACCGAAAAGTTCCACCCGGTAAGGCTTCTCATTCCCAAAGGAATAGATATCCAGGATTCCTCCCCGGAGGGCAAACTGGCCCGGCTCATATACAAAATCTGTCCGGTCGAACCCCTTCTCCACGAATTTCTCCATCATCCCATTCAGGTCCAGGGTATCGCCGGCCTTGATAGAAATAATGTTTCCCGACAAGGCCTGGGGTAATACGACCTTTTCGAACAAGGCTTCCGGGTAAGTAATGATCAGCTTTTTATTGCTGCCGGTGACGGAGCTGCCGGCTGTGGGCAAGTTCCCCCTGTCCAGGCTGCCCATGGCTGCGGATAACCGGGTGAGGGCTTCCGTGCGCAGCATGACATGGCTGCTGTTCAGGAGCCGGTAGTTCTTTTTATTTTTAAAAGAGGAAGGGAAATAGAAGAGATCGAGGGCGCCCGTCAGGTTCTCGATGGTATTGTGCAGGTAAGCAGCAGCCTCCGCATCTTCACAGACCACCAGGTGATTCAACTGGCTGGTCATACTATGTTGAAATACAGCGCTGATGAGAAAGGCGGGCGAGCTACCCTGCAGGTTCTTACACGAGATACGTTGGGGATGGGACAATAAGAGCTTCTCCGCCAATTGAAAAAGGCGGGGAGAATGTAAAAAAGCCCCTGATAAAACCTCACTATTCATTCAGGGCGCAAAGATACGGCGATTTTATTGTTTTGCCTCTTTCAGGCAACCGCCCATTCCCGGAAAACGTATCTTTATTAATCAGTCCGCCCGGTGTATTAACAATATTAATTTTTTATGGGAAAAAACTTATACTCGCTTCCGGTCAGTTGTTCGCTTTTAGCTTTATTATTTGTCCTTCTCCTTTGTTCACCTACCCGGGCCCAGGTGGTCACCAACAAGGCCGCCTTGCAGCAAGCCAGCCTGCAGGCCGCTCAAAAAGAAGCTGCGATGGCCCAGCGGCTTTCATCCCTTGCCCAACAAAAAGGGTGGCCTTTGAAAATAACCGGCAGGCATGGCCGTATTGCCGTTCTGCGGGGAGTGGATGGCAAGGGCTATCCACTTTATATTTCCACTAATGACAATATCATTTCGGCTGCCACGATCGGCACCAACCAGATCCAGCCTGGAGGAAATACCGGGCTGAACCTCAACGGTTCCTCCGCTTCGGTGAAGGGGAAGATAGCCATCTGGGACGAGGCCAAGCCCCGGCCTACCCATGTGGAGCTGACCGGCAGGGTCACCCAGAAAGATAATGCCAGCTCTATCAGCGACCACTCCACTCATGTATCCGGCACGATGATCGCTACCGGCGTCAATCCCCTGGCAAAGGGAATGGCCTTCGGCGAGCAGCAATTGCTGGCCTACGATTATAATAACGATAACTCGGAAATGGCGGGGGTCGCAGCCAATCTCCTGGTATCCAACCATTCCTATGGCAGTATTGCCGGATGGTATTATAACTCCGGTGCCAGTCGCTGGGAGTTCTGGGGGAATTACAACGATACAGCCGATTATAAATTCGGGTATTACAGCTCCGATGCCCAGGCCTGGGATCAGATAGCTTATAATGCCCCTCAGTACCTGATCTGCAAAGCGGCCAGCAACAACCGGGGAGAGACCGGGCCGGCCGTAGGGGCGTCCTATTGGCGGTATAATAAGGCGGGGGTCATGGCCAGCGCCGGCAACCGGCCCGCCGGGATCAGCAGCAATAACGGGTACGATTGTATCCCGACCTCCGGATGCGCCAAGAACGTCCTGGTCGTGGGGGCGGTGAATCCCATCCCCGGGGGCTATTCCAGCGTGAACGATGTAGTAATGTCCGACTTCAGCAGTTGGGGCCCCACTGATGACGGCCGTATCAAACCCGATGTCGTCGCCGATGGGGTGAACGTTTTCTCCTGTATAGGCACAGCTGACAATGCCTATGACACGTATAGCGGCACTTCCATGGCTACCCCGGCCACTACGGGTTCCCTGCTCCTGTTGCAGGAGTACTATGCCAAATTACATAGCGGAGCATTTATGCGTTCGGCCACTTTGAAGGGGATTGCCATTCACACAGCCGATGAGGCCGGCCCGGCAGAGGGTCCGGACTATACCTTCGGGTGGGGCTTGCTCAATATAAAAAAAGCGGCTGCGCTCATCACTTCCGATACTTCCGTCATCCGGGACCAGCGGATCTATGAAGATTCCCTGTCCAATGCCAGTAAGAATAGCTTCACCCTCACCGTAGTGGCTTCCGGAAAAGGGCCGCTGGTGGCTACCATCAGCTGGACGGACCCCGCCGGGACGCCCATACCTGAAACCGCCAGTAACGTACTCAACAACCCGACCAGGATGCTGGTCAATGATCTCGACCTGCGTATCAGCAACGGGTCGACCACCTGGCAACCTTATGTGCTGAATCCTAAGAATCCCGGCCAAGCCGCCACCACGGGGAATGACAGTCTCAATAACGTCGAAAAGATCGTAGTGAACAACCCGGTGCCAGGTCAGACCTATACCATTACCGTGACGCATAAAGGGACGCTGGCCAATAACGGGCAGGCCTATTCCTTGCTGGTCAGCGGGGCCGGCGGGCAGGCTTATTGCACTTCTGCCGCCACCAGCCCGGCGGGAACCGGTATCGACAATGTCAGCATCAGCAATATCAGCCAGGCCACCACCACCCCCACCTGCAGGACCTATACCGACTATACCGGCCTGACCGCCCAGATCCAGCCCAACCAGCAACTGCCCATCACCATCAAGCTGAGCAGTTGCGATGTCACCACGGCGAGCCGGATAGTAAAGGTCTTTATCGACTACAACAACGACGGCGTCTTTGAAACTAACGAACTGGCGGCTGTCAGCGGCGTGCTTGGCAGCGGCGCCGTCACCTATAGCGACGTCATCACCACCCCCTCTACCCTGATCATTGGCAATTACGGGCTGATGCGCATCGTGGCGGAAGAGACCAGCACTGCCTCCTCCGTATCAGCCTGCGGAAACTATCCCAATGGCGAAACCCAGGACTATACCATTAAGATCGTCGCTCCCTCCACCGATGCCGGCGTCACTCAGGTAATAGCCCCTGCGGGAACGATCTGTGCCACCGACTCGCAGCTGGTCACGCTCCGGATAAAAAATTACGGATCGATAGCGCTGAGTAATATTGCCGTGAGTACGATCATCAGAAGTCCCGGCAAGACGGCGGCCACGCTGACGGGCGTCTATCCGGGCATTATTCCCGCGTACAGCGATGCCATATTCACCTATCAGACGGGCTTCAATGCCCTGTCCGGGACCACCTATACCTTTACCAGCTATACCAGCCTGACCGGCGATCAGCAGGCTTCCAACGATACCATTACGGCAACCCTGGTGGTCAATCCCAATGCCGGCATCCCCAGCGGACAGGCCGAACTTTGCGGCACGGATAAGGTATACTTCAAAGCGAATGCAAGCAGCAGTGACGCCGCCTTCTGGTATACCAGCGCTACGGCCGCCACGCCGATCGCCTCCGGCATCGATACCTCCAGCAGTACCCTAACGCCGGATCACACTTATTACCTGAGCCTGAACGATGCCATCACGAAAGTAGGGCCGGCCAATAAAATGGTCTTTGCCAGCGGAGGGTACAATTCCTACAGCTATAATTTTATCAACTTCACCAACTCCGTCCCGGTGACGATCGAGAGCGCCCGGTTATATATCGGCTATCCGGGGAAGATCACTTTTGTAGTGGCGGATATCAGCAATTTCGATACGACCGCCGGCAGTTATAACATCTCGGTAATTTCTTCGACCACGATCAATGCCTACCCCACGACGCCGAACCCCAAATCCGGCGCCGTCACAGGCAACAACGCAGCAGATACCGGGGCTGTATTCTGGCTGGGCCTTAATGTTCCCACTCCGGGCAGCCATATCATCTACATCGTCAGCGATACGGCCACCATCTTCCGGAACAACGGCATCACCAGCAATCCTTATCCGTTCACGATACCGGGGGTATTCTCGATTACCAGCAACAGCGCCGTCTCCAAAGCCAGCCCTACGATGTATGAGCAGTACTATTATTTCCTGTATGATGTCCGCATCAAGATGGCGAATTGCCCCAGTACCCGGGTACCGGTAGTGGCCACTACGGGGACGGCTCCGCAAATCTCCCTGAACGGGAATGTACTGACCAGTACAGTGGCTGCCAGCTATCAATGGTATATTAACGGCACTCTGATCCCGGGCGCCACCGGACAAACGGACACGGCCATCGTTACCGGTTCTTATACGGTTGTCGCCACGGACGAATTCGGTTGCAGTCAGACCAGCAATGCGCTCGGCTATACTTCGGGCCGGGGGGGCGCCATTTCCCTGGTCATCTATCCGAATCCTAACAAAGGAGTATTTAAAGTCAATTTCGTCGTCAATACGGCAGACAATGTACAAGTCTCCCTTTTCAATACCCTGGGACAGGAAATCTATATGCAGAATTATTCCGGCTTCAGCGGGTTCTTCAACAGCGATATCAATGCGGGGAACCTAAGCTCCGGAGTATACGTTCTTAAGGTGCTGGTGGGGAAGACGAGTTATACGGAGAAAGTGCTGATTATCAGATAAGTTGTGATACGGCCGGCTGGGTCGGCGATTGGCTGGCCCGGGGCTGGAACGAAGAGATTTCCAGGAAGGGGATCAGAGCTCAGTAAACGGGCTTTCGATCCCCTTCTATTTTACAGTCGACCCTTGTAAATTTCTCCGGGACCACTTCCACGGGAGCAATATTATTCTTTTCATCCCGGCGGCTGGCATAGAACAGATCTCCCTTCCTGGTAAAAACGGAATAAAATCCCGGCGGCAATTTTATCTTAAAATACCCCGTATCGTCCGTATCCGCCTGTTTCACCAGTTTTGTATCGATCACTGTGTAATAGGAAGATTGCCCCTGCCGGGTCACCTGGGTAATATTCGTCAGCTCAAAAACATAGATGGTCGATTTTATTCCCCTGGGGGGGCCGGGTTTTCGGTCAGGGGATGGCATCCGGTTGCCGCTGACGGGATAGACGACCCCTTCGATACCCTGATCGGAGGCTTCGCCGGACAGTAGAATGGCGGGGCTTGCCACGATCAGAACAGCCATCCAAAATAGTTTTTCCATAAATCTGATGGGGGTTGAGGCCACTGGGTAAGTTAGGATAATAAAGCCTGAAAAGTCCATAAAAACAGTAATTTTAGCGCGATTTAAACATTATTTATGATCCGATGCAGGCCATCTCCCTTATCCCTTTTTTTTCTTCTGATGCTGGCAGAGCTTTTGGGTGGCCTGGGCTCCCGCGCACAGACCCTTACCAACAGGACGGCGCTGCAAAGATCCAGCCAGGCCAGGGCCTCCCAGGAGGCGGATATGCACCGGATGGTCCTCTCGCTGGCCCGGCAAAAAGGGTGGCCCCTCACCCTGCGGAACAAAAAAGGAACCCTGGCCTATCTGAGAGGGATCAATGGCCAGGGTCTCCCGGTCTATATCTCCACTACCGATAATATCATTTCCGCCGCCACGATCCGGACCAACCAATTATGGGCCGGGGGCAGCACCGGGCTGAACCTTAGCGGGAGCTCCACCAATATGACCGGGAAAATAGCCGTATGGGATGAAGGCCTGGTAAGACCTACCCATGTGGAACTGACCGGAAGGGTCACCCAGGTGGACCATTCGCCCACGCTCAGCGACCACTCCACCCATGTGGCCGGCACCATGATAGCGGCCGGCGTCAATCCTCTTGCCAAAGGAATGTCCTATGGGACGAAAAAACTATCGACTTACGATTTCAATAACGATATATCCGAAATGATGGCTGCAGCGCCCAGCCTCCTGGTTTCCAACCACTCCTATGCCACTATCGCAGGCTGGTACTTCGATGGCGCCCAGAATCGTTGGGAGTTCTTCGGAGATCCCGGCGACACGGTAGATATCCGGTTTGGTCAATATGATGCCGAGACGCAGTTATGGGATTCCATTGCCTATAATGCCCCGGATTACCTGATCGTAAAAGCCGCGGGGAACAACCGTGGCGAGACAGGCCCCGCCGTAGGAGCTACCTACTACCGTATGGATAGCACCGGCAATTTTATCAATGCGGGCGCCCGCCCTGCTAATCTCAGCAGCAATGCCGGCTATAATATCATCGCCACTTACGGATGCGCCAAGAACATCCTTACGGTAGGGGCTGTAGGCCCTATCCCCGGAGGGTATACCCAACCTTCAGATGTGGTGCTGACGGATTTCAGCAGTTGGGGACCTACAGGCGACGGGCGCATCAAACCCGATGTAGTAGCCGATGGATTGAATGTCCTCTCTTCCGTCAGCTCAGCCGATAATGCCTATGATATCCTCAGCGGGACTTCCATGGCCTCTCCCGCTGCCGCAGGCTCCTCTTTTTTATTACAGGAAGAATATGCCAAACTGCACGGCGCCTTTATGCGGGCCGCCACCCTGAAAGGGCTGCTGATTCATACAGCCGACGAGGCAGGTCCCAGCCCCGGCCCCGATTACCAATATGGATGGGGATTGATCAATATGCAAAAGGCGGTGTCTGTCATCACCTCGAAGAATACCGATCAGTTGCTCCAGGAAAACCTTCTCATCCAGGGCAGCCATGATGCCGACACTATCACGGTCATCGCTTCCGGCAAGACCGCCCTAACGGCCACCATCTCCTGGACGGATCCCCCCGGCACTCCCGCATCCGTCGTCGGCGCGAACTTTGCCGATGTCAGCCCCAAACTGGTCAATGACCTGGATATCCGCATTATAGATAACAGCATGGGCACGGGCATAGTCTACAAACCCTGGGTGCTCAACCCCAACAACCGCCCCGCTGCCGCCACCACCGGCGACAATACCCTGGACAACGTGGAAAAAATAACAATCGATAGCCTCATACCCCTCATACCGGGCAGGGCCTATACCATAATTGTCAACCATAAGGGCACCCTGGCCAGGGGTTCCCAGGCCTATACCCTACTGGTCAGCGGCGTAGGGGGACAGGCTTACTGTGCCTCATCCTCTGGCACCACCACCGGGGGCACCCGAATCGACAATGTCAATTTCGCTGGCATCAATGCTACCAATAGCGGCACTGGTTGTAAGACCTATTCCGACTTCACCGCCACCCCGGCCGCCCAATTGCCCTTAGGCCAGACCCTGCCCATCACCATTACCTATCATCATTGTATCCCCAACGTCCTCTACCATACCAATATAGCCGTCTATATCGACTTCAATAATAACGGGAGCTTCACCGATCCCGGGGAACTGGTGCTGCAGAACCCCACCCTGCTCCCCCTCGGAGGAGGCGCTGCCACTTTTAGCGGCAATATCACCATCCCTGCCACCGCCACGATCGGCAGCTACTCCCGTATGCGCATCGTTGCCCAGGACAATGGCGTCCTGGCAACCCCGGCGCCCTGTGGCACCTACACCGGGGGCGAGACACAGGACTACCGGGTCCTCTTCACCACTCCTCCCAATGACGTGGGAGTCACTGCACTGGAATACCCCACCCTCACCACCTGTGCCAATGATTCACAACTGATAGCTATCCACATCCGGAACTTCGGCACGATTCCCCAGACCAGCGTGCCGGTTACTACCGTTATTAAAAATGGCTCTACGGTAGTTGCCACTCTTACGGCTACCTGCCTGGACAGCATCGCCCCAAAAAGTGAAGTGATCTTCACCTATAACCAATCCTTCCCTTCCATAGCCGGAACTACCTATACCTTTAACAGCAGCACGGCGTTGGCCACCGACCTGAATACCGGCAATGATCAGAATCAGTCCACGATCACCGTGAACACCGGAGCCGGCACGGCCTCCGGAACAGCGATCCTTTGCACCGCGGCGGGCACCCAGGTACTCCTGAAAGCTACGACAACGGGCAATGACCTGCCTCTCTGGTATGATAGTCCTACAGCCGCCACCCCTATTGCAGCCGGAACGAACACGACTGCCAATGTGGTCACGTCCAACAAGACCTATTACCTGGGTCTCAATGACCTGAAGGCCAAGGCAGGCCCTCCTGGCAAGCTGGCTTATTCCAATGGGGCGGGAGCTTATTTCCGCTTCGGGGGCAATTTCCTCAAGTTCACCAGCAGCGTGCCGCTCACGATCGAAAGCGCTAAAATGTATATTGGCCACTCCGGGCAGGTCTCGCTCACGCTGGCTACTCTAATAAGTTATACCAGCCAGGGATATTCGTATATCCCCCTCTATCATACCATCGTCGATGTATATGCTACCACAGCCCACCCGGATACGTCCAGGCAGGTGAATGTATCTGCGGGAGACAATACGGATACGGGAGCTGTCTTTTATCTGAATATTCCTGTCCCCACGCCGGGTGACTATATCATTCTGATCGATTGCCTGAACCATGCGTCCGCCTTCGTGAATATCAGCTCTACGAATCTTCCCTATCCGGTCACCCTGCCGGGTGTATTCTCCGTCACGGGCAATGACTTCCGCGATGATCCGAAGGCAGACAGCCTTACCTACTTTAAGAAATTCTATTTCCCCTTCTACAATGTAGGGGTCCGGCTGGCCGGCTGCCCCGGCCCGCGAACGGCTGTAGTGGCTACTACCCCTCCGGCACCCACGATCACGCTGAGCGGAAATGTGCTCACCAGCAGCGTCCTCAGCGGCAACCAGTGGGTTCGCGACGGAGCGGCGATCACCGGCGCTACGCAACAGGTGGATACCGCTACCCTGCCGGGTGTCTATCAATCCATCGTCACCGATGCTGCAACGGGATGTTCCCTGCCTTCCAACTCCATCAATTATACAGGAAAAGGCAATTCCAATGATGCTATCGGTCTTAAAGTCTACCCCAGCCCGAACAATGGGAGCTTCCAACTGCAATTCTTTGTGGATACGCAGGATAATACCAGCATCAGCCTGATCAATACCCTGGGCCAGAAAGTCTATGAGGCGTCATACCCGAATTTCGTCGGGCAGTTCTCCCGGCAGATAGAGGGGGGGAGTCTGGCTTCGGGGATCTATGTGCTTAAGATCGTGCATGGCAACAGCACGTATATCCGAAAGATCCTGGTAAAAAAATAATCAACACACCATAAAAAAATATATATTAGCAGTATCGATTGCTTGCCATATACTGAGAAGAGGGCGGATCTTTGGGATCCGTTCTTTATTTTTAGCAGGCCGGCCCGATGAATCTCCCGTGACGATCAGTAATCTAAAGGCTCGTCAATCACTTCAAATTCATCCGCATGCTTCAACCTTGGCAAACAGGTAAGATCATTCGCATCGAGAATGCAACAGAGCAGACCCGCCGGTTCTGGATCCAGTTGCCGGGCCTGGAGTCCTTCGATTTTAAGCCAGGCCAGTTTGTTACCTTAGACCTTCCCATTCACGAGAAAGCCAACAAGCGCATTCGCAGCTACTCGATCTCTTCCTGGCCTGATGGCACCAATGTCCTTGAACTGGTGATCGTTTTGCTGGAAGGGGGAGCTGGTACCCATTATTTATTTAACGAAGTGAAAGTAGGGAGTGAATTGACCCTTCGGGGTCCCCAGGGGGTATTCACCCTGCCGGAGCCCATCGAAAAAGACCTGTTCTTTATCTGCACGGGCACCGGGGTCGCCCCTTTCCGTTCTATGGCCCATCATCTGTTAAACCATCATATCCCCTATAAGGAGATCCACCTGATCTTCGGGTGCCGTCATTTCAGTGATTGCCTGTATGAAAAAGAATTGAGGGAACTGGAAGAGCAGATGCCCAATTTCCATTACATCCCCACTTTCTCCCGGGAAACGCCGGATAATCCGCTTATCCGAATAGGATATGTACATACAGTCTATGAGGAGATCTGTCGCAACCACCAGCTTGCATCGGCTTCCGGGGAGTTGAAGCCGGCTTCTTTCTTTTTATGCGGGTGGAAAAATATGATTGACGAAGCCAGGCAGCGAATCCAATTGCTGGGCTATGACCGGAAATCCATTCATCAGGAGTTATATGGGTAACAGGCGGCGACCGCGGATCGCCCGCCAGGCCTTATTTGGATATTTTTTCTTTCGAAGGAGATTCTTTTCCATTGATTTTCATAGAGATTACAGGGCTGGACTGTTCGCCTAATTTCTTTTCCAGCTGGACAAAGACTTTTTGCATTTCCAGGATCTCAGCGTGGCTGCTCATCATTTCGGCTTCCAATTCAATGATCCTTGCCTGTTTTTTTGCTAATCTCTTCCTGCTTGCTGCAAATCCCACAATAGCTCCCCCGATTAATGCCGCAACAAAAATAATTGGATTGATAATTAAATCAAATGTAATGATCATCTTAAAAAATTATTTAAGGTTCAGAAACAACGGAAGACAGGCTATTCAAAAGGGGATTGCGACAGGCTCTTTTCAGGGGATAGGATAAGGAAATAAATCCCTTATAGGGGTCAAATATAACGCTAAAGTAACATAAACTTTGGATAAACAAGGAAGAATTGATTTAAAAAATTGCCTTATTGACGATCCCCGGAATCGCGCTGATCGCCACCCGTTCCTGCTGCATACTGTCACGATGGCGGATCGTTACGGTCTGGTCTTCCTTGGTCTGATAATCAATTGTCACACAGAAGGGGGTGCCGATGGCGTCCATCCGGCGGTACCTTCTTCCAATCGTGTCTTTTTCCTCATAATAGCATCTGAACTGCGGTTTACAGACCTCCATAAGTTCCTTAGCGATCTCCGGCAGGCCATCCTTCTTGTTAAGGGGTAAAATGGCCAGTTTGATAGGGGCCAGCCTGGGGGGGAATTTCAGCACCACCCGGCTATCCGGCTTTTCCGGCGTACTAAGGTCTTCCTCCCAATAAGCTTCGCTCAGGACCATGAGCACGGTCCTGTCCAGCCCGATAGAGGTCTCGATCACATAGGGGATATAATTCTGGTTGATCTCCGGATCGAAATACTGGAGCTTCTTTTTACTGTATTCCTGGTGATTCTTCAGGTCGAAATCCGTCCGGGAATGGATGCCTTCCACTTCTTTGAATCCAATGGGGAAATCATATTCGATATCGCAGGCGGCATCGGCATAATGCGCCAGCTTGACATGGTCGTGAAACCGGTATTTTTCTTTGGGTATGCCCAGGCCTAGATGCCATTTCATCCGGGTCTCCTTCCAGTATTCATACCATTGTTTTTCCGTGCCGGGCCGGATAAAGAACTGCATTTCCATCTGCTCGAATTCCCGCATCCGGAAGATGAATTGCCGGGCTACGATCTCATTGCGGAAGGCCTTGCCGATCTGGGCAATCCCGAAAGGGATCTTCATACGGCCGGTCTTTTGTACGTTGAGAAAGTTCACGAAAATTCCCTGGGCGGTCTCCGGCCGCAGGTAGATTTCGCTGGCTTCTTCGGTGACGCTGCCCAATTGGGTGGAGAACATGAGGTTGAATTCCCGGACATCCGTCCAGTTGGAAGTGCCGCTGACGGCGCATTTTATTTTCCGGTCTTCTATCAGCTTCTTCAGGCCGCTGAAATCGCTGGCAGCCAGGAGGCGATCCATTTCCGCCTGGAGGGCGTCAGCCTCATCCTTATTGCCCGCCTTATCCAATTCCTCTATTCTCGCCTCGATCAAATGGTCGACGCGATATCTCTTCTTACTGTCTTTATTATCGATCATCGGATCACTGAACCCATCGACATGGCCACTGGCTTTCCAGGTGGTAGGGTGCATAAAAATGGCGGCATCGATCCCTACGATATTCTCGTGCAATTGCGTCATGCTCTTCCACCAATGATCCTTAATATTTTTCTTCAGCTCGCTGCCATATTGACCGTAATCATATACAGCGCTCAGCCCGTCATAGATCTCGCTGGAAGGGAAAATAAACCCATATTCTTTACAATGCGAAATGATCGCCTGGAATCTACCGGTATCGTTTGCCATAGTCGGCAAAGATAAAGTTTTCTCAGGTTCGGAGCCCACCCTTACATTTGTTCTGTTATGTCCATCGAATTTAAAGAACGGAAAACTCCCCTCCTGGAAAGGTTCGGGGTCTATTACCTGGATCTTTTCCGGAAAAAAGACCTCCTTCATCATGTCTTTGATTTTTCGGACGCCGAACTGACGAGCAAGGTCAATCGCATTTCGGCAAAAGGGATCGTCTTTTCGGCGCTTATCGGATTGGTATGTGTCTGGCCGACGGTCTGGGTCGGAGTGCTCCGGCAGAACGACCCCTGGTATATCCAGTATACCTGGGTCGGGGGCGTGACGCTGGCCTCCATCATCCTTGAATTCTACCTGCTGTTCATCATAGCCCTCAGGGCTGTCCATGAAGTGAGTGAATTGATCAACATCCGTTCGCATGCCGCTCCCCGGGCCGCCGGGCCTGACCCGAATCCAAAATATTTTTTGCAGAGCGGCCCCTTCAGCATCACTAATATCCTTTCCCGGGCGGCCCTGGAAATCCAGGATCCCGAACTACACATTCTGGGGATCGACCCCTTCAAGAGGGTATCTAAGAAGAACCTCTTATTACTGGGACTGCTGTATAAATGCAAGATCATCCTTACCAACCTGGTGGCTAAATGGTTGCTCCTCCATATGGCCGGTCCTACGATTGCCGGCGTTTCCATCAACTATATCGCCCTTCCCGTAGAATGCTTCTGGAATGCGCTGGTGATCCGGCGGGTGGTGAAAGAAGCCCGTCTGCGCCTGTTCGGCTTTGCCCTCTGCAACCATGTAGCGGACCATATCCTGGAAGAAGGGATCCTTCACCGGCTCTCGGAGCCCGCAAAGATCGGTTGCCTGCGGGCTATCGGTAATGCGGTGGTGCTGGCCCGGAACTATCATCCCAACATGATCGTATTGCTGCTCCGCTTCCAGCATTTGCTGCACCTCCATAAAGATCATCATTATGACGACTGGGACCTGTTCCTGGAGGCCCTGCGTACCGCCCCTGAAAAAGAGCGGTGGTTCCTGCTCAACCTCTTCACCATTGCCGCGGCTTTCGACGGGAGGATCTCCCATATCGAGGCGGAAAATATGAAGGATGCTTATGGCCCTTACTATGAGGTATACCGTCCCCGGCTCCTGCAGCTCACCGCTCACCTGCACGCCGGGCGCCTCAACGCCGCCGCCACACTCTGTAAGATCGATTTTACGGTGGGATGAAAGGGCCGACGCTTTCACCAGGGCTCTTGGCCAACTATTTCAACTTCTCATTCCCTTTGTGCCTTTCCGCGTCGCGGATACTCTTCTTCTCGAAATTTTTCTCCAGGGCTTGGGTCAGGTCCACTCCCGTCTGGTTGGCGATGCATAGCAATACCCATAACACGTCCGCCAGTTCATCGGATAATTCTTTCCCCTTATCCGATTCTTTAAAAGACTGATCCCCGTAGAGCCGGCTCATCAGGCGGGCTACCTCTCCGACTTCCTCCGTCAAAATCGCCATATTGGTCAGTTCGCTGAAATAACGCACTCCTGTCGTATGGATCCAGGTATCCACGAGCCGTTGGGCCTCCTGTATCGACATTGCTTGTTCCGGCATATTCGTTTATTTTAACCACTAAGATAATAAAAACGGCTCCCTGTTAACGGGGAGCCGGTGGAGGTTGTCGGGGTTGATGAACTATAGGGCGGGCAGGGGTTAATCTCCCAAGTTAACCTTTAAAAAATTACCCTTATCGTCAAATATCAGTTCCTTACCCTTTATTTCGGCTTCATAGGTCAGCGTTCCTTTAGCATCTGTCACTTTAGCGGCCTCCTTAATGGACTGTCCTTTGTAGTGCGTCTTTACATAGGTAGTAACGGCGGCAGGCAGTTCGGTAGCAGGAATGGCCTGCGCGTATTCGAGGAATTCTCCGGTTGGCGTATATTGAACGCCGTAATCCTCACCGGATTTGCCGCCCCAGTTGGCTTCATAATTTCCCTTTTCCTTTTCCCAGGTCACTCCGGAAGCCTGAGGGTACTTTTTCATAAAAACAGATTTTACTGCAGATGGAACGGCAGATTCCTTTAATTTTTGCGCCATAGATCCAATCGTAATAGTGGAAAGCGCTGCAATGATCATGAGTGTTTTCATAAATTATAATTTAGGATACTAAGCTCCGTTGCGATCCTGTGAGAAATCTGTAAAAATTTCTTCCTTTCCCTGTATTAGCCCCTCTTATAATAAAAAAACTGCCATCTTTTTGTTAAAAGATGGCAGTCCAAACTTATACATCAGACCGGAGGTCTTTCGATTTTAATTACGCAGGCTTGTATACCAGTACGGCAAAAGTGCCGGGCTTCACCTTACGCGTTCCCGTTTCGAATTCAGGGGCGCTCAGGTAGATCTTACGGGTCTTCTTGTCGAAAGCCATGGTCTTTGCCCTCGGTTGCGTGGCCAGGGTCTGGATCACGCTGTATTCATCCGCGGATTGTTGTTTAATGATCGTAAGGGTGGCGTCTCCGTTAGAGGCAAGCACCAGTTTATTAGCGGCATCATAGATAACGGCATCTACACCGGCTCCGATCGGAAGGGTGGTGATCACCTTTCCCGATGCGGCATCTACTACGCTGAGTCCTTTATTAGTACGGCATCCCGTGAACAGGCGGTTATTGGCAATATCCATGGCGATACCGGTGGGACCGCCGCAGGGAGACAGCGGGTAAGTCGCTTTTACGGCCAGTGTCTTCGTATCGATCACCTTCAAAGCGTTCAGGTCTTCGATATTATTAAATACCAGCCCTTTCCCGTCGGACACGGCGAATTCGGGACCACCGCCCAGCTCAATCGTCTTTACCAGGGTCAGCGTATTGATATCGATCACGCAGGTATTCTTGCTATCCCCGTTGAATACGAACACTTTTTTTGAAGAGGGATCATAAATGATGGCGTCTTCGTCCGTTGACGGCAAAGGGATCGTCTTAATGATCTTGAAGCTGGTCAAATCCACCACTACGACCGAATTGCCTTTCCCATCGCTGATGAATCCCTTGTTTACTTCATTGACGATCGCGATGCCGTGCACTCCTTTCATCCCGTCGATGGAGGCTATCGGTTTTTCTGTGGCCAGATCGATCACATTGAAGGAAGTCCCGTGTGAAACGAATAAATGGTTATTGACTTCATCGATAGCGATATAGTCGTAACCTCCATCGCCCGGTACGGGTATTTTCTTATCAAAAGCATAGGATTGCGCATGGAGCCTTGCCCCAAGGCCAAGCAGGAAGAAAACTCCGATGGACAGAATGAATTGTTTTTTCATGTTGTGTTATTTGTGTTATTACGTTATAGGAACTAAACCGGCGATTTACCGGTGCAAGCGCATAAAGTTCGGAGATCAAACTGATAAAATATTGGGAATATTTTGAAGAGAATCTGAACTTTTTGGATTAAAAAAAGACAGTATCCTTGAAGATACTGTCTTTTTTTCCGAAAGGCAGGACATTTAAAAGAAATTAATAGCCAGGTACGTGACGGTTTCCTTTACCGTTAGAAGTATCAGAAACGTAAGCGCCGATATCATTGTTATAAGTCGTGTTACCCTTTCCGAGAGCTGGGGAATTTGCCTTTAAATGAAAATCATAGGAGGCTGGGATGACCCGAAGGCTCATGTCCGGAGTGGCAGGGTAGGCCGGGTAATTCACGAACAGAGGATCATTGACTTTATTCATCATACCAGCCGCAGATGAGTCAATGATATCCGAGGGCTTGATCATACCCTTTTCACCGGCGGGATACAGATATTGCCGTAAAGAATCGACAGTGACATAGAAATAGTTATTCCCATAAGTAGTGTTCGCAAAATCTGCCTGAGGAGTGATATCCAGGCTCCAGTAGTTGTTCACCAGCAGGTTGTTATAAACAGTAGCCTTTGAATAAGCATCCACGATGACACCCCGGCCCGGCTCTCCGGCCCCGCGGCGGAAGCCGTTATCTACACAGGTATTGTTATATACGGTGATATTCGTCTGAGGATTGGCGATCGTTGAGCTGGTAAATACCTTAATAGCGGTGCCTGCTCCGCCCCATAGAACGTTATAAGCTACTATGCCGGTTGCGCCGGAGTGGAAATCGATGGCATCGCCATCCGTGGTGCCGTTACCATAGAAGCTGTTGCGCAGAACCTTGACACTTGCCGTAGCATATACACCGATGGCATTGTCCTGCCCGCCGACGAACCAGCAGTCTTCGATATCAACAGGAATAGAAGTAGAGACGGCAATCGTCTGCCGGGTCTTCCCGGTAGAATCCCCTTTTCCGGCCCAAAGGATCTTAGTCCATAAAAAGGTGACAGCTTTAGCGCTGTCGCACTGGAATCCGCCCCATTGTCCCGGTTGCGCAACAGGAGCCGTAAAGGTGATGGGAGCGGCTTGGGTACCCAGGGAATTGATAACCCCCTGAATAAAAAAGGCGTGGTTAGCGGGAACATTAATGGTAGCCCCTGCCTGAACGGTCAATGTGTCGGTCTTAAGCACGGTAATATCTCCATTGATGGTGTATGTATTGCCGGCCAGCAGCGTTCCTTTCCAGGCTCCTCCGTTCAAAGTCGTATTAGAGCCGATCGGCGTAGCTACCACGTTGTTCGTGTTAGTGGAAGATGAGCTCTTGGAACACGCGGAAAAAACAAAGGCAATCGTCCCGGCGACGGCCATCATTTTAATGGATTTCTCTAACATCTGATTAAGTCTCTTTTTCATGTTAATTTTTATTTTTGTACTAAGAATGAATGTGCCTGTTTATTAATGAGCATATCTGATACCTACGCTGTAAGTAGCCTTATAAGCGTCAGTGGACACCAAAAGCGACTGAACGTACTGCTTGGTAACCGTGTTCAACAGGTTATTGAATTTGCCAAAAACGGTAAAATGTTTATGAATGTCTTTTTCCAGGGAAAAAGCCAGCGTATTCAAGGCTCGTTGATAATAATCCGATTGATAATAGGAGGAGACCGAGGCCAGGGTCTTTCCCTGGTATCCGTAGGCCAGCTGGGCGAAGAATCCCTTCTTGACACTTTTGTAGAGCAACGAAAAATTGACAATATGGTCCGTCTGACCTTGTAATGGGCGAGTCTCGTTTAAGTAGTTGCCGGTATATGCCAATTTAGAACTTGTAACGGCCGAATGCGTATAAGTATAATTCCCGGTGATCCCGAAATTCCCCCAAAACTTCGTAAAAGCCAGCTCTGCCCCATAGTTTTGCGCCGTACCGCTATTGAGGGGCTGAAGAGTGCGCCTCCCTGACGAAACACTAAGCAATGTCTGTTCGATGGGGTTCTGAATGTTTTTATAGAACGCGCCTACGAAAATATTTTCTTCCCCCCTGGGAAAAAACTCATAGCGAAGGTCATAACTATCCGCTACTGTATGCAGCAGAAAAGGGTTGCCTTTTATATCATAGTCAGGGGTAAAAGACGTGGCGGGGACCAATTCATAAAAACTGGGCCGGGAAATGGACCGGAAATAGGAGAAATGCAGGGCCTCCTTTTTGGAAATCTTATACTTTACAAAGGCGCTTGGCAGGAAATCCTGGTAATTCTGATTACCGGAATTGGGCGCCGTCAGGCTATGCACCCGGATATCCCAATCGGTCTTGGTATTCTCCACACGCAATCCTCCGCCTGCCTCCCATTGCCTGACCTTGTACCGCGCCATAATGTATTCGGCATAGACCACTTCCGTTATTTTATAATTTTGCGGATTATAGACATTCGCACCCGCCGAATTGGAAGGTTCCCACTGGGCATCGTAAATATTTGTCCATTGGGGCTTGCTGTTGGCTCCCCCGGTGGAGGAAGTAGCCGGGGGCACCAGGTTATAGTCATCTTCCGTATTGTACCTTGACTTGCTCCGGTACAATCCACCGGTCTTTAATTCCAGGTCATTAGCCCCCCATTTTTTGCGGTAGACAAGGTTCAGGATACCTGTATAATCCTTATCGTCATTTTTTAACCAATTCCGTGTGATACCGTCAAAATTAGTTTGCGTCTTGCTAAAATCGTTCTGAATGCGAAAATCGGTATTAATGGTCGCCAGGTCCGGCAACCTTCTTCCAGCTTCCGACCGGACACCCGCCCAGTCCAATGAAAGATCGGGAGTTAGTAAATGGTAGCCGGATATTTTCAGGTTTTCAACATGCTGGTGTTGGGTAAGGGATTGGTAAGCCGGGAAGACCTGGCCGGTACCCGGAACCGTCCGGCCCGTTCCGACCAGGGTGGTATCCACGCTGAACCGTGTCTGGGCCAGATAGCTGTAGATATATAGATTATCGATATTTATTTTGTTCTTGTCATTAAATACATAATCTATATGGGCTACCAGTCCGTTGTTCAACTGTTGGGTATATCCCTGATAATTCGATACGGCCGTAGCCTGTAATTCAGTCGTGGTGGCATTGCCTGGAGAAGCGGTAAACCGGGAACTGACATTGCCGTAATATTGATTTTGTACGTTATCCGCCAGCACCACCCCGATCTTATCGTGCAAAAATCGCTGGGTATAGGAAAACCCTGCCAGGACTGTCGGAGGCGCCTGCTTCGAATGAAAATCAAGATTGGAGCGGGAGAAATCGTTGGGCTGGGCCGAATAACCCGGCGGGTTACGCTGGATAGGACTTAATTTCTGAATATCGGATTTCTTAAAGTCAATGTATTTCTGGTCAAAAAACAATTGGCCATATCCGACACTGGCCGTCGCTTTAAAAGAGACGACTTCCGGCGCGTCTTTCACCACCATATTGACCGTCCCGCCGATCGCATCTCCCTCCATATCCGGCGTCAGGGATTTACTGATCTCGATATTGCTTAAGATATCCGAGGGAATGATATCGAGCTGCACGAAACGGGCCTTGTTATCGGGGCTGGCGATTTTGATCCCATTGACCAGGGTATTGTTATAACGGGGCGCAATTCCCCGGATCACGGCATATGCCTCATCCCCCCCGCTGGAGCGTTGCACCGTAATACCGCTCATCCGTTGCAATACATTGGCGGCATTGATGTCCGGAGAGCGCACCATGGCCTGGGAAGAAATGATGTTGGTGATACCCGCCGCATTCTTTTCCCGGTCCCTGGATCCCGACTCTTTCTCCCGGTCGCGCTGGCCGAATACAGTGACCTCGGTCAACGATTTCCCTTCCAGGTTAAGCCCGATAAACAATTTGAACGATTCCCCCGCTTTGAGGACGATATGCCGGGTAATGACCGTATATCCGATATTTTCAATGGTAAGGTCGTATTCCCCGGCCTGTAAACCTGTAATTTCAAAATTCCCTTTATCGTCCGCCACTTTTTTAATGGCGGTCTTATTGACGATGACATAGGCGCCCGGCAACCCATCTTTTGTAATCGCATCGGAGACGTTTCCTTTAATGGAAGCCGTTTGGGAAAACGCAAATTGCGATGAAAACAGAAGTATTAAACATGAAATACCCACTCTAATAAGCATACTAGTACTAGTTAAATTTTGTTAAGGATCACAGCCTTTTTAAGATCAAATAGCCAAAACCTGATGCGAAAAGATTAAAAAATCCGGCAGCATGCTATTTTGGTTGAGCAAAATTCATTCTAATCAGGAGATGGATTGCATGGAGAAGGCAGAAATAAAGTTTAAGTAATAATTGGATAACGATTTGGTAACATGTTGTAGTTAAATACAAAATTTCTTCAGGATTAAACCAGAAAGGGTTTTTAATTCGATAACATAGCTCAGAATTCCTCCAGAATTTTAAAATTACTTTGTAGGATCCCGGTTAATTCAATGGCCTGGCAAATGAATAAAACTCATTTCAGATGAAGGTCCTGATCATAGAAGACGAGGCGGCCCTGGCACAAAGTATGGCAACTTACCTGAGAGGGGAGAACTACCTCTGTGAGCTGGCTCCGGATTGCCGCACGGCGCTGGAGAAGATCGACAATTTCGACTATGACTGTATCCTTTTGGATATCACCCTGTCGGATGGCAACGGCCTGACCATCCTAAAAGAACTGAAGGCCAATAAAAAGACCGATGGCGTCATCATTATATCCGCCCGTAATTCCATTCATGATAAGATCGACGGATTGAATATGGGCGCCGACGATTATCTCAGCAAGCCCTTCCACCTCTCTGAATTAAGCGCCCGGATAGCCGCCGTTATCCGCAGAAGGCAATTTGGCGGCAATGAAATGCTCCATCTTAATGAACTGATCATCAATCTCTCTGCCAAAACCGTGTCGGTTTTGGGCGTTCCTGTGGACCTGACCCGTAAAGAATACGACCTGCTGCTCTATCTTTCTTCCAATAAGAACCGGGTCATCTCCAAAAACGCCATCGCCGAACATCTATGGGGTGAAGAAGCGCTGGGTTATGACAATCTCGATTTTATTTACTCGCACATGAAAAATCTCAAACGGAAATTACACCAGGCAGGATGTGGCGACTATATCCGGTCCATGTATGGGATGGGGTATAAATTTGAAATAAAGCCCTCCTAAAACGCCACAGGCGTTTGTCCCAACCGAGCGAAGCGAAGGTAACCGAGGAACGAGCGAAAGCTCGGACGAAGGTTACGAGCGTAGCTCAACGAGAAGGAGCGAGGAACGAAGCTCCGACGAAGTTCTGCCATCGTTAGATACGAGAGCCCGAAAGTTCATCTTTCGGGCTCTCGCTCTTTTCGGGCTTTCGCTCTTCTGTAAAAATTTAAAGAGGATTACATCAATTTGAACACCAGGCCGATTTGTAAGGCCGTGATATCATATCCGGCTTCTGCGTTGAAACCAAAATTAGGCGTTACGAAGTAAGAAGCGCCTACGAAAACACCGGGGGCCGGGATGACCGAGCTGTGGCTGTAATCCGGATTGTTGTACTTAACGTGGTGGAAACCTAATCCGGCCGAAACACCGCCATAAGTATCCAACCCGGGCACCTGCCAGCCATAATGCCAGGCGGCCCTGGCTGCTGCTACGATTGTCGAAGAGTGATAGTTATCATAGCCTTGATACCCGCCGCTGGACCAGGATCCGCCGATCTCACCTCCAAGGGTTATCACGCCGGGGCCTGCCTGCCATAATGCCTTTTCGATGGCTATTTTCGTTCCAAAACCGGTATTATAATCATCGCCTTTATAATCGGCGCCAACCCCTACTCCTAAGTTGAGGATTACATCCCCCAGTTGTACGGGTGTGACCGGGCCGTTGCCGCCGCTGTGACCATGGTGCGACTGGGCGAAAGTCATAGTAGATACACTAATACCGAGAACGATCAAAATAACCTGGATAAATTGTGCTTTTTTCATAGTTCTATTTTTGCAAATATAATACCAAATAAATAAAATACTTATGGGTTTTGGGTGGGTGTTAGGGTTGCTTATTGCCGGTCTTTTGTATCGAGGAGGATCGTCACCGGCCCGTCATTGATTAATTCCACTTTCATGTCGGCGCCGAACTCCCCGGTGTGGATTTTTTTCCCCAGGTCCCCTTCCAAACAGGCAATCATTTGTTCATACAAGGGGACAGCGATATCCGGCTTACTGGCCCGGATATAAGAAGGCCGATTGCCTTTCTTCGTAGAAGCGAATAAGGTGAATTGACTCACGAGCAGCAAGTCCCCTCCTGCCTCCTTTACGGAAATATTCATAACGCCGGCCGCATCGTTGAAAATGCGCAGGTTGACGATTTTCCCGCTGAGCCATTCTATATCTTCGGGATTATCTGCATCTTCGACCCCTAATAATACCAATAGGCCGCCCTCAATAGCCGCTTTCCGGACGCCTTCGATGGTGACGGATGCCTGGCTCACCCGTTGCAGTACAACACGCATTTTTTTTTATAGGTTATGTTTACTTCGAGTCATAATGTCTTTCTAAAGGCCTCAGTGAGCCGCCGGAGGCGGGTTCCAGAAACCCGTCTGCAGGCACCCATCGCCGCCGCAGGGGTTTCAGCTTTGGCAAATGTAAAACCCCTTTTTCTTCCGAACTGACGATGAGCGCGCCGACAAGCATCAGGATCAATATAATGGTGGCCATCATTTGCACCTGCCTGCCCAGGTAAAAAGAGGTTGGGCGGAAGACAAAACGGATAACATGGCGCCCGGGAGGTAAGGACAGCCCCCTCAAGACATAATTCGTGCGAATAATGGGCTCCTCCCGATTATCTACCCACGCCCTCCATCCGCGGTCATAAAATATTTCGCTGAATACCGCAAATTGTTTCGTCTCCGATTCCGACAGATAAGTAATCAGGTCATTGTCATTTTTTACCAGTTCGATAACCGCCATCGTGTCCGGATTGGAGTCTAAAGATATCTTTTGCCGGTCTCCATCGAATGCGATGGCTGTGTCTTCAGGATGCAACCGGGTCAGCGCGTTCATGACAGACTGGGGGCTGTGTTCGAACCGGACGGTACGCACGAACCATACCGGGCCCAGCGAGCTGTCATTCCTGTATACGGAGTCTCTGCCGGAAGGAAGTGGCTTGATAATATATTTCGTATTCAACATATTGATCACCGGGCTGCAATGGGGGTAGTTGAACAACTGCCGGTTAATAAGATCCTCATAGATACGCAGCTTAGCCGCATGGTAACCTCCGATGGAATGGTGAAAATAGGCTGTCATCGCCCCGTAACTTAAGGCGTTCGACACGCTGTCCCGTATATCTAAAACCCGGTAATATCCCTTATCTTCCAGGACCTGCTTATCGGCGGCTGTGGCGGAAAAGTTCTGATTGTAATCCACCTTTTCCTTATAATTATTGTTATTCAGGTATTTCAGATCTATCCCCATCACATCCACGAAGCAAAGAATTCCTGCTATTCCTAAAAACAGCGCCGGCTTGAGCCGGGTCTTCATATAAAGGGCGATCAGCAGGGCCGCACCGGCAATAAAGAGGAAGGATCGCAGACCGCTCCAAAGGAACAGGGATTGGCGGTCCACCCGTAGCCCGTTCACATAATCCCGCATATCCTTCAAGGCGCCGCTTCCCCGGGCGGCGGCCTTTTGCAGCAATTCCCCGTCCAGGGCGCTCGTATAATCGTAACGGCTATACAGGAAGGCCAGCGCCGCGAAAATGCCCCCGGTAAAGAGCAGCCCCCATTTATATTGCCGCCACAGCGCCGCCGGGTTGCCCCTGCCTGCTATTTTTTCCAGGGTGAGCACGGCCAGCATACATAAAAGGAAAGTAGGTACAATGATGATCATACTGGGGGCCCTGAATTTATTATACATAGGCAACACTCTCAGCAGGAAGCTATTGAATGGCTGAAAATAACTTCCCCAACTCATTACGATGCTGAGGATACAGACGCCCAGTATCCACCATTTATGTTTGTTATCCAACAGGAACAGGCCGATCATCGCTAAGAAGCAAATGATAGCTCCCGCGTAAGGCGGACCGGATACCAGCACACCGATACCCCCCCAGTAATATTGAGGTCCGCCCTCACCGATCTGGCTGGCCAGTTCCGGGGGCATTTTTTCAAGGGCCACGACAGCTTTCGAACGTTCTTCCGGCAATTCCAGGTCCGTACTGCCCCCGAAGATATCAGGTACCAACATGACGAAAGGCTCCGTGCGGTACATACTAAAATCAAAAGCGGAATTCTCGCTCAGTCCATCTTCCGTATAGCTGCTTTGCTTATCGGCCAGTTCGCTGCCTCCCCGCACCGTTTCTTTGGAAGAGTCATAGGTGGTGAAAAGGGATACGGCATTGCTGAGCACGCCTGTCGCCGCCGCTCCCAGGGTAATGACCACTACCCGGCCCAGGTGCCGGAAATCTTTTGCCCGGATCCAGCGGATAGCATAGCCCACAAATAGAAAGGCAGCGATGATCCCCCCATAATAGACGATCTGCATATGCCCGATCGACACCAGCAAAGTCATGAACAGAGCCGTCAATGCCATCCCCTGCCAGTACTTTCTTTCGAAGAGGAGGATCAGGGAAGCGATCAGGCCCGGCAATAAGGCAATGGACTGCATCTTGGTATCGTGCCCTACGGCAATGATGACGGGGTTATAGGTGGCGTAAGCGTAAGCCAGGGCCCCGATGATACCGATATAGGGATTAATGCGGAGAGCCAGGGCCAAAAAATAAAAACACAGGCAGGCCAGGAAAAAAAAACTGACCGGCTTCGGCAGGCCCAGGGTGAGGAATTTGTAAGAAATGGACGAGATATTGACGGATTGCCCATCCATAGCGATCTGGTAGGCGGGCATCCCGCTGAACATGCCATTGGTCCATAAGGGAAAATGACCATGGATCGTCTTATACTGAAAGGAATTTTGAGCCATCCCCTGCCATTGCAATACGTCTTCCTGGAACAGCACTTTATTTTCAAAGACCGGTTTGCAGTAAACGACCGCCACCAGGAGAAAAATAAGGACGGCCACCGCATGGGGAATAAGTTTCCTGAAAGAAAATTTGTTAATAGATATAAATTGCATATCGGATAAGTGAAAAAGTCGGCCTGTGAACATATGCAAAACCTTTTGCAATTGTCGGACCACCTTATAATTGCCACTGAAATTGCTCCAATTTTTGTAAAGTCTTAACTTCGAAACCTGAAATATATAAAGTTGTTGGGATTAAAATGTCATGAAGATCGATATTACCAAAGAAATTATTTTTCATACCGCCCGCAGCGGGGGTAAAGGCGGCCAGAACGTCAATAAAGTGGAGACGATGGTGGAAGGATATTTCCATATCCGGAACTCTGCCCTGCTGACGGAGGGGCAAAAAGCCCTTCTGGAGAGGAAATTAGCTGCTAAGATCAACTCGGAAGGGGTGCTGCAGGTCCGGTCCCAGGTGCATCGCAGCCAATTAGGCAATAAGGGGGAAGTGATCCGGAAAATGCATGTTTTGCTGGAACAGGCCCTGAAAAAAGAAAAAAGACGAATTGCCACCAGGCCGACGGCTGGCTCCAGGGAAAAGAGGATAGAACACAAAAAAAGACAAGGACAGGTCAAGGAAGGCCGGAAAAGGATCGATCCCGATTAGCGCCCCCTTAGGGTCGTTCTAACGGCCCCCTCCCTAACGGCCCCCCCTTTAACGGGAAAGCCCCCCTTGCGGGGGGGACAGCAGCCTCCTCCCACCTTTCGGCGGAACTGCTGCTGGAGATGATCCCAAAATGTTTAATGGTTGATGGTTTCTGATCGGGGCTAATAAAGATCTACGGTCAAGGTGATAGGGGTTGCAAATTATTCTAAAGACCCGATCGACAAATCGGGAAGTTCAGCTTCAAAGGTCTATTTTCCCGGCCGCTACGACAAGCGCAGTCTTACTTAAATATCATACGTAGTTATACGCATTTTATTCAGGAGAATATACTTAGCCTTCTATTTCCATGGAATCAGTATTTTACCGCCGTTTAGCTGATATCTCCCTTTAAATCACCCTTTAAAAAATTTTTATGTACAAATCCCCAAGACCCGGATCCTGGAGCCTGCCGTTGCTCTTCCTGATGGTCATTTTTGGCACATTTACCTTGTCCGGCTGCCACGAAGGCTCCGAAGAAGTCCCGATCAACGTGGACAGTGTCAAATCGCATGTCATTCCCATCCAGGAGGCAATAATGTTTACTTCGAAATATAGGGCCACCGTGGACAGCCTAAACGCAAAATGCCCTCTTTTCAAGGATTCATTCCAGATAGGTCACGCAGAAGCCTTTAACAGGGACTCCTACCGGTTATTGCTCAAACAAAAAGATTCTACGGGGGCCCCTGCTGCCGGTATACGGATCTATTACGGGCTCGATGAAAAAGGAGTGCTCAAACTGGTGCTGGTACCTTATGACAAGAATGGCAACGATATCATTACTCATTTGATCAGCAACGAGGACAAGCAGGTGCCGGGCGTTTCACCGGCCCATACAGAAGCCCTTACTGTCAATAGCGCGCAGGCCCTTGAGACAGGGCAACTTTGTCCACCTGTCTGCCCGCCCCAAACGAGCGTGTTAAACGGTCAATAGGTGTTGTGATCCTGCATGCATTATTTTATTCTTAACTTATGGGGACAATTATTCTCTTCCTGCTCAGCCAATCTGTTTTGTTACCCCTTATTGCCGGGCTGGTACGCGTGCGTCGCATTGACAAAAGCTATCAGCCCTTTTTTATATTCCTGGTGATCGGCTTTCTCACGGAGATCATCAGTTTTATCCTTATCCAGGGGTTTTATAAGAGCAATATCATAGTTGCGAACATTTATGACCTGGTGGAATGGACCCTGATCGCCTGGCAGTTCCATGTCTGGGGATTTCTAAAACAGAAGAAACAGGTTTTTTACGGTCTGCTGGTCCTGTCTATCTTAGTATGGGTGACAGAAAATTTACTTTTCAGAAAGATCACTGATTTTAGCCCCTATTTCCGTATTCTCTATTGCTTTTTCATAGTACTGTTAAGCGTTAACAAGATCAATTTCATGATTACCCATGATAACCAGAATCTCTTCCGTAATCCGAGATTCGTGATCTGCCTCGGATTTATTATCTATTTTCTATATATGATTATTTATTACTGGGCTTTACAGATAAGTAAGCTTGGCGATAAATTGGATATCTCGATCAGTATTATGTTCCTGGTTGCTTATGTCAATACATTAACCAATGTTATATATGCTATTGCCATTTTATTGATTCCGGCCCCGCAAAAGTTCACCCTTAACTAGTTTTGGATCTGTGGTTTGCGGCAAGAGAGGGTCTGTTGCAGGCGCTCTTTATGAGGAAGGTTAGCAGGAATCTGTAAATGATCGTATTTTAGCGGAGAATCGACGACTTCTTATGCTGCAATAGCGCAGGAAGGTGGGCTCAGTAACTGCCAAGTTATATTTTGAAGATGGAAAGCAAGATCCTGAATATTACTATTCTCTTTTCTATAATTATCGGAGCAATAATTGTCTACTTTTTTGCTTCCATTATCCGCTATCACCGACGATACATGCGGCTGCAACGGGAAAGGATCTTTGCGGAAATCACCATCCGGGAGAACGAACGCAAACGGATCTCGGGCGACCTGCACGATAGCCTCGGCCCCCTGCTTTCCGCCGTCAAGCTCAATATCAGCAGCATAGACATCGAACATCCCCAGGACAGGGCAGTGCTGGAAAAGACTGCCGGATACCTGGACGAGATCATCGGCAGCATGCGCCAGATATCTCATGACCTCCTGCCCAATACACTGGAAAGAAAGGGGCTGGTAGAAGCCATCCGGGAATTCATAAGCCAGGTCAGCCTCAAACAAACCACCAATATCCAGCTCTATGTGGTAAAGGAGATCCTGGTGCCCAAAGAAAAAGAGATCCATATTTTCCGGATGATCCAGGAGATCGTCCATAATACGCTTAAACACGCCCAGGCGAACAATCTGCAGATCGGCCTCAGCGAAGAAAGCGGCCATCTTCTCTTCCTGGCCAAAGACGACGGCAAAGGCTTTGACAAGGAAAAAGCCCTGGCGGGATCCCATGGACTGGGTCTCAGAAGCCTGGAAAGCCGTTGTGAAATCCTCAACGGGATCCTCTCCCTGGAGTCAAAGCCCGGAGCCGGCACCAATTATTTTATTAAAATCCCGGTAGGTTAACGAGCTTCGGCAGTCCAGCGAATGCCGAAACGGATGAACCGTTCGGCATTCGGGTCTAATGATGGGCCTTCGGCCAGCGGTTCCGTGAACCGCTAAGCAATCCCTGATCCGTATTGATTTTGGGCCTACGGCTTTTGAAAAATTTACCTATTTTTGAAGGCTACCCCTCTAACTAAATGACAAAAACTATAAGCCTGGTAATTGCAGACGACCACGAGATCTTTCGGGATGGCCTTGCCCTTATGCTTTCCAAACAAGACACGATCTCTCTTGTCGGACAAGCAGGCAATGGCCTGGAACTCATCCAGCTGGTGACCGAAAAAATGCCTGATCTGGTGCTTACCGATATAAAAATGCCGCACCTGGACGGCATTGCCGCTTCCAAACTCCTCCTGCAGCAGAATCCCGGGCTGAAGATCATCGCCCTGTCTATGTTCGAAGAGGAAAATCTCATTGTCGAAATGCTGGAAGCAGGGGCCAAAGGCTATTTGCTGAAGAATGCGGATAAAAAAGAGATCCTGGAAGCTATCTTCACCGTCTATGACGGCAATATTTTTTATTGCAAACATACTTCCGCACGTCTCGCCTCCCTCATTGTGAAAAGCAAGTTCGATCCCCATAAGAGAGATCCCGGCACCCTATTCACTAAAAGGGAAAGAGAGGTCATCCGCCTCATTTGCCGGCAGCATACCGCCCAGGAGATCGGCGAGCAGCTCTTTCTCAGCAGACGGACCGTCGAAGGTTACCGTACCCGGATCCTGGAAAAAATGGAAGTGAAAAATACGGCCGGGGTCGTCGTATTCGCCCTTAAGCACAACCTGATCGACGAGCGGGACATTCAATAGGAGCATACGTTATTTTGAAATTTCAGCGTTAATATCCCCGCAACAGAAGTATTTTTGTCGCTTAGATTTAAACAGCAGCCTTTTGAGCAGTATAAAAAAATTAGCGGGACAGACGATATGGTATGGAATGAGCTCCATTTTTGCACGGTTCCTTTTTTACCTGCTTACCCCTTACCTGACCCTGATATTCGAGCATACCTCCGGTTATGGAGAAATGAGCCTGGTCTATTCCATCATTCCTTTTTTGAATATCCTGGTGCTGCTGGGATTTGAAACGGCCTATTTCCGTTATATCCAAAAAAAAGAGGCGGAAAGGGAGGTGTATGATACCCTTCTCGGGTCCCTGTTGGTCACGACCACGCTCATTACCGCGCTGATGCTTCTTTTCCGGCAGAAAATCGCCACTTTCATCCATGTAGGCGCCCATCCGGAATACATTACGATCAGCGCCTTTATGATCGCCTGTGACGCCCTGTCGGCCCTGCCTTATGCCAAGCTGCGGCATGAAGGCCGGCCCCGGAAATTCGCCTTTATCCGGATCTCGGCCATCCTGCTGAATATCGTCTTCACTTATTTTTTCCTGTCCGTCTGTCCCCGTCTGTTAAAGAGCCATCCCAACAGCATCCTGCTGCTGGTCTATAAGCCGAATTTCGGGGTAGGTTATGTGCTGGTCGCCAACCTGCTCTCCAACCTGTTCCAGGTGCTGGCCTTATCCCGGCAGCTATTGGAGTTCCGGTGGCGCTTTTCCGGCAAATTGTGGAGGGAGATCATGATCTATGCCCTGCCTCTTACCATTGCCGGTTTCGGGGGCATGATCAATGAGACCTTCGACCGGATCCTGCTGGCCAGGCGGCTGCCCCTGCCCGACAAAGAAGCTCAATACCTGGTAGGGGTCTACAGCGCCTGCTATAAATTATCCTTGCTGATCAGCCTCTTCATCCAGGCTTTCCGGATGGGGGCGGAACCTTTTTTCTTTTCCCAATCCGTTCGGGATGACGCCCGCCGCACCTATGCCCGGGTGATGAAATTCTTCGTGATGACGATCTGCCTGATGTTCCTGTTCGTCGCCCTCTACCTGGACATCTGGAAGCGTTTTATAACGGACCACAGCATGTGGCAGGGCCTGAAAGTGGTGCCCATCCTATTGTTTGCCAATATGTTCCTGGGCATCTATTACAACCTTAGCATCTGGTACAAGCTTTCGCAAAAGACCATGGCCGGGGCCTATATTACCCTGATCGGCGCCGTCATTACCCTGCTGATCAATTATATCTTCATACCGGCGTATGGTTATATGGCTTCCGCCTGGGCCACCTTCTTTTGTTATGGCAGCATGATGGTGATCTCCTTCGTCTGGGGCCAGCGGGCTTACCGGGTACCCTATGCCTGGAAAAAACTGGTGGCCTATATGGTGATCGTCGCCCTTATCTATTTTGTCCATCGTTTCCTCATCAGGCTCTTTCCCAACAACCCCGTTTTCAGCATTGGACTGGCGACCTTTTTCACGGGTGGGTATGCGCTCTTTATCGCCCGGATCGAGCGAAAGGAATTTCAGCGACTGCCCTATATCGGAAGGTTTTTTGGCCGGCCGGCAGCACCACCGGCGGCCCCCCCTGCCCCGCAGGGATGATCCCGCGAACCGGGCGCTCCCTCCTACCCTTTGAGAAAGGGGTTATTCTTTTTTTCCCACCCGATCGTCGTCACTTCTCCGTGACCGGGATACACGACCACTTCGTCCGGCAGGGTCCAAAGCTGCTCCCGGATACTGCACAGCAGGGTATTATGATCCCCACCCGGCAGGTCCGTGCGGCCGACGCTCCCCCGGAAAAGGACGTCCCCCCCGATCAGGAATGCCTGTGCTTCACAGTAAAAGCCCACACTGCCCGGCGAATGTCCCGGCAGGAACAGGACCTTCAACTCGTTATCTCCCAGAGCCACCCGATCTCCCTCTGCCAAAAAGATCAGTTCTCCTCTATAGTTCTCAAAAGGAAGACCCCAGCGCAGTCCGGCCGCAGGAGCATTTTCCAGGACCGGCTTCTCCTTTTCGTGGAGATGGAGGGGTAAGTCCCAGGTATCATATACGTATTTATTGCCAAATATATGGTCCAGGTGGCAATGGGTGTTTAACAATATTTTAGGGCTTAACCTCTCCTGTTCAACGTATTCAGTTAGGGTGACCCGTTCGTTGCCAAAATAACAACCCGGATCTATAAGGCAGCAGGCATCCTTTTCATCGGATAGCACGTATGTATTTTCCTGAAGGGGGTTGAACGCAAAAGATTTTATTGTAAGCATACGGTCGCAATTTTAATGGATGACGGGCCTGTCCTCCGTTTGAATAAAATCAATTTCACCGGTATTATGGATTGTTATAACTTTAAAACCTCACTGAAAAGGTATGGGTATGCAAGTTCACCAGATTATGCCGAAATCACGCTATTTTTTTTTGATTTTACTGGGGGGATTACTTTTCTCCGGGCGAAGCCTGGCCCAGGTAAATACGGTGGAATTCGGGAAGAACCGGCTTCAATTTAAAAATTTCAAATGGAAATACTATCAGACGACCAATTTCAACACTTACTTTAATGAAGGAGGCCAGGAACTGGGGAAATTCGTTTGTCAGCTGGCGGAAAAAGAGCTGCCGGGCATTGAGCAATTCGAGGAATACGGATTGCAGCGCCGGGCCAATATCGTCATTTACAACTCCTACAATGACCTGGAGCAATCCAATATCGGGCTGAGCCTCGACTGGCAGACCACCGGCGGCATTACCAAGCTGGTGAACAACAAAATGGTGGTCTATTTCAACGGGGATCACAACAACCTGCGGATCCAGATCCGGCAGGGGATCGCCCGGATCCTCATGGAGAACATTCTCTTCGGGGATGACCTGGGTGAATTCGCCACCAATCAGGCCCTGCTGGACCTTCCCCAATGGCTGACGGATGGGTATATCGAATACGTCGGAGAGAACTGGAACACCCAGCTGGACGACCAGCTTAAATCGGCCATCCTGGGTGGCCGCTATAAGAATTTTTACCAGTTCGCCTTCGAAAAGCCCAACCTGGCCGGACATGCCTTCTGGCAATACCTGGCGGAAAAATACAAAAAAGAGAATGTCACCTATTTCCTGTACTTATCCAGGGTCTACCGCAACCTCAACAACGCCTCCCAGCGCATCTGCAAAAAGAAATTCAAGGAGGTGCTAAAAGACTTCATGGCCGAGGAAGAGGAGAAATACGATAAGGATATCCGTGGCCGCCGCAACTTCCCCAAGGGTAACGTAGCGGTGGTGGAGACCATCAATGACCACAAGGATTTCTTTCATTTCTCCCCCAACCCGGCCCCCCGCAGCCAAACCTATGCCGTAGTGGAGTTCAACCATGGCAGGTATAAGGTCACCCTTCACGAGAATTTTATCTACACCAAAGTCTTATTGAAAATGGGCGTGCGTACCCCCGCGGAGCAGCTAGCCCCCCATTACCCCCTGATCGCCTGGGATAATAAAGGCACCCGCCTGACCGTGATCTATTGGGAGCGGGGCAAGGTAAAATTATTTGTCTACGATGTGGTTGCCAAATATAAACGGATCGTACAGGACCTGCCCGACTTCGACCAGGTGCAGGACATGAAATACATGCTGGACGATAATACTCTGCTGATGAGCGCATCCAGGAAAGGCCAGATGGACATCTATGTCTACAAGATGGACAAGCAGACCTACAGGCAGATCACCAATGACGTATACGACGAGCTGGACGCTTCCTTTGTCGCCTTCCCGAATAAGACCGGCATCATTTATTCCTCGAACCGTCCCTCCGGACGGGCAAAGACGGGAGACACGGTATTGCCGTCCAATTATCATTACAACATCTTCCTCGTGGACAACTGGAATGAGAGCGAGGCCAAGCAGATCTCCCAGCTCACCTTCCTGAAATACGGGAATGCCCGTTATCCCACTCAGTATAACAACAATCACTTCACCTTCATCAGCGATGAGAATGGGATTGCCAACCGGTATGCCGGTTTCTTCACCACCAAACGGGCGGGTATCGACACCGTCTATAAAGTGGGGGATGAGCTCCTGCACAACCCGGAGCCTAAGGATCTGGATTCTACCCTGAAGGCGCAACATAAGACAGAGCCGGATACCGTATATGCTTTTTCCATCACCAATGACTCCTCCTATATATTCCCCATCACCAATTATGAGAGCAGCCTGACAGAGACGAAGAGCGCCGGCGACAACGGCCAGGTGAGCGAAGTAAGACAGGAAGGCGATCTGAAATTCCTGTACAAGCTGAAAGTGGATGAGGCCGCTCTGAAGAAACGTAATCTCAATGCCCGGATGACGGACTATCGCAAAAGGACCGTCTCCGAAAATATGGTATTGACGGCCGGGGCCCTTCCCCCTGTGACCAAACCCCGGTCGGACAGCGCCCGCAAACCCAGCGCCGATTTCTTCGAAAGTGAATTCAGCCGCGACCGGAAGGATACTTCTGCGGTCAACAACCGCCGCCCGGCTGAGACCAGCAATCCTTTTGCAACACGCCCGGAACCGAAAGAAGAGCCGGTCCTGAAGAAAGCTAAACTATTCGATTATAATCTGAAATTTTCCGTGGACAATTTCTCCGCGGGCTTCAATAATGATGTCCTGATCAGCCGCTACCAGCCATTCACCGGCTCCCTGCCCATCAATATGAGCGGGGCGGACGCTTTCAGTGGTATGCTCAAGGCCAGCATATTCGATCTTTTTGAAGATATCCGCTTTACCGGCGCCATGCGTTTGCCTTTCTTCGGCGGCGGGTCCAGCGCTACCTCCGTCGTACCACAGGGTAATACTTCTTTTACGCCGGGCACCTCCTCCTTTTTTGACGGCAGCGGCGAGTGGTTTGCCCGGGTGGACTATCTCAAACGGCTCTTCGACTACTCCCTGGTGTATTACCGGGAGACGGAAGTGGGCACTTACCAGGATTCCGCGCTGACCAAAGCAGCGGGAGGCTACAGCGGGGGATTCAATGCTAAATCCTATACCAATCTCTGGCAGGCCATTATCAAATATCCTTTCGACAAGGTGAAAAGCCTGCGTTTGACCGTGGGCCTGCGCACGGATAAAGTAGTGGTACGGCCTGACGGGATCTCCCCGCTGGTGGATTCCGTCACCCTGACGGCAAAGCCACAGAACAAACAGACCTATGGCCTGGTTCACCTGGAGTATGTCTATGACAATTCGATCATGAAGGCCACCAATATCTGGAACGGATTTCGCGGCAAAGTCTATATGGATTGGAATACCCAGCTGAATACGACAGCGGGTACGGGAGAAGGGAAGTACATGTATAATTTCGGGTTTGACCTGCGGAACTATTATCCCATTTACCGGAATTTTATCTGGGCTTTGCGGGCATCAGGTGATTTCTCCTGGGGTAACCACAAAGTCGTCTATTACCTGGGAGGTACGGACGGATGGCTGTTCCCCAAGGCTAATCAGAGTCCTCAGCCGGCCCAGGATAACAGCTATGCTTTCCAATCCCTGGCGGTGAACCTCCGGGGTTTCAATCAGAATGTCAGCAATGGTAACAATAACCTTATCATCAATAGCGAACTCAGATTGCCGGTCTTTAGCACTTTATTCAACAAGCCGATCAATAATGCCTTCCTCCGGAATTTCCAGGTGATCCAGTTCTTCGATCTGGGATCGGCCTGGAACGGCGCCTATGGCGGTCTCTCCCGTCCGCAACAGACTTTCGGAGGTCCGAATGACCCCACCAATCCAAGCCCCCTTACGGTATTGATCAAGGCCGGAGGGATCGGTCCTTTTGCCGGAGGATATGGGTTCGGCGCCCGGAGCACTTTATTGGGTTATTTCCTGCGCTTCGATGCCGGATGGCAGATGAATACTTTCTTCGGTGAGAAGCCTGTAATGAATGTGTCAATGGGAGTGGATTTTTAAGGGTGACTTATACGGAATAACCATTATATCTCCTTTAATTTCCTCTGTACCGTCTTGACAAATCGATCCTTTATTGTCACCGTTATATAACATATTGTTATCATTGTATAACTGTCTCATTCAGTCACACACAGTATTGCTATATGCCATCTTTTCTGCCTCCCCAAGTTAGGACTCTCTGATTTTATTAGCGAATGACCCATGCCCATCAGTTACCAAAGGGATGGTATCAATCTATTTTTCCGGTTGTCTCAGTTGATTTTTAATAATTTAAACCTTGTTCCATGAGAAAGAAATTACTCTACTCCACCCTCTCACTCATCGTGTCAGTTGCCGTATTCATCACCAGCCCTCTGCAGGCGCAGGTTACGCACACCACTATTAAATATGGAGCGCCTAAGCTGATCAACTTTCATGAACGGGCCCTCTATGATATTTCGCATCCCCAAGCCTTGAAAAAGCGGGCCATCGAGCAGGGAGAGGACAGAGAGCATTATAAATTTGTGCCTAAGCCGGTGCCTGCCGACGCCATAGTTCATACCATCGATCTGAAAGCTCCGGCTTCCCTGGAGGCCGCCTCGGCCGCAGTCGCCCTCAACTCTCCTTCGCCAAGCCTGAATTTCAACGGGGTATTGGACAATGGCACCCTGATACCGCCCGATATCAACGGGACAGTTGGCAAAACCTATGTAATGGAAACAACCAACCAGGAATTCAGGATCTATACCAAGACAGGCGCCCTGAACAGCACGGTAACCATCACTACTTTTTTCTCCGGGACTGGCGGCAGCGGTTATTACGACCCGCATATCGTATATGACCCCAACAACGATCGCTATGTCATCTGTATCGATGGCACTGCCTCCAACGGGAACGGAGGGCTCTTCCTGGCGGTCTCCCAGACCGGCGATCCCACGGGTAACTGGTATACCTATGGCATTGACGCTTTAGGCAATGCAACAGACTTCCTGGATTATCCTCAAATGGGCTTTAACAACAACTGGATCGTATTGACGGGGAATGATTTTCTCGCTGCAGGCGGCAATGTTGGTAAAGTATATGTGTTTAACAGGGCGAATGTTTACAGCGGGACGGAAGGGACGCTAAACACTTTTACGGACAATACAGCCTCCTTACTATCGCCTGCCGCTACTTATGATGCCTCTCAAAATACCGAATACCTGGTGACGGACTGGAATGGCAGTTCAGGAGGCAATGGATATGTCAGGCTATCGGCCATCACGGGTACTGCTGCGGCCCCCGCTTATTCCACGGGCAGCACGATTGGCGTAAACCAGCCCTGGAGCGAGACCGCAATAAATGCTACGCAATTGGGGAACAGCAACCTGATAGAAGATGGCGATACCCGTATTCATAGCTGCATCTACCGGAATAGTTCCCTGTGGTTCACTCATTCGGTTTTTCTACCCAGCAGCGCTCCCACCCATTCGGCAGTGGATTGGTGGCAGATCAATCCTTCCGGCGCTACGGTCACACAGTTCGGTCGCCTCGCAGATTCGGCCGGAAAGATATTTTATTATTATCCCAGCCTGGATGTCAATGCGAATGGAGATTTCCTCCTCGGTTATAATCTGTCGGGACCCAGTAATTATGTAAGCGCTGCCTATGCCTTGCATCTTTCCACCGAGGCGGCGGGCACCGTGGAGACCCCTGTTATTTTCAAGGCAGGTATTGCAGGATATTTCAAGGACTATGGCAGCGGCCGCAACCGCTGGGGAGATTTCTCCGGCACTGCATTCGACCCCGTCGACAATTCATTCTGGACCTTCCAGGAATGGGCCAATACGGGAAATAACTGGGCCACTCAAATTGCCCATGTCCCCGATTCCGGGGGAACAGCGCCCTGTGCCGTACCTACGGGCCTGACAACCAGTAATATCACCGATACTACCGCCCGGTTCAACTGGACAGCGGTGACAGGAGCGTTGAGGTATAATGTCCGGTACAGAGTGGTAGGCGCTGCCACCTGGACTACGGTTTCGGACAACCTGACTGTCTATAATGCTACCGGGCTAACAGCCGGTACCAATTATGAATGGCAGGTACAAACTGTTTGTTCTTCCACATCCAGCTCATCTTTCACGGCCTCCGCCACCTTCACTACCACGGGAGGGTGCCCTGTGCCGGGAGGACTTGCCGCAACGGCCATCACGAACACCACGGCTACGTTGGGCTGGACCGCTGTGACAGGCGCCACCAGTTATCATCTGCAATGGAAGGCCAGTTCCTCTACTACATGGACAACGGTGACGGGTTTGACCGGTCATTCTTATAACCTCACGGGGCTCATTGCCGGCACCTCTTACCAGTTCGAGGTACAGACCCTATGCAGCACCGGCAGCAGCGCTTACAGCAGCCCTGTATCCTTCACAACCACCGGCGGGGTGCTGACCTATTGTACTTCCAGCGGCAATACTACTTACGAATACATTAAAACGGTAGTATTAGGCTCCATTAATCATACCAGCACCAATGACGGAGGCTATGGGAATGATACCAGCGTGCATACCAACCTGGCGGCGGGATCCCATACGATCACGCTAACGCCCGGATTTACGGGGTCTTCTTACGTGGAATACTGGACAGTATATATTGATTACAACCAGAACGGCGTCCTGAATAATACCGGTGAAATAGTGGCGACGGGTAGTGGAAGCGGCACCCTCTCCAGGACCTTTACCGTACCGACGACCGCAAGGAATGGCGCCACCCGTATGCGTATACAATTACATTATGGCTCCAGCAGTACCAATCCGTGCGCGACGCTGGATTACGGAGATGTGCAGGACTATACGGTAATCATTACCGGGGGCACAGCTCCCGTCGACGGTTCGCCAACCCCGGATCAAACGGTTACGGATGAACCGAGCCCATCAACGGCCGTATCGGATAGATCCGCCAGCCTGAAGGTCCTCCCGAACCCGGTGCCCGGTGCAACAGCGCCTACTGCGATGTACCGGCTCGTCAGCGATGGGAACGTGAGCCTGAAAGTGATAGACCTCGGCGGCAGGGTCCTGCATCAGGTGAACCTCGGTGTTCAAAATGCCGGTCCGCATAATTACTTATTAAGCAATCTTGGGAATCGCTTGTCTGCCGGCTATTATATCATTGTTCTTGAACAGAACAAACAGGTGATCGCAAGGAATCGTTTTATAGTGAGATAAATGTCTTAACTTGTTAAAGAGCCGCCCCGCCCCAGGGGGCGGCTCTTTCCTTTATTATGAAATTCATTTTCCTGTTGTCATTTACGTTTATTTTCTTTCCATATGGAGAGAGGCCGGCTACTTCTACCCTGAAGGGGCAGGCTGAAGTATTTCCAAACGAAGTGGGAGATCACTGGACCTACCAGTTCAAGGGATATGGATCATCGGCAGACACGATAGATTCTATCAACGTTGATATCATCGGCCAGATACTCCTCCCCGATGGCGGGCACGCAAAGATCTGGATATACAGGTATCCAAATGGAGTGGATACTAACTATGTGGTCTCCGATGAAAAGATGGTTAAAGTATATTACGAATATTACAATTACTGTAATCCGTGTACCGGGATCATGCCCCGTGAAAAATTCAAATACAGTTTCCCCCTGGAAATAGGAAAATCATGGATTACGGGTGATCAGTATGGAGATACTATAAAGGTGATCTCGAAATCTTCCCTGACCCTTCCGGCTGGTGTTTTCCTTAATACTTCTTTATTGATCAATCTTCCCGGGAAATCTAAATTTATCGGAAACTTCCATAGAAAGGATAGCATCTGGTATACGCCCTATATAGGCGTAACTAAACGCAGGCAGAATGAATTTGATTTGAGACCCATGCCTGGGAACGGGATCTGGGAGTTATCCGGGTATAGTTTGAAATGAATCACCCGGTCGCCCGGCTCACGCCCCCTACCGGCGGCTAATGGTTGTCCGGCCAAAATGGACCACCCGGAATTGAGCAAAATGCCGTTCCTTTGCAGGGTATGTCCCTGTTCATCACCTCCCTCAATTCCGGCAGCAATGGCAACTGTTATTACATTGGCAATGACAGGGAAGCCATCCTGGTAGATGCCGGCATCTCCTGCCGGGAAACGGAAAAGCGCATGAAACGCCTGGGGCTCTCCATCGAATCCGTAAAAGCTATTTTCGTATCGCACGAACACACGGACCATATCAAGGGGGTTCCGGTGATCGCTAAAAAATATCAGTTACCCGTTTATATAACAACCAATACCTTGCGCAACGGGGGCCTCGAACTGGATGCGCCCTTAGTCGTTCCCTTTCAGGCCTATACTCCTGTGACAATCGGGGAGCTGAACATCACGGCCTTCCCCAAATTTCATGATGCCATCGATCCCCATAGTTTTGTTATCGAGTCCAAAGGAATAAAAATTGGCGTGTTCACGGATATCGGCGCTCCCTGCGAACACCTGATCCATCATTTTAAACAATGCCATGCAGCCTTCCTGGAAGCCAACTACGACGAAGAGATGCTGGAGAATGGCAGTTATCCTTATCATCTGAAAAATCGTATCCGTGGCGGACAAGGGCATCTTTCCAACCGGCAGGCGCTGGAGCTTTTCAACACCTGCAGGCCGTCCTTTTTGAGCCATTTGTTGTTATCGCACCTTTCTCACAACAATAACTGCCCCGATCTCACCCGGGCGCTGTTTGCCCCCCATGCCGGAGAGACGAAGATCGTCATAGCCTCCCGGCATGAAGAGACGCCTGTTTATTTCATTGAATCCTCCGAATCATTGGGTCCGGTAGCCCTTCTCCCGGAAGCAGTACAGCCGTTTTCGGCCAGCCCTGATGCCCCCGCCCGGGTCGTCCGGCCCAAAAAAGCAGCCCCCAACGCTCAGCAATACTCTTTGTTTTAATTCCATTTGATCTTCCGCGAGAAATACATCACAACGGCCAGGGTGATGAACAACCCAACACTGCCCATTAACAGCGCATAATCCTGCAATTGTATCAGCGTAAAGATGAATCCATACTGCAGGGCCAGCAGGGAGCCGACGAACAGGGACATCTTCGAGGACCTCAGGATACTACGCACATACCAGGCGATCAGACCGATCGTCGCCAGGGATGCTACCAGGTAGGCAGGATTGAAACCGATGTATTCGGAAAAGGAAAGGAGCAGGGTATAAAAGAGACAGAGCGCGAATCCCACCAGTACATATTGCAGAGAGTGGATCGCCCGGGAATAGATCCATTCGATCAGGAAGAAAGCGGTAAAGGTCAGCAGGATGGTCAGGATCGCGTATTTGACGCTGCGGGTCGTCTGCTGATAAGAATCCACCGGCACGATCAGGTTCACGCCAAAGGCGGCTTTACTCAACTCATAAACGCCCTGCTTCCATTGCTGCGGGTAATTCCGGTTCAGGTACAGCACTTTCCAGTCGGCGACAAAGCCGCTGTCCTGTACGGTTCGTACATCGGGCAGGAAGCTGCCGGTAAAACTGGGGTCGGACCAGGAAGAAGCCGCTTCCACCCTGGTCTCCTTCCCTGCCGGCACGAATAAAAGATTGCCCGACCCTTTCAGTTTCACCGTCGTGGAGAATTCCAGCGGGCCATGACTGCCGGCCAGCGAAGCAGGCAGAGAGGCGCTGAGAGAGTTGCGGAATTGCTCGCTGGAAAATTTAGCGGGCACCATGTCCAGGTCGACGGCTGCGGGACCGGTTGCGGCGGGCAGGCCGGTTGCTCCTGATGGACCGGATGCGGAGGAGAGGCCCGGGCCGGAAAGATGGAGGGTCATATCTTCTTTCAGCCCCTGCACATCGCTGATATCGAAGAACACGGCCGCTTCATTCCACAAAAGGTTTTCCGCAGGGATATTCAATTCAGCCAGGTGGAGGCTGTCATAGGAGCCCTTGATCTGCAGTTCGGTCGTATAAACGATCACCTGGTAGATGCCCCGGTATCGTTTCTCCGGGATGATATGGGCATGGATATTCAGTTTGGCCGGCAGGAAATAGGCCCATTTTTTTTCTTCCCGGGTATTTCCCTGGTCGGTCACCCTTTCGTGATAGGGGATGCCGATTACGGGACCGGTGATGGTCTGGGAGCCGGCCCATTTGGAGCTGACCTCGGCAACGGCTTCCTTTTGCCGGTCCTGTCTTTCAGATACCAGGTTCTGAATAAAATAAGTGGGGATCAGTAATAAGAGAACCAGGAATCCGATGAGGAAGCTTTTAAGGATGATCTTATTGGCTTTCCAAAAACTGCTAAGTATATTATTATTTTCCATGGCAGGGGAGTTTGATTTTTATTTTTTCGAGTAAGGTTACTTTGAGTGAAAACATATTACGAATATACATTAACGTTATATATTTTCTCGAACGGAAGCGTTCCCGGGACCCGGAGTCCAGACTCACCGATTCCGAACCGGGATCTGCTGCCGTGCCGGAGCGGAGGCGCGATCAGACCAGCGCCTTATGCACCCTTTTCATCATCAGGTACATCAGGGTCATCAGGATAGAGAAACAGAGGATCATATCCCAGGCAACCTGGTGACGCAACGGATGGATGATCATCACCGCGATATCGCTCAGCAACTGGAAGGGATCGGTGAGGACATCCCAGCTATTATAGCGGAGATACCGGCCGGTGTAGATACCCAGGGCATTCAGCCACATAATGGGATAAAGAAAAAGCAGTTCATCCCGCAGGGAGAGCCGGGGCAGCAGGATATGTTCCATTTGCCTCACCGACAGAACGCCCAGCAACAGCCCGTTCCATACAAAAGAAAGGATCATGGCCAGGTCAAACCATTGCGGGGCTTGCCGGTCATTATACCGGTCTCCCAGGTGGAAGAGGTCCGTGATAATGTAAAAGGAATTGGGGACGAACAACAGCCACACGAGGAAAACAGGGACAAAAACGAATCTGTTGCTTACCCAATTGGGTCTGCGCGCCAGGACGCTGGTGATACCATAAGGGATATAAGCGAGGAAAAGGTTCCAGATCAGGAATAGAAAAGTGATCCTTCCCGTATGGATCAACCTTGCTGCCACCAGCAGGCAGCTGAATAACATAGAAAGGAACAGCAGGCGATCCATTTCCGTACGGAGGAAAAAGATCCTGCCGTCCCTGGGCGGTTTCAGTGATAAGCTCGTGTCGGAGTTCATAAAAATTTAGGTATAAAAATGATCGATCCTATAATGACGGCGGTAATGGCAGCTACCAGCACAGCGCCGGCCGCCAGGTCCTTTATGATTTTTATTTCAGGATGTTCCTCTTTCGAAATCAGGTCCGCCGTTCTTTCCAGGCAGGTATTGAGCATCTCGGTCACCCAGACCAGTCCGATCACAGATACCAGGGCTACGGCTTCCAAATGGGAGACCTTCAGCGTCCAGGCTGCGATGGCGACCCCGATGGTCGCCACCAGGTGGATCCGGGCGTTGTGCTCCCGTCGGAGGAATTGAAAGATCCCGGCTCCTGCGTAGGTGAAACTTTTTATCCGGCTGCGAATGGAAAATTTTTGTGCCTCCATGATTTTATTTTTATGCTATAGCGGGAAAAGGAGACAAAGGTTGAGCCGGTCCTTGCTTCCCGTCCTTATTTACTTTCGATAAAATAGCTTCCAGTAAAGGTAACATCTTATTCAGGCCCTGGGTCTTGATCATAAAATTCCATAAAGGCTCGAATTTCTTCCAACCTCCGGCATAAGCGAAATGCTTGATCTGATGTTTCAGATGCTCATGTCCGATGCTGGCCTTCAGGATATTGCTCCAGGAATAGAAAGACCGGTAGGCGCGGTCATAGCCTTCTTTTAACTCCTCCGCGCTCAGTCCCGTCGTCCGGTAGACGACCTGCCGGGTATCATACAGATCCCAGTTCCTGTGTAGTATGCGGCCTTGCGCTTCCATGTCTTTGAACAAGCGGGTACCGGGGTAAGGCGTAAGAATATGGAAAGTGCAGGTGGTAAGGGAATTCTTTACGGCCCAATCCACCGTGCGTTCGAATACATCCGGATCATCGTCATCCAATCCAAATACAAAACTTCCGTTGATCATGATCCCCAGGGAATGCAGGCGCTGAATAGCCTCTTCATAATCCCTCCCTATATTTTGCCGCTTATTGCTTTGCACCAGGTTATTCCTGTTCAAGGTCTCGAATCCGACAAATACGCTACGCATGCCCGCCTCTGCGGCTTTTTCGATCAGGTCGCCTCTTAGAATGGCGTCGATGGTAGAGGCGCCCTGAAAGACACGGTTCATTCCCTTCATTCCTTCGAACAGAGCGGAGGCAAAACGTTGCTGACCCAACAGGTGATCATCCAGGAAATATAAATGCCGGCCCGGAAGGCGGTCGATCTCTGCCAACGCTTCGTCTACTTTTTGGGTATAAAAAGAACGTCCTCCCTCAAAGAAGGCATCCTTGTAACAGAAATCACAATGATGGGGGCAGCCTCTCGATACTACGATGGAATTAGGGACCAGGTATCGGGAACGCCGGATCAGATCCCTGCGGATAGGTGGAATGCCGGCGATATCCCGTTCTTTATTCCGATAAACTTTTTTCGGGCATTTATGTTGAAAGTCCTGGAGAAATTCCGGGAATGTATCTTCCCCGGGGCCGATAAAAATGCTATCCGCATGCTGACTTGCTTCTTCTGGTAAAGAGCTGACATGCAAGCCTCCCAGGCATACATAAACGCCCTTATTCCGGTAATGGTCCGCCAGTTCATAAGCGCGGTAGGCATTGGTGATATAGACCTGTATCACCACCAGATCGGGCGCATCATCCCGGAAGATCTCTTCCACATGCTCGTCCTGCAGATCGATCTCGTCGTCCGGTGAGCAATACCCCGCAAGAGTAGCAAGCCCCAATGGAGGGAACAGAGAATATTTGATCGGTCTCCAGAAAGGGCTTTTTGCTTCTGTGAGCGCCGGCAGGATCATCTTAATCTTCATAACTGCTGATTTTTAGCTCTTACTCCCCCTTTAGGGGGCAAGGGGTGGATGCTTAATACCGTATATGCTGGATCAATGCATAGGCAATCAGTACCAGCAACAACAATCCGCTCTGCAGGGCTATAGCAGTATTTAACCAGTAACGCCGGTAGGACACTTCCACCTCCCAACCCCATTTCCCTGATTGCAGGTTGAATTTCAGGATAGAGAGCACATTACAGATCACAGAGAGCAGCAGACATCCGAGAATGAACTGAGCCTTATGCAAGGCAAAGAGGTTGAAAGGAGATTGCAGGAAAGAAGGGGCCATGGAATAATAAAGGGCCTTCGAACCAAAGCAGATCCTCAGCAGGATCGTGAGGATAAAGTAACTCGCTGGCAGCAGAAGGATAATACCCAGCAAACTCGAAAACAAGGAACCCAAAGGGAGCTTGTGCATATTCGTATTCGTCATGGGTCTATTTGTCAGGTGCATATCATTTAATTTTTATGTTATTTATAAAAGCACTTTGCAATTCAAAGTATTCAGACAAAAAAAATTTACGGTTTTACTCCCCTTATCATATTCTCCAGGGCCTCGATATGTTCTTTAAAAGCTTTTTCCCCGGCCTTGGTGATCGAATACGTAGTATTCGTTTTTCTACCGATAAACCCCTTGTGCACTTTAATAAAGCCGTTCTCCTCCAGGTTGATCAGGTGAGAGGCCAGGTTGCCATCCGTCAGCTCCAGCAACTGCTTCAAATCGTTGAAACTGATCTCCTCATTCATCAACAGGCTGCTCATCACCCCCATCCGGATGCGGCTGTCGAACACTTTATTTAAATTGCCTATAGGATTCTTCATCGTTAACAAAAATAACCGCTATTCAAACTTTAAGCCTTTTCATATTTCCACCACATGATCAGCCCGTATACAATATGCAAAAATCCAAAGCCCAGGGTCCAGAAATATAAGCCCCAGTGTGCATAGAACATATTGATACAGCCCAGCGCAATCTCCAGAAGGCCCAGGTAACGGATATCACTCAAAGTATATTTACTGGCATTCACCAGCGCCAGCCCGTAGAATATGAGACAGGAAGGAGCTACATAGTCCCAGTCCGAATGGTCCAAAAGGCCCAGGACAAAAAACCCGCCGGCCAGCAAAGGAATGGCCATATTGACGACTAATTTCTTCGAAGTAAGATCCCAGACAGGCAAATTGCTTCTGCGCGCTTTTCTCCAGGTAAACCAGGTGGAGGTCAGCAAAGCGGCTGCCAATACCCCTCCTGCCAGGACGACCAGCCTCCATTTGAGGGAATGGGCGTCATCCAGCATATAGCCATGCCGGGAGATAATGCCTCCTAACCCATGATATTCCTCTATCCAGCTATGCGCCACATAAGCCCCCACCAGTGCACAGATCCCGGCGCTTACCCCGCTCAACCCGCTCAGGGAAATGAAGCGGGACGACCGCTCCATCATGCGTTTGATATCCTGTAAGGTTTCTAAAGATTCGTTTGCCCGGCTTGGACTCTCCATAAAAAGCACTTTGAAATACAAAGTAACAGGAAAAGATTCATTCCTGCAAGCTTTTCGAAAAGAAAATTCCCATTATCTTTTATATTTTGTCGGGCATCAGGCAACCATTGGCTCCCAGAAACAGTACATTTGAGCAATGCATTTCCTGAAAAACTGTTCACGCCGTATCTGGCTTCTATTTATCCTATTACTCTTCTCCCATATTGGGAATGCACAGACCCTTATCCTGAAAGGCACGATAAAAGATGCTCACAGCGACGAAAGGATCCCCTTTGCCTCCATGCGGATGCAGGGAACAGGAAGGGGAAGGCTTAGCGATTCCGCAGGCAGCTTCATTTTCCGGTTTGAACATTGGCCCTCGGACACCCTGGTCGTCAGTTATGTCGGCTACCAGGATTACAAACTACCCCTTAGCCCTTCTCTGCTGGCCGGCGCTGCCCGCCACGATACGGTGAATAGGAGCATTATCCTGGAGCGGGGACAATATGCCGTGGAAGTGGTGGTCCGTAAAAAAGTGGACAGGGGCCTCCTCCTATGGAGAAAGATCGTTCGAAGGAAAAAATACAACGACCGATGTGGACACCCTGGAAGGGCGCCCCTTCCTTCCCGTGTTCCTCACAGAGACCTTATCTGACTATTATTATCAGCGATCTCCGCTCAAAAGGCGGGAGTCCATCAAAGGCAGTAAGTCGTTGGGAGTCGACAACGAGAGTGTCAGCAAATTGCTGGGAGGCATGGAGGAGAACATCGACTTCTACCGGAACTTTATTCCCGTATTTGACAAACGATTTATCAGCCCCATTAGCGACAACGGAGACTTTTATTACCATTACACGGTAGTAGACACGCAGTTCGTTAATTCGCGGCGCTTGTTCCACCTGGTCTTCACGCCCAAACGAAAAGGAGAGAGCACCTTCGAAGGGGACTGCTGGGTGCACGACACCACATTTGCCATCCAGAAAATGAGCCTGCGCCTGAATAAAGAGGCCAATATCAATTTCGTCAACGAACTGAGCCTTATCCAGGAATTTGGCCTGATCAATGACAGCACCTGGTTCCTCGTCAAGGACAAATTTGTCGCCAATATCTCGCCCCTGGGGAAAAACAAACTCGGCTTTATCGGCCGCAAGACCACCACCTACAAAAACATAATGGTCAATGACAGCTCCGTCATCCGGGAAGTGGGAAAAAATAAGATCCTGGAAGAGACCGTCTTCACTCCGGGGGCCCGGGAAAAATCGGACTCCTTCTGGCTGGCGTCCCGGCACGAGGAGTTGAATAAGAATGAGAAGGCGATCTACCACACGATCGATACCTTGCTCAAAATGCCCATTTTCCAAACCTATACCAATATCGTCAATTTCCTCGGCACGGGGTATTATGAGACAGGCCCCTATGAGTTCGGCCCCTGGTATAACTGGATCTACTCCAATCAACTGCAGGGCCTCCGCCTGCGGTTCGACCTGGGGACCAACCATGTTTTCAGCAAGAAGGTCACCCTTCACGGATACCTTGCCTATGGTTTCGGCGACCAAAAATGGCATGGGGAAGGAGATGTACTCTGGATGTTAAAAAAAGATCCCCGCTTCACGCTCTACGCGATGTACCGGAATGACCTGGACTATGGGCAACAATACTACGATGAGATCACTTCTGATAATATTTTCGCCCTGGCCGTCCGGAAAACGGGTATCCCCATCAAGTTCCTGAACCTGGAAGAAAAAAAACTGGAATTGTTCAAAGAATGGCATAATGGGTTCTCTATTACTCTGACAGGTGATCACCGGCGTTATGACCCCTTGCTCAATCTTCCCGCCAAGAATAATTATTCCGGCGCTAATGGCGGCGACCCCCTGACTACCTTCGAGACCTCGGTTCGCTTGCGCTGGGCCTACCTGGAAAAGTTCTTCGAGAACACGTTCTACCGCACCAGCCTGGGCAGTGATTATCCGATCGTCTCTGTCAAATATACCCGCGGCATTTCCGGTGTGCTCGACGGCAGCTATAACTACGACAAAATCTCCGCCAGCATATCGGGCTATATGAAAGTGCCTCCGTTCGGGAGCATTTATTACAATGTATTCGCGGGAAAGACCTTCGGCACGCTCCCCTTTCCCTTGCTGGACGTGGCGCCGGGGAACGAGCTACACTACTACAATCAATATGCTTTCAGCCTGATGAATAAATGGGAGTATATACACGACCGTTACCTGGGCGTCAATTTCGAGCACAATTTCGGCAATGGGCTATTCCGTTTCATCCCCCTCACCCGTAAGCTGAAATTCCGCCAGTTCTGGACGGCCAAGGCCCTGTGGGGAAGTCTCGCGCCTGCTAATGCCGCCTATAATACCTTCCCGGGTTATGCCTTCAAATCATTGGACGGGAAGACCTATCTGGAGTTGGGGACAGGCGTTGATAATATCTTTAAATTCTTCCGGGTGGACCTGGTATGGCGGGTGCTGCCACAGCCGCTGCCTTCCGTGCCTGCGGAGCGGTTCGGGGTGTTTGGGAGCTTCCGGATCGCGTTCTGATAATGCAAGTAAATATCCCGTCGTCTATTAAATTTTTTTATTTTTCAAATAAAATAAGATAGTAATTTTGTTCCCCTATGCCGCGACTTTTATAATTTGGGGGAAGCAATATCATCAATAATAAATGAGAATTATAACCTGGAGAATAAACAGGTCACTCTAGCTTGCTCTTCCGAAGATGCTGATTGGCTCTCAAAAGGAATACTTGATAACCTAAAAACCATAAAACTCTCATTAGCTGTTTTTTGGAACTTAAGAACAAATCTTACTTCTACAGATAATGAAGTGAATGCCAAAGGGAAAGTTATTCCAGGGATTGGAGGATCTGTATATCAAAGGCTGGGATTGGATAATTCCGAAAAAAAGAATAAGTATATCCCCCAAATTGTAAAGACAAGACGAGAACAATTGTCTGCTTAGATGAAAAATCAGTAGCCGAAAATTACTCGGCAACTACATAAAGCAGAAAACGCAAACCAAAGAGATGCCATGACGCTCTTACTCTGCGGGATTCTTTTGCTCCCATTTGTCCAGCGCGGCATCCAGGCGGGCAGTCACCAGTTTAGTGGCGAGCCTTCTCAGTTGCACAAAATCGTCTTCGTGCAAAGGCTTTTTGAGCAATCGCACCATCATTAACTGCTGTTCATTCAGGGAGGTAATATTAACTCTGGATTCCATAGGGGGTAAGGTACGACAATTAACCCGGCTTTTGTCGGATGGGGATAAACGAGGGCCGGAGCGGTTCGATAGGCTTCGGCGTTAATCCAACCGCAGCTCCATCTGGATATTGCAGCGTTCATAGGGAGAGGGCGGACCGGCAATCTTGCGGAAGCCTAATTTGTGATAGAGGCTGATAGCCGGCTTCAATTTGGTATTGCTTTCCAGGTAGACCCTTTTCGCTCCCAGGGCCCGGGCCTTTTCTATACAGGCTTGCCCCAGCAGCCAGCCGATCCCTTTCCCTTTTGCCAGGGGGGCGACCCCCATCTTGGCCAGCTCGAAATTTCCGTCTTCCATGCGGATGAGGGAGCAGGTGCCCACGGGCTGGCCCTGGTACAGGGCCATGAAAATATGCCCGCCTTTATCCAATATATATTCCTGCGGATGGTCCAGGGCATGATGATCCTCTGCTTCCATCTTAAAATAGGTGGTGATCCATTCCTCATTCAGTTGCTTAAAAGCGAGGTAATGTTCCGGCAGATAGTCCACGATCTGTACCTCGTTGCTTTCCCGCTGTTTCTTCTCTTCCTGTACCCGGCGGAGCAGGCTTTTTTGCTCCAGCAGGAATTCCCATTCTCCGATCGCCTTCCAAAGATCGTGGTGGGTCTCGTTCATCGCTTTTTCGATGGCGGTGGTCACGTCATCCAGCTGCACCTGCATTTTCTGCCGGAGCGCCCGGCCGGCGGGGGACAACAACACGAAATTCTTGCGTCCGTCTGTTTCCCCTTTTTTCTCGATCACATACCCTTTGGCCGCCATTTCCCGTACGATCTGGCTGACGGAGGGGTGGGTATGGCCGATCTCCCGGGCGATATCCATGATCGATTTGCCTGGCTCCGCCCCCTCCTCTGATTTCTGCCCCCCGGTGGAGGGATCCAGGGCATAAAATACGGGGAACCATTTGGGTTGCAGGTCCACCTGGTAAAGGTCATAGATACCGGCGGCTTGTTCCGTCATTTGTTCGCTGAGCCGGCGAAGGCGGCTTCCAAGGGCCATTTTCCCTGTTCTGGTATAAAAGTCCATAAATGAGATATTAATTACGTAAGTGATTACGCAAATTTAAATACCTATACCTTTCCGGCCAAATTTTTTGTTACATTTACCAATACAACGATTTACATGCCTATTCCTTACATCCTTGCCCTCGACCAGGGCACCACCAGTTCAAGAGCCATCGTCTTTGATCATAAAGGTCAGATCATCCAGTCAGCGCAAAAAGAATTCCGGCAATATTACCCCCAGCCCGGCTGGGTGGAGCATGATGCCGAAGAGATCTGGTCCTCCCAGTATGGGGTGCTGGCGGAGGTGCTGGCCAAGAGTAATATCACCACCCGGGACATCGCCGCTATCGGCATCACCAACCAGCGGGAGACGACTATCGTCTGGGAAAGGGCCAGCGGCCGACCCATCCATCCGGCCATCGTCTGGCAGGACCGCCGCACGGCAGGCTACTGCGACGAGCTGAAAGCGCAGGGTCTTTCTCCGCTGATCCAGGAACGTACCGGGCTGGTCATCGACGCTTATTTCTCCGCTACCAAGCTCAGGTGGATCCTGGATAATGTCCCAGGAGCCCAGGCCCGGGCAGAAAAGGGAGAGTTGGCTTTCGGCACGGTCGACAGCTGGCTCATCTGGAAATTAACGGCGGGACAACTACATATCACCGATAGCACCAACGCCTCCCGTACCTTGCTGCTGAATATTCATACGGGGGAGTGGGACCCGGAGCTGCTGCGACTATTCGATATTCCCATGGCGGTATTGCCCGAAGTGAGGGCCTCCAGTGAAGTTTATGGGGCGACGGGCAGCATCATGGCCCCGGGTAGCGTCGGGATGCCCATTGCAGGGATCGCCGGCGACCAGCAGGCCGCCTTGTTCGGGCAACTATGCACGCAGCCGGGTATGGTAAAGAACACGTATGGCACCGGTTGTTTCATGCTCATGCATACGGGTAAAGAGGCCGTGCACTCAAAAAATAATCTGCTGACCACCATCGCCTGGAAACTAAACGGGCAGATAGAATACGCGCTGGAAGGGAGCATTTTCATCGCCGGGGCCGTCGTACAATGGCTGCGGGACGGACTGCACCTGATCCGCTCTTCCGGGGAAGTAGAAGCCCTGGCAGCGACGGTGTCCGATACGGAAGGGGTGTATATGATCCCGGCTTTTGCGGGGCTGGGAGCTCCCCACTGGAATCAATATGCGCGGGGAAGCCTGTTCGGCATGACGAGAGGCACCAGCAAAGCGCATGTCGCCCGGGCGGCGCTGGAGAGCATTGCCTACCAGACCTATGACGTACTCAAAGCCATGGAAGCTGATAGTGGTATCCGGATAAAGGAATTGCGGGTGGATGGCGGGGCTACCGCTAATAACCTGCTCATGCAGTTCCAATCCGATATCCTGCAGGTTCCGGTGATCCGGCCCACCGTTTATGAGACTACGGCCCTGGGGGCGGCCTACCTGGCGGGGCTGGCCACGGGTTATTGGAGTTCGGTGGAAGACATTCAGCAACAATGGCAGGTGGACCGGCGTTTTATGCCTTCCATGGAGCAGGAGCGCGCCGCAGACCTCCTGAAAGGCTGGCAGCGGGCGGTGAAAGCGTCCATCGCCTGGGCAGAGGGGTGAGGGCTGGGCTTAATTGATAAAGACTAAATAGTACCGATAGATGAACCGAAAAGACATGATCCGGGCGCTCGAGTCCACTCCTGAATGGGAACTTTGTATTATCGGTGGCGGGGCCACGGGCCTGGGGATAGCGGTAGACGCCGCTTCCCGGGGATTCAGGACCCTCCTGGTGGAGCAGTATGATTTTGCGAAGGGCACGTCCTCCCGGTCTACTAAATTAGTGCATGGGGGAGTCCGCTACCTGCAGCAGGGAAATATCAAACTGGTAACGGAGGCCCTTCATGAAAGAGGCATCCTTCACAAGAATGCCCCGCACCTGGTCAAAGATCTCTCCTTTATCGTTCCCAACTATCGATGGTGGGAAGGCCCCTATTATGGCATCGGACTGAAAGTATACGATTGGATGGCCGGCAGCCTGGGATTGGGGCCCTCCCGTTTGCTCTCCCGGGAAGAGACCCTGCAACTGGCGCCTACCCTGGATGCAGAAGGATTGCGGGGCGGGGTCTTATACCATGACGGACAGTTCGACGATGCGAGGCTGGCGATCAACCTGGCCCAGACTGCGGCGGGACAGGGAGGCATCCTGCTTAATTACTGCCGGGTCGAAGGATTCCTGAAAGAGAATGGGAAGGGCGGCGACAGGATCGTCGGCGTGCGGGCTACGGACGAAGAAACCGGGCGGGGCTACGAGATCCGGGCAAAGGTGGTGATCAATGCCACGGGGGTCTTCACCGACAGCGTGCTGCAAATGGACGAGCCGGGCAGCGAGCCCATCATAGCTCCCAGCCAGGGCGTACATATCGTGCTGGATAAAGTTTTTTTACCGGGGGAGGCTGCCATCCTCGTGCCGCACACGGACGACGGGCGGGTACTGTTCGCCGTTCCCTGGCATGACAAAATCATTATCGGCACGACGGATACGCTGGTGAAGGAAATTCTTGCGGAGCCTCGGGCCCTGCCGGAAGAAATCGACTTTATCCTGCAGCAGATCGGCCGCTACCTGACGACGACGCCGGAGCGTAAAGACATACGAAGCGTGTTTGCCGGGCTGCGTCCCCTGGTGAAGAGCAGCAGCAAGAAAACGGCGGAATTGTCCAGGGATCATCTGATCACGGTCTCGGCTTCGGGACTCATCACCATTGCCGGAGGGAAGTGGACCACCTATCGCCGGATGGCGGAAGATACCGTGAATACCGCTATCGCCCGGGCGGGGCTGGCAGACAAAGCCTGCGTGACGACGACGTTGCCGATTCATGGGGGGGATGGCCACGAAGGTCCTGCGATCCGGGCTCTTGCCGATACCGATCCTGAACTGGGAAAGCTATTGCATCCCCGGCTGCCCTATATCGGCGCTCAGATCGTATGGGCAGCCCGGGAAGAATTATGCAGGACGGTAGAAGACGCGTTGAGCAGGCGGACCCGGGCGCTCTTACTGGATGCATCGGCAGCCATCGAATGTGCGGAAACGGTGGCGGGGTTACTGGCCAGAGAATTGGGAAGGGATCAGCAATGGCAGGAGCAGCAGGTAGCAGCTTTCAGGGAACTGGCAAAAAATTACAAAATATGACACCTTTTTTCGGCGAATTCGTCGGCACCGGAATGCTCGTCATACTGGGCCAGGGAGTGGTAGCTAATGTAGTGTTGCAAAAGACAAAAGGAAATAATAGCGGTTGGATCGTCATCAGCTTCGGTTGGGCGATAGCGGTATTCGTGGGGGTTTATTGTTCGGCGGCAGCCAGCAAGGCGCACCTGAATCCTGCCGTCACCCTGGCTTTCGCAGCATTGGGCAAGATCAGCTGGGAGCTCGTACCGGTATATATAACCGCTCAACTATTGGGGGCCATGGCCGGCTCCGGGATCGCCTGGCTCAGCTATCGTCTTCATTTTAATGAGACAACGAATGCGGATGCCAAGCTCGCTGTCTTCTGCACTGGTCCTGCGATCCGAAGCGCCGGTGACAACCTTCTCACAGAGATCATCGGTACTTTTGTCCTGATATTGGGAGTCCTGTATATCGCCTCCCCGTCCAGCAGCCTGGGCGCACTGGACGCCTTGCCGGTAGGTCTGTTGGTGCTGGGGATCGGGCTTTCTTTGGGAGGCCCTACTGGTTATGCCATCAATCCTGCCCGGGACCTGGGGCCCCGGATCATGCATGCGATCCTGCCCATTCCCGGTAAAAGGGATAGTGATTGGGGCTATGCCTGGATACCGGTAGTAGGTCCGGTGGTGGGCGCTTTGCTGGCGGCCCTGGTGTTCAAAATGCTATAATATCACGTTGAAAGGGTCTATAATAAAAAATCCCCGCTGAGTAAACGGGGATGACTAATCAAATTCCTAGCCAAAATTATTCTTCTCATTCGTGCTCATATACGAAAAAAAGTCTCTTTTGGTTCTCTCCAATCCAAAAAAAATTTCCCCTCAAAAAGGTCTGGCTTAATCCTCTCCTCTTAGACCGGGTTATAGGTAAACTGTTATACCGCACGGATAAATGGAAATTTTAACATGTTTAGTTAAGAAACCTGTTTAAATTTATTTTCCTTGATCTCTATTCCTATTCCGGATTTGTCGTCACTGGTCTCAAGTTACCTCTGAATTAGTAGATGTGCGGTTATAGCTAAAATCCTGATTAGTTTCCATTATTAATAACGGAAACATTGAACCTTATGCCTATTCACATCACCACTCAAAAGCCGAGGGATAGCTATCATAAGCCCCTCCTTTTAGAAGCATCCACCGGAAGTGCTTTTCCCGATACCAGGGCCCTTCAATCCTCCGGCTGTTTTAGTTCCCTGCTGTTTTACGACAGTCATTGTCCGGATTTCTGCATTCGTGAGAGTCATTATTTTTTGGGCGCCGACTCAGGCTGGCACGAAGGCTATAGGACTGAATCCATCCTGGAAATGCAGTTTGTTCTGCACCATTCCCTTCATTACCGGCTGGAAGGAAGCCCGAAAAAGATCATGACGGAAGGGCAATACAATATGATCGCCTCTCCGGACGTGGCAAGGATCAACTGGTTTGACAAAGCCAACAGTCATACCCGCACGCTCGATATCCATTTCAGTCCTGCTTATCTGCAAACGTTAATGGGTCATTTTCCGGAACTGGGCAATCTGCTGGAAAAGAAAGAGAAGGGCGTGACGACCCAGCTCGGCTCATTCCCCGCGACCTGCAGTCCGATGATGATGCGTATGCTCAAAGCCATCCTTGACTGTCCTTTTACCGGAGATCTGCGCAAGAACTATATGCAATCGAAAGTATGCCTCTTGTTGCTACTGGCTTTGGAACAGATCACCAGTCGTCCCGCTGAAAAAGACACCACCATCCACCTGAAAAAATATGACCGGGAAAAAATCCATGAAGCCAGGGAATACCTGCTGTTGAACATGGAAAACATGAGCATCTCCGATACCGCCCTGCTCACCGGCTACCAGGACCCACCCAATTTTATCAGGGCCTTTAAGGCTTATTTCGGGTCGCCTCCGGGCGAATTGCGCAAACGGCATGAACGACTTAATGGCAAACCGCAGCCATGAATATCCGGATCCGAACAGAGCATGCCGGAGAGATAAAGCTGTCTCCCGTTCTCCCGGCCGCGCTAAAGCAATTGCAGATCCCCGAAAGCATTTGTTATAGTGCTTCAGGATCTTTCGGCCATATATTACTCCAGCAACTGGAAGGGGAAAGTATTTCCGTTCTTTATCATACTTTCTATTTTACGAATGATGACCAGTTAACGTATAGCAGCCATGAATCTTCGATCCGTCTGCAGATCATCTTACGGAACAGCTATTTTTATAAATCGAAGCCGCTGGGCGCGGGGGCCCTGCATGAGAGAGGGATCAATCTGAATTATGTTCCGTCCATTCATACCGTCTTTGGGCTTCGTAAACAGGAGACTTACAGTCACGTGGCTATCTATTATACTAAAGAACATTTACTATCCCTAAGTACTAGCTTTCCCAGTCTGAAGGCTTTTTTAGAGCAGGTAGACGCTGACAAAGCGATGCAATTCAACGAGCGGTATAGCATTGCAGATGCCCCGATCCTGTCGCTGATCGACAGCATGCTGGATTGTAATTATAAAGGCCCTCTCCGGAAAGTCGTTCTGGAGAGTCTTGCCGTGGAAATATTATTAATGTCCTTATTAAAGATCACACAGGCCACTTCACGCGCCGTTATTCCCGTCGGGGAGGCGGAGTCCGTCCATATCTATCAGGCGAAAGAATTGATCCTGCAGGACATGGGAAAGTCTTTCTCCATGCCCGCGTTGGCTAAACAGACGGGGCTGAGCATTTATAAACTAAACAATGGGTTCAAAGGCATCTATGGCATGGGCGTTACGGAATTCCTGCTGGAAGCCCGTATGGCAAAGGCTCACCAGGTGCTGATGGAAACAGATACACCGGTGAGTGTGGTAGCGGAGAACAGTGGCTATTCACACCAT